>Ga0335069_10005921_pt1 | contig 17877 bp, 19 predicted proteins | sample Lox_Sample_11_FD_206714 | JGI IMG/M metagenome (GOLD analysis project Ga0335069, IMG submission 206714) | Soil microbial communities from Loxahatchee National Wildlife Refuge, Florida, United States - Lox_Sample_1.1 | ecosystem: Environmental > Terrestrial > Soil > Wetlands | place: USA... | reverse complement strand
CGCGTGGCGCACCGCGGCCATGCCGTTCGGGTCCTCCAGCGTCGCAAGCCGCAGCGCCGACAGCGTCGCGAAGCGGTGCAGCAGCGCGCGGCGGCGGGACGCGGGCAGCGGGTGCGCCGGGGCCTCGCGCACCACCACCGCCTCGCGCGCCTCCGCCACGATCAGCCCGGCCTGGTCGGGCAGCAGACCGAGCGGGAAATCGGCGTCCACGGCGAAATAGAGGGCATCCGAGAAGTCGCGGTACTCGTGCCACTTGCCGTCGGTCAGGAAGTCGCGCTCGCCCGACTTCACCTCGATGCAGGCGAAGCCGCTGTCCGGGCGCAGCGCCAGGATGTCGGCCCGGCGCCAGTTGGGCAGCGTCACCTCGTGCAGCGGCGCCCAACCCAGATGCAGGCACAACCGCGCCGCCGCCAGCCGGATCGCCGCCGCACGCTCCGGGAAGCTGGGAGCCGCCGCGCCGGACACCGCCCGTTCAGCCCTCCAGCGCGTCGATCGCGCGGGCCAGCCCCACGTCCTTGTTCGTCAGCCCGCCCGCATCGTGCGTGGAAAGCCGGATCGTCACGCGGTTCCACACATTCGACCAGTCGGGATGGTGGTCGTGCTTCTCGGCCAGCAGCGCGACGCGCGACATGAAGCCCCAGGCGGCGGAGAAATCCGCGAAGGCGAAGGCGCGGCGGATCGCCTCCCCCTCGACCGTCCAGCGGGGCAGCGTGGCGGCGAGTTGCGTGCGTTCGGCCTCCGTCAATCGTGCCGTCATGGTGTCACTCCTCCGCATCCCTGACTTGCCGGGTGGGACCGCACAACCGATGTGGTGGCTTGACCCTCCGCCTTCACCCTGCACGGATACGGCCATGAGCGCGACCCACCCCAGTTTCCGGCCGTCCTTCGGCGCGCCGCCCAGCGCCGACGACATCGCCGATCTGGCCGAGCGCGCGCTGGAATCCATTCCGGCGCGGCTGGCGAAACACATCAACGGCGTCGGCATCACCGTCGAGGACATGCCGGACGACGAGACGCTGGAGGAACTCGGCATCGACAGCGCCTGGGAACTCACAGGCATGTATGCCGGCACGCCGCTGCCCCAGCGCAGCGTCGAGGACATCGCGCGCCAGCCCGACATGATCTTCCTCTACCGCGAGCCGATCCTGCTCGAATGGATCGAAACCGGCGAGGAGCTGGACCGGCTGGTGCGCAACGTGCTGATCCACGAGGTGGCGCACCATTTCGGCTTCTCCGACGCCGAGATCGAGGCGCTGGAAGCGGAGATGGACGAGTAGGTGTTAGGCCCCCCGCGCCCGCCCGCGCGGGTCAGGCGGCCCGGACGGCCAACCCGTCCAGCGTGTCGGCAATGACCTTGAACGGAAAGTCGGGGTCCCTGTAGCCGCCTGGGTCCTGGCGCTTCGGCAGCTTCACCTTCTCCCGCTTTGGCGCCTCATAGGGGATGTGGCGCAGCAGGTGGCGGATCATGTTCAGCCGCGCGCGCTTCTTGTCGTCGGAATGCACCACGTACCAGGGCGCCCAGGCGGTGTCGGTGCCCAGGAACATCGCGTCGCGCGCGCGCGAATAGTCGTACCAGCGGCTGTAGGACTTCAGATCCATCGGCGAAAGCTTCCAGACCTTGCGCCCGTCCTCGATGCGCGCCTCCAGCCGGCGGGTCTGCTCCTCCTGGCTCACCTCCAGCCAGTATTTCAGCAGAATGATGCCGGAATCGATGATCGCGCGCTCCACCGCCGGGGTGAGCATGAGGAACTTCTCCACCTCCTCCTTGGCGCAGAAGCCCATCACCCGCTCGACGCCGGCGCGGTTGTACCAGCTGCGGTCGAAGATCACGATCTCGCCCGCCGCCGGCAGGTGCGGGATGTAGCGCTGGATATACATCTGCGACTTCTCGCGCTCGGTCGGCGCGGGCAGCGCGACCACGCGGAAGACGCGCGGGCTGACGCGCTCGGTGATCGCCTTGATGGTGCCGCCCTTGCCGGCGCCGTCGCGCCCCTCGAAAACGATGCAGACCTTGGCGCCCGTCGCCTGCGCCCATTGCTGCACCTTCACGAGTTCGACGTGCAGGTCGAACAGCTCGCGCTCGTACACCTTGCGCCGCAGCTTGCCCCCGGGCGTGAACAGCGGGTCGGCCGAAGCGCCGGCGCCCTGCGCGCCGCCGCTGGCCTCCCGGTCGCGCGCCTTGTCCTTGTTCTTGTTCCTGTTCTTCGCCATCCGCCCCCTCCGTCGGTCCGCTGTCACGACGTTGCAACAGTGCGGCGCGGTTGCGCAACGGGCGCGGATGCCGGGCGGCGGACGCGGGGGCGCAGGCGGTCAGACCTCCAGCCACTCCTGCCGGATGGCGGCGTCGGCGGCGAGGTCGGCGGGCGCGCCCTCGAAGACGATGCGCCCGTGGCCCATGACATACAGGCGGCGGGAGATGCGCAGCGCGATGGCGAGCTTCTGCTCCACCAGCAGGATCGCAACCCCGCGCCGCGCGATCTCGCCCAGCAGTTCGCCGACCTGCTCGACGAGCTTCGGCGCCAGCCCCTCGGTCGGCTCGTCGATCAGGATCAGGTCCGGATCGCCCATCAGCGTGCGGCACATCGCGAGCATCTGCTGCTCGCCGCCCGACAGCACGCCGGCGCTGACATCCTGGCGGCGGCCGAGATTGGGGAACAGGCCGAACACGTCCTCGAACGTCCAGCGCCCGAAGCGGCGCGCCCGCTTGAGGCCGAGTTCCAGGTTCTGCCGCACCGTCAGCGTGGGGAACACCTGCCGGTCCTCGGCGACGTAGCCGATGCCGGCATGGGCGATGCGGTCGGCGCGCAGGCCCGCAATGGACGCGCCGCGCCAGCGGATGGCGCCCTGCGGCGGCACCAGGCCCATGATCGCCTTGCAGGTGGTGGACCGGCCGACGCCGTTGCGGCCGAGCAGGCTCACGATCTCGCCCTCGCCCACGTCGAGGTCGACGCCGTGCAGGATGTGGCTCTTGCCGTAGAAGGCGTGCAGATCGCGGACTTCGAGCATCAGGCCGCCAGCTGCCCGAGATAGGCTTCCTGCACCGCCGGATTGCCGCGGATCGTGGCGGGCGGGCCGGAGGCGATCACCTCGCCGTAGACCAGCACGGTGATCGTGTCGGCGAGGTCGAACACCACCTTCATGTCGTGCTCCACCATCACCAGCGTGCGGCCCTGCGTCATGCGGCGGATCAGCGCCATCGCGTAGTCGGTCTCGCTGTGGCTCATGCCCGCGGTCGGCTCGTCGAGCAGCACCACGCTCGCGCCGCCCGCAACCGTGATGCCGATCTCCAGCGCCCGCTGCTCGGCGTAGGACAGCAGCCCGGCCGGGGTGTCGCGGCGGGCGGCGAGGTTGATCTCCTCCAGGATGTGCTCGGCCGCCTGGTTGAGCGCGCGCTGGCGCGGCAGCATGTGCCAGAACGAGTAGCGGTACCCCATGCTCCACAACAGGCTGCACCGCACGTTCTCGAACACGCTGAGCCGGTGGTAGATCGAGGTGATCTGGAAGCTGCGTGACAGGCCCAGCCGGTTGATGCGCTGCGGCGGCATCCCGTCGATGCGCGCGCCGTTCAGCGCGATCTCGCCCGAGGTGATCGGGAAGCGCCCGCTCATCAGGTTGAACAGCGTGGTCTTGCCCGCGCCGTTCGGGCCGATGATGGCGTGGCGCTCGCCCTTGGCGATGTCGAGCGTGACGCCGCGGATGATTTCGGTCGCACCGAAATTCTTGCGCACGTCGCGCAGCGCGAGCGCGGGCGCCTCCGTCATGTCAAGTCCCTGAGGTCGGCGGTGATCCCATCCCAGGTGGCACGGAACCCCTTGGCAGCGCGCCAGAACCACGCGCCGCCCGCGACCAGCAGCACGACGGAAACCAGCCACGGCACGACGCTCGATGCGTTGATGGTGTTTCCGAACAGCACCAGGTGCTTGCCCTGCGCCTCCCCGATGGTCATGAACGAGGCGAGTTCCACCACGCCGACGAAGCCCGCGAGCATCGCGAGCAGCGGCAGGCCGACGCGGACATAGGGCACCACGAGCCGCCCGAGACGGCCGGCGCGGCGGATCGGCACATGCGCAAGGATCAGGCCGGCAAGCCCGCCCGGCGCGAAGGTCACCATCACGATGAACAGCACGCCGACATAGACGAGCCAGGAATTCGACATCAGGCTGACGCCGCTTTGCAGCAGCGTGATCAGCACCGCGCCCAGGATCGGGCCGGCGAAGACCGTGGTGCCGCCGATATAGGCCATCAGCAGCGCGTTCGCCGACAGCGGCGCGGCGAGCGCGTCGAAGGTGACGATCTCGTAGGTGACGGCGTAGAGCCCGCCCGCGACGCCCGCGAAGAAGCCCGACAGCGCGAATTGCAGGAAGCGGACCGCGCGCGGGTCGTAGCCCATGAACTGCACGCGCTCGTGGTTGTCGCGGCAGGCATTGGCCATGCGCCCGAGCGGTGTGGCCGTCAGCGCGAACATCGCGAGCGTCGCGATCACCGTCCAGGCCACGATCAGGTAATAGACCGCGATGCCGTGCGCGTAGGAAATGCCGAACAGGCTGGAAGCATTGGTGCGGTCGGACGAGACGCCGCTCTCGCCGCCGAAGAAGTGGTGGAACATCAGCGCCGCCACGGTCACCAGCTGGCCGATGCCAAGCGTGATCATCGCGAAGGCGGTGGCGCGCTGGCGCGTGGCCATGTAGCCGAACACCACGGCGAAGCCCAGGCCGCACAGCCCGGCCAGCAGCGGCAGCACCTCCATCGGCACCGGCAGCGATCCGTCGCCCGCCGCGCTGAGGAAGTGGATCATGCAGTAGCCGCCGAAGCCGAACATCGCGGCATGGCACAGCGACAGCAGCCCCGCCTGTCCCATCAGCATGTTGTACGACAGCGCGAAGATGACCATCATGCCCATCTGGCTGAGCATGGAGACCACGAAGCCCGAGTGGCGGCCGTGCGACCAGTCGAAGAACAGCCAGGGCAGCAGGACCGCGACCAGCACCGCGCCGATCCAGAACGCGCCGATCACGCCGCGGCGCGGCCGCGCGCTGGCGGCGCCGAGGGCTGCGGCGCCGGTCATGCCGTCGATCATGTGTCGCGGGTCCCCATCAGCCCGCGCGGACGCACCAGCAGCATCAGGATCATCAGCGCGTAGGGCACCAGCGCGCCGATGCGCGCGACGGGAACGGTGAGGATTTCGCCGAGCAGGTCGTCACGGGTGAAGGCAAGCCCGATGGGGCGCAGCAGGTCCATGAACGAGGCGTCGATCACCACCGCGAAGGTGCTGACCAGCCCCATCAGGATCGAGGCGATGAAGCATCCGGCGAGCGAACCCAGGCCGCCGAACACCACCACGACGAAGACGATCGGCCCCATCGCGTCCGCCATGCCGGGCTCGGTCGTCTGGTAGTTGCCGCCGATCACGCCCGCGAGTCCGGCAAGCAGGCAGCCGCCGGCGAAGACGATGGTGAACACGCGGGGGACGTTGTGGCCGAGCGCGCTGACCATGCTCGGATGCGTGAGCGCGGCCTGGATGATCAGTCCGATGCGCGTGCGCTTCAGCAGAACCCAGATCGACAGGAGCATCCCCGCGGAGATCAGCAGCATGAACGCGCGGTAGGCCGGGAAGTCCGCGCCGTAGATGCGGAACAGCGGGAAGTCGAGTCCCGTCGGCACGCGGTAGGGCATCGGCAGCATGCCCCAGGCCATCTGCACCGCGCGGCCGATGATGAACACCAGGCCGAAGGTGAACAGCAGTTCGGCGATGTGGCCGTTGTGGTGGACCCGCCGCAGCCCCCACACCTCGATCGCCGCGCCGATCAGGCCGCATAGGATGGGCGCCAGGATCAGCGCCGGCCAGAAGCCGGCGTACCGGCTGATCTCGAACGCGAAGTAGGCGCCCAGCATGTAGATGCTGGCGTGCGCGAAGTTCAGCACGCCCATCATGCTGAAGATCAGCGTCAGCCCGCTCGCCAGCATGAACAGCAGCATGCCGTAGACCAGGCCGTTGAGCAGCGTGACGAGGAAGATGTCCATCGCGCGGCGCCCGCCTCGGCGGTGGCCAGTCGGCCCGGCCTCAGGAGGCCGGGCGCTTCATCTTGCAGGTGGTCGGCAGCGCAAGCTCAGAGGCCGGCACCATCGCCTCGGTCTTCCAGCCGAGGCCGGTATGCTCGGAGTCGTATTTCACGCCCTTGGTGAAAACCACCTCGTAGTAGGGCAGCAGCATCTGGTGATCGTCCTTGCGCATGATGTTCTCCTGGCCGACCAGGTCCTTCATGTGCATGCCTTCGAGCGCGAGCGCGACCTGAAGCGGATCGGTCGACTTCGTCTGGTTGATCGCGGCGGCCAGCATCTGGAACATCGTCAGGAACGGCACTTCCGAGAAGTCGAAGTCATGATTGGCGCGGAAACCCTGATCGAACTTCTCCGCCTCGGCATTGTGATCGTCGACCGCGACGTTCTCCTGATACTCGGTGATCGAGGTCAGCCGGTCCTGCCCGCCCGCGCCGATCGCCGTCGGCCCGCCGATCAGGTGCGCGAGGTAGGTGTCGTACCGGATGTTCAGGCCGGCGTCGTTGCCCGCCTTGATGAGCAGGTTCAGGTCACGGTTGTAGTTGCCGGTGATCAGGCTCTGCGCGCCCGACGCCTTGATCTTGGTGATATAGGGCGAGAAGTCCTGCACCTGCCCGAACGGCATCAATTCGTTGCCGACGATCTCGATATCGGGGCGGAGCTGCTTCAGGAAGCGCAGCGTGTCGTGCTGGATCGACTGGCCGAAGATGTAGTCCTGGTTCAGCAGATACACCTTCTTGATCGACTCCGGCAGCGTCTTGATGCGGGTGTAGGCGCGCTGCTCCACGCTGCCGGTGAAACGGAACTGCCAGAAGTCGCATTTCTCGTTGGTCAACTCGGTCGCCAGCGCGCCGCAGTTCATGTAGATGACGCGATTGTCCGGGTTGCGGGCGTTGTGCTTCGCCACGCCGTCGATCAGCGCGGCGCCGACATTCGATCCGGTGCACTGCATCACGAACGGGATGTTCTGGTCGGTCACGCTCTTCAGCGCGATCAGCGCCTCGGCCGGCTGCAGCTTGTCGTCGAAGGGCACCAGCTCGAACTTCCTGCCCAGCGCGCCGCCCTGCGCGTTCACGTAGTCGATGATGTAGTTGAACACCTTCAGGAACTGATCGCCGCCGGAGGCGAACGGCCCTGAGAACGGATCGATATAGGCAACCTTGATCGTGTCGGCGGCAGCGGCGGGTTGCGCGGCAACCGCTGCGCACGCGCACAGCGCGCCTGCGATCAGGCGCCCGAGCAGAGCCTTCATCAGTCCCCCCTGGCCGCCTTTGGGGCGGACCCTTTCCTTCAGACTTGGACGCGTAGGCGAAGCTTAGGCACCAATCCGCCGATCCGGCAACCGCGGGCCGGCCCGCACTACTCCATCCGCCAGCGGCGCGAGCTGTAGAACGGCGTGCGGTTTCGCTCGATACGTTCCCGCTCCGGCATGGCGAGAAAGTCCAGCAGGTGGCGCAGCACAAGCTCGGTGATGTCGGCCAGATCGAGCGCGAGCGCCTCCGCGACCGCGTAGTAGCGCAGGTTCTCCAGCTCGCCCGAGCCGGCCAGCGTGCCGGAGACGCGCTCGTGGCCGACCGTCAGGAAGCGCGCATGGAAGCGCATCGGCATGCTGGTCGGCGTGATCGCGCGCATCAGGTAGTGCAGCCCGTCCAGCGCGGGCGGATCGCCGAGCGTGAGGCCGGTTTCCTCGTGCAGCTCGCGCGCGACCGCGATGCCGATCGCATGGGCCAAGCGCGGCGAGGCCGAGCGTTCCAGAAGCGCGCGCGTGTGCGGCGCGAGCGGCGCGGCGGCCTGTGCCGCGTGGTCGGCGGGATCGACGCGCCCGCCCGGAAACACCAGGCGGTTGGGCATGAAGCGGTGCTTCGCGCCGCGCATCCCCATCAGCACCTCGGGGCCGGAGGGACCGGGGCGGACGATCAGCAGGCTCGCGGCGTGGCGCGGCCGGACCGGGCGGCGCTTCGCGGCGTCGGCAAGCACGGGCGGCGCGGGCGTGTCAGGCAAGGTCGAAGCCCCTGGTCTTGAGATAGGCGGCGAAGCCGAAGCGTTCCGGCACCGAAAGCTGGCGCGCGGCGTTCTCGCTCCAGGTCATCGCGGGTTTCGGCTCGTACACGTCGCGGTTCTTCTGGCTGCCCGGCGCGATCGGCTCGCGCCCCGCGCGGCGTTCGTCGTAGGCACTCACCTGCTCCGCCAGCGCCGCGTCGTCGTAGCGCTCGCGGTGCACCACCACGCCGGGCGGCAGCCGCATCGAGGTCGGTCGGCGCCCGTCGGGCCAGCCGAGCGTGAGGCCCGCGATCGGATAGACGCCGGGCGGCAGGCCGAGCAGCGGCGTCAGCTTCTCGATATGGTTGCGGACATAACTGATCGGGCAGGTGCCGAGCCCCGCCGCCTCCGCCGCCGCCATGAACTGCGCCATCGCCAGCGCGCCATCGACGGCGGTGTTGAGGAAGGTGTCGAGGTTGTTGTTCGCATGCGCCATGCCGTGCACGTCGCACAGGCGCTGGCCGCGCCGCATGTCGCCGCACCAGACCAGGAACACGGGCGCGGACGCGATCCAGTCCATCGTGCCGATCCAGTCGGCGATGCGCTTGATGCGCGCGGGATCGCGCAGCACCACCACGCTGTATTGCTGAAGGTCGGACTTGCTCGGCGCCGACTGCGCGCAGGCGAGCAGCGCGTCCAGCAGCGCATCGGAGACAGGCTCTGCGCGGTAGCGCCTCGTCACGCGCCGGTCGAGCAGCGGCGCGAGTGCCGCGGGCGCCGCGGCGCCCGGCAGGTCGATGCCGTAGCGTGCGCGCAGCAGCGCCGCGCCGTCGGCTCCGCCCGCTTGACCGTCCATGCCATCCCCCCTCTGGCGCCCCCCGGCAGCTTGCCGGATTGCGGCGGGCGCGCAAGGTTGGCGGCATCGCATTGGGGGAGAGACGCGCATGGCCGACCCGGGTGCCCAGACGGCCGCACACCCGTACGATACGCACCGCGCGCAGATCGAGGCGATACTGCGCGCCTGGGACATGCCGGAGGACAATGCGCGGATCACCGCCGAGATCCTGTCCTGGGCCGACCTGCACGGCGTCGACAGCCACGGCATGTCGATGCTGCCCGGCTACGACCGGCACCGCCGCAACGGACGGATCGACGTCCGTGCGCAGCCCGCCATCGTGCGGGAAACCCCCGTCTCGGCGCTGGTGGACGGCGGCGGCGGGCTCGGCCATGTGCCGGCGGAATTCGCCATGCGCGCCGCCATCGCCAAGGCGCAAGCGAGCGGCATGGCGATCGCGGCGGTGCGCAACTCGGCGCATTTCGGGGCCTGCGGCTACTACACGAAGATGGCCGCCGATGCCGGGCTGATCGGCATCGCCTGCACCAGCGCCTCCGGTATCCAGGTGGCGCCCACCTTCGGCAAACAGGCCCGCCTCGGCACCGATCCGTGGAGCTTCGCCGCCCCCGGCGCGGATGGCGTGCCGTTCCTGCTCGACATGGCGACCACCACGGTTGCGGCGGGGCGTATCCGCAACAAGGCGAACGAGAAGCTGCCGACCCCGCCCGGCTGGCTGGTGACGAAGGACGGGCTGCCCAGCACCGACCCGCTGGAGGCGGCGGAGAAGGGCGGCTTCCTCACCTCGCTCGGCGGCTCGCCCGAGGGCAGCAGCTACAAGGGCTACGGGCTGGCGGCGATGGTGAACATCCTGGCGAGCTGCCTCTCGGGCGCCACGCTGGTCACCGACCCGATGCACACGAAGAAGCCGCAGGGGATGGATATCGGCCATTGCTTCATGGCGATCGACCCCGGGCTGTTCCGCGACCCCGGGGAGTTCAAGGCCGACGTCACGCGCTTCTGCGCCGACCTGCGCGAGACGACGCCGATCGACCCGGCGCGCCCGGTGATGGTGGCGGGCGACCCCGAGCGCGCCAACGCCGCGCGGCGCATGCGCGAAGGCGTGCCGGTCGGGCTCGGCCTGCTCGCGCAGGTGCGCCAGATCGCCCAGGCCGCCGCCGCGCCCTGGCTGCTGGATTAGCGGACGCCCCGCTTTTCCCTCCCCCGCGAAGGGGGGAGCGATCAGGCTTCGACAGGCTCGGGCCGGGGCTGCTTTTCCGGGGCGGTGGCGAACATCGCGTCGATGCGCGCGAGGCGCGGCTTGCAGGCCGCGGACTCGTCGCCGCGGGCGGCCAGCAGGCGGTGCAGGATGTCGCGCATCGCCTCACGGTCGGCGCGGCGGGCGGGCAGCAGCGCCGGGATCGCACGCACCGCGCGCTCCTCGTCGGCGTGCAGCAGCATGAACTGCTCGCGCACGATGCGCTTCAGCTCCTGCAGCGGCATCCGCCGCTCGGGCGGCTGCTCGTCGCGGATGGCGCGCAGCATCGCGTAGCCGCGCTCGTCCACCACGCCGTCGGGCAGGCGGATGTAGATCAGCGCGCGCAGCAGCACCTCCACCGGCTCGGCGGTCTCGAAACGGGCCTCCATCTGATGCGCGAGTTCCGCCTCGATCACCTCGCGCGTCAGGTCGCGTTCGATGCGCCGCTCGCTGCCATCGACATGCGGGCCGAGGCCGACCAGCGCCTGCAACAGCGGCGAGCCGTAGGTGTTGAGGAAGAACGTCTCCACCGCCGCGTCGCGCATCACCCGGTAGGTCTCCAGGTTGCCCGCGATCCATTCGGACATGAAGCGTTCGGCGACGATGAAGGGATTGTCCGGCGCGGCGGGACGGCGGTCGGCGCGCACCTTCTCGGCCAGTGCCTTCACCGGCGCCATCGCGGGATTGCGGTCCGACAGCGCGGCGAAGCGCAGCCGGTTCGGGTGCGCCTGGCGCAGCGCCTCGGCCACCGGCTCGGTCACCGCGGCGCGCACGAACGGCGAGGCATAGGCTTCATAGAGCCCGTGCGTGATCTCCGACACCCGCGCGGCGGCGGCGAAGCGGCGCTCGTCCGCCGCGTCGTTGCCGCCGAGCGCGCGGATATGATCCAGCGTGCGCGCCTCCAGCGAGAACAGGTAGCGGCCGTGGATCAGCGCCCGGTTGATCGTGCCCGGCTCGACCTCGGTGATGACCGCCTCGTAGAGCCCGGGCGGCATCATGTCGATCATCTCCATGCAGGAGGCGAATTCCTCGTGCTCCTTGCTGGCGATCTTGCCGGAGACGAAGATGCCCAGATGGCCGATGGTCTGGTGCATCGTGTAGACGATGGTCTGGCCGTTGGAAACGATCTCGTCCTCGTGGCGGTAGAGATCGGTGACCCAGTCCAGCGCCTGCTGCGGCGGCGTGATGTTGTCGCCCCAGGAGCAGAACACCACGATGGGCGAGCGGATGTTGCGCAGATCGAGACGCAGGTCGTCCGAGGTGCGCAGCTCGGCGGTGGCCAGACGGTTGCCGACGAAAAGATTGTCGGCGATCCATTGCATCTCCCCGGCGTTCATCAGCACCGGGCTGCCCCACCACGTCTCGAACTCCAGGTAGCGTTCGGCTTCCGTGTCGATCTTGGAATAGACGTTGTAGGCCTTCTGCCAGTAGGTGTTCGCCGGGTTGAGCGATTCGAAGTTGGCGACCAGATGCGCGCCGTCGAAGATGCCGTGGCCGATGTCGCCGGCCAGCGCGGTCGCCCAGGTGCCGCCCAGCACGCCGCCCAGGTAGCGCATCGGATTGCGCCCGCGCACCCCCGCCCAGTAGGACAGCGGCGAGCCCGCCAGCATGATCGGGCCCGGCAGGTCGGGGCGCATCGCCGCCATCATCATCACCTGCCAGCCCGCCTGGCAGTTCGCGACGATCACCGGCTTGCCCTCGGCCTTCGGGTGGCGGCGCGCCACTTCCTCGATGAAGGCGGCTTCGGCGCGGCAGACATCCTCGACCGTCTGGCCGGGCATCGGGGCGGGCGCGAAGCCGATGAAGTAGCAGGGATGGCCCGCCTTCAGCGCGACGCCGATCTCGCTTTCCTGCTTCATGCCGCCGATGCCGGGCCCGTGGCCGGCGCGCGGATCGACCACGACGAAGGGCGGCTTGGTTTCGTCGGTAACGGTCCCGTCGGGGGGCAGGATGCGCACCAGGCCGTAATTCACCGGACGCGGCAGGGTGCGCCCATCCATGACCAGCTCGTACTGGAATTCCAGCACGTTGGGCACCGTGCTGGCGCTGTGCGCGTGATAGACGTTGCCGCGCTCGCGCAGCACGTCCAGGAACAGGACGCCGCGCTGCACGGCATCCGTCCAATACTCGTATGCCGGGCCGAATTGGGTCCAGTTGGCCATCCCGATCCTCGCTTCATGTGGGGCGCGCATGCCGCCGCGGGGGCGAGAGACCCGCCGCCGCGCCGTGCGTCAACCCTGTTCGCGTGACAGGCGGCGGTCTGCGCGCGGCACGGCCGCAACGCATTGATCTGGCGCAATCACAAGGACGTGATCGGGCAGGGGGAGCCGGCGGAAACCCCGCCTCAGCTGGCGTGGCGAACCAGCGGCTTGCGGAACCAGAAGGTGGCGCCGTCCGTGCCGTCGGCGTAGCGCATCGTGGTTTCGCCGAACCGCACCGCGCCGTTGGCGGCATGAACCGCGATCGAGCGGGCGTTGTCAGCGCGGATCGCCATCACAGCCGAGGCGAAGCCGCGCTGTTTCGACCACTGCTCCCGCGTGCCGTACAGGAAGCGCCCGATGCCGGTGCGCCGCCGGGCCGGCTGCACGAAGGCCGAGCCCCAGCAGACGGTGTTGCCGGAGGGGTCTTCCTCCCACGCGCGGGCCGCCATGATGCCGAGCAGCTGGTCGCCGGCGAAGGCGCCGAACGCCGCGCGGTCGGGGGTTTCTGCGCACAGCGCAACCCATCCCTGCGGATGGCGCATCGCCTCGCGAGCGAGGTCGGTGGCGAAGAAATGCCCGTCGCGGTTCAGCGCCTCCAGGGCGATGGCGCGGAACGCCAGCACATCGTCGGCTCCGAGCGTGCGGATGGCGAGGTCGGGGCGGTCGGGGCACGGATCGACGCGGTCGAACGCCGGCATCCCGGCGGCCGTCGGGCGGCGCCCGGTGGAATGCCGCACGGGCAGCGCGGCGGCGTGGCGCAGCCGGAAATCGGACAGGAGGATGACGGACGCCGCGGCCGGTGCCGGCACGGGCGCGGGGGAAAGCCCCGGATGCGGCTGCATGTCCATGATCGGTCTCCTCGAACGGCGGGATCATGGCCGGGGACCGCTTGCCCGTCTGTGAACGCTGCCACAGCGCCGCGCGGAATCGCGAGACCTCAGCGGGGATCGGTAGCGGGGATCAGTCCTTTCCGCGGGCGCGGCGGCGGGCCGCCAGCAGGTCGATGGCCAGCAGCAGCAACGGTTTCAGCAGCGCCGAAACCGCGAGCCCCGCGCGGATCTCGCCGATCGCCCGGTCGCGCAGCCCGGCCGCCTGGGCCGCGATGCGGTCGGAGGGTGGGCGGGCGGCGATCCAGGCGATCACGATCGCGACGAGCGCATCGAGGCCCCCGATCGCGAGCGCCGCGCCGTCCGCGCCCCAGGGTCCGGACAGACGCAGCCAGGCCGCGACATGCAGGAACGCGACCGCGCAAACCAGGAACAGCAGCGCGGCGGCGGCGAGCATCCCGCGCAGCACCGCGGAACGCGCCCGCCTGCGGAGCAGGAGCGCCTCCGCCTCGGCGGCGACGCGCGCGAGACGGAGGGTCCGCATGGATCAGCGCATCGCGCGGCCGAGCAGGAAGCCGATGCCGGCCGCGATCAGCACCGCCAGCAGCGGCTCCTCCCGCACCTTGCCGGTGACGGCCTCTGCCGAATGGCGCACCGCGTCGGACGCGGTGTGCACCGCGCTCTCCGCGCGGCCGGCGGCGGCGGTCACGGCGGGCGTGACGCGCTCCTTCATCAGCGATTCGACCTGCATGCGCAGCCGCGCGATCTGCTCCTCGGCGGTGCCGAGCGCGGCGCTGGCCTTGTCGGCGGCCTTGTCGGAGAGCGACGAGACGCGATCGGTGGTGGACGACATGGGCGGCCTCCTTCGTTACGGACGCTTACGAAACTACTACGCCAGCCGGGCGATCAGGCCCAGCCAGGATAGCGAAATTGTGGCAGCGCGCGGGGCCGGCCATTCACGTCACGCGGAGCGTGCGGCGCTCACTTGCCGATGCAGAAGCGCGCGAACAGCGTATCGAGGATGTCCTCCACGCCGACATGGCCGGTGATCCGGCCGATGGCCCGCAGCGCCAGCCGCAGATCCTCCGCCCGCAGCTCCGGCCATTCGGCGATCCGCGCGGCGCGCAGGCGCTCCTCGGCCTCGATCAGGGCGGCGCGGTGGCGGCTGCGGGTGAGCGGCGGCGGCCCCTCGACCCGGGTGAGCGTCGCGGCGCGGGCGGCGAGCGCGTCGCGCAGCGCATCGAGCCCCTGCCCGGTCGCCGCGCTGACGCCGAGCGCGCCAACCGGCACGGCGCCGCCGAGATCGGTCTTGTTGGCGACCAGAAGGCGGGCCGGATCGCGCTCGCCCCCGCCGGAGCCTCCCGCTTCGCCGGCCACCACCACCTCGATCACCAGATCGGCTGCCCGGGCGTGGACGAGCGCGCGGCGGACGCCTTCGGCCTCGATGGCGTCGCCCGCCTCTCGCAGGCCCGCGGTATCGACCAGCGTGACCGGCACGCCGCCCAGCGCCACGCGGGCCTCCAGCGCGTCGCGCGTGGTGCCGGGCAGCGGCGAGACGATGGCCACCTCGCGCGCGGCGAGCGCGTTCACGAGGCTCGACTTGCCCACGTTCGGCGCGCCGGCGATGACGAAGGTCAGCCCCTCGCGCAGCCGCTCGCCGCGCCGCCCGTCCGCGAGCCGCGCCGCCATCGCGGCGGCGAGCGCCTCGATCTCGCCGCGCACGCGCTCCTCGGTCTCCGGTGGCAGGTCCTCGTCGGGGAAGTCGATCAGCGCCTCCTGCTCGGCGAGCAGCAGGCGCAGCCGGTCCGCCCAGCCGCGCAGCGTCCCGGCCAGCGCGCCCTCTGTCTGGCGCAGCGCCTGCCGCCGCTGCGCCTCGGTCTCGGCATCGATCAGGTCGGCGATGCCCTCGGCCTCGGTCAGGTCCATGCGCCCGTTGAGGAAGGCGCGGCGGGTGAACTCGCCGGGCTCGGCGGGCCGCGCGCCCAGCGCGGCGAGCGCATCGGCCACCGCGTCGATCACCGCGCGGCCGCCGTGCAGGTGCAGCTCGGCGCTGTCCTCGCCGGTGTAGCTGGCGGGACCCGGCAGCCAGAGCACCAGCGCGCGGTCGAGCGGCGTGCCGTCCGGCCCGGCCAGGCGGCGCAGGCTGGCGCGGCGCGGCGGCGGCGGGGCGCCGCAAAGGGCCGCGAGCAGCGCAGCGCTCTCCGGCCCGCTGATCCGCAGCACCGCCACCGCCGCGCGCCCGGCGCCGGAGGCGAGCGCGAAGATGGTTTCGTGCGTCGCCGGTCTCATGCGGGGCGGCGGGTCACTCCCTGATCTCCGGAGGCAGCATCAGGTCGGGCAGGCGCTCGCCGCGCACGACATGGACCTCCAGCACCGCGTCGATGTCCGCGGTGCTGGTCACGCGGTACCACACGTCCTCGGGATAGATCACCACGCAGGGGCCGTGCTCGCAGCGGTCGAGGCAGCCGGCCATGTTCACGCGCACCCTGGACAGGCCGAGCTCCTTGGCGCGCACCTTCATGTAGTCGCGCAGCTTCTCCGACCCCTTCGCCGCGCAGCTGCCGCGCGGATGGCCGTCCGGCCGGCGGTTGCAGCAGACGAAGATGTGCGCCGCGTAATAGTGCGGCGGATCGTCCGCCCTTCGTTCGCCCATGCCGAGCTCCTTTGCGATGGCCCGCCCCCATATGGGGGGCTGCCCGGGACGGCCGCAACATAGGATGGGGGCGCGGAGCCTCCACCTTGACTAACGCCTCCGCCGGGCGTGACGTGACGGGCCGCATCGCCGGGGGGTTGGGGACAGGGTGCCTCAGCTGTCGCTGCACACGCCGATCGGCCCCATTACGGTTTCCGAAGAGGACGGCGCGATCGTCGCCCTCGACTGGGGCTGGGGCCGGGACCAGACCGAGACGCCGCTGCTGCTCGCCGCGCGCGGGCAGCTGCATGCCTATTTCGACGGCGAGACGGACGGATTCTCCCTGCCGCTGGCGCCCGCCGGCAGCGCGTACCGCCGGCGCGTCTGGCAGGCGCTGTGCGACATCCCCCACGGCGCGACGCGCACCTACGCCGAGGTCGCGCGGGTGGCGGGCGGCGCCGCGCGCTCGGTCGGACAGGCCAGCGCCGCCAACCCGATCCCGATCATCATTCCCTGCCATCGCGTCCTGGGCAGCCACGGCCTCGGCGGCTACTCGGGCGGCGAGGGGCCGGACACCAAGCGTTACCTGCTCGGCCTCGAAAGCCGCGCGCGCGGCATCCTCGCCGCCTGACATTTAACGGAGACGATCATGAGCAAGGCGATCCGCATCCATACCTATGGCGGCCCCGAGGTGATGCGCTGGGAGGATGTGCCGACGCCGGAGCCGGGTCCGGGCGAGGTTCTGATCAAGCACGCGGCGGTGGGGCTGAACTACATCGACGTCTATTTCCGCACCGGCCTCTACAAGGCGCCGTCGATGCCGGTAACGCCGGGGATGGAGGGTGCGGGCACCGTCGCCGCCGTCGGTCCGGGCGTGACGGAATTCGCCGTCGGCGACCGCGTTGCCTACGGCACCGGCACGCCGGGCGCCTACTGCACCATGCGCGCGGTGCCCGCCGAGCGGCTGCTGAAGCTGCCCGACGCGATCGAGTTCAAGACAGCGGCGGCGATGATGCTGCAGGGCCTGACCGTTCAGTATCTTCTGAAACGGACCTGCAAGGTGCAGGCGGGCGACACGATCGTGCTGCACGCCGCGGCCGGCGGCGTCGGGCTGATCGCCTGCCAGTGGGCGAAGCATCTGGGCGTGACGGTGATCGGCGTCGTCTCGACCGAGGCGAAGGCGGAACTGGCGCGCGCCAACGGCTGCGCGCACACGGTGATCGGCCACGCCAACCTCGCCGCCGAGGTGAAGAAGATCACCGGCGGCGCGATGGTGCCGGTGGTCTACGACAGCGTCGGCAAGGACACCTTCATGGCGAGCCTCGATTGCCTGCGCCCGCTCGGCCTGATGGTCAGCTTCGGCAACGCCTCCGGCCCGGTGACGGGACTCGATGTCGGCGTGCTCGGCGCCAAGGGCAGCCTGTACCTGACACGCCCCACGCTCGCGACCTACGCGGCCAAGCGCGAGGACCTCGCGGCGATGGCCGCCGACCTGTTCAGCGTGGTGGGCTCGGGCGCGGTGAAGATCGCGGTCAACCAGACCTTCCCCCTCAGCGACGCCGCCGCCGCACACATCGCGCTCGAGTCCCGCAAGACCACGGGCAGCACGGTGCTGATTCCCTGATCGACGACGCACCCCGACATTCCCTCTCCGCCCCGCGGGGCGGAGAGGGATTCTCGTCGGGAGGGTGAGGGGGGTTGGACGCCACCATCCTGCCGATCCTGTTGCAGGACGGCGTGGTGAACGGCGCGATCTATGCGCTGCTCGCGCTGTCGCTCGTGCTGGTGTTCGCGGTCACGCGCGTCATCTTCATCCCGCAGGGCGAGTTCGTCGCCTACGGCGCGCTCACCTATGCCGCGATCGGCGCGGGGGCGGTGCCGAAGAGCATCTGGCTGCTGGCGGCGCTGGCGGCGGGCGGGCTGCTCGCCGGGCTGTGGCACGGACGGCGCACGATGGACGCGCGCGCGCTCGCCTGGCTGCTGGCCGAGACGGTCGCCTTCCCGGCGCTCGCCATCCTCGCGGTGCTGCTGCTCGCGCCGGATAGGCCGAGCGTCGCGGTGCAGGCGCTGCTCGCCGTCGCGGTCGTCAC
>Ga0335069_10005920_pt1 | contig 17877 bp, 13 predicted proteins | sample Lox_Sample_11_FD_206714 | JGI IMG/M metagenome (GOLD analysis project Ga0335069, IMG submission 206714) | Soil microbial communities from Loxahatchee National Wildlife Refuge, Florida, United States - Lox_Sample_1.1 | ecosystem: Environmental > Terrestrial > Soil > Wetlands | place: USA... | reverse complement strand
TGAATGGCCGCCGCCGCCGGATGCGGCGGCCGCCGCCGAGTCCGCGGGGGGTGCCGGCGAAGGCGCACTGCCGCCGGCAGCCGCGCCGTCGCCCGCGTTGCCGCTGGCCGGCGAAGGCGAGGAGATCAATGCCGCGGCGATGGCGGAGCACGCGATGCCGCGCGAGCTCATCGAGCGCGGGCGGCGCGCCGCGAAGCAGGCGCTGAACGCGCAGTCGGAGAAACTGCACAAGGTGCTCGCCGATGCCGGCGTCGGTTCGCGCCGCGACATGGAGGAGCTGATCATCGCGGGCCGGGTATCGGTGAATGGCCAGCCCGCGCACATCGGGCAGCGCGTCTCGCCCGGCGACCAGGTCCGCGTCAACGGCAAACCGCTCGCGCGCAAGGCGCCCGGCCGGCTGCCTCGGGTGCTGCTGTACCACAAGCCCGCCGGCGAGATCGTCTCGACCGACGACCCGGAACGCCGGCGCACCGTTTTCGACGCGCTGCCGCGCATCTCCGGCGCGCGCTGGATCGCGGTCGGCCGGCTCGATTTCAACACCGAAGGGCTGCTGATCCTGACGACGTCCGGCGACCTCGCGAACCGGCTGATGCATCCGCGCCACGAAGTCGAACGCGAGTACGCGGTCCGCATCATCGGCGAACTCGGCGAGGAGGCGCGTCGTCGCCTGCTCGAGGGCGTGCAGCTCGACGACGGCGTGGCCCGGGTGAGCCGCCTCGAGGATGCCGGCGGCCAGGGTGCGAACCACTGGTACCGGATCGTGCTCAGCGAGGGGCGCAACCGCGAGGTCCGTCGCCTGTTCGAGGCCATCGGCCTGTCCGTCAGCCGCCTGATCCGGATCCGCTTCGGCGTCGTGCAGCTGCCGCGCTCGCTCGCGCGTGGTCGCTGGCTCGAGCTGGCGCCCGACTGGGTGGCCGCGTGGCTGCACGATCTCGGTTTCGGCGCCGACGAGCTCCGGTCGCGCCCGCCGGGCAATCGACCGCAGGGCGGCGCGCGTCCCGGCAACGGCCCGGGTCCGGGCGGCTTCGGGCAGGGTCCGGGCGGCTTCGGGCAGGGTCCCGGGCGCAAGCGCCCGCAGGGCAAGCCCGGGCCGTCGCGCCAGCCGGACCCGATGACGAGCACGGTGAGCTACATCGCCAGCGGCCGACATCCGAGCAGTCCGAATCCCGGAGGCCAGGGCGCCCGCTTCCGCCGCTTCAAGGCGCCGCGCGGCGTCGGCTGAGGCGGCTCCGGCGTCGCGGCGACCGGCCGGGTTGTCGGCCGCCGCGTCGCGGTATAGAATGCGCGGTTCCCGTCAGAGGATTTCGCGAATCGGTTTTGAAGGGCGGATCGAAGGTTGGATCTTCGAGGAAGGTGGGATCTTCGAGGATCGGATCGGGTGCGGCCGGAGATCGATTCAGCAAGTCGGCCCGGACGGGCGGCAGAGTGCCGTCGTCGGAGCAGGTCGGCGGCGGCGAATAAAGTCGGCAGGCTGCCGGCAAGAAAAAATGGGCTCGTCAGCCCATTTTTTTTTTTGCGTGATAGCAGCAGATCCGGCAGCAGATCCGGCACCAGATCGGGTGGCAGGGCGGGGGCGGGAAAGAACGACAGCGAAGAACGACAGCGACGAACGACGGCGGGGATCGGGCGGTGGCGGTGGCGAAGGACCAGGAGCACGTGGCGGGGGCGGACAAGGTTCGCGGCAAGGACGGCAGCGGTGGCGGCAGGGCCGGTGGGCCGGTAGCGCTGCACGCGCTCGTCGAGGCGAGCCTCGAGGGGATGGGCTACGAGCTCGTCGAACTCGAGCGCGGCGCCGGCGGCGTGCTGAAGGTGACGCTCGATACGCCGGGCGGCACGCGGCCGGTCATGATCGATGACTGCGAACGGGTCAGCCGGCAACTCGCCCATGTGTTCACGGTCGAAAACGTCGACTACGGCCGGCTCGAGGTCGGGTCGCCCGGCGTCGACCGTCGGTTGTCGCGGCGACGGGATTTCGAGCGCTTCACCGGCGTGCAGGTCGACATCCGGCTGCGCGCGCTGCTCGACGGCCGACGCAATCTGCGCGGGCGGCTTGCCGGCGTCGGCGGCGACGAGGCGTCGCCGTCGGTGCGGCTGGAGCTGGCGCCGCCACGCGCGCCGGGCGACGGTGCGCGGCGACGCGCGGCCGGCAAGGCGGCGGCGGGGAAGGTGAAGGGAAAGGCGAACGCGGTGGACGCCGCGCCACCGCAGGTCGTCGAGTTGGCGCTGTCGGGCATCGAGTCGGCGCGGCTGGTGCCGGAGCTGAATTTCAGGGGAATGGGACGGGACGCTTCGAAATGAGTCGAGAAATCCTGCTGCTGGTCGACGCGCTCGCGCGCGAGAAGAACGTGCCACGCGACATCGTCTTCGGTGCGCTCGAGTCCGCGCTCGCCGCGGCCACGAAGCGGCTGTTCGCCGAGGAGGACGTCGACATCCGCGTCGCCGTCGACCGCGAATCCGGCGACTACGACGCGTTCCGCCGCTGGCTCGTCGTGCCCGACGAGGCCGGGCTGCAGGAGCCCGGGCACCAGGTCATCCTGTCCGATGCGCGCGAGCAGATCCCGGACATCGAGGTCGAGGAGTACATCGAGGAGCAGCTGCCGCGGCAGGATCTCGGCCGGCGCTTCGCGCAGGACACGAAACAGGTGATCCTGCAGAAGATCCGCGACGCCGAGCGCGAACAGGTGCTCAACGAGTTCCTGGCCCGCGGCGACATGGTCGTCAACGGGATGATCAAGCGGCTCGACAAGGGCGACGCGATCATCGAGATCGGCAAGCTCGAGGCGCGGCTTCCGCGCTCCGAGATGATCCCGAAGGAGAACCTGCGGCCGAACGACCGGGTGCGCGCCTACGTGCTGCGGATCGACCGCCAGCTGCGCGGCCCGCAGGTGATCCTCTCGCGCACGTCGCCGGAGTTCGTCAAGAAGCTGTTCGAGCTCGAGGTGCCGGAGATCGAGCAGGGGCTGCTGCTGATCAAGTCGGCGGCCCGCGACCCCGGCGTGCGGGCGAAGATCGCCGTCTGGACCAACGACCGGCGCATCGACCCGATCGGGACCTGCGTCGGGATGCGCGGATCGCGCGTGCAGGCCGTGACCAACGAGCTCGCCGGCGAGCGCGTCGACATCGTGCTGTGGTCCGAGGACCCGGCGCAGTTCGTCATCGGGGCGCTCGCGCCGGCCAACGTCTCGTCGATCGTGGTCGACGAGGAGCGCCATGCGATGGACGTCGTCGTCGACGAGGACAACCTCGCGATCGCCATCGGGCGCAGCGGCCAGAACGTGCGCCTCGCCTCCGAGCTCACCGCGTGGCACATCAACATCATGACCGCCGAGGAGTCCGCGCAGAAGCGCGATTCGGAGCAGGCCTCGATCCGCACGAGCTTCATGGAGAAGCTCGACGTCGACGACGAGCTCGCCGGCCTGCTCGTCGGCGCCGGCATCTCGACGCTCGAGGAGATCGCCTACATCCCGGTCGGCGAGCTGCTGGAGATCGAGGGCATCGACGACGACACGGTCGAGGAACTGCGCACGCGCGCCCGCAACGCGCTGCTCACCGAGGCCATCGTTCGCGAGGAGAACCTGGAGAAGGCCGACCGCACGCTGCTCGACGTCGAGGGGATGGATGCCGACCTTGCGGCGCGGCTCGCGAGCAACGCGGTGCGGACGCGCGACGACCTGGCCGACCTGGGCGTCGACGAGCTCGTCGAGATGACCGGCGTCGAGGACGAGCGGGCGCGGCAGCTGATCATGGCGGCGCGCGCCCACTGGTTCGAGCAGCCGTGACGCGCGCCGACCGCGGTGCGTGAGCGTCGGACGAGGCGAGACAGTCGAACGAGGCGAGAGGAAGAAGGGACCTGATCCATATGCCGAGCAACACGGTGGCCCAGTTCGCGGCCGAACTCAAGGTGCCTGCGCAACTGCTGCTCGAGCAGCTGCGCGCGGCCGGCGTCGGCAAGCGCGACGAGAGCGACGCCCTGTCGGAGGACGACAAGTCGCGCCTGCTCGAGTCGCTGCGCAAGGCGCACGGCGGGCAGGAGATCGAGAAGAAGAAGATCACGCTCACGCGCAAGCAGACCTCGGCGATCAAGCAGGCCGACGCGACCGGCAAGGCGCGCACCATCCAGGTCGAGGTGCGCAAGAAGCGCGTCTTCGTGCGGCGCGACAGCGAAGGCGAGGGCGAGGCCGTGGCGGCCGCGCCGGCGGCGCCGGTGATCGACCAGGCCGAGCTCGCGCGGCGCGAGGAAGAGGCGCGCCGGCAGGCCGACCTCGTCGCGCGCCAGATGGCCGAGGCGCGCGAGCGCGCCGAACGCGCGCAGGCCGACGTCCTCGAGGCGCAGCGCCGCGAGCAGGAGGCGCTCGACGCGGCGCGCGGCCGCGAGGAGGCCGCGCAGGCCGAGCTGGACCGCACGGTGGCCGAGCGCACGGCCGCGGAGCAGGCCGCGAGCGACGCACGCGCGGCGCAGGAGCGCGCGCGCAAGGCGGTCGAGGCCGAGGTCGCCGCGATCAAGAACATGATGTCGTCGCCGCCGGCGAAGAAGGTCCTGAAGGCGCCGACGACCGAGGGCACGCTGCACAAGCCGGCGGCGCCGAAGGTCGAAGCCAAGCCGACCGAGGAAAAGAAGGACGCGAAGAAGGTCGGCCCGAAGGAGGTCAAGTCGGCCAAGCTCGCGTCGAGCTGGTCCGAGGACGCCGCGAAGCGGCGCGCGATCAAGACGCGCGGCGACGCCGGCAGCGGCGGCGGCTGGCGCGGGCCCAAGGGCGGCCGGCGCGGCGACGATCGCGACAAGGCGTCGGCTCCGCAGGCCGCCGAGCCGGTCGTCCGCGACATCTCGGTGCCGGAGACGATCACCGTCGGCGACCTCGCGCACAAGATGGCCGTCAAGGCCTCCGAGGTCATCAAGATCCTGATGAAGCTCGGCCAGATGGTGACGATCAACCAGGTGCTCGACCAGGAGACGGCGATGATCGTCGCCGAGGAGATGGGGCACAAGGCGACCGCCGCCAAGCTCGACGACCCGGAGGCGCTTCTCGTCGAGAACGCGGCGTCGGCGGCCGGCGCCACCGCAGCCGCCGCCGAACCGCGGCCGCCGGTCGTGACGGTGATGGGCCACGTCGACCACGGCAAGACCTCGCTGCTCGACTACATCCGGCGCGCCAAGGTCGCCGCCGGCGAGGCCGGCGGGATCACGCAGCACATCGGCGCCTATCACGTCGAGACGCCGCGCGGCGTGATCACGTTCCTCGACACGCCGGGCCACGAGGCGTTCACCGCGATGCGCGCGCGCGGCGCGAAGGCGACCGACATCGTCGTCCTCGTCGTGGCCGCGGACGACGGCGTGATGCCGCAGACGATCGAGGCGATCGCCCACGCGAAGGCGGCCAAGGTGCCGCTCGTGGTCGCGATCAACAAGATCGACAAGCCGGAGGCCAATCCGGATCGCGTCAAGCAGGAGCTCGTCGCGCAGGAGGTCGTGCCCGAGGAGTACGGCGGCGACGCCCCGTTCGTCCAGGTCTCGGCGCGGACCGGCGAGGGCATCGACACGCTGCTCGAGAACGTGCTGCTGCAGGCCGAGGTCCTGGAGCTGAAGGCGGTCAAGGACGCGCCGGCCAAGGGACTGATCGTCGAATCGCAGCTCGACAAGGGCCGCGGACCGGTCGCCACGGTGCTGGTGCAGTCCGGGACGCTGAAGCGCGGCGACGTCGTCCTCGCCGGCAGCAGCTTCGGTCGCGTCCGCGCGATGCTCGACGAGAACGGGTCGCCGATCCAGTCGGCGGGGCCGTCGATCCCGGTCGAGATCCAGGGCCTGTCCGACGTCCCGGCCGCCGGCGACGAGCTGATCGTGCTCGGCGACGAGCGCAAGGCGCGCGAGATCGCGCTGTTCCGCCAGGGCAAGTACCGCGACACGAAGCTCGCGAAGCAGCAGGCCGCGAAGCTCGAGAACATCTTCGAGACGATGGGCCCCGACGGCGGCGCCAAGACGCTGACGATGATCATCAAGGCCGACGTGCAGGGCTCGCAGGAGGCGCTGGTCCACGCGCTCACGAAGCTGTCGACCGACGAGGTCAAGGTGCAGGTCGTCCACGCGCAGGTCGGCGGCGTCTCGGAGAGCGACGTCAACCTCGCGCTCGCGTCCAAGGCGGTCATCATCGGCTTCAACGTGCGCGCCGACCAGTCGGCGCGCAAGCTCGCCGAGGCCAACGGCATCGACATCCGCTACTACAACATCATCTACGACGCGGTCGACGACGTGAAGGCCGCGCTGTCGGGGATGCTGGCGCCGGAGCAGCGCGAGCAGGTCCTCGGGCTCGTCGAGATCCGCCAGGTCTTCCGCATCTCGAAGGTGGGCTCGGTGGCCGGGTGCATGGTCGTGGACGGCGTCGTCAAGCGGACCGCGAGCGCGCGCCTGCTGCGCGACAACGTCGTCATCTGGACCGGCGAGCTCGATTCGCTCAAGCGCTTCAAGGACGACGTCCGCGAAGTGAAGGCCGGCTTCGAATGCGGCCTGTCGCTGAAGGGCTACGACGACATCAAGGAAGGCGACCAGCTCGAGATCTTCGAGGTCCAGGAGGTCGCGCGCACGCTGTGACGCGGCCGCGGGCGCCCGCGCGCCCGCACCCGCGACCGCCAGCGCCGTCACGACGATGAAGACGAGCCGTAAACCCGCACGCGGGCAGCGCATCGCCGAGCAGATCCAGCGCGACCTCGCGGAACTGATCCGCCGCGAGGTGCGCGACCCGCGCGTCGGCCTCGTGACGCTGAGCGGCGTCGAGGTCTCGCCGGACTACGCGCACGCCCGGGTCTACTTCACGGTGATCGGCGCCCCGCCCGAGCAGGCGGCCGCCGGCCTGAACGCCGCGGCCGGCCACCTCCACAACCTGCTGTTCCGCCGCCTGCGGATCCATACCGTCCCGCGGCTGACGTTCGTCCACGATGCGTCGGTCGAGCGCGGGTTCGAGATGGACCGGCTGATCGCGCAGGCGACCGGTGGCGGAGCGGTTCCGGGCGGCGACGGCCCAGGCTAGCCGGGTTTGCAGGTGCGGCGCAGGAAGGGTGATGCGGTCGACGGCGTGCTGCTGCTGGACAAGCCGGTCGGGATCACGTCCAACGCCGCGCTGCAGGTCGCGCGCCGGGCGTTGAACGCGCGCAAGGCGGGCCATACCGGGACGCTCGACCCGCTGGCGAGCGGGCTGCTGCCGATCGCGCTCGGCGAGGCGGCCAAGTTCGCCGGCGCGCTGCTGGATGCGCCGAAGTCGTATCGCGCGACGCTGCGGCTCGGCGTCGCGACGGCGAGCGGGGATGCCGACGGCGAGGTCACCGCGCGGCGTCCGGTCGCGGTCGACGCCGCGCGGCTGGACGCGACATTGTCACGCTTCGTCGGCACCATCCTGCAGGTGCCGCCGATGCACTCGGCGCTCAAGCGCGACGGGCGCCCGCTTTACGAATATGCGCGCCGCGGACTGGAAGTCGAGCGCGCCGCGCGCGAGGTGACGATCCATCGCCTCGAGCGCCGCCGCTTCGAGGGCGACGAACTGGACATCGACGTCGACTGCAGCAAGGGAACCTACGTGCGCGTACTGGCGCAGGACATCGGCGAGCAACTCGGCTGCGGGGCGCACCTGTCGGCGCTGCGGCGCACGCGCGTCGGGCCGCTGTCGCTCGACGATGCGATCGCGCTCGACCGGCTCGAGGGGCTCGACCCCGCGGCGCGTCGCGCGCGGCTGCGGCCGGCGGACCTGCTGCTTCAGGAACTGCCGCGGATCGACCTGGATGCCGAGGCCGCCGAGCGGCTGAGGCACGGCCAGCGCCTTGCGCTCGGCCTGCGCCCGGTGCCGCGCGCGCGGATCTACGATGATCGCGGACGCCTCGCCGGCGTCGCCGCGATCGACGACGGTGGCGTCCTCGCGCCGCTGCGACTGGTCAACGAGGAATGCCGAGAAAGCGAGCCCGCGCCATGAACCCCCGTGCCCTACGAAACATCGCGATCATCGCGCACGTCGACCACGGCAAGACGACCCTGGTCGACAAGCTGCTGGTCCAGAGCGGAACCTTCCGCGACAACCAGCAGGTCGCCGAACGCGTGATGGACAGCAACGACCTGGAGCGCGAGCGCGGCATCACGATCCTGGCGAAGAACTGCGCCGTCGACTACGCCGGCACCCACATCAACATCGTCGACACGCCCGGCCACGCGGACTTCGGCGGCGAGGTCGAGCGCGTGCTGTCGATGGTCGACGGCGTGCTGCTGCTCGTCGACGCCGTCGAAGGGCCGATGCCGCAGACGCGCTTCGTGACCCGCAAGGCGCTGGCGCTGGGGCTGAAGCCGATCGTCGTCGTCAACAAGGTCGACCGTCCCGGGGCGCGGCCGGACTACGTCGTCAACGCGACGTTCGACCTCTTCGACAAGCTCGGCGCGACCGAGGACCAGCTCGACTTCCCGGTGGTCTACGCCTCGGCGCTCGGCGGCTACGCCGGGCTGGAGCCGGACGTCCGCGCCGGCGACATGCGCCCGCTGTTCGACGCCATCCTGCGCCACGTTCCGGTGCGCGAGGACGATCCCGACGGCGCGCTGCAGATGCAGGTCTGCTCGCTCGACTACTCCAGCTACGTCGGCAAGATCGGCATCGGCCGCATCCGCCGCGGGCGCCTGCGCCCGGGCCAGGACGTGCTCGTCTGCAACGGGCCGGACGCCGCGCCGCTGCGCGGCCGCGTCAACCAGGTGCTGAAGTTCCGCGGGCTGGAGAGGTGCCAGGTGGATATCGCCGAGGCCGGCGACATCGTGCTCGTCAACGGCATCGAGGAGCTCGACATCGGCTCGACGATCTGCGCGCCCGACGCGCCCGACGCGCTGCCGCTGCTGAAGGTCGACGAGCCGACGCTGGTGATGAACTTCTGCGTCAATACGAGCCCGCTGGCCGGGCGCGAGGGCAAGTACGTCACGAGCCGCCAGCTGCGCGAACGGCTGGAGCGCGAGCTGAAGTCCAATGTCGCGATGCGGATGCGGCAGACCGAGGACGAGACGATCTTCGAGGTCGCCGGCCGCGGCGAGCTGCACCTCACGGTGCTCGTGGAGAACATGCGCCGCGAGGGCTACGAGCTCGCGGTGTCTCGCCCGCGGGTCCTGTACCGCGAGGTCGACGGCGAGCGGCTCGAGCCCTACGAGATGCTGACCGTCGACGTCGAGGACCAGCACCAGGGCGCGGTGATGGAGGAGCTCGGGCGGCGCCGCGGCGACCTGCAGGACATGCAGCCCGACGGCCGCGGCCGCGTGCGCCTCGAGTACCGGGTCCCGGCGCGCGGGCTGATCGGATTCCAGGGCGAGTTCATGACGCTGACGCGCGGCACCGGCCTGATGAGCCACGTCTTCGACGACTACGGCCCGGTGCGTCCCGGCGACCTCGGCGAGCGCCGCAACGGCGTGCTCGTGTCGCAGGACGACGGCGAGGCGGTCGCCTATGCGCTATGGAAGCTGCAGGAGCGCGGCCGGATGTTCGTCAGCCCGGGCGACAAGCTGTACGAGGGGATGATCATCGGGATCCATTCGCGCGACAACGACCTCGTCGTCAATCCGGTGCGGGAAAAGAAGCTCACGAACGTCCGCGCGGCGGGCAAGGACGAGCACATCGACCTCGTGCCGCCGATTCGGCTGACGCTGGAGTACGCCGTCGAGTTCATCGCCGACGACGAACTCGCCGAGATCACGCCGCAGAGCATCCGCCTGCGCAAGCGCCTGCTCAAGGAGAACGAGCGCCGGCGCGCCGATCGCGCGGCGGCATAGCGGGGGCGAGGCGCCGATGACGGCGGCGACGCGGGCCGAGCGTGCCGGCGCCGCGCTGGCCGCGGGACCCGATGCGAGCGGTTCCGGCCCGCGCGTTTCGGGCGCGGACCTGTCGGCCTGGCGCTTCTGCGTCGCGCCGATGATGGACTGGACCGATCGCCATTGCCGCTACTTCCACCGCGTCCTGTCGCGCCGCGCGCGGCTCTACACCGAGATGGTCACGACCGGCGCGCTGCTTCACGGCGACGCGGCGCGGCACCTCGAGTTCGATCCGGCGGAGCAGCCGGTCGCGCTGCAGCTCGGCGGGTCGGATCCGCAGGCGCTTGCGCGCTGCGCGCGGTTGGGCGCCGAGCGCGGCTATGCCGAGATCAACCTGAACTGCGGCTGTCCCTCCGACCGGGTGCGCAACGGCACGTTTGGCGCCTGCCTGATGGCGCAGCCGCGCCGCGTCGCCGAATGCCTGCGTGCGATGCGCGATGCGGTCCCGATCCCGGTCACGGTCAAGCACCGCATCGGTCTCGACCGCGACGACGGCGTGACGCTGCTGCACGACTTCGTCGGGACGCTTCACGACGCCGGCGTCCGCGTCTTCATCGTCCACGCCCGCAACGCCTGGCTGCAGGGGCTGAGCCCGCGCGAGAACCGCGAGATCCCGCCGCTGCGCTACGACGTCGTCCGCCGCTTGAAGCAGGTCTTTCCCTCGGCGACGATCGTCGTCAATGGCGGCATCGGCACGCTCGACGCCGCACGCGCGCAGCTGGACCACGTCGATGGCGTGATGCTCGGACGCGCGGCCTACGAGGCGCCGGCGCAGCTCGCGCGCGTCGATCCCGGGTTGTTCGACGACCCCGGCGGGATGCCCGATGACGCGACATCGACCGCGCGCGCGATCGCGGCGATGTCGGCGTACCTGGCGCGCGAGCGCGCGCGCGGCACGCCGGTGCGCGCCGTCGTGCGGCACATGCTGGGACTCGGGAGCGGGATGCGCGGCGCGCGCGCCTGGCGCCGCGCGCTCAGCGACCCGCAGTTTCTCGAGCGCCACGGCGCCGACGCGCTGCACGCGGCCGCGGCGGTTGCCGGCTGGCCGACCGCGTAGCCGGCGGCCAGCCAACTGACCGGCGGCCAACCGACCGGCGGCGACCTGGCCGCGGGAGCTGCTGGCGGCCTCCGTCGGCAGCGGGGCCGATCAGGAGGCGGGCGCTTTCCTGGCCGCGTCCCCTTTTTTCGCCGGCGGCAGGCATTTCTCGGTGTGCTCCGCCTGCAGGCGCCGCAGCGCCAGTTCGGCCGATGCGTGCTCGTCGGCGCTGGCCGCCTCGACATCGTGCTGCGCATACTCGATCTGCCGCACGAGGTCATCGCAGGCCCCGAGCTGCGCCTTGCGCCTGTCGGCCTCGGCTTCCTTCGCCTGTTCCGGCGTGACCGCCGGCGATGCCTTCGCCGAGCGTATCGGCTTGCCGATCACGGCGTCGCCGTCGGCGCCACCGCTCGGCTTGGCGGCGGCGGCGGCCCGCGTCGGCGAGGCCTTCGGCACCTCGCCCTTCGCCTCGCCTTTCGACGCCTCCGGCTTCGCGCCGTCCGGCCGCAGCGGCAGCTCGCGCCCGCGCGAGCCACGGTCTTTCGCGGTGCCGGCGGCGTCGCCCTGGCCGTCGTCGCCGGCCGCGGCCGCCGCAGCGCCGGGCCCGCCGGCAGCGCCCCGGGGTTGCGTGACCTCGAGCGCCGGGGCCGCGTCGATCGTTCGCTGCTGACGCGTGCCGGCGGGGCACGCTCCGTTCGAATATGTGACGTGCCCGTCGCCGCTCTCGCAGCGGATGATCGGATCGGCGGCCCGACCGCCACTGGCGCAGGTCGCCAGCAGGAGCCATGCCGCGAGGCGCGTGATTCGCAAGGCCATCGGAAGGATTTCCCGGCGCGGCAGCCGCGCCGCGTTCGCCGGCAGTGTAGCTTTGGCGATGCCGCCGCGCACCGGTACCCGTCGCGCCGGGCGGACCGTTGCGCGGGCCGCCGGTCGATCCGCGTCAGCGCGCCGGGATGACCTTGCCCGGATTCATGATGTCGTCGGGGTCGAGCGCGTGCTTGATCCGCGCCATGAGCTGCAGCTCGATGTCCGACTTGTAGCGCGCGATGTCATCGCGCTTCAATTGCCCGAGCCCGTGCTCGGCGCTGATCGATCCGCCGGCCGCGTGCACCGCATCGTGGACGAGCCGGTTGATCCGTTCCTGGTTCGCCGCGAGCCGTTCCAGGTCCGAGCGGTCGTGCACGCCGATGTTGTAGTGCAGGTTGCCGTCGCCGAGGTGGCCGAACGTGATCGGCTCGAGCCAGGCGAACTCCTGCAGCAGGCGCGCGTTCGTGTTCGCGACGAACTCCGGGATCCGCGAGACGGGGAGCGAGATGTCGTGCTTCACGTTGCCGCCGGCACGCGTCTGCGCTTCCGGGATCGTCTCGCGCAGCCGCCACATGGACGCGGAGTCGGCGCCCGACTGCGCGACGGCGACGTCGTCGACGACGCCCTCGGCGAGCGCCGCGTCGAGCGCGCGCTCCAGCACGCCGATCGCATGCGCCTCGCTGTCGGGGTCGGAGAGTTCGACGAGGATCGACCACGCGGGCGCGGCGGCGCCCCCCGCGAACGGCTGCCGCAGGCCGGGATATTCGGTGCGCAGCAGGTCCAGGCAACTTGCCGACATCACCTCGAAAGCCGTCAGCGTCGCGCCGGCGCTCGCGCGCAGGCGCGCGAGCAGCGTCGCGGCACGTTCGAGCGACGCCGTCGCCGCGAATGCGGTCACCTGCGCGCGCGGCGCCGGGAACAGGCGCAGCGTCGCGGCGCAGATCAGGCCGAGCGTCCCTTCGGCGCCGATGAACAGCTGCTTCAGGTCGTAGCCGGTGTTGTCCTTGCGCAGCCCGCGCAGCCCGTCCCAGACGCGGCCGTCCGGCAGCACGACCTCGAGGCCGAGGACGAGCTCGCGCGCGTTGCCGTAGCGCAGGACCTGCGTCCCGCCGGCGTTCGTCGACAGGTTGCCGCCGATCGTGCAGCTGCCTTCGGCCGCCAGGCTGAGCGGGAAGAGCAGGCCGCGGTCGAGCGCGGCGGCCTGCACCGACCGCAGCACGCAGCCCGCCTCCGCGGTGATCGTCTCGTTGGCGGCGTCGATCGCGCGGATGCGGTCGAGCCGGCGCATCGCGACGACGACAGCGCGACCGGACGCGTCCGGCGTCGCACCGCCGACGAGGCCCGTGTTCCCGCCTTGCGGGACGATCGGCACGCCGTCGCGCGCGCATCGCGCGACGACGGCGGCGACCTGCGCCGTATCGCCCGGCAGGACGACCGCCTGCGCGCGGCCGACATAGCGTCGCCGCCAGTCGGTCAGGTACGGCGCGCAGTCCGCCTCCGCGGTGAGCACGTGGTCGGCGCCGACCACGTGCCGCAGGCCGTCGATCAGGTCCATGCCGCAGGGCCGTCGGCGCGGCGTCCCGACGATGCCGAAGCCCGCCGGCGGGCCCGTGCCGCGGCCCGCGAAGGCTGCAGGCAACGGAACGCCGCGATCTCGTAGACGACGACGAGCGCGACCTCGACCGCCGCCAGCGATCGGGCCGGGCCGGCCTCGAACACGCGCGTCGCGCCTTCGGCGAGGTAGAGCAGGACGAGCAGCGTCGACCACTGCATGGCCCGCAGGCTTGCGCGCGCGAGACCCGCGAGCGGGAACAGCAGCGGCACGGCCTTCAGCACCAGCCAGCTGCCGCCCGGGCGCAAGGGCGCGACGCGCAGTTCCCAGGCGGCGCACAGCACGAGCAGCGCGACCCAGGCGCCCAGCGCGACGAAGCGCGCCACGCCGGGCGGACCGGCGGGCGGCGGGGCGTCGCTCGCCGGCGACGTCGGTGGAGGCGGCATGGCGGATAGGGGTCGGATCGGCGTCCGGAGGGCCGGCCTGCATCGCGCGACACGCTAAAGTGCCGCCCTTCGACGAAGCCGCAGGAGCCCGAGTTTATCGGCAGTCCCGGATGGACCACGATCCCGCTCGCCCGGATCCCGCGCCGCGGCGCCCGCCCGCGTGGCACGTGTCGCCCGCGTGGCGGCAGCGCGCGCGCGAAGCGCTGGCGTTCGCGTGGCGCCGCGCCGCCGACGTCCGCCTGCCGCAGGTGGCCGCGAGCCTGACGTTCACGACGGTGCTTTCGCTCGTCCCGGTGCTGGCGATCGCGCTCGCGATCTTCGCCGCCTTCCCGCTGTTTGCCGACTATCGGGCCGCCTTCGAGAAGCTCCTCGTGAAGAGCCTGCTGCCGGAGGCGATGTCCAACACGATCCTGCGCTACCTCAACGACTTCGCGGCCAAGGCGGCGCGCCTCACGGCCGCCGGCCTCGTCCTCCTCGCCTTCGCGGCGATGTCGATGGCGCTCACCGTCGACCGCGTGCTCAACGACATCTGGCGCGTCCATGTGCGGCGACCCCTGGCGCAGCGCGTGCTCGTCTACTGGGCGCTGATCACGCTCGGCCCGATCGCGCTCGGCGCCAGCCTGACGCTGACGTCGTACCTGTTCTCGATCACCTCCGGGCTCGTCGGCCAGTTGCGCCCCGCGATGCTGGGGGTGCTCGACATCGTGCCGCTCGCGGTCGGCGGCTTCGCGCTCGCGGCCCTCTACGTCCACGTGCCCAATCGTTCCGTGCGCTGGCGCGACGCGCTTGCCGGCGGATTCGTCGCGTCGGCCACCGGCGAGCTGATGAAGAACGCCTTCGCCGTCTACATCGCGCGCGCGAGCTATGCCTCGATCTATGGCGCCTTCGCGGCGCTGCCGCTGTTCCTGCTGTGGGTCTACCTGTCGTGGCTCGTGACGCTGTTCGGCGCCGTCCTCGTCGCGGTGCTGCCGGCGCTTCGGCACACGCGTTTCGCCGACGAGGCGCGACCGGGCAACGCCTTCGTCACCGCGGTGGCGATCCTGCGCGAGATGCTGCTCGCGCAGCTGACCGGGATGGACGAGGGCCGCGTGGCGGCCGAAGCGCTCGCGCGCCGCGTGCGCAGCCCGGTGGAGGATGTCGAGCTGATGCTGCACCGGCTGGAGGAACTGCGATACGTCTCGCAGCTCGATGGGCTGCATGCCGGCAAATGGCTGCTGACCTGCGACCCGTCGCGCGCGACGCTGGTGCCGTTGTTCGCGCGCCTCGCGGTCGACCCGGGCTCGGGCCTCGTCGCGACCGAGGGGGCGCCGTTGGCCGACTGGATGCGGCTCGGCCTCGAGGCCGACTGGATCCGGCGGCCGCTGGTGCTGCTGCTGGCGGAGTAGCGGCGACGGGCGCCCTGTCCTAGCCCGCCGGCATCACGCGCATCGCGAAGCGCAGCAGCGCCCGGCGCACGCCGTCGGGGTCCTCGCTCATCATCGCGTGCCCGGCGAGCGGCAGCGTCTCGACGGTCGGATCGGCGCAGGCGTCGATCAGTCCGCGCGCCGCGCGCGGCGGCGTCATCTGGTCGGCGGCCCCGAGGACGAAGAGCGCCGGGCACGCCAGCGCGCGGATCGCCTCGATGCCGCCGTGGTAGGCGGCGCAGGCGGTGAAGTCGTTCTCCAGCACGTCGCGTCCGTTGAGCTGCTCGATCCGCTCCATCAGCCGCAGGTTCTGCACGACGACATTGAAGCCGGGGCCGGGGCAGCCCGGGCGCGGCGCGAACGCCGCGAGCCCCGGACGATGCGACCACGCGTTGATCATCCGCATCGCGGCCGGCGGATCGTCGCGGGCGGCGTCCAGCAGCGCATCGGAGACGCGCATCGGAAACGACGTGCCGAGCAGCGCGACGCCCGCGAGCGGCGTGCCGCCGAGTCGGCGGCCGACTTCCAGCGCCAGGAGGGAACCCATGCTGTGCCCGGCGACGAGCACGCGCGCCAGCCGCAGCGTCGAGAGCACGCCGGCGACCGTGTCGGCGATGTCCTCGACGCGCGTCGCGGCCTTGCCCTCGCTGCGACCGTGACCCGGGAGGTCGAACGCGAGGACCGACCAGCCGTGATGGGCCAGGTAGCGCGACTGCAGGATCCAGACGCTGTGGTCGGACTGCGCCCCATGCAGGAAGACGATCGCGGGACGCGCCGCATCGAAGCTGCGGCCGCCGGTGTACGCGTAGAGCCGAGGCGGCGCGTCGCCGACCCACATCGTCACGTCGCCTTCGCCGCGGCACGCAATGCCCGGCCGAGGTCCTCGACGAGGTCGTCGGGATCCTCCAGGCCGACCGACAGCCGGATCGTTCCCTGGCCGATGCCGCTGCGCGCCAGCTCGTCATCGGGAACGCGGAAATGCGTCGTCGACGCCGGATGGATGACGAGCGACTTCGCGTCGCCGACGTTGGCGAGGTGCGAGAAGATGCGCAGCGCCTCGACGAAGCGCCGGCCGCCGGCGCGGTTCCCGGCGAGCTCGAAGCTGAAGACGGCGCCGCAGCCGCGCGGCAGCAGCCGGGCGGCGAGCGCGTGGTCCGGATGCTGCGGCAGTTCCGGAAACGCGATCCGCTGGACGCCGGGCTGGCGCGCGAGGAACGCGACGACCTTGCGCGCGTTGTCGACGTGCCTTTGCATCCGCAACGGCAGCGTCTCCAGGCCCTGCAGCAGCAGGAAGGCGGTGTGCGGGCTCATGCAGGCGCCGAAATCGCGCAGCCCCTCGCGCCGCGCGCGCAGAAGGAACGGCGCGACCGTGCTCTCCTCCGCGAAGTCCATCCCATGGAAGCCGGCATACGGGGCCGTGAGCGTCGGGAACAGCCCCGCGGCGTCCCAGTCGAACGTGCCGCCGTCGACGAGGAGCCCGCCGACGGCCGTGCCGTGGCCGCCGATGAACTTCGTCGCCGAGTGCAGCACGAGATCGGCGCCGAGGCTGACCGGCTGCATCAGGCAGGGCGTCGTGAACGTGCTGTCGACCATCAGCGGCAGGTTGTGCTCGTGCGCCAGCGCCGCGACGCGCGGCACGTCGAGGACGTCGAGTCCGGGATTGCCCAGCGTCTCGCCGAACAGCAGCCGGGTCTGCGGCCGGATCGCGCCGCGCCAGGCGTCGATGTCGCGCGGATCGACGAACGTGGTCTCGATCCCGAAGCGCGGCAGCGTGAACGACAGCAGGTTGTGCGAGCCGCCGTAGAGCGCCCGGCTCGCCACGATGTGGTGCCCGGCATCCATCAGCGTCGCGATCGCCAGGTGCAGCGCCGCCTGCCCGCTGGCGGTCGCGACGGCGCCGACGCCCTCCTCCAGGGCGGCGATGCGTTCCTCCAGCACGGCGACCGTCGGGTTCGAGATCCGCGAGTAGACGTGGCCGGCCCGCTCCATGTTGAAGAGCGCCGCGGCATGGTCGGAGTCCTCGAAGCAGAACGACGTGCTGGCGTAGATCGGCACCGCGCGCGCGCCGGTCGCCGCGTCGGGCGCCTGGCCGGCGTGCAGCGCGAGGGTGTCGAGGCCGGGAAGCCGGGGAGCGCTCATCGTCGGGTGCCGGCCATGGTGCCGGCCGCGATGTCCAGGCGGCATAATGCCATGCATGGACACGCGCGCCGACCTCTACGCGCCGATCGAACCGTACGCCGGCGGCATGCTGTCGCGCGACGACGTGCACACGATCTACTGGGAGGCCTGCGGCAATCCGCGCGGGATCCCGGTGCTCTTCCTGCACGGCGGACCGGGCGGCGGCTGCTCGCCGGAACACCGGCGCCTCTTCGATCCGAACTACTTCCGCGTCATCCTGCACGACCAGCGCGGGGCCGGCAATTCGACGCCGTCGGGCGAGACCCTGCGCAATACGACGCCGCACCTGGTCGCCGACATCGAGGCGTTGCGCCAGCACCTGGGCATCGGCCGCTGGCTCGTCTTCGGCGGTTCCTGGGGGAGCACGCTGGCGCTCGCCTACGGCCAGGCGCACCCGGAGCGCTGCGCCGGCTTCATCCTGCGCGGCGTCTTCCTCGGCCGCCGCAGCGAGGTCGATTGGTTCTTCGGCGCCCTGCGAAACGTCTTTCCGGAGGTCTGGCAGCGTTTCGCCGAGATGGTCCCGGAGGCCGAGCGCGGCGACCTGCTGGCCGCCTACCGCAAGCGCCTCTTCGATCCGGACCCGCGCGTGCACCTGCCTTACGCCCGCGCCTGGAGCGTCTACGAGGGGAACTGCTCGACGCTGC
>Ga0335069_10005919_pt1 | contig 17878 bp, 15 predicted proteins | sample Lox_Sample_11_FD_206714 | JGI IMG/M metagenome (GOLD analysis project Ga0335069, IMG submission 206714) | Soil microbial communities from Loxahatchee National Wildlife Refuge, Florida, United States - Lox_Sample_1.1 | ecosystem: Environmental > Terrestrial > Soil > Wetlands | place: USA... | reverse complement strand
CCTGCACCGCCGGCCGCCGAGGCGCCTGCACCGCCGGCCGCCGAGCCGCCCGCTGTTGCACCGGCGCCAATGACCGCGCCCGCACCGCAGAGCGTATCGCCGCCGCAGGCGGCGGCTCCCGCGCAAATGCTGCAGACCAGCGTCGTCGGCGGCCCGGCGGCGCCGGGCGCTTCACGACAAACGCCAAAGACACCGCCGCCCAAGCGGACCACCGCGCCTTCGGACAGCACCGAAGAATAACCGCGGATACACGGACAGCCGGGTACGCGCTCGGCCGCCGCGCGATGCCCGTCTAGTGGAGCACGCTGTTGGCGATTTCTTCTGCGATGAGCTTGCGGACTTCGTGCGCATCGAAGCCCGGATGAGCCACGGCCACCACGGTCAGCTCGGCGCTTGTGTCTCCGGCCGTCGCGCGTGCGATGAAAATCGTGTCGTAAACGTCGCTCGCTTCGTGCTCGTGGCGCGTCTTCTCGAGCGAGTTGCCGGCGCCTTGCGGGTAGGTCTGCATGTAGGGCGGTATCGCTGAGCGCTGCTGCGCGGTTGCCGGCGGCACCGGCCAACCGGTCATCGGCAGCGGCGGCATCGCGCCGCCCATCGGCATTTGCTGGTGCGCGACGTGGCCCTGTTGTTCATAGCTGTCGACGTCATTCTTCACGCCCGAGTTGCCCTCGGCCGCGTTGTTATCGTCGTCGTCGGAGCCGTTGTCATTGTCTGAATCATCCTGCGCCTTCTGTTCCGGCAGCGGCAGCGGCTTGACGCCGGCCTTCTCGAGCAGCGCGACCGCGGCGCCATTGCCCGGCGCGACCTCGCTCAGCGCCATTCCCGGCTCGAGCGCGCGATGCGTCAGAGTGACGGTCAAGGTCACCTCCGAGGTCGCGCTCGCACCCGCCAGCCGTCCCGCAACCTCGAAATCCTGGCTCAGGACCTGCTGCAAGACAGGATCGGTCGCGATAACCCCAAGCGCCGCGGTGGGCGGAACCGGCAACTTGCCGCCGGTCTTGACCACGATTCGAGGCTCCTCGGCGTGCGCGGGCCTCGCGCTCCCGCCATAAACCACGACGGCCATCGCGGCAAAAATTCCGGCGCTGACGGCCGCTCCCAGGCGGCGCGCCGCTCTTGCCGTCAGCTCCAGCCTCGAACCTTCCATCCCGCGTCTCGTCAGGGCAGCTTTTGCTGAAGCACTTCCTGGGCGCGCGCAGCTCGCCATTTGATCAGTTCTTCACCGAGGTCGGGGCGGGCGAGCGCGAGAATCGTGACCGCGAACAAGGCTGCGTTGGCGGCGCCGGACTTGCCAATCGCCATCGTCGCCACCGGCACGCCGCGCGGCATTTGTACGATCGACAGCAACGAATCCATCCCGTTCAGCGCCGATGACATCATCGGCACCCCGATCACCGGCAAGATGGTCTTGGCCGCGATGACGCCGGGCAGATGCGCCGCGCCGCCGGCGCCGGCGATCATCACCTGCAGACCGCGTTCGGAGGCCGAGGCGGCGTAGTCGAGCGTGATTTCGGGGGTGCGATGGGCCGACAGCACTCTTACTTCATGCGATACTTTAAATTCGTTCAGAATCTCGGCCGCTGCCGACATCTGCTCCCAATCGCTTTTGCTCCCCATGATAATGCCGACTAGCGGCGATGCGGCCTGAGTCATCGATCGCTCTCCTTTGCTTGCGTCCGACGAACGAGGCTTGTCCGCCAACGCATGGTTGTCAAGCCGCGTCGAGCCACGTAATCACTGTTAGGTCCGTTTTTGGATCATGCGCCGCGAACCGCGCGGACCGCAACGATGGCAACGCCGATACCAGTCAACCAGTGCGCCTTCCGTCTCGACGAGGTTGCCGCCGCAACCGGCGGCGAACTGTTCGGAGGGCCGGAGACGGTCGTGCGCGGAGTCACGAGCGACACGCGAACGCTCGACCGAGGCGCGCTCTTCGTCGCGCTCAAGGGCGCCGATCGCGACGGACATGCGTACCTCGGCGAAGCGGCACGCCGCGGCGCAACGGCCGCGATCGTCGCGCGCGGCTGCCGCCTCGCCGGCGGCGAGAGGCTTGCCGCGATAGAAGTTGACGACACGCTGGCCGCGCTGGGCGACCTTGCGCGTCATCATCTGCGGCGCATCCGCGCCGCCGGTCCATTTGCGTGCGTCGCGATCGGCGGTGCCGTGGGCAAGACCAGTACCAAGGAGCTTTGCGCCGCCGCCGTGCGCGCGCTCTTCGGAGAAACGCTGGCCACGCCGGGGAACCTTAACAACCTGATCGGCGTACCGATGACGATCTTCATGATCAACGAGCGCTATCGCGCGGCGGTCCTGGAATGCGGCACCAACACGCGCGGCGAGATCGCACGTCTTGCGCGAATCGTCGAGCCCGACGTTGCCGCCGTGCTCAACGTCGACGTCGAGCACAGCGAGGGCTTGGGAACCCTCGAGGAGATCGCCGACGAGGAGGCGGCGCTGTTCAGCACCGCGCGGCGCGCGGTTGTAGCTTCCGCCGAAGAACGCCTCGTGCTGGAGCGCGTCCCGCGCGGCGCCGAACTTCTTACCTTCGGCGCCGAAGCGGCCGCCGACGTGCGCGTGGCCGGGCGAGCGCCCGCCGCCTGCGGCGAAGGCGCGGGCGGCGGGCGCTCGCGCGTGACGCTCGCGCTTAGCCCGCGGCTCGTCGCCGCGGGCGCGCCGGCGCGGCTGGAGGTCGCGCTCGCGCTGCTCGGCGCGGCCGCCGCGCGCAATGCGGCGGCGGCCGTCGCGGCGACCGCCGCATTACGCGCCCGGCCGCTTGAGGCTGACGAGCTCAGCGCCCTCGCGCGCGCGCTCGAAGGCGTCGCGCCCGTCGCTGGGCGCCTGCAAATACGTGTGCTCGGCGGTCTGCTGGTGATCGACGATACCTACAATGCCAATCCGCGCTCGGTGCGCGCCGCGCTCGACGCCGCGCACGAAAGCGCCGCGGCGTCCGGTGCGCGGATGGTCGTCGCGCTCGGCGACATGCTGGAGTTGGGCGCCTTCGCGCCCGCGATGCATACCGAGGCCGTGGCCAACGTGATGCGCCTTGCGCCGGCAGCGTTCATCGCCGTGGGGCCGGAGATGGGAGCGGCGGTTGGCGCGGCCGGTTTTACCGGGCGCGCCGGCATGCATGTCGCGCCCGACAGCGCCGCCGGCGCGGAGATCGTGTGCGGACTGGTTCACGCGGGCGACGTCGTGCTGGTCAAGGGCTCGCGCGGCATCCGAATGGAGCGCATAGTCGAAGCACTCGGGGAGCGGTTTGGAAGTCGCACTGAAAATTGACGTCGATACGCATCAGGGCCTCGAGTTCGGCGTGCCGCGCCTTGCGCGGATGCTCACGGCCGAGGCCGTCGCGGCGAGCTTTTACGTCGCGATGGGGCCGGATAACTCGGGCCGGGCAGTGGTGCGTGTGCTGCGCAATCCGGGCTTCCTGAAAAAGATGCGCCGCACCGGGGCAGTCAGGATGTACGGTCTGCGCACGGTGCTCTCGGGCACGCTGCTGCCCGCGCGGCCGATTGCGCTCGCCTTTCCCAATATCGTGCGCGGGCTCAAACGCGCCAGCTTCGAGGTCGGCGTCCACGGATGGGATCACGTGCGCTGGCAGGACGGAATCGACAAGCTGGGCGAGGCGGGAATCCGTGCCGAACTGAACGACGCGTTCGAGGCGTATCGCGCGATCTTCCGCGAGCCGACGCGCAGTTTCGCGGCGCCCGGATGGCGCACCAACGCGCTCGCTCTCAAGACGCTCGATTCGATGGGGCTCAGCTATCGCAGCGACACTCGCGGCAGGACGCCGTTTCGATGCCGCGTGGACGGCCAAATCCTCAATACCCTCGAGATTCCGACCACCCTGCCGACCCTGGACGAAGTGATGGGCCGCGAGGACCTGCCGGACGCGGCCGCGGTGCTGGAATTCTACCTCGCGCAGTTCGATCCCGGTCGCCTCAACGTTCATACGGTTCACGCTGAAACTGAGGGGATGGCCCAACTGGAGAGTTTCGCCGCTCTGATTCGTGCGCTCAAGGAACGCCGAGCGAAATTCGTCCGGCTCGAGGAAGTAGCGGCGCGCCTCGGCGCGGCGGAACTTCCGGTCTGCGAAGTGGTGCGCGCGACGCTGCCCGGGCGCGCCGGATGGATCGCGGCGCAAGGGCCCGACCCGACCTGATTGGCCCGCCGGCACGGCGAAGAGGTTCGTCGCCGCCGCGCGCGCCGGACATGCGGCGCGGGCTACGACAGCGCGCGCAACGCCTCTTCCACGAACATCAGCCGGTCGTTGCCCCAGAACATCTGATCGCCGACGAAAAACGTCGGCGCGCCGAACGCGCCGCGGGCGACCGCCGCTTCGGTCGAGTCGCGAAGCGCCTCCTTGACCGCATGCTCTTCCGAAAGCGCCGCCACTCGTTCGGCATCCAGGCCCGCGCGTCCCACCACCTCGCGCATCACCGAGGTCTCGCCGAGGTTGAGTCCGTCGCGCCAGAACGCGTCGTAGATCGCGCGATGGTATTGCGGGAACACGCCCAGACGTTCGGCCGCGACCGCGCCGCGCATCAGGCGAATCGTGTTGATCGGAAAGTGCGCGTTGTGAAGCGGCGGCACGCCGTAGTGCTTCGCCCAGCGCTCGAGATCGGCCATCATGTACTTGCGCTTGGCCTCGATCGCGATCGGCGACGAATTGCCGGTCTCCTTGAACACGCCGCCGAGCAGCATCGGGCGGTAAATCACGCGCGCGCCGGTGCGCTCGGCCAAACCCTTTAGCTGGGTGTCGGCGAGATAACTGAACGGGCTCCCGTAGTCGAAGAAAAATTCCACTTCTCTGGCCATGGCTGGCTCCTCCGCGAGCGGCCGGCGCGGCGCCGGCTTTGGTTGCATCATGCAACTTTCTAATAGACCTACATAGCATCATTCGGTTTCATGACGCAACTGAAACACACTTGGTGCGGCAGGTCGCGTGTGGCGCGTCCTCGCCGGTGGCTCGTTGGACCGGCGCCGCGCCGGTGTGTTATTTCTCGAAGAGAAGTTCCTTCCGAGGAGAGACCGCTACGATGTCCGCATCCGAGTTGTTTGCCGAAAGCCCGCGCGAAGTGGGGCTCGATCCGCAAAGGGTCGGCGCGCTCTTCGAGCGCGCCGCGCGCGAAGTCAGCGAAGGATTGCTGCCGTCGTGTCAGATCGCGATCGCGCGAAGCGGCCGGATCGGCGCGATGCGCACCTTCGGCCGCGCGGTCCAGGGCGGCGCCGACCGCCCCGCCACCAACGACACGCTCTACACCATCTTCTCGTGCACCAAGGCGATCATGTCGGCGGCGGCCTGGATGCTGATCGGCGAAGGCAAGCTCGACGTGCGCGAGCGCGCGGCCGCCATCGTTCCCGAGTTCGGCACCAACGGCAAGGACTCGGTCACGGTCGAACAACTGCTGCTGCACACCTCCGGTTTTCCCAACGCGTCGTTTCCGCAGAACGAATGGAACGACCGCGACAAACGCCTGGAGCGCTTCGCCAGATGGCGCCTCGAATTCCCGCCCGGCGATCGTTTTTTCTATCATCCCACGGCCGGCTTCTGGGTAATCGCCGAGATCATAGAGCGGCGCTCCGGGATGGATTTCCGCCGCTTCGTGCGCGAGCGGATCGCGCTGCCGCTCGGATTGCCCGGAATGCATCTCGGACTTGCCCCGGAGCTTCATCCGCGCGTCGCCGATCTGGTCTATGTCGGCGAAGCGCTCACCGACGAGGAGTGGCGCAAGCTGGGCTTCCCGCCGCCGTTGGAAAGCGAGGTTACCGAGACGGCGATAATGGGCTTCAACTATCCGGACGTGCGCCGGGCGGGCGTGCCGGGCGGCGGCGGCGTGATGACCGCGGCCGAGCTGGCGCTGTTCTACCAGGGCGTGATGCACAACCGCGGCAAGGACGGGCGGCCGCTCTGGCAGCCGGAGACTCTCAAGGAAGCGCTCAGGCCGCGCTCAGGCGATTACACCGATCCGTACCTGGGGCACAAGGTTAATCGCGCGCTGGGCGTGGTCGTGGCGGGCGACGACGGCTTCGCCAATTTCCGCGGCTTCGGTAAGACCAATTCGCCGGCAGCGTTCGGGCACGGCGGCGCGGGCGGACAGATCGGATGGGCCGATCCGGCAAGCGGAATCTCGCTGGGGTACTGCACCAACGGCTTCGACCGCAACGACCTCCGGCAGGGCCGCCGCGGGGTCGCGATCTGTAGCCTCGCAGCGGTCTGCGCCGCCTGAATTCTGCCTCCGCTTCGGGCAAAGTATCGTTTCGCGATCTTTTGAGCCCCTCTCCCGCGTTTTTGGGAGAGAATTGATAGATCTGACTTCCTAGAACTCTTCGTGGCGCTCGAGCGCACGGCGGAGCGCCGCCACGTTCTGCACCAGCACGCTCGGCAGGTTCAGCGTCCCCGCCACGGCCGAGTACGGGTAGAGGCGAGAATTGATATGCGCGTGGAGCGGCAATCCTTCGCCCTGATGAATCTCGTAGTCGAGCGGCAGCGGGCCCAGTACGCGCAGGATGCGGCAGATCGCGCGCGCGAAAAGGCGCAGGTCGGCCGGCTCAAGCTCAGCCAGCGTGCCGCGAAACCGCGGCATCATCACATCGTAGCTTCGCGGGAACGCGCCGATTGGGCTCGCGAAGCTCACCACCCCCCCACGCCGCTCGATCAGCAGGCCCAGCCGCTCGACGAGCTCGATCAACTCGTCCCAAAGTCCCGGCGAGCGCCGTTCGGCCTCGGCCTCGGCCACGAGCGCCGGCAGCGCCGACGGTGCGCCGATGAGCTGCTGATGAAGATGCGGCTGCGAGGCGCCAGACTCCCGCCCCTGGTTTTTGCGAATCACGATCGACCGCGCCGCGCGATTCTCGGCCACGCGGCGCATCACGGCGACGTCGGTCTGGACGAGACGCAGAAAATGTTCCTCGCCAAGCGCGCCGGTGCACATCAGGTCGCCGGCGCGCGGATGCAGAGTCGAAAAGTGACGCGGATCCTCGACCACGATGTAGGACTCGTTGCGTCCGCCGGTGAGCTCGGCCGGAACCCGCGGAAAGAGGTTGTTGAACACGCGCATCACCCATCCGGCGCCCGTGCCCGCGCCCGCCGCGGTCCCGTCGCCCTTCCATTGCGGGAACTCGGCGGGCGTGATGCGCAGGATCTCCGCCGGCGCCATAGTCTCGTTGCCGGGGCAAAACGGACACGCCGCCTGCACCTTCGCGATCTCGTCCGCGTCGAGGGTGGGTGCGGCCGGATCGAGTTCGCTGCGGCCGCCGAGCGTGAACGCGAAGCTCTTGCCGCGCACGTCGACGACGTACGAGATGACACCGTTTATCGGATTCCTAATCCAGAGCAACGCGCCGTTGCGGACTTCGTATTCGATCGGCATCCGTAGTATGGAGCGGCGTGGCTGGCCCCGGCCGCTCAGCGCGGGAGCAGCAAACGGAGCGCCGCGAAGACTGCGATGAAGACGAGGATTGCCGCGACGATTCTGAGCGCTTCGTTTACCGGGTCGCCGCGCTCGACCGCGGGCCAGAACGGCCACCACGGAAAAGGGTTGATTTTGCGCATCGCCTCGTTCCGCCTGGAGAGACAGTCCGCCCGGCGAAAAAAGCTCTTCGCCGACAGCTTCGATGCTAGCGAAACGGACGCCGCCTTGACAGTGCAGGAAGCCTCGGTTATCGGTTTTAGGGGACGCGATTTGCGCTTGGGCGATCTCGGGGTCTGGCGCTCCGCTCACGAGCGGGCACCAGGCTTTTTTTTGGCCGACGCCCCCGCAGACGCGCAACGAACGTGGCAAAAAGCCCGGTAAAAAAATATCTGTTCACTCCCGGACCGGCGCCGGTTCCGCCGGAGGTCCTGCTCGAGATGGCGCGGCCGATGATTCATCACCGCACGCCCGAGTTCAGCGCCGCCCTCGACCAGGCGCGCGAGCGGATGCGCCCGCTGTTCGGCACCCGCCAGGAGGTAATCCTGCTCGCGGCAAGCGGCACCGGCGCGATGGAAGCGGCGGTCACCAACCTGCTGGCGCCGGGCGAGCACGCGGTTTACGTCAACGGCGGCAAGTTCGGCGAACGCTGGGGCAAGCTGCTCGCAGCTTACGGGATAACCGGCCACGAGGTCCGCGTCGAATGGGGCCGCGCAGCGCGCCCGGAGCAGGTCGAAGAGGCACTGCGCGCCAATCCCGGCGCGCGCGCCGTGCTGATGCAGGCAAGCGAGACCTCGACCTGCGCAGTGCATCCGGTGGCCGAAATCGCCGCGCTCACGCGCGCGCGCGACACGTTACTGATCGTCGATGGCATCACCTCGGTCGGCGTCTTCGAGCAGAAGATGGACAAATGGGGCATCGACGCACTGGTCACCGGCAGCCAGAAGGCCTTGATGCTGCCGCCGGGGCTCGCGATGCTGGCGCTGTCGGAGCGCGCGGTCGAGCGGGCGCAGCGATCACGCACGCCGCGCTATTATTTCGACCTGATGCGCGAGCTCAAGGCCCAGCGCGACGAGCATACCACCGCATGGACCGCGGCCGTCTCGCTGGTGCTCGGGCTCAACAAGTCGCTCGAAATGATTCATGCCGAGGGATTGCCGCAGGTCTTCGCGCGCCATCGCACGATGGCCGAAGCGACGCGCGCGGCCGCCCCGGCGCTCGGACTGAACCTGATCGCGCCCGACAATCCCGCGCCGGGGGTGACCGGAATTCTGACACCGCCCGGGCTCGACGGATCGAAGCTGGTGCGCTACATGCGCGACGAGTTGGGCGTGTCGGTGCAGGGCGGACAGGACCAGATGAAAGGCAAGCTCGTGCGCATCGGACACATGGGATATCTCAGCCCCTTCGACATGCTGATCGCGGTTGGCGCGCTCGAGATGGCGCTTCGGCAGCTTGGCCATCGCTTCGAGGCGGGCGCGGGTGTGGCCGCGGTCGCGCGCCGGATCGCCGAGGCGGCCTGAGCGAACGCCATGGCGGAGACGGCGATGCGCGTGCTGCTGAGCGATCCCCTCAATGCGCAGGGCGTCGAAGTATTTCGCCGCTATCCCGAGATCTCGGTTGACGTAAAGACCGGCCTCAAGCCCGCAGAGCTGGCTGAAATAATCGCGCCTTACCATGCCCTGGTGGTGCGCAGCGCGACCCACGTGACGCGCGAAGTGATCGAGCGTGCGGACTCGCTGCGCGTGATCGGGCGCGCCGGCGTCGGCGTGGACAACATCGACCTCGAAGCGGCGACGCGACGCGGAATCGTGGTGATGAACAGCCCGCTCGGCAACAGCGTTACTACCGCCGAGCACGCGATCTCCATGATGATGGCGCTCGCGCGGCATATCCCGGCGGCCAACGCGGCGGTGCGCGCGGGGCGATGGGATCGCGGGAAGTTCATCGGGATCGAAGTAAGCAACAAGACCCTGGGCGTAATCGGGCTCGGCAATATCGGCCGCATCGTGGCCGACCGAGCACTCGGGCTCAAGATGAAGGTAATCGGCTACGATCCGATTCTGACCGGCGAGGCGGCTGCGCGGATCGGAGTCGAGATGGTGACGCTGGAGCAGCTTTACCGGCGCGCCGATTTCATCACGGTGCACGCCCCGCTCACGCGCGACACCAAATCGCTGGTGGGCGCGGCGGCCTTCGCGATGATGAAGCCGGGCGTCCGGATCATCAATTGCGCGCGGGGCGGAATCGTCGACGAGCAGGCGCTCGCCGGGGCGCTCGCGTCGGGCAAGGTGGCGGGCGCAGCGCTCGACGTGTTCGTCGAGGAGCCGCCGCCCAGGGATCACCCCCTGCTCAAGTTCGACAACGTCATCGCGACGCCGCATCTCGGCGCGGCGACCGACGAGGCGCAGATCCAGGTCGCGATCGACATTGCGCAGCAGACCGCGGAATTTCTCATCCATGGCGTGATCAGCCATTCGGTCAACATGCCGGCGCTCTCGCCCAAGGAACTGGAGACGCTCGGCCCCCATCTGCGGCTGGCCGAGCGCCTGGGCCGGCTCGCGGCGCAGCTTATCGCGGAGCCGCCCGCGCAAATCACCGTCGGACTCGGCGGCGAGGCGGCCGGACTCAAGGCCGAGCCGATCACGGCGGCGGCGCTCAAGGGACTGCTGAGCGGCTTCCTCGACCAGGATTTCAACTACGTGAGCGCCCCGTTCATCGCGCGCGAACGCGGCATCGCCGTGACCGAAAGTCGCTCGCGCGAGACCACCGACTACATCAACACGCTCACGCTGAGCGTGCGCACGGCGCGCGGCATCCATGAGGTCGCGGGCGCCGTAATCGGCAACCGCGGTCTCAGGCTCGTGCGCATCGACGGCTACCGCGTCGAAGCGGTGCCCGAGGGGTATTTCCTGATGCTGCACAACCGCGACGTGCCGGGCGTGGTTGGCGCGGTCGGCTCGATACTGGGGCAGGCGGGAATCAATATCGCGGGGCTGGAACTGGGGCGCGATCGCGCGGGCGGGATGGCGCTCAGCCTGGTCGAGGTTGACGGCGCGGTTCCACCCGAGGTGCTCGAGCGCCTCAAGACCATCCCGGCCATCGTCTCGGCCGCGCTCCTGAAACTCTAGAATGGCCGCGCAGAGAATATTCCCGGGGCGGCCGAAGCGGAGCGCCGCGCGGCGGCGCCGCGCATGGATGTGACGCGATGAAGACAGTGGCGGTGGTCGGCACCCAGTGGGGTGACGAGGGCAAGGGCAAGATCGTCGACATGCTGGCGGCCGACGCCGACGTGGTAGTCCGCTTCCAGGGCGGCAACAACGCCGCGCACACGCTGGTCGTGGACGGCGAAAAATTCATCCTGCGCCTGATCCCGGCCGGCGCGCTGCATCCGAACAAGGTCTGCGTGATCGGCAACGGCACCGTGGTCGATCCAATCGCGCTCAATGAGGAGATTGCGGCACTGCGCGCGCGCGGCCGCTTCACCGACCCCTCGCTGCTCAAGCTCAGCTGCGATGCGCACATGGTGATGCCGTATCATCGCGCGATCGACCGCGCGCGCGAGGCGCGAGCCGGCAGGCGCGCGATCGGGACCACCGGCTTCGGTATAGGGCCTGCGTATGAAGACAAGATGGCGCGGACGGGGCTGCGCTTCGACGAACTGGTCAACTTCGCGCGCTTTCGCGAGAAGCTCGAGCGCAATATCGCCGACAAGAACGCGTATCTGCGCGCCGTGCTCAAGGCCAAGCCGCTCAAGGCTTCCGAGATCATCGATCAGATGAAGCGGGTGCGCGCGTGCGTCCTGCCCTATCTCTGCGATACGGGCGCTTATCTCGCCGAAGCGGCAGACGCCGGCAGGCGGATCCTGTTCGAAGGCGCGCACGGCACGATGCTCGACATCGACCACGGCACCTATCCGTTCGTGACCTCGTCCAACTGTATCGCAGGCGCGGTTTTCTCGGGCGCGCCGCTCGCTCCCGGCCGCCTCGACGCGGTGCTCGGCATCAGCAAGGCCTACACGACGCGCGTCGGCGGCGGGCCGTTTCCGACCGAAATCAAAGGCGCGCTCGCCAACCGGCTGCGCACCGAGGGCGAGGAGTTCGGCAGCGCGACCGGGCGGCCGCGGCGGATCGGATGGTTCGACGCGGTGCTCGCGCGGCTCGCGGTGCGGCTGAACGGGATGTGGGGGCTCGCGCTCACCAAGCTCGACGTTCTCACCGGGATCGACCCGCTGCGCGTGTGCGTGGCGTATGAATTGGGCAAGGAGCGCCACGTCGAGATGCCGCCCGGGCGCGCCGCGCTCGAGCGCGTGCGGCCGGTGTATGAAGAGATGCCCGGATGGCGCGAAAGCCTAAGCGGCGCGCGCGCGCTCGATGACCTGCCGCTCAATGCGCGGCACTACCTGGAGCGCGTCGCGGAGCTTGCCGGCGTGCCGCTCGCGATGGTCGGGGTGGGCGCTCCGCGCGAGGCGACGATCGTGCTGAGGAATCCATTCCTCGTGTGAGCTCCGCATCTCTGCGCGGCTAATGATTTGATCTCTCCTCCAAGGTCTCGGGGAGGGAGTCAGAAATTCAGAACAGCTTACTCGGCGCGCCAGACCGGCTTGCGCTTTTCCAAAAACGCGCGCACGCCCTCGCGGGCGTCCTTGCTCCCGCGCACGACCCGGCCCATCTCCAGGATGTCCTCGTGCCAGGTGTCGTTGGCTGCGCTCAGCGAGCGCCGGATGCTCCGCTTCATCGTGCGCAGCGAGAGCGGCGCGTTCGCCGACACTTTCTCGGCCCACGCGACCGCCGTCGCATCCAGTTTGTCGGTGGGCACGACCTCGTGCACCATTCCCATCGCGAGCGCACGCTGCGCGTTGACCGGCTCCGCGGTGTATAGAATTTGCGAGGTGTTCGCGGTGCCGATGATCTCGATCAGCTTGCGGATGAAGTCGTAGGGCACGACCAATCCGACCCGCGCGACGGTCATCCCGATTCGCGCATCCTCGGCGGCGACGCGCAGATCGCAGTGCAGCGCCAGTTCGCATCCGCCGGCCAGCGCCGCGCCCTGCACGGCGGCGATGGTCGGCACCGGGATCTGTTCGAGACGATGGAACGTGCGCTCGATGCTGACTGGGGTGTGGCCGCCCTCGAGGCGATCGGCCTCGGCCAGGTCGAGCCCGGCGGAGAAGCTCTTGCCGGCGCCGCGCACGATGACCGCGCGGATATCCTTGTCCTCGTCGACCGCGGCGAACGCCTTATCCATCGCGGCGAGCAGCGCCTCGTTAAGCGAGTTGCGCTTCTCGGGGCGGTTGAGCGTGATGGTGAGGTAGTTGGGGTGGCGTTCGACCTTGAGAATATCTTCGGCCATGAAAGCGGCTCCTTGAGCTTGAGGTAAAATTTTTCAGAAAGACGCGGGTGTATTCGGGCAGAGCATCGCACGAGCGCGCCGCGCGCATCAAGGGTTCGCGCAAAGCGGTCGGCGCGGCCCGACGGCGCCGCCGCGTGCGTTCTTCAGATCGCTGGACGTGTGCAGAGACAGCGGTTCCAACAGACATTCAGAACCGCCGCGACCCCCACCCTCTCCCTCCCAAGACACTGGGGGAATCAAGGCGGCCGCAGCGGGTAGGCGCGCTACTCGCCCGACCAGACGGGTTTGCGCTTCTCCAAAAACGCGCGCACGCCTTCCTTGCCGTCGCGGCTGCTCAGCACCGCCTTCCGCATCTCGTCGATGTCCTCGTGCGCGGCGTTGTAGGCGTCGCTGAGACAGCGGCGGACCGAGGCCTTCATCGCGCGCAACGAGAGCGGAGCGTTGGCGGCGATCCGCTCGGCCATCGCCTCCGCTTCGGTCGCGAGCCGCTCGTCGGCCACCACACGATCGACGAGGCCGATTTCGTACGCGCGCTTCGCCGCGATCGGCGCGGCGGTGTACATGATTTCCGCGGTGTGGGCCGGACCGATGAGCGCAATAAATTTGCGGAAGACGAAATATTCGGGCACCCGGCCGATTCGCGCCGGCGTCATCCCCAATCCCGCGTTCTCCGCCGCAACGCGCAGATCGCAAAGCAGCGCCAGCACCAGTCCGCCGGTCAGCGTCGCGCCCTGCACCGCCGCGATCGTCGGGATCGGCAGCGCCTCTAGACGCCGGAAGGCCTCCGGCGGGCTGACGGCCCAGCGCCCGCCGCTCGACTCGACCTGCTCCAGTTCGCGCAGATCGACGCCCGAGGAAAACGCCGCGCCCTCGCCGCGGAGCACCATCGCGCGGATGCTCTTGTCGGCCTCGATCGCGGCGAACGCGCGGTCGAGCGCCTCGAACACCGCGCCGTTGAGCGCGTTGCGTTTTTCGGAACGGTTGAGCGTCAACACCGCGTGATTGGCGCGGCGTTCGAATCTCAGGACGTCGTTTTCGGCCATCGGGGGATCGCTCCTTGAAGGCCGCACTTAGGCGGCGGACCAAAATGAGTCGACGATGTGCGCGGGGCGGGGCGCGCCGCGCCGCTCATCGCGAGAACGCTAGACGACGATGCTTACGAGCTTGTCGGGAACGTAGATAATCTTCTTCGGCTGCTTGTCGTCGAGATAGCGCCTAACGGCCTCGCTCCCAAGCGCCATGGCGCGCACTTCATCCTCGGGCGCTCCGGCGCCGACGACCAAGCGATCGCGCACCTTACCGTTGACCTGCACCACCACCGTGACCATCTCGTCGTGCGTAAGCTCCTCCGAGAATTTTGGCCACAATTCGAGATGGACCGACGTCGTATGGCCGAGCGCGCGCCACAGCTCCTCGGCGATATGCGGCGCCATCGGCGCCAGCATCACGACGTAGCTCTCGAAAGCAAAGCGGCCGGAATCGGCGGGCGCGAGCTTGACCAGGTAGTTGAGCTGGTCCATCAGCGTGGCAAGCGCGGTGTTGAAGCGCAGCCGCTCCATATGATCGGTAACGGTCTTGATCGTTTTGTGCGCGCGCCGCGTGGTCTCGGCGCTGGGATTATCCCCGGGGGATCCGGCCTCGACGAAGCGGCGCACCGCGTTCCACACGCGCGAGAGGTAGCGTGCGGTGCCGAACACGCCCTCCTCGTTCCAGTTGGTCGGCTCCTCGAACGGGCCCATGAAAAGCTCCCAGAGGCGGAGTGCGTCGGCCCCGTACTTGTCGACCATCGCGTCGGGCGTAACCACGTTGCCCTTGCTCTTGGACATCTTCTGGCCGTCGGCGGCCCAGATCATCCCCTGGTTGCGCAGGACCGCGAACGGCTCCTTGAAGTTCAGCAGGCCCGCGTCGAACATCACCTTGGTCCACATCCGCGCGTACAGCAGATGCATCACGGCGTGCTCGGCGCCGCCCACGTAGAGGTCGACCGGCAGCCAGTAGTCCACCATCGCGCGGTCGAACGGCGCACGGTCGTAGTGCGGCGAAGCAAAACGCAGGAAGTACCATGACGAGCAGGCGAAACCGTCGAGCGTGTCGGTCTCGCGCTCGGCCGGGCCGCCGCACTTCGGACAGGTAGTGTTGACGAACTCGGGCACGTTGACGAGCGGCGAGCGCCCGGTGCCGGAGGGCTGGTAGTTGGTCATGTCGGGCAACATGACCGGAAGCTGCTCTTCGGGAACCGGCACGATCCCGTCGCGCGGGCAGTAAACGATCGGGATCGGGCATCCCCAGTAGCGCTGGCGCGAGATGAGCCAGTCGCGCATCCGGTAAGTAACGGTGGCGCGGCCGATCTCGTGCTGCTCGGCGTACCTGCATACGGCGCGAAGAGCGTCGGCGGTCTTCATCCCGTTGAGATTGAGTTCGGCGCTCGCCGAGTTGATGTTGACGCCGTATTCCGGGTACGCGCGCCCCGCGGGCAGCGCGCTGCCATCGGCGGGCGCCGTGACCAGCGGAATCTCGAGTCCGTACCTGGTTGCGAATTCGTAGTCGCGCTGATCCTCGCCGGGCGCGCCCATGATCGCGCCGGTGCCATAGCCCATCAGGACGTAGTCGGCAATCCAGATCGGCACGAGCTTGCCGTTGAACAGGTTGCGCGCGTAGGCGCCGGTGAAGACGCCGGTCTTTTCCTTGACCGTGGAGAGCCGTTCGATCTCGCTCTGGCGGCGGGCCTGCGTCACGTAGTCGTCGACTGCGGCACGGCGATCGGCGGTGGTGATCTCAGCGACCAACGGATGCTCCGGCGCGAGCACCATGAACGATACGCCGAAAACCGTATCGGGCCGGGTAGTAAAGAAGCGGACTTCCTTGCCCGGATGGCCCTCGACGGGGAAGGCGAGTTCAGCACCCTCGGAGCGCCCGACCCAGTTGCGCTGCATCAACTTGATCGGCTCGGGCCAATCGATCCCCTCGAGATCGTCGAGCAGGCGGTCGGCATAGGCCGTGATCTTGAAGAACCACTGCTCCAGGTCCTTCTTTGTGACGGGCGTGTCGGTATGCCGCCAGCAGCATCCGTTGACCACCTGTTCGTTGGCCAGGATCGTGCGGCACAGCTCGCACCACCATTGCGAGCCGGTCGCGCGAAAGGCGAGACCGCGCTTGAGCATTAGCAGGAAAAACCACTGCGTCCAGCGATAGTACTCGGGCGTGGAGGAATTGAGCTCGCGCGACCAGTCGTAGGCGCAGCCGACCAACTTCAACTGACGCTTGAAGTTAGCGGCGTAGCGCGGCACGGTCTGCTTGGGATGCAGCCCTTTGAGCAGGGCGTCGTTTTCGGCCGGCAGACCGAATGCGTCCCATCCCATCGCGTGCAGCACGCTATAGCCCCCCATCCTCTTGTAACGCCCAATCACGTCGCAAGGCACGTAGTTATGCAGATGGCCCACGGAAAGGCCGTCGCCCGAGGGATAGGGAAACATCTCGAGCACATAGAACTTTGGCCGCTCGCGATCCTCGCGCGTGCGATAGAGATCGACGTGGTCCCATTCGGCCTGCCAGTAGGGCTCGATCTTCTTGGGCTCGTAGCGTTCGTCCATCGACATCCGATAACTCTCTCCGGTGGCTATAACTCTAGCGCGCGCGCGCAAGCGGTTAAAACCGAGCCTGATGGGCGCCGCCGCTGCGCGCCTCGGGCAGCGCCGGGGCGCGGCGCCCGGCCATGCGGACGACACGAAAATGGCTCCGGCGCACGATACCTGTTGATAAGGCTCTTGTCACGAAACCGCGGCGGCGCAACAATGGCCCTGTCGAGAGTTAAGCTTAAGGCGCCTCCCAGATGAACAAGCGGAAGGTCAATTTCGACGCCCGCAAGATAAGCCTATGGCATTTCGCCGTGTTCGCGATGGGCGCGGTGGTGGGTTCGATCCTTGGCGGTTTCTACGGAGCGGCCTACACGAGCGCCGCAGTGATCGTGACCTGCTGGTTCACGGCGCTGATGCTGGTCGCCTTCGATCGCTCGCGGGTTCGCGCGCCGCGGAGCCCGTGGGCCGGCCGGCGGTGGCAATCGCCGGTGCGCGCGATCGACGGCGTAAGCGCGGGGGCGCCGCCGAAGGGACGCCGCGGCGGCGCAACGGCGGTCAGCCTCGATGCGGCGCGGCGTACGCGGCTGCGCACGATCGCGGGCGGCAAGAGCGAGCCGCCCTGGCGCGCTTCCTGATCGTCCGCGAATCGCTGCTCCTTCGATTTCGTCTCGTTGATTCATTTAACCGGTCCGGTTTCGACGGGCCATCCTTTCACCGCAGGTATCGAGCCCGCACCACACATCTTTCATTCTTGACATTCGATCGCCGAAGCGCGCATTTGACATTGCGTAACTGCGTCCGAACCGCTCCGTGATGGAGGTTGCCCGCGATGCGAGCCTTCGTGATGAAAGGGATTGGCAAGGTCGGCTTCGCCGAGAAACCGATTCCTACTCCAGGTCCGACCGACGCCGTCGTGAAAACCACCAAGGCCCTCATCTGCACTTCCGACGTGCACACGGTCCACGGCGCGATCGGTCCGCGCGACAATCTCACGCTCGGGCACGAGGCGGTCGGCGTCGTCCATCAGGTCGGCGCGGGGGTCAAGCGCTTCAAGCCGGGCGACCACGTCCTCGTCGGCGCAATCACGCCCGAGTGGGGCGACGTGGCCGCGCAGGCGGGACACTCCTCGCAATCCAACGGCGCGCTTGGCGGATGGAAGTTCGCCAACATCAAAGATGGCGTTTTTGCCGAGTACTTTCACGTCAACGAGGCCGACGCCAACATGGCGCACATACCGTCTGCGGTCGCCGACGAGGCAGCAGTGTATTGCTGCGACATGATCTCGACCGGTGTGATGGCGGCCGAAAACGCCTGCATCCCGGCCGGCGGCACGGTCGCCGTTTTCGCGCTCGGCCCTGTGGGCTTGATGGCGGTGGCGGGCGCGCGGATGCTCGGCGCGGGCCTGATTATCGGGGTCGATTCTGTACCGCGCCGCCAGGAACTCGCGCGATCGTACGGCGCGGACGCCATCGTTGACTTCGAAAAGGAAGACGCCGTCGCACGCATCATGGAGCTGACCGACGGCGAGGGCGTCGATTC
>Ga0335069_10005918_pt1 | contig 17879 bp, 16 predicted proteins | sample Lox_Sample_11_FD_206714 | JGI IMG/M metagenome (GOLD analysis project Ga0335069, IMG submission 206714) | Soil microbial communities from Loxahatchee National Wildlife Refuge, Florida, United States - Lox_Sample_1.1 | ecosystem: Environmental > Terrestrial > Soil > Wetlands | place: USA... | reverse complement strand
TGCGGCCCATTGGCCGCGGCGCCCCGTCCCTGACTGAACGAGCCGGAGGCCGCCAAGCGATGGATGCTGAACCGCAGTCGACTGCGGGCGGTGGCGATCCGCCGGCGGCAGCAAGCGCGTGGCTGCGGATGAGCGGCGTACCGTGGCGCGAGCTCATCCAGTCCGGCGCGCTGATCGTCGTCCTGACAACCGCCGCCGTCGTGTTGACGCTGCACTTCGTACGACCGGCCCCTCCCCGCACGCTGACGTTCAGCAGCGGCCCAAAGGGCAGCACGTTCGAGACGATCGCAGAGCGTTATCGAAGGAGCCTGGCGCGCAACGGCATCGAGCTCAAGATCGTCAATTCGGAAGGTTCGCTCGACAACCTGCGCCGGCTGGCCGATCCGCGCTCGGGTGTCGACATCGCGTTCGTCCAGTCGGGCATCGCGCCGGCGACGCCGGCAGGCGACCTCGATTCGCTAGGCGCCATGTTCTTCGAGCCGTTGACGATCTTCTACCGCGGCTCGAAGCCGCTGCAGCGCCTGTCGGAGCTGCGCGGCCAGAGGATCGCCATTGGCCGCGAGGGCAGCGGCACGCGGGCGCTGGCGCTGGCGCTGCTGAAGGCGAACGAGATCGAACCGGGCGGCACGACCACCCTCGTGGCTCTCGAGGGCGAGGATGCGACGCGCGCGTTGCTGCGCAAGGAAGTCGATGCCGTGTTCCTGACCGGGGACTCGGCTGCGCCGGCGATGATTCGCGAGCTCCTGCACACCGAGGGCCTGCGCCTGTTCGACTTCCCGCAGGCCGACGCGTACGTGCGCCGCTTTCCGTACCTCAGCAAGCTGACGCTGCCGGCGGGCGCTTTCGATCTCGGCGAGAACCTGCCGCCGGCGTCGATCAACATGCTCGCGCCGACCGTCGATCTGATTGCGCACTCGAGCCTGCACCCGGCGCTCAGCGACCTGCTGATCGAGGCGGCGACGGAGGTGCACGGTCGCGCGTCGCTGTTGCAGGTTGCGGGCCAGTTTCCGACACCCGTCGCGCACTCGTTCCCGGTCAGTCCGGAGGCGGTGCGCTACTACAAGTCGGGCAACAAGGGCTTCTTCTACCGCTTCCTTCCGTTCTGGCTTGCAAGTCTTATTGACCGCGCGCTAATCGTGCTGGTGCCGGCGCTGGTCGTCGTGATCCCGGGACTGCGGTTCCTGCCACAGGTCTACGGATGGAGAGTGCGGCGGCGGATCCACCGGCACTACAGCGAGCTGATGGCGCTCGAACGCGAATCGCTCGGCTCACTGACGGATGGACGGCGCACGACGCTGTACGAGCACCTCGAGCGAATCGAACGCTCGGTCATTGCAGTCAAGATGCCCGGCGCGTATGCGGACCAGCTCTACCTTCTGCGCCAGCACATTGGTCTCGTTCGCGACCGGCTCATGCGGGCCGATATGCCGCTCGAGGCCCACCCGCCCGCGCACTGAGCGTGCGTCAGCCAGGCGCCCGCCACCAAGGCGTACCAGTCACGCCGACTTCAGTGCGTCCTCGATCGGCAGCGAACGAATCCGCTTGCCGGTTGCCGCGAATATCGCGTTGCAGAGCGCCGGTACCACCGGTGGCAGCGCCGGCTCGCCGAGGCCAGTCGGTGGGTGGTCGGTAACCAGGAAATGCACGTCGACGGGCGGCGCGCGGTCGATGCGCAAGAGCGGGTAGTCGTCGAAGTTGCCCTGCGTCACGCGGCCGCGCTCGATCGTGATCGCCTGACCGAGCGCCGCGCTGATGCCGTCGATCGCGGCGCCCTGGACCTGGTTCTCGGCACCGCTCGGGTTGATGATCGGGTTGCCAACGTCGCCGACCACCCAGACCTGCTCGACGCGGACCCGGCCGGCCGCGTCGACGTCCGCCTCGACGACCTCCGCGAAATAGCCGAGGTGGCTGAAGTAGAAAGCCACGCCGAGTCCGGAGCGATCCTTTGATTTGCGCTTGCCCCACCCAGAGCGCTCGGCGACCGCGACCAGCACGTCGCGCATGCGACCCGAGTCGAAGTCCGGCGTCGGACCGCCCGGCGTCTGCACGCCCTGGAACACGCGGGGCGCTCCGAGCAGATCGAGCCGGAACTGGACCGGATCGCGATGCGCCGCGTGCGCGAGTTCGTCGATGAACGACTGGTAGGCGAACGCGAGCGCATTGCTCCCGGGTGCGCGCAGCGGCCCGGTCGGGACACCAAGCGGCATCAGCGAGGCGCCGAGCTCGAGGTTCGGCACGAAGCGCGCCGGAAACTCAACCGGCTGCATGCCAGCGCTGGGCGCGAACTTGCCGTCGGCGCCGAAGGACACGAAGTGATCGCGGAACGCGATCAGGCGGCCCGCGACATCGAGGCCGGCCTTGAAGAAATGGAACCCGGCCGGCCTGTAGAAGTCGTGACGCAGGTCATCCGACCGGTCCCACAGCAACTTGACCGGCGCGCCGACCTCGCGCGCAATCCAGGCCGCCTCGACCATGTAGTCGTTCATCAGGCGCCGCCCGAATCCACCGCCGCACCGGGTCATGTGGATGGTGATGTCGGCGTCGCTGAGGCCGAGCGTCTTTGCGACGATCTTGCGCCCGGAGTCCGGGTTCTGCGTCGGCGCCCAGATCTCGGCCTTGCCGTCCCGGACCCGCGCAGTGCAGTTCTGCGGCTCGAGCGTTGCATGCGCGATGAACGGATACCGGTAAGCCGCCTCGACAACCTGCGCCGCCCCGGAGAGCGCCACGGACACGTCGCCGTTGCGCGCGATCGATATCGCCGGCGCCTCGTGCGAGAGTTCGAGCGCACGCTTAGCGAACGCGTCGCTGCCCTGTGACGCGGCCGGACCTTCGTTCCAGTCGATGACGAGCTGCGCGCGCGCCTTGCGCGCCGCCCACCAGCTCCTCGCGACGATCGCAACGCCGCTCGCGAGGCCGTCGAACGCATCGCCTCCGGCGACGACGAACGCGTGGGTCACGCCTGGCAGCGAGCGCACGGCATCGACGTTTGCGCTGCGCACCGTGCCGCCGAAGACCGGCGACTTCACGAACATCGCGTATCGCATGTCCGGTACGCGCACGTCGATGCCGAACAGCGGCTTTCCGGTCACGACCAGCGGACTGTCGACGCCCCGCTGCGATCGACCGATGATGCGATACGTCTTGGGGTCCTTCAGTGGCACCAACGCGGGATCCGGCGCCGCCATCGTCGCGGCGCGCGCGGCAAGCGCGCCGTACGAGAGTGCACGCCCGCTCGACCGGTGCCGGACGGTGCCCGGCACGGTGTCGCACTCGGCAGCCGGTACCGACCATGTCTGCGCGGCGGCGGCGATCAGCATCTGGCGGCCAGCGGCGCCGACGCGCCGCAACGGCTCCCAGTGCAGCGGGGTCGCCCGACTGCCGCCCGCGAACTGCCGGCCGTAGGTCGCCGGATCGCTGAGCGCTTGCTCGGTCCGGACCGACGACCACTCGACGTCGAGCTCCTCGGCGATCAGCATCGGCAGCATCGTCTTGATGCCCTGGCCGATCTCCGGATTCTTCGACACGATGGTGACCGTCCCATCGGGCGCGACGCGCACGTACGCATTCAGGGTTGCCGGTTCGGAGGCCCGCTCCGCGGCGACACCGAACAGCGGCACCGACAACTCCAGCAGGAGGCCGCCGCCGAGCGCCGCGCTCGCGGTCAGGAAGTTGCGGCGGCCGGTGTCGACCGGCGCGCCGGCGTCGGTGGCCATAGTTAGGCGGCTCACGGCCGCGCTCCGCGGTCGTCGCCCGATGCGAGGCCCGCCGCCTGCTTGATCGCGGCGCGAATCCGCGGGTAAGTCGCGCACCGACATATGTTTCCGACCATCGCCCGATCGATGTCGGCGTCAGTGGGCTTGGGAACCGACGCCAGGAATGCCGACGCCGACATGATCTGGCCCGCCTGGCAATACCCACACTGGACGACGTCGACGGCGAGCCACGCGTCCTGGACCCTGCGGCCGATCGCCGTGTCACCGACGCCTTCGATTGTCGTGATGGCCGCCTGACCGACGTTTGCGACGGGCGTCAGGCACGAGCGGGTCGCGACTCCGTCGAGATGCACGGTACATGCGCCGCAGAGCCCCACTCCGCATCCGAACTTGGTGCCGACGAGATCGAGTGAGTCGCGCAGAACCCACAGCAGCGGCGTATCGGAGTCGACATCCACGACCCGGTTCTGTCCGTTGACACGCAGCGTGTACTTCATCGACGCACCTCCCAGGAAGGCTGCGCAGATTGTGCGCCAGATCGCGGGGCGTGCAAGCGTCGGGCCGTGGCCTTGGCCCATCGGTGCGATTCCCGTGGCGTTGGACCGACCGTGAGTGAAGTGCTAGCGTCGCCGCGTGGCCACGTGGATCGCGCTCTTTCGCGGCATCAACGTCGTCGGCAACAACCGCTTGCTGATGAAGGATCTGGTGCGCGTTCTCGAAGACGAGGGTCTCACGGAGATCCGTACTTACATCCAGAGCGGCAACGCGTTCTTCAACAGCGCCCGCGGAACTCCCCGATCGCTCGCCGACCGTGTCGGCCGCGCGGTCGAGGCGCGGCACGGCTTTCGGCCGAGGATCGCGATTCTGGCTCCGCGTGAACTTTCGGAGGCCATCGCGGGCAGTCCATTCAAGGCGGCGACGTCTGAGCCGAAGTCACTGCACCTGTGATTCATGGCCGAGGCACCGCCGTCTCCCGACCACGCTGCGCTCAGCCGAATCCGGGTCGGCGCCGAGGCGTTCGAATTCCGCGGCCGCGTGTCTTACCCGCACACCCCCCACGGGTTCGCCACTTCGAAGCTCGCCGCCAACGCGGAGCGCCTGATCGGGATCGACGCGACTGCCCGGAACTGGAACACCGTGACCCGGCTGCTTGAGATGGTGACCATCGAGAACGCGCCGCGCTGAGCTCGGGACTTCGTTGCTGCGGTGCGTTTCTAAGGTTCGCGCCCGCGGCCGTCTGGGGCCCCGCCGGCCAAATTCTTCTGCGGACGCGCGGACGGCGCACGTACCATACGGGGAGGGGTGAAGGTCCGACTCATGGCGCTCAAAGACGTCCTCGTCAAGGCATTTCTCGAGGCGCGCGACTACGCGGCGACGCACTCGCAGGATCCGCATTCCAAGTCCGGTGCGGCGATCGTGACGCCCGAAGGCAAGTGCCTCGCACTCGCGACCAACAAACTCGCGACCGGCGTTTCCGACGAGCCGCGGCGATGGAACCGCCCGCACCGATATCTCTACGTCGAAATGGCTCCGCGCGCGGCCATTTTCGAGGCCGTGCGCAAAGGCGCGCGGCTCGAGGGCAGCTGGATTGTGACGACCGTGTTTCCCGTCGCGGATGACGCGCGAGCCATCATCGAGACGCGGCTGCGCGGCGTTGCAGCACCCGAGCCCGATCTCAGCGATCGCCTGGAGAGCGACTATTACGTGTCCGCGCAGCGGATGCTGTTCGAGGCAGCCGTCCAAGTCGAATACCTGGACGTGCCGGCGGAATCGACGCCGGGAAAGCCGGGACCATAGGCCGGAGCGCCGAGCGACTACGGCCTGATTTCGACGGGGATCCGTCCCTTAACGAGCGCCCAGACCTCGAGAAGGTCGTCGTTGGAGAGCGCGATGCAGCCATTCGTCCAGTCCCGCGTCTCGTAATACGAGAGCGGTTTGCTGGGCTCGTTCGGCTGCCCGTGAATCATGATGTCGCCGCCAGGCGAAACGTGCCGGGCCGCCGCCTGACGTGCGTCGTCGGCATTCGGATACGACACGTGCAGCGCCTTGAAGTAGCGGCTGCTGGCTCGGCGCGCGTCGATAACGTAACGACCTTCTGGGGTCCGGAAGTCGAACTCCTGGCGCTTGGGTCCCACGGGGCTGAGGCCGAGGGCGATCCGGTAGCTGCGCAACGGTTGTCCGTCGCGCATCAGGTATAGGCGGCGTTCGGATTTGACGATGAGGATCGAGTCCGCTCGCGGCGCGGGCTCGAGGCGATCATCGTCGGCGGTTTCCGCACGCGCGCTCGAGAGCACGAGCAGCGACAGCATCATCAAGACCTGCATCGCACACCCAATGATTCGGACCCGTGCGCTTGCGCGAACCGCCACGGCGGGGTCGTGGTGCGGAAATCGTGGTTGCCGGGGGCGGTTGAGTGCGGCCACGGGAGCTCGCTCCGGGTAGCGTGGAGAGCACTCTAGGACCCCGGTTCGGACGGCGACGAGGCACCGCGCACAATTTGAAGATCGATGGCCCGACCTTTGCCCTGAATTGCGAATGCGCCAAGCGCCGAGGTCTTGCTGGTTTTGGGAACGCGCGCAAGATACTGTTTTCATTGCATTTACAGTACCGCAAACCGCTTGGCAATCGCGTGACCGAATCCGCTCTTGAAACCGCGGACGGCCGAATGTGCGCTCCGTCACGAAAGGCCGAGAGGGCCCACTCGATTGCCTGGAGGCCCGTCCGGCCAGTGTCGAATGAGCGCCCCGTCGAGCACTCGGTCGGCCGGGGCGCTGTTGAGTGCACCGGATCATCGCCCCGGGCCCCAAGCGGCGGTCGAGCGCTCAGCAGGGCTGCGTGACCGGCTGACTCGGCGAGGCGCCAGGCGGCCACGGCGGGAACTCGCGAACCGAAGTCGCTGCCGAAGGCACCGTGATCCTGCGCGCGATCCGAAGGTTAGTTCACGCAACTTCCGCTGCGTCGCAAGGGATCGCGGCTGTCGGTCCTGCGCCACAGCACCTGCGCCGTCAATCCGTCCCGAGTCCGAATCGCATGGACGGCGCGACGGCCGGACTATCGACCGACGCGGTTCGCTCGGTCATGATGCGGGCCGGCGAAACTCGATCGCTCGGGCGAGCACGGCGGTGGCCGGGGTAGATTTCCTTCGAAAGGATCCATCGTGAAAATCAACATCTTCGCTATGACCGCGCTCGTCGCCCTGCTCGCCGCTCCCGCCGGATTCGCGGCGACGACATGGGTCGAGGGCAAGCACTACACGGACCTGAGCGGTCTGAGCCCGTCGACGCTGGCCCCGGGCCAGAAGGAAGTGATCGAGGTGTTCTCGTACGGCTGTCCGGCATGCGCCGCGTTTAATTCCGCCGCGCACAAGTTGCAGCAGGGCCTGCCGAAGGGCACGACGTTCACCTACATTCCGGCGGCCTTCAACCCGTCGGAAGACTGGCCGATGTTCCAGCGCGCGTACCTGGCTGCGCGCAAGCTCGGTGTCGCGGATAAGGCGCACGACGCGATGTTCGATGCGGTCTGGAAGGGCGGCGAGCTCGCAGTATCCGACGCGACAACCGGCCGCCTCCGGAGCCCGCTGCCGACGATCGAGGACGCAGCGCGCTTCTACAGCAAGCAGACCGGCGTCAAGACAGCAGACTTCCTCGCGGTGGCGAACTCCTTCGCGCTCACCAAAGACATCAAGGAAGCAGACGAATTCATCAAGAAGTACCGGATCGACAGCACGCCAACCATCGTCGTCAATCGCAGGTACCGTACCGACGTGCGATCGGCCGGGAGCTACGACAGCCTCGTCGAGCTCGTGAACTGGCTCGTCGCCAAGGACGGCAAATAGGGCGGCCAATCCGGTGCGTGGTGCAGCTACGCGCGCCGCCCGTGCACGTGTCGTCTCGACGCGGCACGAGGCGTAGCCCATACATTGGCCAAGCTGCCGAACGTGCAGCTACGCTGCAGAACTGGCCGTGATCGGGCAGGGGCGGCCTGATGATCGGTGTGGTTCGGGCGCTGCCGGAGGTCCTGGCCGCGGCGCTGGCAGCGGTGTGGTCGACGGCGGCGGCGGACGGCTGGCTGGCGATGAGGCCGGAAGAACTGCGGCTGACTGTCGAGCCGAAGGCACCGCGAGCGCCGGCAATCTAGCTCCACTGCCGGGTCGATCGCGACGACACGGCCTCGGACGCATTCGTCCACCGGCGGATCGAGGTCCTCACTGTCGAGGGACGTAACCACGCCGACGGCGAGAGTCCGTTCGACAACTCGTGCGCGCATATCTACGGCAACGGCGCCCGGTCAATTCGTCGCGACCTCACGGTCTTCGAGACGACGTTGGTGAAGGGCCGCGCGGTCTTCGGCGACGAGCGGCGGACCGCCGTGCTGGTCCATTCCAACCGCTGACCGGGCAGCGCGCGCGGGCAAAAGCGCTCCACTCGGCGCATTGCGGCGCGCAGTCGGCCGGTAGTTGCGTGGCGGCAACGGCGAAAACGCCGCCTTCTGTTCAATCGGCCAATTGTTGTCGCCAAGCGGTGACACGATGGCTCTCAGTGCCACGGGATGTGGAGCACAGGGGATCATGGACGCGCCCACGGCAATGGCCGCCCAAACCAGGCGTGCCGTAGCGGGACTCCGCCGCGCGCCGGATAGCGCCGGCCTATCGAGCGTCGAACGACGACGAACCGTCGCGCGTTACGCGAAGCCGTCGTGGACGCGCGCACCTTCGGCGCCGATCACGCTGAGCGTGATGCGCGCCGTCGTTGCGGCGACCGACGAGTTGCAGCAGCACTTCAGCGGGCAGGAGAGCTCCGCTCGAACCGGGGACCGACGCGCCCTTGACGCGGAGACAAGAGACCTCGTACGCCGCTACCAGGCCGCCTCGCGGCAGCTGCTTCGCGACTGGCTGCGCCGCCCTAGCCAGACGGAGTGGCGCGTCGAGTCGTCGACCGGACGGGTACTCGACGCCCGGCGCGCGCGCGGCGCTGGCGCAGATCTGCTCGCCGATGACGCACGCATCACTGTGGCCGAGGACCAGCCGCTGCACGGGCTGCGCTCGCGATTCGAGCGGCGCGGCATTGGCGTTCCGGTCGTCGTTTGGACGCACCGCGCCGATGCCGCGGATGGCAGAGTGCCTCGCACGGCGCCCCGCGCACGAACTGCCGTCGTCAGCGTCCGTTCGGACGCGGATCGCCGGGTGCGACGGGTCCGCATTGAACTGCTGGACCCGGTCAGCACGGAGACCCTCGCAATCGGCGCGTGCATGCTGCCGCTGGCCGCGGACTTCACTGCCCCGATCACGCAAGCCCTCGGTCTCGAGCGGCGTCCCGCGGCGCGCGCCTACGGCATCCGCGACACGGCGCGACTCGGCACCTGCGAGGGATTCAGCTCGCTGACGCCGAGTGCGCCCGACCGAGTGCCCTTGGTCCTCGTCGAAGGCGCCGGCCACTCGCCATTGATGATGGCTCAGCTGGCCAACGAGATAGCTGGTGCCGCCGACCTGCGCCGCCGCTATCAAGTCTGGCTCTACCGATTTTCAACGATTGCGCCCCTGTTCTTCGCCGCCGCGCAATTTCGTTGCGACCTCCGGAGATTCCATGCACGGCTGGCGGCCGATGCGGCCGCGCCGTGCGATGGGCGCGGGATCGTGGTCGCGCATGGCGCCGGAGCCGTCCTCGCACGGTCTCTGCTCCTCGAACCGGGAGTCCGCCTATGGGACGCGGTGTTCACGAGCCCGATCGCTCAGCTGGATCTCACGACCTTCGATCGCGCGTTGCTGCACCAATTGTTCTTCTGGGATCGATCCCCAACGGTCGACCGGGTAATCGTTGCCGGCGAGCCGCGGGAACTCGGTGCGCTAACGGCAGGGGTGGGCGCGCGCGCGCCGCAGTTGCTGCTGCGCCAGCCGCCCGAGTTCCGGCAGGCAATCGAGCGGATCTACGGAATGCAGAAGAGGCATCTGCGTCCGGCACTGCTCGACGGACCCGGCGCTGAAACGGACGGCGCCATCGGCGGTGAGCCGATCTGCCGGGCGCTGGCTGCCGTGGCGCGCGCCGCTGACCACGCGCTCGCCACGTACCTCGCGAGCAGCCGGGTCGACGCCGACGCCGCGCTCTACCGCTGTGCCGACGACGCCGGGCCATCGATCATGAACGTCGCAGCGCACGACGATGCGCCGCTCGGCCCGCTCACCGCGCGCGGCATACTCGACTGGCTACGCGACAGCGACTAGCTCGAACTGCACGCTTTGACTCGCAATCCGCGTGTTCCACGAGCCGCACCGCTCTGGAACCGCGACGCCGCGCACGTGTGAGGTGCGTCACAGGCTGAGGCGGATCTGCAGCTTTCCCGTGGGCCGGCCCCGTCATTCTCTTAACAAACTGGTGGCCCAGTTCACACTCCCGCATGACATAAGCCGGCATATTTGGCGACGCCGCGGCGCGCTGATCGGTATTCGTTCAGGCCCGCAGCGCGCTGGCGAGTCTGATTGGCCCGCGGAATGCAGCCGGAACACGGCCGCACCCCTGCGTCGGCAGCGATTCACCCGCGCATGGCCTGCACACACGGAGCGCGCTGCTGATGAACGCCGCATCGGGCCCGGAGCTGCTGAGCGACCGTCGCGCAGAGCGTGACGGCCCGGCCGTCGCGCACGACATCGCCGCAGCCCGCGATCTCGCCGAGCTCGCCGGCCTCGCCTGCGAGGCGCCCCATGCGTTCGTGACGCTGCGCACGACCTGCGCCGCCTGGAGTCGTCCCGGCACGGCGATCTACGATTGTGCCGCACTTAGCGCCAGCACCTTCAACCACTATACGCGCGTAGGCGCCGGCATCTTCGAGGTGGAGGACGCGAGCCGCGACGAACGCTTCAGCTCCAGCTCCGCAGCCGGGGTTGAGTCACGCATCACGTTCTATGCGGGCGTGGCGCTGTGCACTGCGGACGGCCGGGCACTTGGCACTCTCGCCGTATTCGACTCGACCCCCCGGCGGCTGAGCGCCGCGCAGCGCGTCGTGCTGCTCGCGGTCGCCCGCGAAGCGATCGCCCGGTTTGCACTCTGCGATGAGCTCGGTCTCGCCCGGTCGATCATCGACAGCGCACCGGTAGCGGTCTACCACGCGGATCCGTCTGGCGACGTCGTCATCGCAAACCCCGAGTACCGACGTCTGCTTGAACTCGATCCCGGTGACAGCTTGCGCGACTGGGCGAACGGGGTGCATCCCGACGACCGCGCGTGGGTCGAGCAGACATGGGAAGCGTTCTGCAAGGACCCGCAACCCATCGGATTCGAATATCGGAGCGTCGAGCGCGATGGCGTCAGTCGGGTGCTCGCCGAGCAGGTTACCTGCGCGGTCGGCGTGCCAGGGTATGTCGGCACGATTACCGACATCACCGAGCGCGTCGCCGCCCGGGCACGGCTGAACCGGCTCGAGACGCTGTACGGCTACACTTTCGAGCAGTCCCCGATGGGCATCGCCTACGTCGACCGCGCCGGCAAGCTGATCCGGTGCAATCCAGCCTACGCGATGATGCTGGGCTACGACGCCGAGGAGCTCGTCGGTCGATCGCTCCGCGAGCTCAACCACCCCGACGACGCCGCGCACGACGCGGCCGAACTCGAACGACTGTGGCACGCCGAGATCCCGGCGTACTCGCTCGAGAAGCGCTATAGGCGCAAGGATGGAAGCTCGTTCTGGGTCCGGGCATCGGCCGGCCTGATTCTCGACGAGAACGGCGTACCCGAGTGCTCCGTGTGCTTCGATCGCGACATCTCGCAGCGCAAGGAGATCGAGGCGGCCCTGGCCGAGAGCCGCAAGGTGCTCGAGGCAATCATCTCGGACGTGCCCGTGGCGATTCTCGCGTGCAACACAGCCGGCCAGATGCTGGTGCACAACCGTGCCGCGGCAGCGCTGTTCGCGATCCCGTCCGCCAGCGGAACCGCGTTGACCGGGCCCGGCAGCTACGCGTTCGGCGTAGACGTGCTGCTTCCCGACGGAACGCCGCTGCCGCGCGAGAATCGGCCCTTGGCCCGCGCACTTCGCGGCGAAACGATCACGAACCAGGAGATGCTGCTGCGCGACGAGCAGGGCATCGAGCGCAGCACTATCAGCAGCGCGCGCCAGATCTTTGGTCAGCACGGTGAGCAACTGGGAGCCGTCGTCGTCTCGCAAGACGTCACCGAGCGCAAGCACGCCGAATTTGAGCTCGAGCGCGCCCACAAGCAGCTGCTCGACGCATCCCGCCTCGCCGGAATGGCCGAAGTAGCGACCAACGTGCTGCACAACGTCGGCAACGTGCTCAACAGCGTGAACGTGTCGGTTGCGCGCGTCGGAGAGCTGCTGCGCCAGTCCAAGGCAGTGGGTCTCGCGAAGGTCGCGGCGCTGCTCGAGGCCCACTCCGCCGATCTCGCGACCTTCATTGCGACCGACGAGCGCGGCCGGCGGCTCCCAGCCTACCTCGCGCAGCTCGCGGAGCGGCTCGGGGCCGACCAGCGCGGCGTGCTCGACGAGCTCGCCGGCCTGCAGAGCCACATCGAGCACATCAAGGAGACGGTGGTGATGCAGCAGAGCTACGCAAAGCTCTGCGGCGTCACCGAGACGGTCGCCGTCGCGACGCTCGTTGCCGACTGCCTGCGCATGAATACCGGCGCGCTGACGCGGCACGGAGTCGCGGTCCGACAGGAGATCGCCGAGGTCGCTCCGATCACGGTCGACAAGCACAAGGTGCTCCAGATTCTGGTCAACCTCGTGCGCAATGCGAAGTACGCGTGCGATGAGTCTCCGCGCACCGACCGGCTGGTCGTGATTCGTGTGGAGGACGCGGGCCCGATGGTCAGGATCTCTGTCGTCGACAACGGCGTGGGCATCAGTGCCGAGGACATGGCGCGACTCTTCAGTCACGGCTTCACGACGCGCACGTCCGGCCACGGCTTCGGCCTGCACAGCGCGGCGCTGGCGGCGCGTGAGCTTGGCGGCACGCTGACGGCGCACAGCGACGGCCGGGGTTGCGGGGCGACATTCATACTGGAACTCCCGCGCGAGGCCCGCCGTGGCTAGGACCACCGAGAGCGTTGCGCCCCGGATCCTGATCGTCGACGACAACGTCGCGATCCACGAGGACTTCCGCAAGGTGCTGTCTGTCGGCGCGGACGATGCTGCCGAGGCCGAGTTCCGGGCGGCCGAGGCCGAACTGCTCGGCGAGTCGCTCGGTGCTCCGGAGCGGCCGACGTTCACGCTCGACTTCGCGGTCCAGGGTCAGCAGGGCGTCGAGATGGCGCGACGCGCGCTCACTGAGGACCGGCCGTACGGCATGGCGTTCGTCGACATGCGGATGCCCACAGGCTGGGATGGCCTCGAAACCATCGAGCACCTCTGGGCGGTCGACCCGCATGTGCAGATCGTGATCTGCTCGGCTCACGCCGACTACGACTGGATGGAGGTCGTGCGACGACTGCGGCATTCGGACCGCTTGCTGGTGCTGCGCAAGCCGTTCGAGCCGATCGAGGTGCTGCAGTGCGCATGCGCACTGACGCGCAAGTGGCAGAACGAGCGCGTCATGCGCAACCAGCTGTCTTCTCTCGAGCAGGTGGTGTCTGCGCGCACGCAGGGTCTGGAGGCGGCCAACCGCCAGCTCCGCCACCTCGCGACCCACGACGTGCTGACGGGACTTCCAAACCGCGTGCTGCTGGACGATCGCCTCGCGCAGGCGGTCGCACATGCGGACCGCGATGAGCAGTCCTTCGCGGTGATGGTCTGCGATCTCGACCGTTTCAAGCTGATCAACGACTCCCTCGGCCATCGCGCCGGCGATGAATTGCTGAAGGAGGTCGCGCTGCGCCTGACGGCCGCGGCCCGGAGCATCGACACCGTCGCGCGGCTGGGCGGCGACGAGTTCGTGCTCGTGATGAGTCCGGTCACTTCTCCGGCCGAGGCAGTGGCGTTCGCGCAGCGGGCGATCGAAGCGTTGCAGCCGCCGATGCAGATCGCCGGAATCAGCATCCACACCTCACCCAGCATCGGCATCGCGTTCTATCCGAAGGACGGGATGTCGCTCGATGTCCTGCTCGCGCACGCCGACGCTGCGATGTACGCCGCCAAGGAGCGAGGCCGCAACAACGTACAGTGTTACGCACCGGGCATGAGCGCCCGCACGCAGAACATGGTGCGGCTGGAGAGCGACCTTCACGAGGCAGTGGCCTCGCGGCAGTTCGAGCTGCACTACCAACCCAAGGTCGATACGGTCACCGGCGCCGTCTACAGCGCCGAGGCCCTGGTTCGCTGGCGTCACCCCGAGCGTGGCCTCGTGCAGCCGGCAGAGTTCATCCCGCTCGCCGAGGACTGCGGATTGATCGGCCAGATCGGTGATTGGGTCATCCGCGAGGCCTGCAGGCAGGCGCGCGCGTGGCAGCTCGCTGGCCTGCCGCCGATGCGCATCGCGGTGAATCTGTCAGCGTCCCAGTTCCGCGCCGGCGGACTGGTCGAGTCGATCGCCCAGGCGCTGGCCGATGCGCAGCTCGAGGCACGCTTCCTCGAGGTCGAGCTCACCGAGAGCGCCGTCATGAGCGACCCGGAAGGCTCGATCCGGATTCTCGAACAGCTGAGCCGGATGGGCGTGATTCTCTCGGTCGACGACTTCGGCACCGGCTACTCGAGTATGAGCTACCTGCGGCGCTTCCCTATCGACAAGCTCAAGATCGACCGCAGCTTCATCAGCGAGGTCATGGATCGCCCGGAAGACGCGTCCATCGTGCGCGCAATCGTGTCGCTGGCCCACAGCCTGCGCCTGAAGGTCGTCGCGGAGGGCGTAGAGTCGAACGCGCAACTCGAATTCCTGAAGACGCTGGGATGCGACCAGTACCAGGGCTTTCACTTCAGCCCCCCGCTACCGGCGGCCGACTTCGAGGGCCTGATCCGGCGCGTGCACGCTGACGACGCCGATTTCATGGACGGCGACGCCGTCCGCACGCACAGCAAGCTCGACGTGATGCGGCGCCGCTGAACCGGCAAGCGCGCCGTTGCGATCAAGGCGCGCGGCGATACAGGCCGTCAAACACGGTTTCCCAGCCCGCGGCGCCAGCCTTGCGCACTTCCCAGTGCTGGCGCACTGAGCCATCCGGATTCGGCGTCCACGTGATGCGATTGACGGTGCGCGCGGTCGGCTCTCCCGACTCCTGCGACAGCACCATGTGGCCATCGCTCCATGCGCCATCGAGTTCGAGTACGCCGCCGCGGTCGTCGATCCAGGTCTGGTGCCAGCGGCGCCGCGCCCGGTCGTAGAAACTCATGCTGCGGCCGCGCGAGTGGTCCATCGCCGTCCATGACTCAAACAGCGCGCAGCCACTCAAGTCGGTACGGATCTCGTTGTGTCCGGCCGGTTGGCCGCCTTCAGTCACCATCCAGTCGCCTAGCCAGAAGTCGAATTGGCGATGCTCGGTGGCGTCACACGTGGGTCGCGCCGGTTGAGCAATCTTTGGCATCGCGTCGGCCTGAGTTACGCGCGTGCTCGCCAACGCCGTGGCTGCGACGAGGAGAGCGGCAATCAGTTTCTTCGGAATCGGTGCAAGCACCGATCGCGACAATGCGGAGAGGTGGAACCCATCCATGCTAAGTGCCTCTTGATTCGTTCGACTGCATCGCGCGATTCCGATCGGTCATCAATCGGTCCGCGCACTGTTCAGGCAAGAATCGCTAAGTCTGATCGCCGATTCCACCCTGCTCGTCCCCGGATTGTGGGCACTCGTCCCACGACCAATGCGCAGTGTGACGCCGCAACGGTGGCGGCGCGTACTGCGCAGGCACCAGTCACGCGCCGCTGTAGGTCGCGCTGCGATCGACGGAATGACGCTGAACGCCCGTGCGTGTTGAGCACGATACGACCGGGCGCGCAGACGGGCACGCGCTTCGGCAATCACGGATGCCGCGCCGGGCGCCCGCGAGTCAGTTACTTCAGCAGTAGCGCGATTCCAAGCAGGACCAGCGTGAAGAGCTGCAATCCGATTCGCGACCACATCAGTGGCGTGCTGACTTCCTGGTCCGTCTCGCCACCGCTCGACATGGACATCAGGCCAAGGATCGTCGCTCCGAGCGTCGCGAGGATCGCAAGGACGATGGCTATCTGAAGCAGGCTCATGACTTGCGGTTCCCCCCAATAGATCGCCACCCGCCGATCGTAGCAGGTGCCGCAGGAGCGGAACGAACAGGCTCGTTCGGCCGTCGGGAGCTGTCGACGCCTCGTCGGCAATCGCGGTCTTCTGCAGTGCGGCAAAGCAGCCAAGCGCCGAACCCAGTCTGCGTGTCGCGAGCCGGACCGGCGAGTACGATGATCTCCTCTTGGGAGGGAGGGGAGGACACTGCCATGGAGATTCGCAACAAGCACAGAATGGCCATCGCAATGCTCGCCAGCCTGGCCTGTGGCATTGCATTCGCGGGTGATGCGCCACTGAGCGGCGACAAGGCCGTCAAATGGGGTCCGCCGCCGCCCGTATTTCCGTCGGGCGCGAAGTTTGCGGTCATCGCCGGCGACCCCGGAAAGACGGGACTCGTGACGGTTCGATTCCAAATGCCGGCCGGCTACAAGATCCCGCCGCACTTCCATCCGACGGACGAGCATGTCACGGTTCTGAAAGGACAGTTCGCGATCGGCATGGGCGATGCCTTCGATGAGGCCCGCGCGATGGTCCTTGGGCCGGGCGGCTACGGCATCGCCGCGGCGAACATGCATCACTATGCGTTCGCCAAAACCCCGACGACCATTCAAGTGCACATGCAGGGTCCGTTCGCGATCACGTACGTAAATCCGGCGGATGATCCGAGCCGCAAGTCCGGCAAGTAGCGATCGTCCGGCATTGCGCGGCAGCTGAAGCCCGCCCAGGCCATCGGCGACTTGTTGTCGGGTGGGGCGGATGAGGCCCGCGGCAGCTGCCGCGGGCCACTTCGGCCGTGCCGGTCAGGCCGGCGCGCGTAGCGCGTCGAAGCTATCCCACCGTTGCCGCCGGGGCGCGGCACCTCACGGAGCGACGCGCCGCCGCCGTCGCCGGTCCACGGGCGAGCGCGCGGCGTCCGTTCAGGTTACCGCGTTCACTTTGCGGCGACAACGCTGAAAACGCGTCCTCGGGCCCGTATAGTCGGCCGCGGAGGGGGTAGATCCACGAGCAGCCGGCCACTGTGTGCACACACGGAGGAGCTTCCGATGACCGCCAAGCGTACCGCTCGCCCCCGCCGATCCGCCAAGACTGCTGCGCGCCCACCGGAACTCACGCCCGAGGCAGTCGTCACGATCCTCGAAGCGCGCACACTCGACACTACTGTTCCGACGATCGACGCCGAACAGCGCCGGCAGTTGATTGCCGCCGAGGCCTATTTCCTCGCCGAGCGGCGCGGTTTCGCGGCGGGACATGAGTTCGATGATTGGCTCGCAGCTGAGGCCGCGGTCGATGCGCGATTGAGAGAGCCGCGCGTCGCCTGAGCGAGGCAAGGCGCGCGGCCGGGCGTCTGCGCTCATGGTCCCACCCATCGACGGTGCGCGGGAACGCGCCGCTGCCGGGCGTGCGCGAGACCGGCTAGTCAACGTGCGCGAGACCGGGGCCGTCGACAGCCGGCCGTGACGGCGCGGAATGCTCGGACGACGCCTCGACGCCAAGCTCGTCGAAGGTCCAGCGGTCGGCATCGGCGAGCAGTGTTTCGACACGCGCGATCGACACGACCGCAACGTGCTGCAATTGAATGAGCGCGTCGCGCACTTCGGCCTGCGCTTCCCCATTCGGTCCGGCGCCAGCCTTCACCAGCGCACTTGCCTCGTCGACCTGGCGTTGAGTTTCGGCGTTCTCGACGACCGCGACGACCAGCCGGTGACAGGCGTTCTCGACGCGCCGGCCGCTCGCATCGGCGGCATGCCCCTGCGCCCGAAAGCCGTCCCGTAGCGCAACGACGATCTCCCCGACACGCTCGACGTGGCGATGGAGCGTCGGCGTCGGGGACTTCTTGAGCTCGTTCAGCACCGCAGAATCGACCTCCGCGCACGGCGACGTACCGCCGGCGGCCGGCGCCTCCGGAGCCGGGATCGGCGCCGCGACGGGCTCCGCGCGGACCTCGAGCGTCGGGCGGTCTTCATTGCACGCCGCAAGGCCAGCGAGCGTCGCGAGCGCGACACCGGCAAGAGCGACTCTGCGCAGCACGGACTTAGTCATT
>Ga0335069_10005917_pt1 | contig 17879 bp, 18 predicted proteins | sample Lox_Sample_11_FD_206714 | JGI IMG/M metagenome (GOLD analysis project Ga0335069, IMG submission 206714) | Soil microbial communities from Loxahatchee National Wildlife Refuge, Florida, United States - Lox_Sample_1.1 | ecosystem: Environmental > Terrestrial > Soil > Wetlands | place: USA... | reverse complement strand
TGCGCCGCGGCCACATCGGGCACGCCGGCCTCGACGTCTACGCCGTGGAGCCGCTTCCACCGGACCACGCCTTCACGACGCTCGACAACGTGACCCTGTCGGCGCATTCCGCCTTCCGCACGCCCGAAGCCAACGAGAACCTGATCGCGGCCGCGCTCGCGCATTGCCGCCGCATCGCCGATGGCCGCTGAACGAGCGGTCGGATCGACAAGCAGCGGGCGTCGCAAATGCTTCGTCGCGGCATGCCGCGGCGCGATCCCGCACCGGAGGAACTGATGGCCCTGCCGCACGCCCGACTGCTCGACATCGTGACCGTCCGCCCGCTCGGCGCCGCCCTTGCCGACGCGGTGAGCACGAGCCTGATCAAGACCGACCGCCTGCAGTTGCTGCACCTCGTGCTGCCGGACCGGCACGACGTGCCCGCGCACAAGGTCGACGACGAATGCGTCATCCACTGCCTCGAGGGCGACGTGGAGGTGCGCATGGGCCTGGGCACGCGCCGACTCGGGCCGGGCCAGCTCGTCGTACTGCCGGCGGGCGAGACGCATGCGCTGAGCGCCCGCGCGCCGTCTGCGCTGCTCGTCACGCTGCGGCTGCATCGCGCCGATGGCGGCGACCACCGTGGCGCGGGTGCACGGACCCTGCGCGGACCGCCCACCGGGCCGGTTTAGCGCGGGCGCCGGCGCGCGGCGGCTCAGAGGTGCTTGTAGAAGAACGTCGTCGAGCAGAACGGCCCGTCGGGCATCAGCGCGTACTTGGGGACCTCGCCGACGCGTTGCCAGCCGGCACGCGCATACAGCCGCGCGGCGTCGCCCCCCGTGACGGTGTCGAGCACCAGCACATGGCGGCCCTCGCGCCGTGCTTCGACGTCGAGCGCATCGAGCAGCCGGCGGCCGATGCCGCGGCGGCGAGCGCGCCTGTGGACGAGCATCTTCGCGACGTCGGCCCGATGCGGCTGGTTCTCCGGAAGGCCCAGGATGAGCTGCACGGTGCCGAGCACGCCCTGCGCGTCTTCGGCCACCAGCAGAGCCCGGTCGCCCCGCTCCACACCCTCGACGACGACGTCCCAGAAGGCCGACGCCTTCTCACGCGTCATGGGCTGCATGAAGCTCACCGACGCACCGCCTTCGACGCAGTCGATGAGCACCTCGCACAACGCTTCGATCATCCCCGCCGCCTCTGCCGGCGAAACCCGACGCACGGTCACTTGTCCTTCGACCATGGCGCTCTCCCCTGATGCGCGTGCGCCGGATGCACGCCGCGTGCCAGCCGCCTCAGACGGTGGGGCGGCGCTCGAAGCCGCTCACCGCGTCCGCCTCGGTCTCGACGGATTCGACGCCGTCGACGCGCGCGAGCCGTACGCCGTGCCGCAGCCAGCCGGCAAACGCGTCGATCCGGACGACATCACCCGAGACGAGGATCTCCACCGACCCATCGCGCCGATTGCGCACCCAGCCGGCGAGGCCTTGTGCGCGTGCCGCTTCGACGCAGGCATCGCGGAATCCGACGCCCTGCACCCGCCCCCGCACGCGCAGCAGACGAACGGGCATGCCGCGCTCACGGTCAGTCGATCGTCGCGCCGCTGCGCTTGATGACCGGCGTCATCACGTCGCGCTCGCGCCGCATGAACGCGGCCAGATCGGCGGGCGTGCCCCCGGCGGGCTCCATGAAGGCGGCCGCCATCTTGTCCTTGACGTCGGGCTGCTGGAGGATCGCGTTGACCTCGTGGTTCATGCGCTCGACGATGTCGTTCGGGGTGCTCGCGGGCGCCATCAGCGCCATCCACGCCACGTTCTCGACGTCGGGCAGCCCCGCCTCCTTCATCGTGGGGATCTCGGGCGTGAGCGCGCTGCGCTTGGCCGTCGACACCGCGAGCGGCCGCAACTTGCCCGCCTTGACCTGGGGCATCACGGCCACCGCGGGGACGCACGCGAACTGGACGTCGCCCTGGAGGAGCGCCATGACGGCGAGCGGGGATGACGCGTAGGGGATGTGGACCGCGTAGGTGTCGGTGCGCGCCTTCAGCAGTTCGACGCCGAGCTGCGACAGGCTGCCGACGCCGGTGGACGCGAAGTTGTACTGCCCCGGATGCGCCTTCATGGCCTTCACCAGATCGTCGAGCGTCCGGATGCCCGAGTCGCTGCGCACGGCGCACACGTTGGCCTGCGCGCCCGCGAGCACCACCGGCCTCAGCTCCGTGAACGGGTCGTAGGGCAGGCTCTTGTAGAGCACCGTGTTGTAGACCAGCGGCCCGTTGGTGCTCACGAGGAACGTGTAGCCGTCTCCGGGCGCCTTGGCGACCGACGCCGTGCCGTTGTTGCCGCCGGCGCCCGGCTTGTTGTCGACGACGATGGCCTGACCGAGACGCACCTGCAGCTTGTCGGCGAGGATGCGCGCCAGCACGTCCGGGGACGAGCCCGGGGCGTAGGGGATCACGATGTGCACGGGACGCGTCGGCCACGATTGCGCGTGCGCAGCGGCCGCCGCGATCGCAACCCCGAGCGACAGCAGCGCGCGCAGCGAGCGGGGGCCGCCGTAAACGAATCTCGCGAAGGTCATGGGTCGATGGGTTCGGTCTCGGAGAAGAAGCGCTCCTCGGCCGCGATGAATCCCGCGACCAGGACGCGGTACGCCGCCTCCACCACGTCGGGCAGCGCCGGGAAGGCGCCGGCCTGCGTGGCGGCCAGGGCGCGCACGTGCGCGAACACCTCGGCCTGCCGAGCGGGCGCGGCCACCTCGAACGAGCTGCGCTTGAAGCGCGTCGCATCGCGCACGCACAGGGCACGTTCCGCGATCAGCGCGACGATGCGCTCGTCGAGCGCGTCGATGCGCGCGCGCAGCTCGCCGAGCGTCGCCGCCATCGGGCGGTGGTTCGGATCGCTGAAGCGCCGCACGGCGGGCGCGTCGGCGCTGGGTTCGGCGTGGGCGGCCATGGCGGGTCAGGCGATCGATGGAGCGGCGGATGGTAGCAAGCCCCTGCGCGATCAGTACCCGAGGCGCTTGTCGACCACGTTGATCAGCGGCTCGCCCGCGAGCCAGCGGCGCAGGTTCTCGGCGAGCAGCGCGTGGTAGCGCTCGAGCGAGTGCGGCGTGAGCCCCGAGGAATGCGCCGTGATCAGGACGTTCGGCGCACGCCAGAGCGGCGACTCCGGCGGCAGGGGCTCCGGGTCGGTCACGTCGAGGCCGGCACCGGCGAGATGACCGCGTTCCAGCGCATCGATCAGCGCCGCCTGCTCGATGATGCCGCCGCGCCCCACGTTGTAGAGATACGCGCCGCGCCGCATGCGGGCGAGCCGCGCCCCATCAAACAGATGGTGCGTCTCGTGCGTGAGCGGCAGCGCAATCGCGACGTGGTCGGCCTCGGCGAGGCCCGCGTCGAGCTCGTCGATCGCGAGCACGCGGCCGAAGCCGGGCGGACACGCCGCGGCATGCGAGCGGCGCACGCCGGTGACGCGCATGCCGAGCGCGGCTGCTCGCGTCGCCAGGGCCGTGCCGATGGCGCCCGCGCCGACGACCAGCAAGGCCTGCCCCGAGAGCTCGAACACGTCATGCGCGCCGGGAGGCTCCCAGCGCACGGCGGCCTGCGCACGCACCAGCGCCGGCAGGCGGCGCGCGAACGCGAGCATCAGTGCCAGCACATGCTCCGCGATGTTCGGCGCGTGGTTGCCGCTGCCGTTCGTGAGCACGATGCGGCTCGCTTCGAGCACGGGGCGGGCGAGGCCGTCGATGCCAGCACCGCGCTGATGGAGCCACTCGAGGCGCGGCGCGGCCGCGAGGATGGCGTCGAGCGGCGGACCGTTCCAGGTCGTCGCCGCACCGTGGGCGCGGTCGATACCGTCCGGCAGGCCCCGTTCCGACGGCACGAGGAAGTCCACCTGCGGAAACGCGGCGCGATAGCGCGCCACGTGCTCGTCGGCGACCGGATGGAGGAAGGCGAAGGTACGGAGAGGCGGCGGCATGCGCGGCATTCTGCGATGCCGCAGCACTCAGCTCGCTCAGCGCTGCGGCATCGCCTCGAGCCCGTAGCCGAGGCTCACGGTCGCGTCCCCCGGAATGGGCGGCATGGTGGTGTTCCACGCCTCCCAGTCGGCGCGCATCGAGGCCAGCCGGTCGGGCTCGCGCGTGCCGCGGTTGGCGCGCTCGCGCTCGTCCGCGGGCAGGTCGAACAGGTACTCGTGCGCATCGACCTTGAGGTATTTCCATCGACCTCGCCGCAGCGCGCGCTGCTGCCGGTGGTTCATGCGCCAGTAGAGCGGACGGTCGAACGTCCGGTCGGGCGCACGCAGCACCGACAGCAGCGAGACGCCGTCGAGCGGGTGACGCGGATCGGCGTCCACGCCCGCCGCATCGAGCACCGTCGCCGACCAATCCATCGTCATGCAGAGCTGCTCGCATGTGCCACCCGGCGCGATGGCGTCGGGCCAGTGCGCGATCCAGGGCACGCGGATGCCGCCCTCGGTGAGATCCATCTTTCCGCCGACGAGGGGCCAGTTGTCGGAGAAGCGCTCCCCGCCGTTGTCGCTGGTGAACACGACCAGCGTGTTCGCCAGCGCGCCGTGCCGCTCCAGCGCCGCGAGGATCCAGCCGACGCCCTCGTCCATGTGCTGGATCATGCGGCGATACGTGTGGATGCTGCCGCCGTGCAAATGAAAGAGGTTGTCCTTCACCTCCGCCGCGACGTGCGCATCGTCGCGCGTCTCCCAGGGCCAGTGCGGGGCGGTGTAGTGCACGCTCAGGAAGAAAGGCGCGTTCGACGGCGCGATACGATCGATCCACTCGGCGGAGCGCCGCGAGATCAGGTCGGTGAGGTACCCGTCCTCGCGATGCTCGTGCTCGCCTTCGAATAGATCGTGCGTGCCTCGCGAGTCGCAGTGGCTGAAATAGTCGACGCCGCCCGACATCGGCCCGAAGAATTCCTCGTAGCCCGACTTGATGGGGCTGAACGCCGGCGGATAGCCCAGGTGCCACTTGCCGATCAGCGCCGTGCGATAGCCCGCATCGAGCAGCAGCGAAGGGACCGTCGGGTGATCGGGGGGCAGGCCGAGCACCGTGCTTCCGCGGCTGCGGCTGTTGATCGGCTCCTCGGCCGCGCCGCGCAACCGGTACTGGTAGCGCGCGGTCATCAGCGCGAATCGCGTCGGCGAGCACACCGGCGAATTCGCGTAGCCCTGTGTGAAGCGCAGGCCGCGCGCGGCGACTGCGTCTAGCACGGGCGAGACCGGCACGCGGGCTCCGTAGCAGCCGAGGTCCGCGAAGCCGAGATCGTCGGCGACGATGAAGATGAAATTGGTCCGGCCCTGCATGGTCGCACCGGATCATGCCCGTTTTCTCGGGGCGGCCCCAGGCGGAACTTCTTGCCGGCGCCGAAGCTTCTTCGGTAAGCGCTACCCCGCATTCGGGAGGCATCCCGGGCCACGCGCGGCCCCCGCCGGCACACGGATTGCCTGCGGTGCGCATCGCGGCTGTGAGCCGGGACGGAGCTGTCATGCGGGGGGAGTCGTGGCCAGTTCGTCGGGAAGCTCACCTATGGGCTTGCCCGGCCTGCGGCACGCGCAACGGCCTCAATGCGCAGCGGTGCTGGCAGTGCGAAAAGGCGCTGCCACCTCCCAGCGAAGAATCATGGCAGGCGGCGTGGGCTGCGCTCGCCCCTGAATCCTTCGCCAGGCCGCCATCGATCACCGTCTTGCCGAGCGTGGCGGTGGCCTGCGGCATCGTCTCGCGCGCGTCGGTATTCGCCGCACGCCGTCCGAACCGTCCGAGGACGGCCCCTGCGGCCGGCGCCAGCGCGCCCATGGCCGGCCAGCGGGGCACCGGCAGGCGACCGGCCGAGCGCTTTGGAGCGGTCCTTGGCGGAGCCGCCAAGCCGCGGCGGCCTCTCAGGCTGGTCGCGGCGGCGCTTGCGTTTCTCGCGCTGGTCGTCGCCGGCTATCCGGTCTACCGCGATGCCGCCCGAGCCGCGTCGACGCTGGAGGTGAGTCGCGCACCTTTTCCGCTTGCCCCGCACCACGGCGACCGCGGCGCCGCCCGGCCGCAAGCGGTCGCCGTCACGGGGCAGGACCGCGACGCCTCACGGACCGCGACCAAGGGCGTCTCGCCCACTCCACAAGCCACGGAGGCTCGCCCCGCCCACTCGCCGAGCATCGCATCGCACCATGCAGCGCACGCGGCACGCGCCGCGCCGCGTGGCACGCGCATGGCGTCCGTCCATCGGGCCCCGCCTCGCAGCCCGGTGCTCGTCGCGGGCGAGGTGTCGCTCCACGATGCGGCGCTCGGTCGGTGAGCGGCGACGCACGATCCGTCGCGCACCTTCGTTCAGCGGTCGCGCATCGGTCCATCGAGTGCCGGCCTGGACGGCGCCACACCGGCCACGCGCAGCAGCAGCTCGATGAGCATCGCCCGCTCGGCCGCGGAGAGCATGCGCAGGCCCGCGTCTTCCATCGTGCGCGAGATCGCCTCCGCGCGCTCGACCAGATCGCGGCCGGCGTGCGTGAGGTGGATGTGCTGTGCGCGCCGGTCGTGCTCGCTGCGCACGCGCTGCACCCAGCCGCGCTCGACCAACCGGTCGAGCGTCACCGCCATGTTGGGCGCGGAGATGTCGAGTGCCTGGCCGAGCTGCTTCTGGTTCACCTGCGGATTGCGCGCCACCAGCACGAGGATGCAGTAGTCGACGATCTTGAGGTCGAGCGGCTGCATGTGCCGCACGAAGATCTTGCGCATCTCGAGGGCCGCGCGACTCGCCGCATACCCGACGAGGTGCGTGAGGCCCGTCGCGTCCAGCGTGCGCGCCGGTGTGCTCATGAGGCGCTGCTCTTCTTCTGCGCGCCGAGATAGGTTTCGATCACGCGCGGGTCGCTCGCGAGGTCCGCGGCCGGTCCTTCGAGCGCGATCTCGCCCATCTCGAGCACGTAGCCGTAGTCGGCGACGTCAAGGGCTGCGCGCGCGTTCTGCTCCACGAGGAGGATCGTGACGCCGGTCGCGCGCAGTCCGGCGATGGTCCTGAAGATGTCGCGCACCACGAGCGGCGCAAGCCCGAGGCTCGGTTCGTCGAGCATCAGCAAGGCCGGGCGGCCCATCAGGGCGCGCGCGACGGCGAGCATCTGGCGCTCGCCGCCCGACAGCGTCCCGGCGAGTTGCGTCCGCCGCTCCTTCAAGCGCGGGAACAGCGTGTACGCCTCTTCGAGAGCGCTCGCCGTGTCGCGCCGGCCGAGCCGCACCTGCCGATAGCCTCCGAGCAGGAGGTTGTCCTCGACCGGCATGGTGCCGAACAAGGCGCGCGTCTCTGGCACGAGCGCCATGCCGAGCATCACGCGTTCCTCGAGCGTGAGGAGCCCGACCGGCTGCCCGTCGTACTCCAGCGTACCGCGCGAGCGCAGCACGCCCATGAGCGCGTTGAGCAGCGTCGACTTGCCCGCGCCGTTGGGACCGATCACGGTCACCACCTTGCCGGCGCGCGCCGTGAGCGTGAGGCCGTGCAGCACCTCGGCGCGCCCGTAGCCGGCGTGCAGGTCGCGGACGTTGAGCAGCAGCTCGGCCACGCGTCAGTGCTCCGTGCCGAGATAGGCCGCGCGCACCGCGGGGCTTGCCTGGACCTCTTCGGGAGTGCCCTCGATCAGCTTCGTGCCGAACTCCATCACGACCACGCGATCAACGAGCCCCATGACCAGGTCCATGTCGTGCTCCACCAGCAGGATCGAGAGACCTTCGTCGCGCAACTGGCGCAGCACCGCCGCGAGCCCCTGCTTCTCGCGCAGGCGCAGACCGGCGGCGGGCTCGTCGAGCAGGAGCAGCGTCGGATCGGCGCAGAGCGCGCGCGCGATCTCCATGAGGCGCTGAGGTCCGAGCGCGAGGTTGCCGGCGAGCTCGTGCACGGCATCGCCCATGCCGATGCGCAGCAGCTGCTTCTCGGCCTCCTTCATGAGGCCGCGCTCCTCGTCCCGATCGAGGCGCAGCATCGCCGAAGGGATGCCGCGCGACCCGCGGAGGTGGGCGCCGAGCGCCACGTTCTCGAGCACCGTCATGTTCGGGATCATCTTCACGTGCTGGAACGTTCGGGCGACCCCGCGCGCGGCGATCGCGCGCGAGGGCAGCGCCTCGATGCGCTCGCCGCGCAGGCGGACTTCGCCGCGCGTCGCCGGCAGCACGCCCGTGACGAGGTTGAAGGTCGTGGACTTGCCGGCGCCGTTCGGGCCGATCAACCCGAGGATTTCGCCGGCACAGACGCGGAAGCTCACGTCGTTGACCGCGACGAGGCCGCCGAACTCCTTGCGCACGTCGACCACCTCGAGCACGACTTCCCCGTGCGGCGGCTTCGGCCGCGTCGGCAGCGCCGGCGCGTCGGCCCAGTCCACGGCGCGCCGCGCGCGCGGCAGCCAGCTCTCGACGAACGCCCAGATGCCGTCGCGCGCGTACTGCAGGACGAGCACGAGCACGATGCCGAACACGATGATCTCGTAGTTGCCGCTCGTGCCCATCAGCCGGGGTAGCAGCACCTGAAGCTGGCTCTGCAGGATGTGCACGGCGCCCGCGCCGACGAGGGCGCCCCACACGTGGCCGACGCCACCGACCACGGCCATGAACAGGTACTCGATGCCGTAGTTGAGGCTGAAGGGCGAGGGATTCACGGTGCGCTGGAAGTGCGCATAGAGCCATCCCGAGACGCTGGCCAGCAGCGCCGCGATCAGGAAGGCCATCACCTTCGTGCGGTACGTGTCGACGCCCATGGCCTCCGGCATCGTCGCCCCGGTCTTCACGGCCCGGATGGCACGGCCGGCGCGCGAATCGAGCAGGTGGATGACGGCGAGGGCGGCGAGCATGACCACCGTCCACAGCAGGTAGAAGAAGCTGCGGCCTGTGTTGAGGACGAGGTCGCCGATGCGCAGCGCCGGGACGCCGAGGATGCCGTCGTACTTGCCGAGCGCATCGATGTTGCCGAGCAGGTAGTAGAGCGACAGCCCCCAGGCGATCGTCGCGAGCGGGAGGTAGTGCCCCGACATGCGCAGCGTGATCCAGCCGAGCACCAGGGCAGCGACGGCGGTGACGCCGAGCCCGATCCACACCGTCAGCCAGGGCGACACGCCGTGCGCCACGGCGAGGTAGGCCGCGGTGTACGCGCCGAGACCGACGAATGCCGCCTGGCCGAAGGACGTCAGCCCCGCGACGCCGGTGAGCAGCACCAGTCCCAGCGCGACGAGCGTGTAGAGGCCGATGTAGTTCGCCTGCGTGATCCAGAACTCGGGCACCGGCAGCACCGGCATGAGCAGCAATGCCAGCGCGAACAGGCCCAGCAGGAGGCGTCGCAACCCGAGCGGCGAGAGGCGCATCGTGTCAGTCCTCTTCGTCCGCGTGCCCGTGCTGGAACGAGCGCCACAGCAGCACCGGGATGATGATCGTGAAGACGATCACTTCCTTGAACGCGCTCGCGCAGAACGACCCGTAGCTCTCGAGCAACCCGACGAAGATCGCGCCGAGCGCCGCAGCCGGATAGCTCGCGAGCCCGCCGAAGATGGCGGCGACGAAGCCCTTCAGCCCGATCAGAAAGCCCGAGTCGTAGAACACGGTCGTGGCCGGGCCGATCAGCAGACCGGACAGCGCGCCGATGAACGCGGCGAGGCCGAAGCTCAGGTGCCCGGCCCCGGAGGTCGAGATGCCCATGAGGCGGGCCCCGAGCCGGTTGACCGCCGTCGCGCGCAGCGCCTTGCCGCGCAGCGTCTTGTCGAAGAACAGGAACAGCGCCGCGATGAGCAGGATCGAGGCGCCGAAGATGATGACGGTCTGGCCCGTCAGCGCGAGCGGCCCGAGGGTGAAGCGCACCTCCCAGAAGCTCGGGTTGCGAAAGCCCTCCGCGCCGAAGAACACGAGACCGAGCCCGGTGAGCGCGAAGTGGACGCCGACCGAAACGATCAGCAGCACGAGGACCGTCGCGTCGGCGAGCTTCTCGTATGCGAGCCGATAGACGAGCGGGCCGATGGGCGTGACGATCGCGAGGGTCAACAGGCTCTGCACGGCCAGCGGCAACTGGCGCGGCGCAGCCCACCCCGCGACCGCGGCGACGACGACCGGCACGGCCAGGTCGCGCGCGACCCGGCGTGCGATGGCCGCGGCCGAGAGACCGCGTCGGATCGACTGCACGACGTCGAGCAGCGCCGCCAGGACCGCCAGCACGAGGAGCAGCCACACGGTGCCCGGCACCTTGCCCAGTTGCAGCAGCGCAAGCGTGAGCGCGCCGAAGGCGACGAACTCGCCCTGCGGGATGAAGATCACCCGCGTGACCGAGAACACGAGCACCGTCGCCAGCGCGAGCAGCGCGTAGACGGCGCCGTTGGTGACGCCGTCGAGCGCGAGGATCGCCGCGACCGGACCCGTGAGCCCCTGGAAGCACGCGAGCAGGTCGTTCAAGCGATCCCCCCGGAGCGCCGCCGCGAGCGAGCGGCGCGGGGGGCGACTCTACTCGACCTTGAACTTGCCATCGACGACCTTCAGCATCACGCCCGTCTCGTTCGTGAAGCCCCAATGGTCGTCCTTGGTCCAGTTCATGACGCCATGCGAGAAGACGGTGCGACCCATCGTCTCCATGCCGTCCTTGATCGCGGCGCGGAACTCGGGGGTTCCGGGCTTGGCCTTCTTCAGCGCCCCGGGCAGGACCTTCTCGAGCGTGATCAGCATGTCGTAGGCGTGGCCCGCGAACTGGTTGCGCGAGCCCGGCCCGTAGGCCTTCTCGTACTTGGTGACGAAGTCGACGGCGCGCGCCTTCGACGGATGCTCGTCGGGCAGCTGCTCGGCGATCACGGCCGGGCCCGACACGACGTACGTGCCCTCCACCGCCTTGCCCCCGATGCGCACGAGATCGGGCGTCGCCGCAGCGTGCGTCTGGTAGACCTTGCCCTTGTAGCCGCGCTCCACGAGGCCCATCTCCGGCATCGCCGCCCCGCTGCCCGACGCGACCACCAGGACCGCATCCGGGTTCGCCGACGCGAGCTTGAGTGCCTGCGCCGTCACGCTCGTGTCGCTGCGCGCGAAGCGCTCGGCATCGACCACCTTGATGCCGGCGGGCGCGGCAACGGCGGTGAAGTCCTTGAGCCAGCTCTCGCCGTACGCGTCGGTGTAGCCGAGGAAGCCGACGGTCTTCACGCCGTGCTTCTTCATGTGCTCGACCATCGCATGCGCCATCACGGCCGTCGACTGCGGCAGGCGGAAAGTCCACGCGTCCTTGCCCGGTGGAAGCGCCACGGGCGCGAACGCGATCTGCACGGTCTTCGCGTCGGCTGCGACGTCGGCCATCGCCGCGGCCACGGGCGTGGCGGCCGAGCCGCCGATGATGTCGACCTTGTCCTCGGTGACGAAGCGCTTGGCGTTCTGCACGCCCTTGGTCGGGTCGGTGGCGTCGTCGAGGATGATGAGGTTCACCTTCTCGCCCGCGATCGTCTGGGGCCAGAGCGCGAACTCGTTCTTCATCGGGATGCCGAGGCCGGATGCGGGGCCGGTGAGCGGCAGGCTGATGCCGACGTTGACGTCGGCTCGTGCCGCACCGGCGATCAGGACGAGCAGGGCGGCGGTGAGGGGCTTGAAGCGGTGCATGGCGTCTCCTGTGGTGTTGGATCGTGTCGGGTTTCGGGGGGTCGGTTCAGCTGCAGAGCGCACGGATGTCTTCGGGCACCGGCATCGCGCGCAGGCGATCCGGATCGCTCGCATCGCGATGCACGAAGGCCCGCACCTCGCGGCCTTCGCAGATCAGGTCGGCGACGCCGTCGGTGCGCGGCCGCGTGACACGGTGCACCTGCGTGAACGTCTTCGCGCGCCATTCGTCGACATGGGTTTCCACCACGAGTTCCTCGCCGTACGTCGCCGCCTTGAGAAACCGGGTGTGGATCTCGAGCAGCGGCGTCCCGACGATGCCGCGCGTCTTCACGAGCTCGCGCCACGGCGGCAGGCCGGACTGCATGAAGAAGGCGAGCGAGGCGGCGTCCATCCAGCGCGAGAAGTTCGGGAAGAAGACGATGCCGGCGGGATCGCAGTCGCCGAACTCGATGCGCACGCGATAGGTCGTGGTGCGGGGCATGGAGCCGGGGCCTTCAGCGCGGCTGCATCCGCAACGCCCCGTCGAGGCGGATCACCTCACCGTTCAGCGACGGGTTCTCGCAGATCGCGGCGCACAGCAGCGCGAACTCCTCGGGTTTGCCGAGCCGTTTCGGGAACGGGATGCTGGCCGCGAGCGACTCCTGCACGGGCTGGGGCAGGCCCTGCATCAGCGGCGTGAGGAAGAGGCCAGGCGCGATGGTCACCACGCGCACGCCGAACTGCGCGAGGTCGCGCGCGAGCGGGAGCGTCATGCCGACGAGGCCGCCCTTCGAAGCCGAATACGCTTCCTGCCCGATCTGCCCGTCGAAGGCCGCGACCGATGCGGTGCAGACGACGACACCTCGCTCGCCGTCGTCGAGCGGCTCGGCCTTGACCGTCTCGGCCATCGCGAGGCGCGTCACGTTGTACGTGCCGATCAAGTTGACCTTGACCACGCGCTCGAAGTCCTCGAGCGGTGCGGGCTCGCCGTCCTTGCCGATCACGCGCTTGGCTGTGCCGATGCCGGCGATGTTCATGAGCAGACGCGCCGTGCCATGCGCGGCACGCGCTTGCGCCAGGGCGGCAAGCACGCTTTCGGTCGAGGTGATGTCGCAGGCGATGCCGACACCGCCGATTTCATGCGCCACCTGCTTCGCGCCATCGCCGTTGCGGTCGAGCACCGCGACCTTCGCGCCGCGGCGTGCGAGCTCGCGCGCGGTCGCGGCGCCGAGGCCCGAAGCGCCGCCGGTGACGAGCGCGGCCTGTCCGTGGATCTTCATGTGCGTTCCTCGACGAGTGTGCCGGTCGCGTCAGCGGCGCGGCAGGATGACCTCGTCGCCGCCGGCGTAGAGCCGCTCGACGAGGTCGGCGCGATGCGTGAGCACCGCGCGCTGGTTGAGGGAGCCCTTGTCGGTGACCTCACCCTTGTCGATCGACGGCGGCTGCGCGAGCACGAGCGCCCGCGCGACACGCGTGGCGCTGCCCGTTCCGGTCGCCCACAGACCGTCGACAAGGTGCTGGAAGAAGTGCTGTACCTCGGGAGCACCGAGCACCTCTTGCGCGCCCGCGTGCGCGGGCAGGCGGGCGAAGGCACGGCACGCGTCGAAGCGCGGGAACAGCAGGATGCCGACCTCGTCGCGGTTCAGGCCGGCGATCACGACGTCTTGCACGCACGGATCGCCGGCGGCGATGATCTTCGCCCGCAGCGGACCGACGGAGACGAAGGTGCCCGTCGAGAGCTTGAAGTCCTCGGCCGTGCGCCCGTCGAACGCGAAACCCTTTTCGGGATCCGCGGGGTCCATCGGCTTCACGGCGTCGCCGCTGCGATAGAACCCTTCTTCGTCGAACGACTCGCGCGTCTGCTCGGGCGCGCGCCAATAGCCCGGCGTGACGTTCGGGCCGCGATAGCGCACCTCCACCTTGTCGCCCTCGGGCACGAGCTTCAGCTCGACGCCGGGTGCGGGCAACCCGATGTGACCGGACCTCACCGGGTGCGCGTTCGCGCAGATCGCGAACGGTGCGGTCTCCGTCATGCCCAGGCCGGTGAGCATCCTGATGCGCTCGCCGCAATGCTCGGCGCACACGCGCTCGAGCTTGTCCCAGACCGGCTGCGACAGCCCCGCGCCCGAGAAGAAGAACATCTTCACGCGCGAGAACAGCGTCGCCCGCAGCTGCGCGTCGTGCTCGAGCGCGTTCGCGATCTCCTCGAACCCCTTGGGCACGTTGAAGTAGATCGTGGGCGCGATCTCGCGCAAGTTGCGCAGCGTCTCTCCGATCAGCGCGGGCGTGGGCTTGCCCTCGTCGATGTAGAGCGTCCCGCCGTTGTAGAGCGTGATGCCGATGTTGTGATTGCCGCCGAACGTGTGGTTCCACGGCAGCCAGTCGACGAGCACCGGCGGCTCCTGCACGAGGTCGGGGAAGCACTGGCGGATCATCTGCTGGTTGGCGCAGAGCATCCGCTGCGTGTTGATGACGCCCTTGGGCAGCTTCGTCGATCCCGAGGTGAAGAGGAATTTCGCGATCGTGTCGGGCCCGATGCGCTCGTGTGCCGCATCGACGGCGGGCGTCGCCGACGTCGCGAGCAGCGTCCCGAAGCCGATCGTCTCGCGACCTGCGACCGCGCGCCTCGTGGTGACGACCGGCACATCGGGCTCGACCGTGGCCGCGATCGCGCGGCCGTATGCCTCGCCGTCGGCGGCGAAGACGAGGCCCGGCGTGAGCACGCCGAGGATGTGACGCAGCTTGCCGTAGTCCTGCGAGACCAGCGAATACGCCGCCGAGATCGGCGCATACGGCACGCCCGCGACAAGGCAGCCGAGCGCGAGCAGCAGGTGCTCGACGTCGTTGTCGGACAGGATCGCGACTGGTCGCTCGGGCGAGAGCTCGCGATCGAGCAGGAACTGGGCGATGGCGCGCGCATGGGCGAGCGCCTCGGCGTAGCTCACGCGCCGCCAGTCGCCGCCGTTCACGCGCTGAGCCACGAGCGTGCGCTGGGGTGCGACCTCGGCCCAGTGCAGCAGCCGGTCGGTGATGCGCGTCGCATAAGGGCCGAGCGGCTCGGTCGACACCACGAGCGTCGTGCCGTCGGCGCGGTGCGTGAAGCGCGCGCGAAGCGACCCGGCCAGCGAGACCGCGCGATAGGGCGCGGCAGTCGCGTTCACGCCTTCGAGACCTTCCCGGCCCGGCCCTCGAGGAATGCCTTGATGCGCTCCTTCGCGGCCGGGTCACCCGACGCGATCGCCGCCATTAGAGATTCGACGAAGAGCCCCTCGGCCTGCCCCATCTCGGCGATGCGCGGCAGCGCGTGCAGCACGGCGAAGTTCGAGAGCGGCGCGTTCGTCGCGATCTTGCGCGCGAGCTCGAGACCCTTCGAGAAGCCTTCCCCGTCGTCGACGACGTACTGCGTCAGACCGATGCGTAGACCTTCGTCGGCATCGTAGACGCGGCCCGTGAGCATCATGTCGGCCATGCGCGCGGCGCCTACGAGCCGCGGGATGCGCGCCGAGCCCCCGCCCCCGACGAAGATTCCACGCTGCCCTTCGGGCAGGCCGTAGAAGGCGCTGCGCTCGGCGACGCGCACGTGGGCGGCCACCGCGAGCTCGAGCCCGCCGCCGACGACGGCACCGTGCAGCACGGCGACCACCGGCACCCGGCCGAACTGGATGTGCTCGAACGCCGCGTGCCAGGAACGCGAATGCACGACGGCTTCGGCGACGTTGCGCTCCTGCAGCTCCGACAGGTCGAGACCGGCGCTGAAGTGATCGCCCTCGCCGCTCAGCAGGACAGCGCGCGTCTCGGCAGGCAGGTGCGTGAACGCGAACTGCAATTGCTCGACGAGCGTGTCGTTCAGCGCGTTGCGCTTGGCCGGACGGTTGAGGCGCACGTGCAGGACCGCATCGGCCTGCTCGACGCGCAGCAGGTCGAGATCCGCGAGCGGCCCGCTCGCCGGGGTGAAGCTGATCGCCATGTCTGCACTCGGGAACTTAGTTCATACTAGTAAATAACTGATGGTGCGCCGCCTCGGGTTTACCCGAACCACGCCGGCGTTGCCCGCTCAGCGTCGGCGGGATATCGCCGAGGGGTCTGCCTGCGGTGGGCCGTCGGCATGCGGCTACCCTTACCCGGGGGAAACCCGGATCGCATGACACGATTTAATTATTAGATTTAATCATTCACGGAACATCGACCCCAGGCGCCACGGCGGCGGATTCAACCGGAGACACTTCCATGACCTCAACCTTCGCGCCAACGCGAAAGTCGACAGCGTCGGCTCGATCGGTTGCCGCGGTCGTCGCTGCCGCTGCGTTGCTCGTGGCATGCGCCGACAGCGCGCGGGAACCGCCGCTCGCCCCCGCGCGATCGGGCACGCTCGCCATGGCCTGCCCGGAGCTCGCGACGAGGCTCGCATATGCCGATGCGACGTTTGCTGCGGAGTTCGTGTCGGCCGGCGAGATGCGCGTCGCGGGCGTCCCCGTGGGAGCGCACTGCCGCGTGACGGGTCGCATGCACGAACGCACCAGCCCGATCGACGGCCAGCACTACGCGATCGGTTTCGAGATGCGGCTTCCGCTCGCGTGGAACGGTCGCTTCTACTACCAGGCCAACGGCGGGGTGGACGGCAACGTGATGCCCGCGGCCGGCCTCGCGACGTCGGGCCCGGGGTCCGCATCGGCGCTGGTGCGCGGCTTTGCCGTACTCAGCTCGGACGCCGGACACAGCGCCGCGCAGAATGCGACGTTCGGCATCGATCCGCAAGCACGCCTCGACTACGGCTATCAAGCGGTCGCCGTGCTCACGCCACTGGCCAAGGCCGTGATCCGCATGGCCTATGGCCGCGAACCCGACAGGTCCTACATCGGGGGCTGCTCGAACGGCGGACGGCACACGCTGGTCGCCGCCGCCCGCATGCCCGATGCGTACGACGGCTTTCTCGTCGGCGATCCCGGCACCGAGCTGCCGCGTGCGGCCATCGCCAACCTCGCGGGCGGCAGGGCCTACGCCGCGCTCGCCACGAGCGCTGCCGACCTGGGAACGGCGTTCACGGTTGCCGAACGACGCCTCGTTTCCGATGCCGTGCTTGCGAAGTGCGATGCCCTCGACGGCGCGAGCGACGGCCTCGTCGCAGACACCGCCGCGTGCCAGGCTGCGTTCGACCTCTCGCGCGACGTACCCACCTGCAGCGGCGCGCGGGACGGCACGTGCCTGAGCGCAGCCCAGAAGGCGACGATCGCGCAGCTCTTCGAGGGCGTGCGCACGCGGTCGGGCACGACGCTCTACGCGCCTTTCCCGTATGACGCCGGCCTCGCCACCGGCGACTGGGCATCGTGGAAGTTCGTGGCACCGTCGACGCGCGACGCCGGCGCGATCGGCATCGTCTGGCAGGTGCCGCCCGCGAACCCGTCCGCGTTCGACGCACGGGCGTTCATGCTCGCGGCCGACGTCGACGCGCTGCTCGCGCGCGTGCAGGCCACGAACGCAACGTATGCGCAGTCGGCGGTCGATTTCATGACGCCACCGCACCTCCAGAACTACTCCGGCGTGCGCCGGCACGGCGGCCGCATCGTGATGTATCACGGCACGAGCGACCCGATCTTCTCGAGCGCACACAGCGTCTCGGTCTACGAGGGCTGGAGCCGCGGCAGCGGTGCACCGGCCTCGTCCTTCGCACGCCTCTACCTCGTGCCCGGAATGAACCATTGCCGAGGCGGTCCCTCGGCCGACGCAGTCGACTTTCTAGGTCCGCTCGTCGAATGGGTCGAGAGCGGGCGCGCGCCGGAAGCCGTGATCGCATCGGTGCGAGGGCCAGGCGACCCGGCCGGCGTGAACGCCGACCTGCCACCGTCGTGGTCCGCGTCCCGCACGCGGCTCTTGTGTCCATGGCCACGCACCGCTCACTATGTCGGCGGCGACCTGGAATCCGCAGGGAGCTTCACGTGCCGATGAAGGACGTTGTTCCCGACCACGGCCGTCGACAAGTGATGTGCGCGGCGATCACCGCTCCCTTCGCCGAAGCGGCGCAGGCGGACACGACCGCGTGGCGCGCGACCGATCCGGCCATCGCGGGGGTGAGCACCGGCGTGCCGCTGGTGCTCCCGCAGACCGAGTTCGTGTACGAGGCCCTGTTCGACCTCGCCCCGACGCTGCAGCTGGGCCCGTCGCCGTACGGGGAGCGTCGCATCGTGCCCATCACGGGAGGTCGATTTCAGGGCCCCCGCCTCGCAGGCCGAGTCCTGCCGGGTGGCGCGGACCGCCAACTGGTGCGGCGCGACGGAGCCGTATCCCTCGACGCGACCTACGAACTGGAGACCGACGACGGTGTCGTGGTA
>Ga0335069_10005916_pt1 | contig 17884 bp, 16 predicted proteins | sample Lox_Sample_11_FD_206714 | JGI IMG/M metagenome (GOLD analysis project Ga0335069, IMG submission 206714) | Soil microbial communities from Loxahatchee National Wildlife Refuge, Florida, United States - Lox_Sample_1.1 | ecosystem: Environmental > Terrestrial > Soil > Wetlands | place: USA... | reverse complement strand
GGCCGGCGACCATCCGTCGGCTCGCAGCACGGCAGATGGAGGAGCCGGAGAGGGGCGGGTCCAATGCGTCATCTCCGAATCATCCTGATCGCCCACGACAGCAAGAAGGCGGACCTCGTGGAGTGGGCGCAGTTCAACTCCGGGACGTTGTCTCGCCACGACCTCATCGCCACCGCCGCCACGGGGGAGGCCGTGCGTGAGACCCTCGGGCTCGCGGTCGCCCGGTGGAAGTGGTGTGCGAATGCCCCGCGTTGGCGCCGACGCTCCACACGGACCCGATGCGGCTCGAGCAGGTGCTCGCCAACCTCGTGACCAACGCGTTCAAGTTCACGGCCGAGGGCTCGGTCGCGCTGCGCGTGCGCCACGACCGGGCCGAGCGCCGGATGACGTTCGAGATCGCGGACACCGGGATCGGCATCCCGGCGCGCGAGCTGCCGCACATCTTCGACGAGTTCCGGCAGGTGGACGGGTCGATGAGCCGCCAGCACGGCGGCATGGGCCTCGGGCTCGCGCTGGTCCGCCACCTGACGGCGCTGCTCGGCGGCCGGGTGGACGTCGTGAGCCGCGAGGGCGTGGGCACGACCTTCACCGTCGCGCTGCCGCTCGAGCAGGACGAGGCGGCGATGATCTCGCCGGATCGCGCGGCGTAGCGCGTCGGGATCGATCGGCGACTCGACGGCTGCGGGCCGATCGATATCGAGGAGGAATTCCCCGCCGCACAGCGCCGCCCGCGAATTCGTGGTGGAGTACCCCATCCGGATCGTCGGTGGAGCCACAGTTTCCGTCGCGGACGATTGGCACCGGATGTGCTCGTGGGCGCGTGAGTCGTCCAGGGACGACCGGGAGGTCGGTGTCATGAAGGGAATCGTCGCGATCATCGGAGGAACCGTGCTGGCGGTCGGCGTCGCGCTCTCGGGCTCGACGGTGCTCGCCAAGGCCAAGTGTCCGAAGGAGTGCAAGCAGCAGTTCGTGAAGAACGACAAGTCCTGCAAGGCCGATTGCAAGACCGTCACCGGCAAGTCCGAGAAGAAGGCCTGCCGGAAGGCCTGCGCGACGACGTTCAAGGACGAGAAGACGAAGTGCAAGACGGCGACCGACCCGGTGTTCCCGACGTGCTCGCCGTCGAGCGCGTTCCTCGACTGAGCCAGGCGGTTCCGCACCCGCCGGCAGGTGCGCCGCTCAGCGCAGCTGGGACGACGCCAGCCACAGCGCGAGCCGCTCGTAGCACCAGAACGCCGCCAGCGTGCCCATGGCGTACACCGCCGGCCCGGCGGCGCGCACGGCGATCGCCGGGAGGCGACGCGCCAGCGCGCCGCGCAGCAGGACGATGCCCGCCACGAATGCGAGCTGCCCGATCTCGATGCCGCCGTTGAACGAGACCAGGGCGAGCGGGACGTCGCCCGCCGGCAGGCCGGCGTCCGCCAGCGCGCCCGCGAAGCCGAAGCCGTGCAGCAGCCCGAAGACGACCGCCATGCCCCAGGGGAAGCGGCGGAGCAGCGTCCGTGGCTCGCCGTCGCGCGCCAGCTCGACCGCCAGCACGAGGACGCTCACGGCGATCAGGACCTCCACGGGGCGCTGCGGAACGGCCGCCATGCCCAAGGCCGCCGCCGACAACGTCACGCTGTGGCCCAGCGTGAAGGCGGTGATCGTCTGCACGAGGAGGCGGGAGGTGGGCACCAGCAGCAGGAGGCCGAACACGAACAGGAGATGGTCGGGGCCCGTCAGGATGTGCTCGATCCCGAGCGCGACGTAGGCGCGGATCACGTCGAACCGGCCGGGGCGCGCGGGGACCACGAAGGCGGGGCTGCGGGGGCTCAGCACGGTCTGGATCGGCGGGCCGCTCGTACGCTCGATGCTGAGCAGGCCGTTGATCTTGGCCGCCGCGAGGTCGGCGATCGCGATCGTCTCGCCGGCCAGGTCCGTCGCCCCGCACTCGACCGTCCAGCGCAGCACCACGCGGTCTCCCGCGTCCAGCGCGTCCGGTGTCCCCGTCGAGCGGCAGCGGGCGGGCAGCACCGGCTGCACGTCGGCGCCGGGGAGCCGCAGCGCCGACGCATGCCAGGTGACCTCGAACGTCCCGGGCCCGGTCTCGCGGAGCGCCAGCGAGACGGGATCGAGGCCGTGCGCCCGGGCCGCCGCCGCCCCGACCAGCACGAGCCACGCGACGGCCAGCGCGCGCCGGGCGGCGATCACGTGGCCCGGCCCTGGCGCCATGCCGTCGATTCGACCTGGAGCACGGCGTGCCGCCGCAGGTCGCGGAGCAGCTCCGCCACCCGTCGCGCGCGCTGCTCGTCCTGCCAGCGCTCGCGTACGCGTGAGCGCACGTCCTCGAAGGCCGGGGGGACGCCGGGCTCGCGGGACTCGATCCAGACCAGATGCGCGCCGTAGGCCGACGGCACCGGGCCGGTCCAGGTCCGCACGTCGGCGCGTGCGACCCAGGTTGCGAACGCGGGCCCGAACAGCTTCTCGAGTTGCGACGGCGCGGCGCCGATCAGATGCGGCGGCACGCTGAACGCCTCGCCCGCCGCGATCGCGTCGGCGGGAGCACGCCCCTCGCGCCGCAGCGCCGCCAGCAGCGCGGCGGCGGCATCCGGCGCCCCCTGGCCGTGCGTCGCCGACGCCAGGAAGACGTGCCATAGGCTCACCCGCGCCGGCGGGGCGTACTCGTCGCGGTGCGCGGCGTAGAACGCACGCAGCGCTTCGTCACTCGGATCGCGCTCGTTCGTCCGGGCGGCGAGGAGCCGCATCTTCTGCACCAGGATGCGGCGGACGACCACGTCCGTACGGTCGAGACCGAGCGCGAGCGCGCGGCGGTAGAGCGTGTCCTCGTCCGCGTCGTGCGCGCCGGCGAGGACGCCCATCTGCTCGACCAGCCACGCCCGGACGCTGCGGTCGCGGCGGTCGAGGCCGCGCGCCCGCGCCTCGCGGACGAGCAGCTCCTCGTCGATCGCCTTGTCGACGAGCGCGGCCTCGTCGTCCGGGGTCGGCGCGAGACCGGTCTCGCGCGTGTAGTCGCGCGCCAGCCGCGCCACGTCCTCGGCGCTGACGACGACCGGCGCCGCGCCGCCGTGCGCCGCGGCCGCGAACGGCGCGGGCCCGTACACGATCCGGAACAGGAGGCCGCCGCCCGCGAGGAAGTGGACGAGCGGCAGGCGGAGCAGGCGCGTCGGCCGCATGGGGCGCGCCGTCAGCTCGACGTCGCCAGCGCCTTTCCGCGCACGTGCCAGAGCGGCGTGGCGGTGACGTGCGCCGTGCCGCCCTGGAGCGACACCTCGACGAAGTGGTCCACGCGATCCGCGTTCGGGAGCGCGAGCCGCACCGTGCGGAGGCGGAAGGCGACCCGCGCCCCGCGCTGCCGGAACGTCACGCTCCGGACGCCGCCGATCGTGCCGGCGGGGTCGGTCCACGAGAGCCGGCCGGGACCGGTCGGGGTGATCGTGCCCGCCGGGATCGTCACCCGGTACACGTCGTTGTCGTCGCGGACGGCCACGGTGAGGTCCTGGGTCGCGAGGTCGAGCCCGACCGGCATCCCGCCGAGCGTGAGCGCGACGTCGAGGGTGTCGTGCTGCGGCTGGTCGCCGAAGCGCATCTTCCCCCGGACACGGATCACGCCCTCCGGGTGGTACCAGACGGGCGACGACCAGGCCCGCTCCTGGATCGTCTTCGCGACGGCCGCGTTGCAGCACTCCGCCCACTCCGCCGGCACGGAGGCGGGTACGCTGCAGTCGATCCCCTGCGCGTTGCAGAGGTACGTGCTCCACCGGCAGGTCGGGTTCTCGAGGACGCGGGCGTAGTAGAACGCGCGCTGCGACGGGTCGAACTCGGGATCGCTCCACACGGCGCAGAGCGAATCGGCGCCGGGGCCGGACGGCGTGCAGGTGGCGGTGTCGACGGTGGCGCCGTTCCCGGCGTTGCCCGCGACGTCGAAGACCTTCTCGTGCGTCTGCCCGGCGGCGTCGAGCCAGCCCTTCACGATCTGCGCGCGCTGGAGCGGGGTGCCCGGCGTCGTCGACGTCCCGGGGTCGCGGAAGGCCAGCAGCCCGAAGCGCGGGCTGTGGCTGCCCCGGACGGGACCCAGGTCGCCGCCCATGGGCACGCCGCCCTGGTAGGCCGTCGCGACGAAGTTCGGATCCCCGCACCGGAGGTCCGCTTCACGGCCCGCGAAGAACCGGAGGATCGGGCGCGACCCGCTCGTCCCGTAGACCTCGCGGCGCCGCATGGCCGCGAACAGCGCGTCGCGCGAGTTCTCCTCGGCCCACACGACCGCGAGGCCGCCGGGCGTCGCCTCGATGCCGGCCGGGGTGACCCGTTGCACCATATAGGCGGGGTTGGAGTGATCGCGCAGCCCGAGGTGCCCGTAGGCGCCGAAGTCCTGCTCCTCCGTCGCTCCCGGCGTCGAGTTGTGCGTGTCGGTGCTGCCGAGCAGCCCTAGCTGGAAGGGGTTCACGCCGAGCTGCTGCTCGAGGGCCAGCCCCTCCTTCAGCACGTTGCGCACGTAGTTCCGCGCCGGGAAGGTCTGGTTCGGATCGGAGATCGGGCTGAACAGCTGCAGCCGGTTGAGCTTCTCGAACCCGCACAGCTCGTCCGTGCTGCCGCCGACGCCGGGCCGGCACTCCGAGTCGCCCTTGTGCTGGTTCATCTCGACCAGCGGCTCCATCGACGCGCGGAACGCGGCGTCGGGCGCGGTGAGCGGGCTGTTGTCCGCGTTCACCGGGGCGAACATCAGGCCGCCGCTCGCGTTCGGGTTGTGCGGGATCGCGAGCACGTCGCAGCCCGGGAGCCCGTCGAGGCACTGGGCCTGGAGCGCGCTCCACAGCCCCTGCGGCGTGTTCTGCTCCATATAGCTGATCGGGAGCGCCGGGGCGACCGCGTTCCGGAAGATGATGTTGCGGTGGAGGTTGTTCCCGCCCGGCTGCCCGCTCCATTCGTAACCGACGAAGGTCGTGAACGTGCACGCCGACGTGCGGTCGTAGAATTCCTCCGCCGCCGCCTGCGTGTCCTGCCAGACGAGGGACGCCCGCCCGAGGCAGTCCGCGTTGCCGGCGCCGCACCAGGCGTAGCGTTGCGGGTTGGCGACATTGCCGTACGGGAAGAGGAACAGGATCACCGACGTCGGCGGCAGCTGCGACGGCAGCGGGGGCGGCGGCGTGTCCAGCTGGGCACGCGCCGAGACGCAGTCCGTCGAATCGTAGCCCGGCAGCCCGGGGGTGAGGCAGATGCTCATCTCGCCGAACTGCTCGGCGTGGTCGGTGACGGCCGTGAAGTCGAGCGGCCGGCGGAGCTGCGCGGTGCGCGTGGGCTGGCCCTGCGCGTCGTACGGTGGAAGGCCGATGGCCTGACCCTGCGCGAAGCGGTACGCGCCGCGCGGATCCTCGCGGGTGCCCGCGAACACCGCGTCGGAGGAGTAGGCGGTGTGCACGTGGGTGTCGCCGAAGTACGGCTGCCGGAAGACGTCGAAGCTGGCGCAGGGCTGGCGGCTCTCGGTCCGCGCCCAGGGCCCGGGGACCGCGTGCGCCGGGGCGGCGAGGAGCAGCGCCGCGAGCAGCGCCGGACGGATGCGAACGTGCCTGGGCGGGGGGGTCGCGAGTGCGTGCTGCATCGTGACCGGCTTCCTAATTCCGTCGGGTCGAGGCCGTCAATCGAAATCCGCCGGTGGGTAGGCGCCGGTCCGGCGTCCACCGCCCCGGCGGTGCAATCAGTAGCGCAGGGCGCTCCCCGCGCGCACCATGCGCACGTCATCGGTGCTCACCTCGGGACCGAGCGTCACGCCGACCCGCACCTGCTGTGGCCCGTCGACGAACGTCCCGAGGTCGACGCCGGAGACGTGCACGGCCAGCGTCTCGCGCAGGAAGTCGAGCACGGCGGTCGTCCGGGTCGCCCGGTTCTTCGCGACGAACTGCCCGCCCTTCCGCACGAAGCTCGAGCCAGGGACGGTGAGGGCGTACGTGTCGCCGAACGTGAGCCCCACGTCGGGAGCGACGGCGGGCGGGTGGCCGTCCGTGGCGAAGCCGACGAGCACGGTCAGCTCGTCGCCCCCGGCGCCCGACAGGTGAGCGCGGACGCGGAAGACGTAGAGCCTCGGAGCCAGCAGCGTGCCGGGCTTCCGGCCCAGCACGAAGTGTCCGTGCCCGAGCGTCACGACGCCGCTGCCGTCGACCGCGGGATCGGTGAACCGCACCGTGAGGGGACCCTCCGGGTCGACCAGGCCCGTCAGGTCCTGGCGGAGCGTCATCTTGAAGTGCGCCTTGGAGCTGCGCGTGCGGGCCGGGATCACCGTGAACACGAGCCCGTCCTGGCTGAAGCGAAACTGCCGGCCGCCCGCCACCGACGTCAACGCCGGCACCGTCACCGTGAGCCCGCCCACGTGTAACGTCGCCGCCGCGGTGAGGTCGGCCGGCTGCGAGCCGGTGTCGAACGTGCCCGAGGTGGCGAGCGTCGAGCGCGCGGGGACCGCGGCGTCGGCGTGCACCGCCACCCGACGCGGCAGGATGAACCCGTCGACGTGCGTCGGGAGCGTGGTCGTGGTGGTCGTCGTGACGGCGAGGGTCGAGGTCGTGAACGACGACGAGGTCGAGCTGGTGGTCGACGTGGAGGTGGTGCTCGTGGTCGATGTCGACGTGACCGTGGTGGTGGTCACGGAGGTGCTCGTGGTGGTGGGCGGGAGCGGGCACGCGGAGAACTCGGAGCTGTCGTTGGTCGTGAGATCCGTCGCGGTCGCCGTCAGCAGGGTCGCCCCGAGCGTCTGCCCGAAAGCGACCGCGAACGCGACGTGTCCCGCGCCGTCGGTGGTCGCGGTGTCGACGGTGCCGACGAACGTCTTGCCTTCCCCGTTCCCCGAGGGATCGCACTCATCGTTGGCGAAGACCTCGATGCGGTAGCTGCGCCCGGGCGTCGAGTCGAGTGTTCCGGTGGCGCTCGCGCCGCCGGCGAAGATCGGGCTGTCGAGCGCAGGGAAGTTCTGCAGGTCGTTGGCGCCGCCGTCTGCGTCGAGGGCATCATTCGGTGTCACCCCGACCGGGATGAGGTCGATCCCGAGAGCGCCGTTGGAGTAGATGGAATTGCCCAGGAACGCGTTGCCGGTACCGGCCCCGGCCTCGACCAGGATGCCGCGGAACGTGTTGAACGCGATCACGTTGCCCGCCCCCGGGAGCGTGCCGCCGACGAGGTTCCCGCTGGCGGCTCCCACGCCGACGAATCCCACGCCCTGCAGGTTGCCGAGCGGGCTCGTGCCGTCGCGCTGGACGCCGATGTAGTTGCCCTGGATCACGTTCCCCGCCGTCGCGACGAAGAGCGCGACGTTCTCGTTGCCGGAGATGACGTTACGGGCCGCCGGGGTCGTGCCTCCGATCGTGTTGGCGTTGGAGTTGCTCTCGATGGCCATGGCGTCGTCGCCGATCGGGACGGCGAGCGTGCCCGTGGGGTCGGTGCCGATGAAGTTGCCCTCGATCAGGTTGCCACCGGCGCTGACCATCCGGATGCCGTTGGAGCCGGCGGTGGGGAAGCCGTTGATCACCAGGCCGCGCACGGTCGACCCGCCGCTGTCGATCACCAGCCCGTTCGCGACCGTCAGGCCCCCGCCGGTCAACTCCACGCGCAGCACGGCGTCGTCGCCGGTGGCGAGCGTGTTCGGATGCGCGTCGTCCTGGGTGTAGCCGTCGATCACGACCGGGTCGGTGATGTCGGGGAGGGCGGTCGCGAGCGTGATCGTCTTCACGGTGCCGTCGAGCGGCGGGATGGCGAAGGCGATCGTGTCGAGGACGCCGGTGCTGGCGTTCGACGTGGCGATCGCCTCGCGAAGCGAGCCCGCGCCGCCGTCGGCGGTCGTGGTGACCGTGATGGTCGCGGCGAACGCGACGGGCATGTGCCAGCCCATCACCACGAGCGCCAGCCCGAGGACGGCGGGGGCCGGGAGGCATCGTGCTGACGGCGTCACCCGCCGCGCGGCGGCTGCGAGCAGAGAGGACATCGGCGGCATCTACCATGTCCGGTCCGCGCGCCGCCAAGGTGACGCCAACCGTGCGTCACGGTCGCGGGGTGGTTCTGGCGTTGGGGGCCGGCGGCTGCCCTGCACGCCGCGGTTGCCCGGGGCCCGAAGACGAGGCTCACCGGGCGACCGGGATCGTGAGCGCTGGCGTCGCCGCGGGCGCCGCTTCGGTGAGGCGCATCCCGATGATCGTCTGGAGCATCCGGAACGCGAGCTTGCTCGGGCCGTCGGCGGCCGGGATGTAGAACCAGTAGCCGCGGTGGCGGACCGCGACGAGCACGTCGTCGCGCGGGTAGCTCGGCGAGCTCCGGATGGTGAGCAGCCCGCCCAGCCCCGACAGCGCGTCGAGCCCGGGGTCGGGCAGGCCGAGCGCGGCGTGCTCGGGCGGCACCTGGACGGCGCCCGCGGCCAGCGCGATCAGGTCGAACACCGACCGCGTCTGCACGTTGAGCCCGGGCTTCGTCGGGTTCCCGACCGCGAGCTTCACCGGCAGCACGACGTCGCGGTCGCCCCGGGCGAGCGACGGCGGCAGGCCCCACCGGGCGAGCAGGTCGTGGACGGTCTCGCGGTCGTCGGGCGCGTAGTCGTGGAGTTCGAGCGCGAACGACGTCTCCTTCGCCGACGTGGACGTCCACGTCGCGTGGCCAGCCTGCTCGAGCCGCGTAAGCAGCGCGATCGAGTCCTGGAAGGCGGCCCGTGCCTCCGGCGGGCGGTACATCGGGTTGTGCAGGCCGTTCACCTGCTTGATCAGGATCGAGACGAGCTGGTCCGGGGCGCGTTCCATGCCGAGGAGCAGCACCAGGACGTCGAGCCCGAGCGGCGACAGGATGCTCTTCGCGTACCGTTCTCCCTGGACCGGGGTGTAGGCGATCGTCGGGTTGTCCTCGAAGGCGACCCCGACCGACAGAGGCACGATGTTGCCCGAGTAGTTGCTCGACGGGCCGATGCCGAACTGGGCATTCGTCGTCTCGGCGGCGCGCAGGTTGGCCGTGACGCTCGCCACCGCGAGGAGCCCCGCCGGCTCGCCGTATCGGGCGCGGACGATCTGCGCGAGCGTCTGCTCGTTGTTGGTGGCCGTGATGACCTCGTTGTAGAGCCCGCGGCCGCGGATGATCGCGCCCGGCCCGAGCGTCGCTCTGGCGCCGAAGACGCGCCCGCAGCCGGCGAGCCCCAGTGCGGCGATGGCAGCGGCCGCGCGCAGTCGTGTCGGCGTCATGGCGTCCTCCCCGCACCCACCTACGCGCCGAGGTGCGCGATCGTGTACCGGAGCGGGGCGCGCGAGATCTTGAGCGTACCCGTGAACGGCGAATCCAGCTCGAGGACCAGGAAGATCGCCGTCGCCACCGACAGCGCGGCGAGGAGCAGCACGGCGACGACCGTGGCGTTGCGTGGGGCGAAGAGCCCGAAGCTCGTGAAGAGCGCGCTCAGCCAGAAGACCACCACGACGAGGAACGGCGTCTGGATCTCCGTGCCCGCGCCGCCGAGGAGCGGCCAACGCGTCTTCGCCACCTCCCCCGCGAGCTGCACCGCGCGCGCCTGGAGGATGCGTTGCTCGTCGTCCTGCGGCGACAGACGGCGGATCCGCGCCTCGACGTCCTCGACGAGGGCCGTCGTGCCGGGCCGGTCCGACGGTGCGAATCCGGCCGCGTCTTCCGGCCACATGGTCGCGAGCCGCTGGATCGTCCCACGCCGGACGAGGTCACGGACGTCGCGGGTTTCGGGCCCGTACCCCGCGAGCACGCGATCGATGAGCAGGATGTTGGCCGCCACCTCCCTGAACTCGCTCTCCTGCGTGTCGAATGCACCCTTCGCCGACGCGACAAGCAGGCCGAGGACCAGCGCGGCCATGGTCGCGACCAATCCCATGGCGACCTTCACGACGTCCCTCGAGTCGGGGCTGAAGTGCGCTTCGGGCAACAGCCTGCCGAGCACCATCCCGAGCGCCGCGCCGGCGACCAGGCACACGAACGCGACCGAGGCGACGACGGGTGAACTCATCCCATCTCCCTTCGCGGGGCCACGTCGCCTCCATACCAGCGCCGCAACCGGCCGTTCTTGCCATTTCGCGCCGCCGTCGGGCCGTTTGCCGTCCCCCGCAAGCGGATGCCCTTGCGGGTGCGCGGGGTTTTCCGCCCCGCGACTCCGACCATCGGGTATCTCGTATTCGGTACCGCCCGCGTGCTACCTTGCCCGTACGCTCTCGGCTGTGCCGCAGGGCGACGACGAAGGAGGAGAACAGATGATCCGCAGGGGGAGCCGAGTTCGTTCGATGGTGGGAGCGGTGGTTGCGGGCCTCGTCATCGCCGCAGGATTCGCGACCGTTCACGCGCGTTCCGTACAGCGCGTCGACCTGGTGGCCACGTCGGTGGCGCCGCAGGCGCGGGGCTGGACGACGCTCCAGGTGGGCCGCGCGAAGACCACGTTCGTCGTGGCTGCACGCGCCCTCGCTCCCCATGCGACGTTCGACGTCGTCGTCAACGGCGTGAAGGTCGGCAGCCTCGCCACCAGCGGCGGCGGCAACGGGAAGATCCGCTTCCGCAACACGCCGCGCGGGCACGACGCGCTGCTCGGCTTCGACCCGCAGGGCGCCGACGTCGTCATCCGCGACCACGACGGCCACGATTGTCTGAGCGGGCACGGCGGCAACCCCGGCGACTCCGCGTCGGGCGCGTGCTGCCTGCCGGACCGGGACGGCGACGGTGACGCCCACTGTGCGCCGATCGCCGCGGATGCGTGCACGGCCAAGGGCGGCACGGTGCCTGCCGGAGCGTCGTCCTGCTGGCCGAACCCGTGCGCCACGCCGCCTCCGGCTGACGCGGTGACCTGCTGCGTTGCCGACAGCGCGCGCGGCGCGTTCTGCTGGCACGACGAGAAGGACGACGTCGACTGCCGCCAGGTGAGCAGCGCCGACTGCGCCGCGGCGGGCGGCACGGTGGTCACGGCGACGTCGTGCCACCCGAACCCCTGCATGCCGGTGCCGCCGGCGAACCTCGTCGCGTGCTGCGTGACCGAGCACGACGGCGACACCGACTGCAAGCAGCTGACCTCCGAGCGGTGCACGTCGCTCGGCGGCAGCGCCGCGGGCGCCTTCTGCGATCCGGATCCGTGCAGCGGCGCCGACGGCGACGGCGGTGGTCACGGCGGTCATGGTGGTCACGACGGCGGTGGTGAGGGCCACGGCGGGCCGTGGGGCGGCCCCTGGGGCGGCCCGGGCCCCGGGTGGGGGCACGGCGGTCACCAGGGCGGGCGGCACTAGCCGCTCGCCGGGCCGGCAGCTCCTCCAGCGCGGTCCCCGCGACACGCTCGACGGCTCGGGCGGGGAGGGCGTGAGCATGCGCCCTCCGCCGCCCGTGCGCGTTCACGGCGGGAGGCCGTAGCTTCGCCGGCTGCCCCCCGGCGGCGGGCTGGCTTCCCGCAATCGGGAATCGGCGTCGGCGCACCGGCGGAATGCACGCGACGCCCGCGTCTCCGCGAGGCGCGTTCCTCCTGGCATGTCCGTTGCTCCTTGTCGTCACCGGACGACACATGACGAGCGACGGCGCGACTCTCGGGCGGTGACGGGCGGACGCCATGCGCGCAGGTTCCCCGAAGGACTTGCTGGTGCAGGCGCAGCGGCCGGCTGAGGACGCACTCCGGTTGCACCGCCTCTATCGCGGCAAGATCCAGACCGCATCCAAGGTGCCGATCCGCTCTCTCGCTGACTTCGGGATCTGGTACACGCCGGGCGTCGCCGCCCCCTGCCGCGCGATCCAGGCCGACCGCCGGCTCGTCTACGACCACACCAACAAGGGGAACACGGTCGCGATCGTCTCGGACTGCACGCGCGTCCTCGGGCTCGGCGACATCGGGCCCGAGGCCGGGATGCCGGTCATGGAGGGCAAGGCGCTTCTCTTCAAGTACCTGGGCGGCGTCGACGCCGTGCCGATCTGTCTCGACACGAAGGACCCCGACGCGATCGTCCGGATCGTGAAGGCGCTCCAGCCGTGCTTCGGGGCGATCAACCTCGAGGACATCGCGCAGCCGAAGTGCTTCCACATCCTCGACGCCCTGCGTGCGGATCCGGAGGTCACGATCCCGGTCTGGCACGACGACCAGCAGGGCACGGCGACCGTCGTGCTCGCGGCTCTTCTGGGCGCGCTGCGGGTGGTGGGCAAGCGCCTCGAGGAGGTGCGCATCGCGATGATCGGCATGGGCGCTGCCAACGTCGCCACCGCCGGCATCCTGCTCGCGGCGGGGGTCGCGATCGGCCACCTCATCGCCGTCGACTCGCGCGGCATTCTCGCGCCCGGGCGGCGCGACGTGGAGGCGCGCAAGGACGAGTTCGCCATGAAGTGGCGCCTGTGCCTCGAGTCGAATGCCGGGCGGCGGCGGGGCGGTGTCGCGGAGGCGCTCGCCGGAGCGGACGTGTGCCTCGCGTTCTCGGCTCCGGTGCCCGGCACCGTCCGGCCGGAGTGGGTGCAGCGGATGGCGCCCGACGCGATCGTCTTCGCCTGCGCCAATCCGTCGCCGGAGATATGGCCGTGGGAAGCCGAGGCGGCGGGCGCGCGCGTGATCGCGACCGGGCGCTCGGACTTCCCGAACCAGGTGAACAACTCCCTGGGCTTCCCGGCCGTCTTCCGGGGCGCGCTCGACGTCCGCGCCCGCACGATCACCGACGAGATGTGCCTGGCCGCCGCGGAGGCGATCGCCGCGGTCGCCGCCGAGCGCGGCCTGCGGGCGGACGCCGTGGTCCCGCCGATGGACGACGTGTCGCTCTACGTGCGCGAGGCGGTGGCCGTGGGGCTGAAGGCGCAGGAGCAGGACGTCGCCCGTGTGCGGCGCTCGCGGACGGACCTCGCGGCGGCCGCCGAGACGGCCATCCGGCAGGCGCAGGCGATGACGCACGCCCTGGTGACGGAGAGATTCGTTCCGGCCGTCCAGCCATGAGTTCCGCTGGCGGGGAGCCCGGGAAGGAGGGTGAGATGCGCGGTGACGATCGACCATCGAGCGTCCTGGCGGCTCGCCGGCGGCGCGTCGATCTGTGGCAGGCCGTCCTCGCGGTGGAGGGCGCCATCTCCGGCGCGGCCGTCGGACGGGTGGGGCAGTGGACGGCCCGGGTGGTCGAGACGCTCCACCGTCTCCGCGAGGCGATCGACGAGCATGTCCAGGTGACGGAGCAACCCGGTGGGCTCCACGACGACGTCATGCGGGTCGCGCCGAACCTGGCAGCACGGATACAGCGCCTTCGGGACGAGCACGTCCATCTGCGAAACGCGGTGCCGGCGGTGCTCGCTCGACTGCGGCGGGCCGCGGCGGAGGATCCCTGGCTGCCCGATGGCGCCCGCGACGACGTCCAGCGGGTGCTCGGCAAGGTCGTGAAGCACCGCCAACTCGGCGCGGATCTCGTGTGGGATGCGTTCGCGGTCGACATTGGCGGGTCCGACTAGCTGGTCCGACTTCGCGGCGGTCGCGATCTACGCACCATCAGTTTGCGCGACCATGAGGGGGTTGGTACCTAGCGGCTCCCTCATGGGACTCCTCCTCTCCATGCGTGCTCGTATCTGCGCCCCTGCTGCCGGAGCGAGGCGTTGTGAGCAGGACCTGCCCCCGCTGACGATGCGCCGGGTCGCTGCCGGCGTGTTGCTGCTCGCCGCGGTCGCGCGACCCGCGCGAACCCAGCCGGTGGCGATCCCGGAGACGTGGGGCGGCGACTGGCTCTCGCGCCCCAGGCTCACCGGCGACTGGGGCGGCGTCCGGGACGAGCTCGGCAAGAAGGGCGTGGTGCTCGACGTCGACCTGATCGTCACGCCGCAAGGCGTGGCGAGCGCCGGGCGCACGCCGGCGCCGGAGTCTGGAGCAACGCCGAGTACACGCTCAGCGTCGACACCGGCAAGGCGGGCCTCTGGCCGGGCGGGTTCCTCAAGGTCGTCGGCAACAGCGGCTTCGGCCACAACGTGCTCCACGACGTCGGCGCGGTCGGCGCCGTGAACACCGGCGTGTTCCTCCCTTCGCCGCAGGAGAGCACGAGCGCGCTCATGCACGCGACGTTCATGCAGTTCCTGAGCCCCAAGTTCGGGCTCGTCGCGGGCAAGTTCTTCACGCTCGACTCGGACGGGGCGTTCACCGGCAACTACCGCACACAGTTCATGAACATGGGGCTGGTCGTCCCGCTCGCCGCGGCCCTCGTGCCGGTCTCGGCGTACGGGGCGGCGTGGTCGCGCTGCCCTGGGACGGCGTCGTGCTGTCGGCCCTGACCGTGGACCCCGACGGGACGCCGACGAGCGACGAGCTGCGCGACGTGTTCCGGAACGGCGTGATGGAGCTCGGCACCGCGCAGGGTGGCGATCACCCCCTTCGGCCTCGTGGGCCACCAACACCTGGGCTTCATGTGGAGCGACGAGCAGCGGCTTTCGCTGATCCAGTATCCGTCCAACATCGGCCGGCTGCTCCTGCAGCCGCGGTTCCCCGCCCTCGTGGATCCCGGCCCGGTCCTCGAGCGGATCCTCCGGCGCCGCTTCCCGGGCCTGCTCCAGCCGACCCAGCCGCCGAACACCGAGAGCACCACGTGGGCCGTCTTCTACGGCTTCGATCAGTATCTCTGGCAGCCGGCGGGCGACGCCGAGCGCGGCGTCGGCGTCTTCTTCTCGTTCGGCGCCAGCGACGGCGACGCGAATCCCGTGCGGTATTCCTACACGCTCGGCATCGGCGGCTAACGGCGTCGTGCCCGGCCGCCCGCACGACCACTTCGGCATCGGTTGGTCCGGGACCGACTTCAGCGAGCACCTCGTGCCGTTCCTGCGGAGCCGGCTGGATCTGGGCCTCGACCGCGAGGACGCGGTCGAGATGTACTACGACGCGGCGGTCACCCCGTGGCTGGGGATCACCGCCGACCTCCAGGTCGTCGACCCGGGCTCGGCTCGGGGCAACAGCTCGAGACCGTCCATACGGCCGTCGTCGCGGGGATGCGGGCGTACCTTCGGTTCTGAGCAGATCGCTCCAAGGAGAGGCAACCATGAAACGACGACTCGATCGGGTCACGACCGTCCTCGCGTTCCTCGCGACCCTCACGCTGGGCACCGCGCGCGCGGCGGATCCCAAACCCAACATCGTCTACATCCTGGCAGACGATCTCGGGTGGAAGGACGTCGGCTTCCACGGCTCGGACATCCGGACCCCGAACATCGACCGGCTCGCGGCGGGCGGTGCACGCCTCGAGCAGTTCTACGCGGAGCCCATGTGCACGCCGACCCGCGCGGCGCTCATGACCGGCCGCTACCCGTTCCGCTACGGGTTGCAGACCATCGTCATCCCGTCGGCGGGCACCTACGGGCTGGCCACGGACGAGTGGCTGCTGCCGCAGGCGCTGGCGGAGGCGGGGTACGAAACGGCGATCGTCGGGAAGTGGCACCTGGGCCATGCCAGGCGCGAGTACTGGCCGCGGCAGCGCGGATTCGACCACCAGTACGGACCGCTGCTCGGCGAGATCGACTACTTCACCCACGACGCGCATGGGAAGCGCGACTGGTTCCGCGACAACAAGCCGCTCGTCGAGAAGGGGTACGTCACCGAGCTGCTCGGGAACGACGCGGTCGAGCTGATCCAGAAGCACGACCCGAAGAAGCCGCTCTTCCTCTACCTGGCGTTCACCGCGCCGCATGCGCCGTACCAGGCGCCGCAGGAATACCTCGACCGGTACCGCGACGTCGCCGACCCGAGCCGCCGCGCGTACGCCGCGATGACCACCGCCATGGACGACCAAATCGGCCGGGTGCTGGACGCGCTCGCCAGCCGGAACATGCTCGAGCAGACGCTCGTCGTCTTCCACAGCGACAACGGCGGTCCGCGGTCGGCGAAGTTCACGGGGGAGGTCAGCACGACGGGTCTCACGATCCCGTGCGACAACGGTCCGTATCGCGACGGCAAGGGAACGCTCTACGAGGGCGGGACGCGGGTCGTCGCGCTCGCCAACTGGCCGGGCAAGATCGCGGCCGGCTCGGTCGTCGACCAGCCGCTCCATGTCGTCGACATGTATCCGACGCTCGCGGGTCTCGCGGGGGCGCCGCTCGGCAGGACGAAGCCGCTGGACGGCCTCGACGTCTGGCCGACGGTCGCCGGCGGGAAGCCGTCGCCGCGCGACGAGGTCGTCTACAACGTCGAGCCGTTCCGCGCCGCGGTCCGGAAGGGCGACTGGAAGCTCGTGTGGCAGGCCACCCTCCCGACCCGGGTCGAGCTCTTCGACCTCACCAAGGATCCGTCCGAGACGACGAACCTCGCCGAGAAGAATCCGGCGAAGGTCGCGGAGCTGCAGCAGCGGGTCGACGCGCTGGCGCGCGAGGCCGTGCCGCCGCTGGTCCTGAAGGAAGCCCTGGGCGTCTCGATGAAGGTGCTGATGGGGAGCGTCGCCCTGCCCGAGGAGGGGAAGGAGCTCGAGCTGCAGCCGTGAACGCTCGCGCAGCCCCTCGACGCCGAGGGGGAGACGACGGCGGGGGGCGTCGGACGACGCCCCCCGCGTCATGCCGGGATCAGGAGCCGGTCGGATCCCACTCGATGACCTGCTGGAACGTCGGTCGGTTCGTGGTCGGGAACGTGTCGGGCAGCAGCAGGCCGGGGGCGAAGCCGGTCCGCGAGGCGGTCTTGCGCCACAGGCTCGGATCGGAGAGCCCCTGCTGGGTCTCGAGCGTGTCGGCGACCTGGTGCACGGTCTGCCACAGCAGCGCGGTGCAGCCCGGCAACGAGCCGCTCGCGCAGTACCGCAGGTTGAACGGCCCCACCACCGGATCGCCGAGCAGCGTGCGGAGGTCCTTGTCGACGTAGGACTCGCCCTCGAGCCCGTTCAGGCTGCGGACGTTGTCGAGGTCGTCGATGAGGGCGCCGAACACCGACGACATGACCGTGCTCGCGATCGGCTTCCAGAGCGCGTCCATGATCACCGGGCCGGCCTCGTCGTAGAGCAGGTCGTTGTCGGCGTCGAGACGGGGTGCATCGCGATTCACCCAATCGTCGAGGATGTCGACGACCTGCTGGTCGCGCGGCGTCGGCGCCGGGCCGAGATGCAGCACGCGGCTCACCACCGGCCACACGGGTGCGCGGACGTCCTCCGACGCGGCGCGGTTCATGATGCCGACGTTGTCGGTGATCTGGACGGCCGCGGGGAAGCGGTCGAAGTCCTCGACCCGCTGCACAGAGCCGTACGGCTCGTCGTCGCCGTGCATGAAGCCGGGGGCCGAGCGGTTGTTCCAGTTGAGGAGCAGGCCGCCGGGGCCGGTCACGTCGTGCGGGTGCTTGTTCTGGGCGAGGAAGCTGTGCTTCCACTCGTATGCGCCGGTGCCGAGCGTCGGGAGCCGCCGGTCGAGGCCGCGCGCGCGCTTCGGGAGGAGTGCCGAGGTGAAGTACGCCGTCGCGGTGCGCGACGCGTAGGCCCAGTTGAAGGTGAAGCCGAACTTGTTGGCGGTGTGCCAGAACCGGCCCGGCGTCTTGGCCTTGCCCTCGGTCATGTCCTTCAAGGCGGCCAGGTTGAGGCCGTCACGCCCGAACGTCGAGCGGGCGCGCGACAACGCGACCGGCTGTCCCCCGGCGGTCGCGGTCGCGAAGACCGGGCCATGCACCGTGGTGTGGTACGTGAGCGGCGTCGCGCTCGTCCCGCTGCCGAGCGTGCCGGCGTTGAAGAGATCCATCGCCTTGCACACGCCGTTGAACATGTAGTGGGATGAGTCGCGCGTCGGCGGGGAGTTGTCGGGGTTGCAGAGCTGCTCGACGAAGACGTCGCGCACGTCGTGGCCGGCCGAGGTGAGGCTCCACGCGTAGTTCGGCGTGCGCCCGATCAGGATGTACATCGCGAGCCCCGGCACCGCGGCGCCCTGGGCCTGGTAGCCCGGGCCGTGGAGGTCGATCTGCTGCACGATCTCCGGGTAGTAGTAGCCG
>Ga0335069_10005915_pt1 | contig 17887 bp, 13 predicted proteins | sample Lox_Sample_11_FD_206714 | JGI IMG/M metagenome (GOLD analysis project Ga0335069, IMG submission 206714) | Soil microbial communities from Loxahatchee National Wildlife Refuge, Florida, United States - Lox_Sample_1.1 | ecosystem: Environmental > Terrestrial > Soil > Wetlands | place: USA... | reverse complement strand
GCTCCTGGACGTCTGCCGCGAGCTGGACGTGACCGTGATCGGCTACCGGCCGCTCGCACTCGGCGTGCTGAGCGGCAAGTACTCGTCCGACCATCGGCCGGGCGGCTACCGCGGAATGGTATATGGTCGGTCGTACCTTGCCGGGCTCCAGCCCCTGCTCAGCGCCTTGCAGCGGATCGCCAGGGCGCGCGGAAAAACAGTTTCCCAGGTCGCGCTGAACTGGGTGCTGTGCAAGGGGGCGCTTCCCATCCCGGGCGCCAAGTCTGCGGCACAGGCCCGGGAAAACGCAGGCGCCATGGGCTGGAGGCTCAGCGCGGCTGAAGTGGCCGAGCTGGAGGAATCGCGGTCCTGACGGCGCGGACCCGGCCCCGGCAGGCGGGGGCGCCGGGCCCGTGCGGGGCCGCGGGGGTCCGGATCAAGGTTGCCGCCACGAGCGTGGGCTCACTACCTTCCTATCCATGCCCAGAGAAGCGGCGGCTTCGCTTCCCGAGCCCGTATTCTCCGAGGTCACCCCGGCCCCGGACCCGTCCACGTTCACGGTTACCCCCGACGACCAGCGCCTGTACCAGGGAATCGAGGACCTGCTGAAGAAGGACGTCGTGGGCTTTGACCGCTCGCGCGCCGCGGACCAGGACGTCTTTCCGCTGGAACGAGCGCTCGGCTCCCGCGGTCCCGCGGCGCGCGCGGCCATCCAGGCCGCCGGCCGCATGGTGTTTCACGCCGTGGGAGACAGCGGAGCCGCCAGCACCCGCAGCTTCCCCGCGGAGATCAAGGTGACAGATGCCCTGTGCGCGGACTTCCATGCCGCCGCGGCCGCAGACCGCCCCGCGTTCCTGTTCCATCTCGGTGACCTGGTCTACAACTTCGGGGAGTCCGCCTACTACTACGACCAGTTCTACGACCCGTTCCGAGACTATGCCGCGCCGATTTTCGCCGTTCCCGGCAACCACGACTCGTTCGTCGTGCCCAACACGCCCGCGGGCAGCGAGCCGCTTCGCGTCTTTTCTCGCAACTTCTGCGCGCAGTCGCCGGTGGTCACGCCGGAGGCGGGCTCCCTGCACCGCACGGCCATGACGCAGCCCGGCGTGTACTTCAGCCTGGACGCGCCGTTCGTGCGCATCATCGGGTTGTTCAGCAACGCGCTGGAGGATCCCGGGGTCATCTCGAGTGAGAACGGCAGATGGGGCTCCGTGCCCGACTACCAGCTGGATTTCCTGCGGGCGCAGCTCCGCAGGGTCACCAGCGAACGCTACGCCGGGGCGCTGATCCTGGCGGTGCACCACCCGCCGTTCAGCTGGGCCCCGGCCAACGCCGCGCCCAGCGGCCGCCACGGCGGCAGCCCCGCAATGCTCGCGCAGGTGGACGCAATCTGCTTAGAGGAGAACGTCTATCCCCACGTCGTGCTCTCGGGGCACGCGCACAACTACCAGCGCTTCACGCGGAAGCTCGACTTCGGCGGGAAGCAACTGTCGGTCCCGTTCGTGGTGTGCGGCTCGGGGGGGCACAACGTGAACCCCCTGGTCAGCGCGCGAGGCGGAACGGGCGCCTCCGAGCCGGCGGACGGGGCGGACGCCAGTCACCTCGACTCCTCCACCGTGGTGCGGGGGCTCGGGCTGGTCCTGGACCGGCACGACCAGGCCAACTATGGCTACCTGAAGGTCATCGCGGACGCCCGCTCGCTTACCGTCGAGTTCCACCCCGTGACGCCCCATGCAGCCCCCCTGGACTCGCTCACCGTGGACCTGGCAGCGCACACCTCGCGCACCGTGGGCGCCGCTCGCACGCGCGAACCGGCGCGGAGAAGCGCGAAAGGCGGGAAAGCGGCCAGGGCGACCAGCGCGGCCAGGGCCACAAAGGCCACAAAGGCGACAAGGGCAGCGAAGGCGGCCAGGGGCCAGCGCCCCCGGCGCAACCCCCGCTGACGTTACCCCTCGACTCGTCCCGTTGTATATTGTCGGAAAAGAGGCACCGGGATGGCCGCCGAACGGGCGCTAATAATAGAAGACGACAGAGACATCGCGGATGTGCTGTCCCTGCACTTGAAGGACCTCGGCCTTTCCGCCGATCGAGCGGCGGATGGCCGCTCGGGCCTGGCCAAGGCGTTGGAAAACCGCTACGCGGTGGTGATTCTCGACCTGATGCTGCCGAAGATGGACGGGCTCTCGGTGTGCACGAAGATCCGGGAGAAGAGCCCCGGGACGCCCATCCTGATGCTGACCGCCAAGTCCGAGGAAGTCGACCGGGTGGTCGGCCTCGAGCTGGGCGCGGACGACTACGTGACCAAGCCGTTCAGCGTCCGGGAGCTCATGGCCCGCATCAAGGCGCTGCTGCGAAGGTCGCAGCAGGCGGACAAGCCGCCCGAGGGTGCCGCGGCGGGCGCCCTCCAGGTGGGGGACCTCGCGCTGGACTTCGACAAGCGCCGTGTCACCCGCGGCGGCGCCACCGTGGAGCTCACGGTGAAGGAGTTCGATCTCCTGGGCCTGTTCGCCCGCAACCCCGGGCGCACCTACAGCCGCACCCAGCTCCTGAACCTGGTGTGGGGCTACCAGTTCGAGGGCTACGAGCACACCGTGAACTCCCACATCAACCGCCTCCGGGCAAAGATCGAGGCGGACCCGGGCCATCCTCGCTACCTGCGGACGGTGTGGGGGGTGGGCTACCGGTTCGCCGAGGCCTCGGAGCTGGCCCCGTGAGGAGTCTGCTGTCCTCGTTCTACGCGCGGATCTCCGGGGTCTTCCTGCTGCTGATCCTGGTGCTCGGTGCCGGCTGCGTGGCCATTGCATTCCGATCCGCCCAGCACCTGTTCGACGACGTGGAGCAGCTTCTGAACCGGGACACGGCCCGCAGCATCGCCACCGAGCTGGCGCCCCTGGTGCAGGGCGGGTTCAGCCGTGACGGGGTGGGAAGCGCCATCCACTACATGATGGTGCTCAACCCGATGGTGGAGATCTATCTCCTGGATCCCGCGGGGACCATCATGGCGTACTTCCTGAATCCCGCGGAGAAGATCGTGCGCGGGACCGTGGACATCGGGCCGGTGCTGCAGTTCGTGCAAAGCGGCGGACGCCGCCTGGTCCTCGGCGAGGACCCGCGCAGCGCCTCCCGCCGGCGGCCGTTCTCCGCGGCCTCGCTGCGGATGGGAAGCTCGCAGTACTACGTCTACGTCATCCTCGGCGGAGAGAAGTACGACGCATCGCTTCGAATGATCCGCGACAGCTACTACCTGCGCGCGGGCGTGGTGGCGTTCTTCCTGGCGCTGGTGGCCACCCTCGCCGTCGGTCTCATCCTGTTTTTCTTCCTCACGCGCCGTCTCTCCTCGCTGGGCGAGGCGGTCCGCGGCTTCCAGCGGGGCGACCTGGGGCGGCGGATTCGCGCCGGCGGCTCCGACGAGATCGGGGACCTGGGACGCGCGTTCAACGACATGGCCGCTACCATCGAGGCGGACGTGGAGAAGGTCCGCCTGGCGGAGCGGATGCGCCGCGACCTGATCGGAAACATCTCCCACGACCTGCGCAGCCCGCTCGCTTCCGTCCAGGGATACCTGGAGACGCTGGTCCTGAAGGACGGCGAGCTTCCGGCGGAGGAGCGAAGGAGGTTCCTGCAGGTGAGCCTTCGCAACACGGCGAGCCTGCAGCGCCTGGTGGAAGAGCTGTTCGAGCTCGCCAAGCTGGACGCGCGCCAGGTGCAGCTGCGGCCCGAGCCGCTGGCGGTGGCCGAGCTCGCCCAGGACGTGGCGCTGAAACTCGCCCCCGAGGCCCAGGCCGCGGGCGTGGCGCTCTCCGTGGAGCCGGTGGGAGATCTCCCCCTGGTCCGCGGGGACGTCGGCATGCTGGAGCGCGTGCTCACCAACCTCATGGAAAACGCGCTTCGCTTCACACCGGCCGGCGGGAGCGTGCGCGCGATCCTGCGCGGCGTCGAGGGGTCGGTGCGGGTGACGGTGTCCGATACCGGCACCGGCATTTCCCCCGAGGACCTCCCGCATGTTTTCGAGCGGTTCTACCGAGCGGACCGCAGCCGCACGCGGGGCGCGCACCACGGCGCAGGGCTCGGCCTGGCGATTGCGCGGCAGATCGTGGAGCTGCACGGGGCCACGCTCGAGGTGGAGAGCCGCCCGGGCGAGGGTGCCGCCTTTTCGTTCACGCTCACGGCATCAGCGGCCGATCCGCCCACTCCGTGAACCAAGGCTGCCCCGCGCAGCCGACTTCCCGCAGCCGACTCCGCGCAGCCGACTCCGCGCAGCCTGCCCCGCGCAGCCTGCCCGCGTGATTCCCGCGCCGGGCATCTGTGACACTTTCGTGACTGCCGGTTCGTATATTCTCACCATGAAATCGACGGCTATCGCGGCGGCGCTCCTGGCGGCGGGCGCCCTGGCCTTCGGCCAGAGCATGATGATGAAAAGCGGGTCCGGTTCGGGAGGGACGGGCTCCATGATGCTTTCCAACGCGCCCATGGCGGACCGCACGGTGGGCGCGTCGCTGCGCTCCGCGCCGAGCAGCGGGCGCAAGGTCCCGTACACCAGCCTGGAGGCGGCCGAGGCGCTGGCGGCGAAGGACCCCACCGTGCTGTTCTTCGCGGCGGACTGGTGCCCCTACTGCCAGGCAGACTTCAAGGACATCAACGCCAACGGCTCGCGCCTCGGCGCCATCACCATCGTGGTGGTGGACTACGACAAGGAACGCGAGCTGGAGACCACCTACGGCGTCACCGCGCAGGACACGTTCGTGCAGATCGACCCCAACGGCATGCGCCTGGCCGCGTGGAACGGCGGCGGCGTGGATGGGATCCTGGCCAGGGTGAAGCAGGCGGGGATGAACTGACATGATCGTCCTGCTTGCATTCGCGTTCGTCTCCGGGGTCATCACCATTCTTTCCCCCTGCATCCTGCCGGTGCTGCCCATCGTGCTTTCCGGTGGCGTGGGTGGGGGCAAGGCGCGCCCCTTCGGCGTGCTCGCCGGGTTTGTCGTGAGCTTCACCGCGTTCACGCTTGCCCTTTCCGCCATTGTGCAGGCGCTGGGCATCCCCGTGGATGCGCTTCGCATCGCCGCGGTGGTCCTGATCGTGCTGTTTGGCCTCGTCATGCTGGTGCCGTGGCTGCAGCTGCGTTTCGAGATGCTGGCCTCCCGCCTGGCGCGCCGACAGGCGGCTCCCGTCACGGTGGGGGGGGCCGCGGGCGGCTCGCCCGGCGGGGCGGCGGGAGCGGGCGGCCCTGGCGCGGCAGCCGGCGGGCGCCGCGGATTCTGGAGCGGGGTCGTGGTCGGCCTCAGCCTCGGGCTGATCTGGACGCCGTGCGTGGGACCCATCATGGCCTCGGTGATCAGCCTCGCACTGACGCAGCACGTGGACGGCGGCTCGGTGTTCATCACGCTGGCCTACACCCTCGGGACCTCCATACCGATGCTGGGCGTCATGCTGGGCGGGCGCGCGCTGCTCACGCGGGTGCCGGCGCTCACGCGCAACGCCGCCGGTATCCAGAAGGGCTTCGGGGTCCTCATGATCGTGGTGGGCGTGGCCATCGGCATGGGGTGGGACCGGCGGTTCCAGACGTTCGTGCTGCGGGCGCTGCCGAACTACGGGAGCGGGCTCACCGCGGTCGAGCAGATCGCACCCGTCAAGTCCGCGCTGAAGGGCCGCAGCCCCACCGGTGCCGCCGCGGTCAACGCCTCCGCGCCGGGCGTATTCCAGGCACCGGAGTCGGCACCGGGCAACGGCGTGCTCGGGGACTTCGGCGCCGCCCCGGACTTCGTGACCACGGGGACCTGGTTCAACACCGAGGGCCTGTCGGCGGCTCCCGGCCAGACTTCGCAGGGCGGCTCCATGCCGCTCACCCTGAAGGCGCTGCGAGGCAAGGTGGTCGTGGTGGACTTCTGGACGTACAGCTGCGTCAACTGCGTGCGCACGCTGCCGTACCTCCGCGCCTGGTACGCGGCGTACCACGACAAGGGCCTGGTGATCGTCGGGGTGCACACCCCGGAGTTCGAGTTCGAGAAGAGCTCGACCAACGTGGCGCGGGCGGTGCACGACCTCGGCGTGACCTGGCCCGTGGTCCAGGACAACGACTACGCGGAGTGGAACGCCTGGGCCAACCAGTACTGGCCCGCGCACTACTTCATTGACTCCCGGGGGCGCGTGCGCTACTTCCACTACGGGGAGGGCGAGTACGATGTCTCGGAGAAGGTGATCCAGCAGTTGCTCAAGGAAGCCGGCTCGGACGTGGGCGGTATCGTGTCCCGGCCGGACCTCAAGCTGGAGGCCAACACCCCCGAGACCTACCTCGGCTACGACCGCGCGCGCGGGTTCGCCTCCGCCACGGCCCCCGTGGCCGACCAGCCGGTGACCTACCAACCCGCCCGGCAGCCGGCCAACGGGGAGTGGAACCTCACGGGGACCTGGACCATCACGCCCCAGTACGTCGTGCCATCCGCCTCGGGCACGCTGCAGCTGGGCTTCGACGCACGGAACGTGTTCCTGGTCATCGAGCCCGAGCAGCATGACGCCCGCATCTCGGTGCTGGTGGACGGCGCGCCGTCCGCGGATACCCCCGACGTGAAGAAGGGGACCCTCGCGCCATCAGAGAGCCGCATGTACCAGCTCGTCGGGCTGGGAACTGCGGGCCCGCACGTGCTGCGGCTGGACGTGAAGGGAAAGCTGAGATTGTTCGCGTTCACCTTCGGGTGATCGCCATCACCAGGGAAATCGCAAGGAGGAAGCACCGATGAAGAAGCATATCGTGTTCATATTCGCCCTGGCAGGCGCGGCGGCCGCGTTCGCCGGTCCGCTTGCCCCGGCGGGCACGCCCCAGACGGCGATCTTCGCCGGGGGCTGCTTCTGGAGCATGCAGGCGGCGTTCGAAAACGTGTACGGCGTGATCGACGCGGTCTCGGGATACACGGGCGGGACCACCCGGCGTCCCAACTACGACAACTACGCCGCCGGCGGCCACCTGGAAGCGGTCCAGGTGAGCTGGGACCCCAACCGCGTGTCGTTCCAGGAACTCCTGGACACCTACTGGCATCACACCAACCCCACCGACGCCGGCGGGCAGTTCGTGGACCGCGGCCCGCAGTACCGGCCCGTGATCTATTACCTGAACGACCAGCAGAAGGCAGACGCAGAGGCCTCCAAGGCGGCGCTGGCAAAGTCCGGCAAGCTGCCGGGGCCCATCGTCGTGCAGATCCAGAAGGCCGGCGCGTTCTACCCCGCGGAGGAGTACCACCAGGACTACCCGAAGAAGAACCCGCAGAACTACATGGACTACTTCGCCAACTCCGGGCGGAGGGAGTTCTTCGTCAAGGTCTGGGGGCCCGCCGTGCTGGCGGATCCCGCCGCGCCGCCGCAGGCCGTGAACGGGACGTGGAAGAAGCCGTCCAAGGACCAGCTGCGCAAGGTGCTCAACCCCATGCAGTTCGACGTCACGCAGAACGACGGCACCGAGCCCCCGTTCCAGAACGAGTACTTCAACAACGAGCAGGCCGGGATCTACGTGGACATCGTGTCCGGCGAGCCGTTGTTCAGCTCCACGGACAAGTTCGATTCCGGCACCGGGTGGCCGAGCTTCACGCGGCCGCTGGTGCCCGGCAACGTCGTGCTGAAGATCGACCGCAGCTTCGGGATGACCCGCACGGAGGTGAGAAGCCGCTACGCCGACTCGCACCTCGGTCACCTCTTTGACGACGGACCGATGCCCACGGGCCTTCGCTATTGCATGGACTCCGCGTCCCTCAAGTTCATCCCGCTTTCCCAGATGGCCCGGGAGGGCTACGGCCAGTACCTGAGGCTGTTCCAGTAGGTCCTATTCCCCCGGGGCTTCCCGCCCCGGGGTCTTTTTCCCGGCGCGGGCCGAGGGAGAAAAGATCAGCACCAGGCAGCCGGCCGTCACGAAGAGGTCCGCGAAGTTCAGGATGCCGGTGTGAAGGCGGCCCACTCCCAGCAGGATGAAGTCTCCCACCCGACCGTCGCGGAAGATGCGGTCCACCAGGTTGCCCGCGCCGCCTCCCACGACCAGCGAGAGGCCCGCGAGCTGTCCCCAGCCCAGGCCGCGGCGGCGAAGCAGGGACCCGACCATGAACGCCAGCACCACCAGGGGGAAGGCGACGAAGATCACCATGCGCGTCGTTTTCGGAAGCCCCGCGCCAAGGCTCAGGAACGCGCCCTCATTCTGCGTCCACACCAGCTGGACCATGCCGCCTGCCACGGAGACGGGGGGCCGGCCCGCCAGGTAGTCCCGCGCGAGCGCCTTGCTTCCCTGGTCCCACCCCGCGGCGGCCAGGATGATGAGCAGCGCGATCACCGCTTTTACCGCGCGCCGAGGGTCCGCGGGGGCCGCCACGGAGGGCAGGATCATCTGCCGCTCTCCGCCGCCGGGCGCGCCGTCTCCACGGTCACGGCGAACCCGCCGCGAGCATGCCCTCCACCTGCTGCAGGTGGTGCTCACGGTGCAGCGAGCGGTTCAGCTTGACCGCGGTTCCCTCCGCCTCCACGCGGGCAAGGAACCCGGGGTCCAGCGAATCCACCTCCGCGTCCACGGCCCTCGCCGACTCCACGACCACGCGGCGCACGTCGGCCGCGCCCACGGCGTTGGCAATCGGTTTCAGCGAATCGTTGACGGTGTTCACGTCACTCGGCGAGGCCGCAATCGCACCCGATTTCCACCGCTGCAGGAGCACCACCGCCCGGTAGTCGTAGAAGGCCAGGTGCACCAGGAGCCCGCCGATGGTCCAGCCGTTCGGTGCCCGGCGGGCCATGTCCCGGTCCGAGAGCCGCTGCACGAAGGACTCGAGCCTTTTGCGGGACGTTTCGTTGTCCGCGGAATACCTGTTGACCATGCCCGCCATGATACGGTCGGGCGCGGCCCGGGGCAAGCCGCCGAGGTGCGCGCCGCTGACGCGCCCGACCGACGTGCTGGCCGTTACGCCAGGTACCCGTTCGCCGACAGCTTGGCGTGCGCGATCTTGAGCTTGCGGTCTACGTCGATCCCGTACGGGCAGAGCGCGGAGAGACCGCGGTAATCCCGGGAAGGATCCACGCGCGCGGAGAGCGCCGCGTAGTCCTTCCTGGCGGCTTCCTGTTGTGCAAACCAGCCCTTGAGCCGTTCGCGCAGGGCGTACTGCGCGGTGTCCCCCACGCGAAGGTCATCCATCTGGCGGTCGAACACCGCCTCCAGCTGGAACACCGTCTGCGGATCGAAGCCGTTTGCCGCGCACTTCCCGCAGAAGCGGCAGACGTAACTTCCGAGCTCCGGGGCGCTGCGATACAGCTCCTGCTTCTCCGCCTCGGTCATCGGCGTCAAGGTGTTCACCATGTCCAGGTCGGTCCGCAGCAATTCCCCGGTGTTCATGCCCGCGACGATCGTGGCCACGGGCATGGAGAGCGCGTAGCGGATGGAGGGTACCGGCGAGCGGTACAGGTAGCCGTCCCCGAACGCTTTCATGGCGATGAGCCCGGTGCCGCTCTTCTGGCAGGCCGGGACCAGCTCGGTTTCCACGGCGGGGAAGTTGAACCGGTCGAAGTAGTTGAACACGGTCATGAGCGCGTCGAAACGGTGCCGCTGCACCGCCCGCACCAGGCCGTCGGGTCGGCCGTGGCCGCTGATGGCGATGAAGCGCAGCTTTCCTTCCTTGCGCGCCTGCTCGGCTGCCTCCATGGCGCCGCCGGGGGCCAGGATGGCATCCGCCTCCGCCGCGGTCTGCACCGCGTGCATGAACATGAGATCCACGTGGTCGGTCCTGAGGTTCCGCAGGCTGCGTTCCAGGCTGGCCCGGAACCCGTCCCGCGTCCGCTCGGTGCTCTTGGTGGCCAGCACGTACTGGCCGCGGCGGCGTGAGATCGCGGCCCCGATCTTGCTCTCCGAAGCACCGTCTCCGTATCCCGCCGCGGTTTCGACGTAGTTTCCGCCGGCGTCCAGGTACGCGTCCAGGAGCCGCGTCGCTTCGGCGGAAGCGATCTCTACCAGGTGGAATCCCCCGAACCCCAGCACGGAGAGCGACAGGCCGGTGCTTCCAAGTACACGCTGTTCCATGACCCTATCCTCCTCGCGGAAGGCCGCGCGCCCGGTCCGTCCCCGGACCGAGGAGCCAGTGTAGCATGCGCGCGTCGGCGCGAGGAAGTTGGCCACCGAGATGGGAAAGTGCCGAGCCGGGACCGTTGCCCCTCGAAGCGCGCCCGCGTTATGTTTGGTGTCTTCCCGGCCGCGCCCGGGTAACGAGCAGGATGGACAGCGACACCTCGTCGTGGGGCAGATTTGCCGAAATCCTCACCTCCCAGGACCGCCGGCTGACCGGGCGCCCGCCCGGTCCCGAGACCGCCCGGCTCACCGAGCAGCTGCTCACCATGCTCACGACCTCCATGGACGTGGCCTCCGACAGCGTGTTCTGGATGGACTCGGCGGCGCGGTTCGTCTACGTCAACGCATCCGCCTGCCGGTCGGTGGGGTACTCCTCCGACGAGCTCCTTGGCATGACCCTGTACGATATCAACCCGGACGCCACGCCCGCGGTCTGGTCGGACCTGCTCGACACCATCCGCCGCACCGGCGCGTTCCGCGGGGAAGGCCGTCACCGCAGGAAGGACGGCGTCGAGTTCCCGGTGGAGATCCTTTCCACGCACATCCGCCTTGATGGGCAGGAGTTCGTCAACGGGTTCGCGAGGGACATCTCGGATCGCAAGGCGTCCGAGGCCGCCCTGCGGCGCCGCGTGGACGAGCTTTCCGCGCTGCAGTCCACCGTGCTGGACATCACCTCGCCCCACGAGCTGCCCGACGTCCTGGCCACGATCGTGGAGCGAGCGGCTCACTTGCTGGGGGCGGACGGGACCGGCCTGTACCTGTGCGACCCGTCGGCCCGCCAGGTGCGGCTGGTGGTGGACTTCCACACTCCGCGGGACTACGTCGGGACGGTGCTGGCCTACGGGGAAGGAGCCAGTGGCGTCGTGGCGCAGACCGGGGAACCCGTCCTGGTAGCCGACTACCGCGCCTGGGCCGGGCGCGCCACCGCCTTTGCGGGTGACCCGATCCGGTCCGTCCTGGCCGTGCCCATGCGCTGGCAGGACGAGGTCACCGGTGTCATCGTGGCGATCCGGACCGAAGACCCTCGCCACTTCACGCACGAGGACGTGGAGCTCCTGACGCGGTTTGCCAGCCACGCGGCCATTGCGCGGGAGAACGCGCGCCTGCGGGAGGGATTGCAGCAGGAGCTTCTCGAGCGCCGGCGCGCGGAAGAGGCACGGCTCGACCTGGAGCGGCGCATGCTTTCTGCGCAGAAGCTGGAGGGGCTGGGCCTGCTGGCCGGGGGAGTGGCGCACGACTTCAACAACATGCTCGCCGTCATCGCCGGCTATGCCGAGCTGCTGCGCGACCGCTTCCCCGAGGGGTCCGAGGAAGAAACCAGCGTGCGCGAGATCCTCGCCACGGCGGAACGTTCCCGCAACCTGACGCGCCAGCTCCTTGCCATCGGGCAGCGGCAGGCCCTGGAGATGAAGCCGCTGGACCTGAACCGCGTGATCCGCGGCGCGGAACCGCTGCTGCGCAGGACGCTGCGGGAGAGCACCCGGCTGGTGGTGCGCGCCGCGCCGGACCTGCGGCTGGTCATGGCGGACGCGGGCCAGGTGGAGCAGGTCATCCTGAACCTCGCGGCAAACGCGCAGGATGCGATGCCCCGCGAGGGAACGCTTACCATAGAAACGGCCAACGTGGACCGGCAAGGAGGACCCGCGGGGGACGCTTCCCCGGAAGGAGGGCCCGCGCAGGCCGCGGCCGTCCCCGGGCAGCCCTACGGACGGTGTGTCCTCCTCTCCGTGTCGGACACCGGCCAGGGCATGGCGCCCGAGACCTTGTCACGGATCTTCGAGCCGTTTTTCAGCACAAAGGGAGAGGGAAGGGGGACCGGCCTGGGCCTGCCGACCGTCTACGGCATCGTGAAGCAGCACGGCGGCAGTATCGAGGCGAGCAGCGCGCCGGGCAGCGGCACTACGCTGCGGATCCTGTTGCCCGCCACCGACCAGCCGATGCCCACGGAAGCGCCGCGCGCGGCGGCGGCGGTGGGCGGCACGGAGACGGTGCTGATCGTGGAGGACCAGGACCAGCTGCGCGGCCTGGTCTGCCGGCTCCTGGAACGCCGCGGATACGCGGTCCTCGCGGCGCGCGACGCGGCGGCGGCCCTGGACCTGTGCGCCCGCCACGGGGGCCCGATCCACCTCCTGGTCACGGACGTGGTGCTCGAGGGAATGAACGGGCGTGACCTGCACGATCGCCTTGCGCGGGAACGGCCCGCCACGCGGGTACTGTACATGTCGGGCTACCCCCGCGACATCCTGAGCGGCCAGGGCCTGCTGGACGCGGAGGCCGACCTGGTCCAGAAGCCGTTCTCCCTTGCGTCTTTCGCGCAGAGGGTCCGCCAGGCACTGGATCGTCCGGAGCGTTGAAGGCAGGAGCGGGCAGGTAGGGCAGGCGCATGGAGTGCAGGATCCCGTCCGCGTACATGGAGGCGAAGTTCGTGGCGTACTTGTCCACGATGATGCGCATGATCTGCGGGTCCAGCAGGGAGAAGACCTGGTTCACCGCCGCCAGGGCGACGGCCAGCGCCACCATCCACCGGTGCGGGCGGAGGTAGGCCAGGAGGAGCTTCATGCTCCTGAGTTACCCCGCCGGGCTCGCCACGGTCACCCGATCTCCCTCGTTGAGGAAGCTCTGCCCCTCCGTGATCACCAGGTCACCCTCGGAGATGCCCGAGAGGATCTCGGTGCGCGAGTCGTCGGCAATGCCGGTTCGCACCGCCGCCTTCCTGACCACGCCGCCGGCATCCAGGTACACGTACTGCACGCCGCTCTCCGTGACCAGCGCCTGGGAGGGGACGGCCAGGACGTCCACGCGCCGCTCCACGGGGAAGAACACCCGGGCCAGCATCCCCGGCCGCACGGCAGTTCCCGGGTTCGGCACGCGGACCTTCACCAGGTAGCCCTGCGTCCGGGGGTCCGCCGCCGGGCTCACCGTGTCCACCACGCCGTCCAGGGTGCCGCTGTCCGCGGCCTCCGCGTTGACGGGTACCCGCTCGCCCACGTGGATTTTCGCCACCATGGCCTCGTCCACGCTCGCCTCCGCGGTAATGCTCGACACGTCGATGACCACGAACGCCGGGGTGCCGCTGGCCACCAGCTCCCCGGGGTCCACGGAACGGGAAGCCACCACGCCCGTGATGGGCGAGGTGATCACCGCGTTGTCCAGTTGCGACTGGGCGAGCTCCGCGGCGGCCTGCGCCTGGTCCACCTGGGTGGATGCCACCCCCGTGGACTGCGGTCCTCCCTTGTCCTTCAGGAGCCCGAGGCTCTGCTTCGCGGTGTCCAGCGCGATGCGCGCGCTGTCCGCCCGCGCCCGTGCGTCGTCCCGTTGCTGGCGGGAGACGCTGCCCTGGGAGAACAGCTTGTCCATCCGGTCGGCGAGGTCAGCCGCATCCGCGTACTGCACCTGCGCCTGGTCCACCGCGGCCTGCGCCTGGATGACCTGGGATGACAGCGAGGAGTCGCTGGTACGCGTGAGGTTGGCCCGGGCGCTCTGCAGGGCGGCCTGCGCCTGCCGTGCCTGGGCCTCGTAGTCCCGCGTCTCCAGGGTGAACAGCACATCGCCGCGGCGCACGGGTTGGCTCACGTCGGCCCGCACGGTGGCCACGCGCCCGCCCACCTTGGGAGAGACGTAGATCTCCTGCTTCGGGCGGATGCGGGCAGCGTACTCCACGGACACGGAGATGGTGGCGCGGGCGGCGCGCACCGCCGTGACGGTCTTGGTTTCCGGGGCCGGCGGTGCACGCCTGCCGCTGCAGCCGGCCGCCAGCACGGCGAGGGCGCAGGCCAGCGCGGAGACCGCCGCCGCGGCGGCCAGCCGGGAGTGCGGGGAGCTCATGGTGCGTACCCTCCGTGGTCTGAAGCCGCCCGTGCGGCGGGCTCCGCGCGGGGCGCCCGGCGGCCACGGGACGAGCGCAGGTCCTCGATCATGGTGTAGACCACCGGCAGCAGGATGGGCGTGAGGATGGTCGAGGTCAGCAGGCCACCGATGAGGACCACGGCCATTCCCGAGCGGATCTCGCTGGAGGCCCCGAGGGAAAGCGCCAGCGGCAGCATGCCCACGATCATGGTCACCGAGGTCATCAGGATGGGCCGAAGCCGCGTGACGCCGGCCTGCACCAGCGCATCGCGGAGCGGCATGCCGCGCCGCGTCAGCGTATGGGTATAGTCGATGAGCAGCGTCCCGTTCTTGGAGATGAGCCCGTCCAGCATGATCAGCCCGATGAACGAGATGATGCCAATGGCCTTGCCGGTGACGGCCAGCGCGCCCAGTGCCCCGATGATGCCGCAGGGAATGGAAAGCATGCGGATGAGGGGCGTGAGGAAGCTTTCATACAATACCACCAGGATCATGAACACGAGCACCAGGGAGGCTGCCAGGGCGAGGGACAGGGACTGGAAGGAGCTCGCCATGTTGGCTTGGTCGCCCGTGTAGCCGACCTGGTAGCCTTCCGGGATCCGAACGGCGGCCATGCGCGCCTTGATGTCCGCGGTGAGCGCGCCCAGCGGTCGCCCGGCCGTGTTGGCGGAAATGGTAGCCACGTTCTGGCGGTCCCGCCGCAGGATCTCTCGCGCGGCGTCCGAGCGTTCGAACGTGGCCACCTGGGACAGGGCGATCTGCTGGCCCGCCGGGTTGGTGATCCGCAGGGCCCCGAGGTCCTCGGGGCGGCGCAACTGGTCCTTGCGGTAGCTCACCACCATGTCGTACTCGTCCCCGGCATGCCGGTAGACCCCCGCGTTGGTGCCGGCCAGCGCCGTGCGCAGCACGAGGGCCACGTCGGAGGCGGCCAGGCCGTAGCTCGCGGCGGCCAGGCGGTCCACGTGGATGGCGAGCTCGTCCTGCGCGGCGCGCATGGTGTTGTCCACGTCGGCCGCCCCGGGGACGCCGCGGACCACCTCCTCCACGCGGGCGGCGAGCTGCCGCAGCACGTCGCGGCTGGGACCCGTGACGTTCATGATGAGCGGCTTGCTCCCCTCGATCGACGTGCGCGAGATGATGCCGGGCTCCGTCACGGAAAACTGCACGCCCGGCAGCCCCCGGCCCCAGGCGCGAAGCCCTCGGGCCACCTCCGCCTCGCTGGCGTGCCGCTTCGCCTTGTCCTTGAGCTTGACGGTGATCTCCGCGGTGGACGGCGTGGTGGTGCTCCCGATCACGGAGAACTCATCGTCGATCTCCGGCAGCGTGAGCAGGTGCGCTTCCACGAGCTTCACCTTGGCATCGGTCTGCGCATAGCCCGCGCCGGCGCCGAGGTCGAGGTCCACGATCAGCTTGTTCTGGTCCGCCGTGGGCATGAACTCCGTCTGCACCACCTTGAGCGGGATGAGCGCGATGGCGCCGATCACCAGCAGCACGACCGGGGCAAGGACCGCCGCGCGGTGATCCAGGGACCACAGCAGGAACCGTCGGTAGGTGCCCGTGACGGTGGCCTGGAAGAAGCGGCCGAAGGCGCCGCGCGGAGCTCCCTCCCCGGGTGCCGGTCCCGACGGTCGCGGCCCGTCGCCGGGCACGGCTCGGGGTCTGAGCATGCGGGAGGCCATCATCGGCGTGACGGTGAAGCTCACCAGCAGGGACAGCAGCGTGGCGCTCACCACGGTGAGCCCGAACTCGCGGAAGAACTGGCCCACGATGTCCGACATGAATGCGATCGGGGCGAACACCACCACGTCGCACAGCGTGATGGCAATGGCCGCCAGCGCGATCTCGCGCCGGCCGCTTACCGCCGCCTCCCGTGGCTTCTCCCCCATGGCGATGTGCCGGTCGATGTTCTCCAGGATGACGATGGAGTCGTCCACCAGGATCCCGATGCATAGCCCCAGCGCCATGAGGGACACGATGTTGAGCGTGAAATGGAACGCCCACATGGCGAAGAACGTCCCCACCAGGGACACGGGGATGGCCACCAGCACGATGGCGGAAGACCGCCAGCTCCTGAGGAACAGGAAGAGGACGAGCGACGTGGTGAGGATGGACTCGAGCAGGTTCAGCCGCGTCTCCGAGAGCGAGGAGTCGATGAACAGCGTGGAGTCGCTCGCGATGGTCACCGAGTCCCCCGGCGGCAGCGTGCGGCCCAGGGCCACGATCTCCTTCTTCACCGCGGCCGCGGTGGTGACCACGTTGGCGTCGCTCTGCTTTCGCACGAAGATCCCGATGGTGGGACGTTCGTTGAGGCGCGTCCCGATGGAGGGGTCGGGATAGTCCAGCTTCACGTCGGCGAGCTCGGAGAGACGCACGCTGCCGCCCTGCGAGGTGGGCACCAGGAGGTTCTTCACGTCATCCACGCCGCCGAACTCCCCGATGAGCCGCACGGGCAGCTCCCGCGCGGCCTGCTCCAGGTCGCCGGCCGGCATGTCGAGGTTCTGCGCGCGCAGGACCTCGAGCAGCGTGGCGGGGCTCACGCCGTAGTATGCCAGGGCGGTGCGGTCCAGCGTGACCTGCAGCTGCTTCTTCTGGGAACCGAGCACGGTGACGTTCCCCACGCCGGGCAGGTTCTCCAGGTCGTCGCGCACGCGGTCCGCCAGGTTGGAAAGCTCCTCGGGCGTCCCGCTTCCCGTCACGGAGGCGATCAGGAACGGCTGGCTGTTCACGTCGAACTTCTGGATCACGGGCCTGGTGGCATCCCGGGGCAGCGACCCCACCGCGCCGTCCAGCGCCTTCTGCACGTCGATGACCGCGGCGTTCATGTCCGTGGACATGGTGAACTGCAGGATGGAGTAGCCGAACCCCGTACCGGAGGTGGAGCGGATCGTGTCGATGCCGTTGATGCCCGAGACCGCGTCCTCGATGGGCTTGATCACCTCCTTGTCGATCTCCTCCGCGCCCGCGCCGGCGTACGAGGAGGTCACCGATATGATCGGGGTGTTCACCGAGGGAAAGAGGTCCGCCCCCAGGTTGAGGTAGCCTGCCACTCCGAGCCCGACGATCAGCAGGACTCCCATGAGGATGGCCGTGGGTCGCCGAACGGAGAGCTCGGTCAGGTTCATAGTGGTTCTCCGGTCAGCCGGGCGATGTCGGCAAGGGCCTCCTCGCGCGTGAACTGGGCCAGCAGCCGGTCCAGCTCGGCGCTTCCCAGCAGTATCTCGGCGGCGCGCAGGTCGCCGCGGCTCGACACGCCGCTTTCGAACCCCGCCCGCGCGTTTCGTTCCCGCTCTTCGGCGTAGCGCTCCGCGGCCAGCTTGTCTTCCAGGTCCGCCTGCGCCTTGAGCGCGGCTTGCACGCCCTGCCGCAGCGCCAGGCGCGCGAGCTTCCGGGACTGCGCCAGGGCCTGGCCCGCCGCCTCCACGTCCTGCTCGGCCTGCCCGATGCGCGCCGCGGACTGGCTCCCATCGAACACGCTCATCTTCACGCTGAGCGAGAGGACGAGGTCCCACGTCCAGGAGGTGGAGGCGGTGGAGTTCGGCGGCATGCCGTTGAGGACGAAGTAGTTCTGCGCGCCCGTGGCCGAGAGGCTGAGGCCAAGGGCAAGGTCGGGCAGCAGCAGAGCACCGCCCTGTTCCAGCGCCAGCTTCTTCTGCGCCTGCCCCTGGCGGAGACGTGAGGCGCTCACGTCGGTAGAGTCTTCCTCCACCCGCGCGCGGAGCGCGGGCTCGTCCAGGTCCGGCATGCGGTCGGGAAAGCCGGAGGCGAGCTCCATGCGGTCCGGGTCCAGGCCGGTCAGCATGCCCAGGCTTTCCCGCGCGGTAGCCTCGGACTGTTGCGCTTCCACCCACCGCGCGTCCACCTGGGCCTTGCGGGACGCCGCCTCGAGCACCGCTTCCCGGGTGCCGGTTCCCTCGTCCAGGGCCGCCTGCCGATCCGCCACGACGTCCGCGGCGGTGTGCGACAGCGCCGCCAGCACCTTCT
>Ga0335069_10005914_pt1 | contig 17887 bp, 15 predicted proteins | sample Lox_Sample_11_FD_206714 | JGI IMG/M metagenome (GOLD analysis project Ga0335069, IMG submission 206714) | Soil microbial communities from Loxahatchee National Wildlife Refuge, Florida, United States - Lox_Sample_1.1 | ecosystem: Environmental > Terrestrial > Soil > Wetlands | place: USA... | reverse complement strand
ACGCGGCGGCAACCGCGATTGCGCATCCGGCCAGGAAAACCGCCGACTCCGTATGGCCCGCGCGATTCGCCGTCGCGGCCCCAAGTATAAAAATCAATACGAGCGCCGCGGTGCGCCCTTCGCGGCTGAACTTCTGCAGAGAAAACCAACTCTTCATAGCCCTTCCTGATTGCCGTCGTCGAATGGTGCTTCTAGACTATCTGTTTTCGATGAAAACTTCCTTCTCCACGGCTTGCGCCCTGATACTTGCGACCATCTGCGCAAGTTGTTCCATCTTCTCGCGCGAAAAGCCCAAGCCGTTGCCGAAGGCGCCGGTGCGGACCGCGACGCTCGAGGTCACGCCCGGGATAACGGTGCTCGCGCGACTGAAGCTTCCGCCCGGGTTCCAGCCGTTCGCGCAAACGCCGCCGATGTGGCTTGAGGAAGGCAAGGAAATCGCCGTCCTGGGATTGAACAACGGACGCACGATGGTCCTCGGCTTCAGCGGCCCCGGATGGCAAAGCGGTCGCGTGATTGCCGAAGACGGAGAAGGAGGCGCCGTTAACGGTACGATCGTCGATGCGGCCCCGAGTCGCGACAGCCTGATGCTCGCGTACGCCGTACAGGATCGCAATGAGCATCGCGTCGAAGTCGTCGTTCGCGACCTCATCTCGCAGGGCGATGGTCATGCTGTGTCGACGTTCGACGGCGATTTCGATGTCGCCAGTCTCGGATGGACCGACGGGTTCACTATCGCCCTTGCGCTCCGCAATAACCCGCAGCCCTCTGCGCCGGCTGCACAGCCGACGCCGGCTCAGGATGAACAGAATGCATCGGAAGAAAGCGCTGTTCCCAGGACGCCTTCGAGCTCGCCGGGACTGTATCTGATCGGAATCAACGGAGCGGTGACCGCCGAACTTGTGAGCTTGAAATGCACGCTGTCGCCCCTCAGATGGTCCCCGCAGAGTCGCTATGCGATCGGCACAGGAGACGCCAACGCGCCTCCAATCGTCGTCGATTGGCGCGCGAACAAGTGTCAGCGCCTGAACGCGCGAGCGCCGATTCAGGTGATCGATTGGTCGAGCGACGGCAATTCCTGCCTCTATACGGAGGTCGGAATCGACGGACAGGAAGCCGTTTACAGCTATAACATCGCAGACGGCTCGACGCGCCTGGTCGCAGTGTCTTCGGGCGCCGCAGCATATCTGGCGACCGGCGAAACGCTGGCCCTGGGAAACTCGCAACTGAGCTTCAAGCGAGCCTCGGTTTCAACCGCGCCGCTGCTGGCCGAAATAGGCCGCAGCGCCGGACAGGGCGAGGTTCAAGCCAATTCGCTGGGATTCATGACGACGCCCGAGATGCTCGCGGCAAGCTCGATGAGTTATTCGAGAACGGGTGACATGGCGGCTATGGTCGCATACGGCGCCGATATGGGCGGGACGCGCAAAATCCTGGTCTATGCGCCTGCGACCCGCAACGCCTTCATGATCGCATGGGGCGCGCCGCGCGGAGTCGCCTGCCTGTCGTGGTCGCCACAAGGTCGTTATCTGGCGGTAGTCGACGGCGACGCAGCGGAAAGTTCGCTGACCATCTTTGAAGCACCTGAGAAAACGCAGCAGCGCTAACGATCGCGCGCGATGATGCGCTATTTTCGCGCTTTCAAGACGCACCTCGCAAAGGGAAACTCAGGAGAGGTATGCCTATGAAGCTTGCCAATAAAGTCGCGCTGATAACCGGGGCCGGATCAGGGATGGGCCGGGCCGCCGCGATTCTTTTCGCCAAAGAAGGCGCGCGCGTCGCCGCGGTCGATGTGAATCGAGAATCCGCCCAGAACACCGCCAGCGAAATCACATCGGCTGGCGGCAAGGCGATCGGGATTCGCGCCGACGTGTCGAAAACCGAGGACGTGCGCGCGATGGTTGACGAAACGATTCGCGCCTTCGGCGTCCCGAACGTTCTCTACAACAATGCCGGAATCGAGGGCGAAAGCAATTTCATGGCGGAGATGTCGGAGGAAGGATTCGATCGCGTCATCTCGATCAATTTGCGCGGCGTGTGGCTCGGGATGAAATACACGCTTCCGCATATGGTGAAGAACGGCGGCGGAACCATAATCAATACGGCGTCGGTCGCGGGACTGGTCGGGCTCAAGGGGTCGTCGGGATACAGTGCCGCGAAAGCAGGCGTGATCGCGCTGACGCGAGTCGCCGCAATCGAATACGGCCGCTACAACATCCGAGTGAACGCGATCTGCCCCGGCGTGATCGAAACGCCGATGGTGGAACGAATCAATCAGGGTGCGCGCTCGACTCCCCCGAGCAGATCGGGAAGCGGCGCGCTGCCTCGAAACGGCCAGCCCGAGGAGATTGCGCATATGGCCCTGTTTCTTGCCAGCGACGATTGCGCTTTCGCGACAGGCGCTCCATTTATAATCGATGGCGGTTGGAGTGCGCGTTAGACCGCAACGAGGACAATTTCATGGCATCGATTTCACGGCTCGAAGGCAAAGTAGCGATCGTTACCGGTTCCGCACGAGGAATCGGCCGGGCGATCGTAACCCGATTGGCGGCGGAAGGCGCGAAAGTGGCGGTCGCCGACATTCTCGATGACGCGGCACAAAGCACCGCAAAGGAAATCCGCGCAGCGGGCAAAACCGCAATAGCGCTGCATCTGGATGTCACCAGTCTGGACAGCGCGTCGGCGGCCGCGGATCGCGTCGAACGCGAACTGGGTCCGATCGACATCCTGGTTAACAACGCCGGATGGGACAAAGTCGAGCCGTTCGTCGACAGCACGCCCGAAACCTGGGATCGCGTCATAGCCGTCAACTTTCGCGGCATTCTTAATTGCTGCAAGGCGGTGGCTCCGCGGATGCAAGCTCGAAAGAGCGGAAAGATCGTTTCGATAGCGTCCGACGCGGCCCGAGTCGGCTCCACGGGCGAGGCGGTTTATGCCGGATGCAAGGGCGCGATCGTGGCCTTTTCGAAGACCCTCGCGCGCGAGCTCGCGCGCCATGGAATCAACGTGAACGTCGTGTGCCCCGGGCCGACCGAGACCGCCCTGCTCCAGGAAGCGATGGCGGGCCGTCAGGGCGTGCTCGACGCGATGGCGCGCGGCATCCCGATGCGTCGGCTCGGCAAGCCGGAAGATCTCGCCGGCGCGGTAGCATTCTTCGCGTCGTCGGATTCCGACTACGCGACCGGGCAGGTGCTCAGCGTCAGCGGTGGTCTCACGATGGCCGGTTAGATTTTTTGGCGCAGTAGCAGAGTCGTCAGATTAGATTGCGCAGATGCGGGGGATTCGTCTCGAAATCCGCTTTTAGAGCCTCGTAGGCGGCAAGATCGTCCACGGTGCGGAAGTATCCGTCGTGGACGAAACCGAATACGGGCAATCCTTGCGCGACCATCGGCGCGAACAGCCCTGACATCAGGCTCCACGGCGGAGACTTAGGTATCAGATCGAGCACGGCGCTTTGCGCGACGATCGCGCCGCAATACATGTATGAGGTAAGCGAGCGCTCGATCGACGCGTCCAGCAACGGCGGATAATCGTCAAACTCTCCGGGCGTGCGCGATTTGCGCAGGCGCATCCTGCGTATTCGCGAATCGGCATCGATATATGCGTCCGTGCGTGGCGATTTGACCAGTGCGAGCGTCGCGAGTGCGCCGCGGTCGCGATGAAACGCAATCATCGCCGACAGGTCGAGATCGAGAATGCCGTCGCTGTTGGCGATTACAAACGTTTCCTTGCCGAGATAGTCGCGGACCGCGTTCAGAGGGCCTCCCGTGCCGAGCAGCACAGGCTCGGGCGCATAGACGATCTCCAATCCGAGCTGCTCGCCGCGTCCGAGGCCCTTCTGAATCGCGCCGGCGAGATGATGAACATTGATGATAGCCTGCTTGATCCCTGCGCGTTGCAACATCATCAGCGGATAGTGAATCAACGGACGTCCGCCAACCGGCAACATCGGTTTGGGAATTGTATCGGTCAGCGGCCGGACGCGTTCTCCCAGCCCCGCGGCGAGCACCAGCGCTTTCATCGTTCGATCACGATAGTCGGCGCGAATCAGCTCGCCAACGCGATGCGCAGATTCGGGAATTCGGGCGCAAGCTCGGCGAGCATCCTGCGCGCCTGTCCAAGCGCGTGCGGGATGTAAACCTTGTAGCCGGGTTTGCCCTCGCGTTCGAGGCGCGCGAAACGCCCGACGCATTTGAGCGCGTGCTGAAGGACGCACAGCCGGTAGCTCGCGATAAAATCGTCATAGGCCGGGACTGGAGCCTTCCGGCGAATCGCGCCGGTGTAATAGAAATCGAGCAGTTTTTGTTCGATCGCCGGTGTGATCAACTCTCCCGTGTCGCGCGTTGTTAGCAGGACGGACAAATCCTGCGCGGCGGGTGCCATCAGCGCGTCCTGGAAATCGATTATCCGAATTCGCACCGCGCGGCCCCGCGCCTGCTGCACGAAGAGATTGCCGCCGTGGAAATCGCGATGGCTCAAGACGCGCGGGAGTTTCCCGAGCCGCGAAGCCAGCGCGTCAAGTTCATGACCGATCACCTCGCGATCAAATTCTGCTGACAACGATGGCAGCTCCGCCGCGAAATCCTCCATCTCCCACGCGAACAGACGCACATCATATGCGACTTTGAACGCGACGCAGCGCGGGTCCGGATGCGCCGTGGCCTCCACGTGGATGCGCAACAACTCGCTGACTGCCTCGCGATAGAGATCTCCGGCGTCGGCGGGATCGCGTCGCGCCGCATCGAACAGCGACACCTCGCCGACATCCTCGACGAGCATCATGCGCGCCTGGGGCGACCATTCGTAAAGTTCCGGAACCGGCACGCCGAGGCCGCTCAAGTACCTATGGAGATTCAACCACGGCGGCTCCGCCATCGATTTCGGATACATCTCGATTGCGCGCGCATAGCGCGGCAGGTCGTCAGGTCCGAGATCAATCGCGATTGCGGTCGAGGGAATGCGGCGCGACCCGGGCGGCAGCCTCACGCGCCAGAAGCGGCGCGCCGACGCGTCGCCCCGAAGCTCGGCGATATCAACAGCCCGCGTACCCCGCCATCGACGCGCGACGGTGTCGCTTATCCATTCGTGCACAGTTTGCAGCTAAGGCCTCATTCGCTTGGCATTCTAGTCTCACCGGCAAGCGCGCAAAACAACGAGCGACGCGTTAACGCAAAAAAGAGCCGGCCCGCAAGCTGCGCTGTATTACTAATGGAAAAATAAGAAAAATTACTGTGCCCTCAAGTTCATTTAATCGCTAAATCCTCAGAGTGTGCTCGCGAAGCGTCGTGCCTGACCGCCTAAAACGAGACGCGAAGTCTTGCGATGTGGACCGGATTTAGCGGAATCGCGAAGGTCCCTTCGCCACGATGCGCCACCTCGAGCATCGACCCCGTCGAGAGCGCTTTTGACGCCGCGAGCGCCAGAACCGCTGCATCGACTTCATCAAGCGAAGCAGGCTGACGTGCCTTCGCGAGGCCGCAACGTCGTACTAATAGCGACATTATGTCGGCACGCACTCGAAGCGCCTCGACACGCCTGCCCTTCGACGGGATTTTTCGACTGTCGCTCCACAAGCGAAACACCAGTTCCGGATACGACTCGTAAGTGCGCGCGCCAAGGAGATCGAACGCTTTGAAAGCCGCGAATCCGCACAGCATGAAACGAGTGAAGAGAGCGCCGCGTTTTATTGCGACACGTTTTGCGTTGCCCGCACTTTCGCGATGGAGAACTTCGCGGGCGATCGCGCGCAGATGAGGCTTGCATCGCGGTTCGCGGCACACGGCCGCAAAGTACGAGAGCGGCGGCGTGGGAAACATCGAGAGTCGCGCCCCAGGTCCGAGAAGCGCGCCGGCTGATTTGCGCAGAAAACGATCCAGGCTGCGCGACGGACCCGCATCGGCGATCGGCTCACCGGTGGCGTGCGCAACGTCGCGAGGACATCGCGGCGAATCGATCAATACGATTGCGCCTCGCAGCCCCGAACCGACCGCCAGACGAATCCGCGCGGCAAGATTCGCCACGATCGGAGGATCGAGCGTCGCGAGTCCGATTCGCACGAAATCGAGCGATCGCTTATTCGCTCTTACAACGGCGAGGTCGAGGAAGTCTTCGCCGACGTCGACTCCGACGACGATGGAGCGGAGCGCACGGCGCCGGACGCGGATCGATAGAGCATCGTGTACTCGCGTTTCCCGCCGATGACCTTCTTCACGTAATCGCGCGTCTCGCGATAGCCGATGTTCTCGACCCATTCGTCATCCTCGCCCGCAAAGCGCGCGCTCCAGCTCTGGACCGCATGCTCTCCCCCATTGTAGGCGGCGACCGATTTGATTTCGTCGCCGTTGAACATGGCCATCAGCCCGCGCAGGTATGCGGTCCCAAGCTGGACATTCAGTGTCGGATCGTAGAGACCGCCCGTGGGATCGTCGATACCCTCCTGACGCGCGACGCGCGCGGCCGTTTCCGGCATAAGCTGCATCAACCCGCGCGCATTCGACGCCGATGTCGCCCTGGGATTGAACAGACTCTCCTGGCGCGCGAGAGCAAGCACCAGCGTCGGATCGAGACCGTTGCGACGCGACGCGGTCGAAATCAAATTCCAGTACGCGCGCGGATATCTGACGCGCTCCGCGGTCTCGCGCGTCACCAGGCCATGCTTCTCCATCCTGCTCGCCGCCATGATCGCGTCGTAGTACGCGCCCGTCGAATAGAATCCTGCCAGCACGAAACGCGACAGATCGCGATCGCCGCCCTCCTCGCGCGCGAGGCGTCGCAACTCTCCCGCTTCGAGATCGGCAAGCCCCAGTTCGCCAAAGGTGAGCGCGCGATCGAGATGAAATGCGGGAGCGCCGGACACTTTAGGGATTAAGTCCGCGGTCGGATCAGGCGCCGACGCGGCAGGAAGCTGCGGATATGGCATCCCAATGCGCGCCGCCGCCATCGCGGGATAGTAATTGCTGTCGATACTCGCGGCGACACGTTCGTAGAACTCGCGCGCGGACGCGGCATCTCCCGACTTCTCCCTCGCGCGGGCGCTCCAATACGTAAACATGTCTCGTTGCGCCGCGTCGGCGCTGCGGGCGTCCGCCGAGAAGCTGAGGGCGGCTTTCGCGTAGCTGCCGGTCATGTAATCCATCCATGGAGCGCGAAAGCGGGCATCCTGCGCCGCGTCGCTGCTCCGGTACCGCGCGATCAGCCGCTCGTACTCGGCGCGCGCAAGATCGAGCTTTCCATCTTCCTCGTACGTCCTGCCTATTCTCAGCATCGCGGTCGGAGCGAGATGGCTTCCCGGAAATTGCGATATCAGCCGCGTGAATGTGGCGCGCGCGGCATCGCGGCGATCCTCGCGCCATTGGATCAGCGCTATCCCTTCGAGCGCGTCGGGCGCGGACGGTCCCTTCGGCGCGATTCGCAGATATTCGCGGTATGCGGCTTCGGCCTGGGCGTTGTTTCCGTGCAGCGCTCGCGCCTTGAGATAGGTCAGCTCGGCGCGCATCGCTATCGGCGGCGACAGCGCTAGCCCGCGATCGACCTCCTTGAGCGCGAGCGTGCCCTCGCCCTCCTTGAGCAGCAGGGCCGCCTCGTCGCGATGGTACTGTGCGCCGCGCGTTTCGAGCGTCGGATTCGACGCGAGTATCGAATAGGCAAGTTCGCGAGCCTGCGCATCGTGCGCGCCATGCGGATACTTTTCGCGCAGCGTCATCAATTCGTTGTATGCGCCGTGCGCGTCGCCTTGCGCGAGTGTCGCCCGAGCGAGCGTGATTCGCGCATCCTGTTCAACTCCCGAATCGGCGGCGGCGGCGATCGCATCGGATGCGGCGTCAGTCGCATCCTTTGTGCGTCCTTGCTTCAGGTAGATATCCGCCAATGCGGCGTTGGCGCCCGGCGTCAGGATGCTGATCGGATAGTCGTGAACGAGTTTGACATAGTCGTCGACAGCAGCGTTGAGATCTCCGGTCTGGCGCTCGGCCGAGGCGAGGAAGAACAGCGAATAGTCGCGGACCTGCGCGTAGTGATCGCGCGCGCTGCGAAGCTTTGCGATCGCGGCCGGATAATCATGTCGCTGATATGCATGATATCCCTCGACGAAATCGCCCGCCGGCGTAGAAGGCGCGCCGTATGAAGCATACGTTATCGGCGAGGCTTGTGCCGCGGGCGACGCCTGCGACGCTGCGACCTGCGCCGCCGTGGCGGTTTCTGATTGCGAAGTGCATCCGCACGGAACAACCGCGATCAGAACCGCGCTCGCCCACACCCGCCAATTCGTCGGCATCCTCATTGTTCCGAAATAATTCGTCACTTATCCTCGAAAATCTCTGACAGACAGGATAGCTGATGTCACCGCAAAAGAACGCAATCATCCTGGCGTCGGGATCGCCGCGCCGCCATGAACTGCTCGATGGAGCAGGCGTGCGCTTCGAGGTCGTTGAAAGCGGCGTCGACGAAGTAATCGAAAGCAACGAACCCGCCGATCGATTCGCCCTCCGAATGGCGCAGGAGAAGGCTCTCGCCGTCTCCCGCAAGAATCCGGACGCAATAGTCTTGGGAGCAGACACGGTCGTCGAATACGAAGGCGAGATCATGCTCAAGCCGGTCGATCGCGCCGATGCGGCCCGGATGCTCTCGCGGCTATCCGGCGTCACGCATACCGTCACGACGGCGTATGCGCTCGCGCGCGGCGACAGGCTGCTCGCGTCGGAACCGGTCACGAGCCGCGTGACCTTCCGCAAGCTCGTGCCCGAGGAAATCGAGGCGTATATCGACACGGGTGAACCGATGGACAAGGCCGGCGCATACGGCATCCAGGGACTTGGGGGGACGCTGATCGTTCACGTCGAAGGCCCCCGCGACAACGTGATGGGACTGCCGGTCACCGAAGTCTTGGCCGCGCTAAGACGGTTCGGAGCGATCTGAACAGCGCACACGGCTGCGAGAGATCATCTTTCTCGTAATTCTGCACGGCGCTCTTTCATTCTGAGAGTTTTCAGCATCGCCAGCTGTAGCGAAGCATCTCGCGCGGCCTTCCTGATTTGCACAGCCTCCTTGCAGGCCCTCTCCGGGATCAGGGAGAGGGCAAGCGTCACCGTGATTGCCTTCTGTTTGCAATCATCGTAACGCGCGGGTGAGGGTAATCATCTTCCAGCGCGCGTCGATTGCGCGCGATTATCCGAATCTTGCGTCGCGACGCGCTAAGAATTGCCCCTCTCCTAGTGTTGTGTCCTGCAACTAAGTTGAAGAACGAACCTCGCGGAATGAGATTCTTCGCTTCGCTCAGAATGACAGAAAGTGCTCGCTTTTGTTTGTCATTCTGAGCGGAGTCTGCGGAGCGAAGAATCTTATACCACCTGCGATCGCTATAAAGAATTTACGGGACACCACACTAGGGAAGCTGTGCGCAAGTGCGCCTTAGCACCCCCTTCCTCGCCTTCCCCCGCGGCAAAACGCGCGGGAAGGGAGAGGCAAACCCGGCGCCTCACTTCATTTTCTCGCTGCCCTGCAACCGTTTGCGGGGCGAGGCTCTTTTGGTCCCCTCTCCCATTCTTTGTGGACTTGCCCCGGGTGAGGGTCGGCGGCGCGAGCGCATCGACTTTTCTGCAACGCCGAAATCTTAATTTCTTCACAATCTCTCAGTGAGGCAGGCGTCCCTGACTGTCCAATGCTTTGCAGCTTTCAAACTGACCGGTTGCGAAGCTTCTTCCTCACTCGATCTCGTGCAAAATATGGACGGACGTAATCGTGCTGCCTTCTTCGGAAATAGTCGCCCGTCTTGATTCGGTCCGGGATCTCGTGGAACGGGCCTGCTCGCGCGCGCATCGAGGCGCGAGCGGCGTCTCTGTCGTGCTGGCGAGCAAGACCCAACCGCCGGAAGCGATCGAGGCGGCATACCGTCGCGGAGCCCGCGATTTCGGTGAAAACTACGTTCAGGAAGCCCTCGCAAAGCGCGAGGCGACAGCACATCTCGCCGATATCCGCTGGCACATGATCGGGCATCTTCAGAGCAACAAGGCGAAGGCGGCCGTATCGATTTTTGATCTGATCCAGACGCTCGATTCCGATCGACTCGTGCGGGCCATCGCGCAAGCCGCAGCGGGTCCGAACAAGAAGGTGCTGATCGAGGTGAACATCGGAGGCGAGGCAAGCAAGAAGGGTGTCGCGCCCGACAACGTCGAGCGGTTGATAGACGGCTCGCGCGATTTTGTCGATATCCGCGGACTGATGACGATTCCGCCGCCTTCGAACAATTGGACTGAGGCGAGGCGCCATTTCATCCGCATGCGCGAGCTTCGCGATCGCATTGCAGCATCGACGGGACTCGCGCTAAGCGAACTCTCGATGGGGATGAGCGACGATTTCGAAATTGCGATCGAGGAGGGAGCCACCATCGTCCGAATCGGGCGGGCGGTGTTCGGCGAACGCGTGCGATGAGGAAGCTAGGATTTCTTGGCGGCGGAAATATGGCGGAGGCCCTCCTGCACGGGCTCATCGTGCACAAGGTATTCAAGCCCGGCGATCTTGCCGCTTCGGATATCGACCCGACGCGGCGGCGCAAGCTCGCCCGGCGCGGGATCAAGACAACAGCCGATAACGTCGAGGTCGTGCGCGAATCGCAGGCGATTCTGATAGCGGTGAAGCCGCAGCATATCGACGAGGTTTTGCGCGACATCTCGAACGCGTTCGACAGACGAAACGCAGATCTCAAGAAACGCTTGATAATTTCGATCGCGGCGGGCGTTACGATCGATCGAATCGCTGGCGCGTTTGGAAAGGGCGTTCGAGTGATCAGGGTGATGCCGAATGCGCCGGCGATGGTCGGACGGGGGATGGCGGCGCTGGTGAAATCGAAGGCCGCATCGAAGGCCGACGAAGCCTTTGCGCTGAAGATCTTTCAGTCGGTGGGAGACGCGGTCGCGCTCAAAGACGAATCGATGCTTGACGCGGTGACGGGGCTGTCGGGGAGCGGCCCGGCATACGTTTACCTGTTCGTCAAAGCGCTCGCCGACGCCGCCACGAACGAGGGTATCCCGCCGGAGCTCGCGCTCAGGATGGCGCTGAAGACGATCGAGGGGGCGGAGCAGGTGATGCGCTCGGGCGACAAGACTCCCGACGAATTGATACGAATCGTCGCCTCGCCGGGAGGGACGACGGAAGCAGCGCTGCGCCAATTCGCCACGGCGGGATTTTCTGATATCGTGGCCGGTGCGGTGCATGCGGCGACCCGCCGCTCACGCGAACTGGGAAAGCAATATTAAGCCTGTGTACGCCTGGACCAACCTCGTTCTCTTCATCGCACAAATACTCAGTCAGCTTCTATCGCTTTATTTCTGGGTTGTGATTATCGCGGCATTGATGACGTGGATTGAGCCGAATCCCTATAACCCTATCGTGCGTTTCCTCTACTCCGTCACCGAACCCGTCTTCGACTGGGTGCGGGAGCATATTCCGGTCTTTTTCGGCGGAATCGATTTCTCGCCGCTCGTGGTGATCATCGCGATCCAGTTCCTGCAGATCTATCTGATACCCACGGCGGCGCGCGCTCTGGTCTCCGGGTTTGCATGAACCCGGCGGCTGCTCCGGCGCCCATCCCGCCGCTCCCATCGTGGATTCGCCTCGGGGCCGGTTCCCTCACGATTGAGGTTTCGGTTCGTCCGAACGCCGGCCGATCGGAAATCACCGGCGCAAACCATCGCGGATTGTTGATCGCGCTCAAGTCGCCGCCTCATGAGGGCAGAGCGAACGGGGAGCTAATCAAGTTTCTCGCAAAGGCGGTTCGCATACCGGAATCCAATGTGGCGGTTATGATCGGCGCGCGATCACGTCGAAAAACGGTGAAGATCGCGTCACCTCAACCGATTGAAATCGCGTGGCGACTGGCAAGCTCGGCTGCCGAGCGCCAATCGGAATGGCGAACAATCGGCGAATCGAGGGGCCTGAGCGTTGACAAGGCCAAAGGCGCTGATTAACTGTTCATAAGCTGTAGAGCTTTGTTGCGATGCCAATCTACGAATACAAATGCGATAAGTGCGGGATTTACGAGGTCACTCAGCGGATCACCGAATCCCCTTTGAAGAAATGCCCTACGTGCGGACGCAAAACCGAACGCATCCTGTCGCGCAGCTCGTTCGTCCTGAAGGGTAGCGGATGGTATCAGACCGACTACGGACGCAAGGGAAGCTCGGTCAGTGAATCGTCGAGTTCCAATGGCTCGACCTCCACGCCATCGTCGACGGAATCGAAGCCCGCGCCATCGTCTGAATCCAAGAGCACATCCGAGAAGCCATCAACGAAAGCCGCAACTTGATAGTCAACTGTAGCTGTTTGAGCATCAAAGCCGCAGGGTTTCTCATCTTGCGGCTTTTCTGTTTCAATTTGCGGCGAGCAGGCGGTATGGCGGCAAATTAGATGCGCGCAATCGTAGTCAACAAGGACGGCGTCGCAGTCCGCAGCGACTATCCTGGCCCGCGACCTGCACAGGGCGAAAGTATCGTGAGGGTCTCGCTCGCCGGAATATGCGGCACCGATCTCGAGCTGGCGCGCGGGTATATGAACTATCGGGGCGTCCCCGGCCATGAATTCGTCGGACACGTCGTCGAATCAGCCGAATCGTTGCTCATAGGCCGTCGCGTCGTCGGCGAAATCAACGCCGCGTGCGGACGATGCCGCGCGTGCGCGCGCGAGCTAGGTCGTCACTGTCCGAATCGCACCGTGCTCGGGATTCTCGGACGCGACGGCGCGATGGCGGAGTACCTGACACTCCCCAATCGCAATCTTTTTGTCGTCCCCGATTCGGTTCCCGACGAGGGGGCAGTCTTCGTCGAGCCGCTCGCGGCAGCGTACGAGATTTTCGAGCAGCGTCCGATTGCGCGGGATTCGCGAGTCCTCGTTCTCGGTGACGGTCGTCTGGGCTCGCTCGTTGCAACCGTTTTCCGCTCTGAGGATTACGATGTCCGAATCGCGGGGCATCATAGCGAAAAGCTCTCTTGTCTTGCGAAGCTTGGTTTCGCAACCACTGATGAACGTGAAATGGATGCCCTCTATGACGTCGTCGTCGATTGCACTGGTTCCGCCGCCGGATTTCAGCGCGCGGTCGAGCTGGTCCGTCCGCGGGGACTGCTGATCCTGAAAAGCACAGCCGCCGATGGTGCGAATCTCAATCTCGCGCCCGTCGTCATAAGCGAGATCACCGTTCTCGGCTCGCGATGCGGTCGATTCGAGCCTGCGTTGGGCGCGCTCGCCGCGCGCAAGATCGATCCAACACCGCTGATTTCCGCAATTTATCCGCTCGATGACGCCACTCGCGCTTTCGAAGCCGCGGCTGCGCCGTCGAACTTCAAAGTCCTGCTTCGTCCGACGTGAAACATCGACGCAATCGATCACATTCCCCAGCCCGACGAGCGCACATGATCGTCGCGGGAGTGGATACGGGCGGGACCTTCACCGACCTCGTCGCGATCGTCGGCGGCGGGCTGCGAGTACACAAGGTGCTTTCGACGCCCGACGATCCCGCGCGCGCCGTCGTAACCGGGCTGCGCGAGATGCTCGAAGCTGCGTCTCTCGACCTCCTGACCTACAGCTCCACAGTCGCCACCAACGCCCTTCTGGAACACAAAGGCGCGCGAGTCGCGATTATCACCAACGCCGGCTTCGAGGACCTGATCGAAATAGGCCGCCAGAATCGGACCGAGCTTTACGCGCTGGCCCCTTCACGTCCCGAGCCGCTGGTCGCGCGCGCGATGCGGTTTGGCGTCAAAGAGCGTACCCTGTTCGACGGAAAGATCGCCGTCCGTCTCGCGCGCGGCGAGCTTCGTCGGATCGCCGGCGTCGCGCGACTAGGCGGCGCGCAATCGTTCGCAGTATGTCTCCTGCACTCGTATGCGAATCCGCGCGGCGAGAATGCAATCGCGCGAGCGCTGGCGCCACTAGGCCGGCCCATCTCGATTTCGCATCAGATTCTTGCCGAGTATCGCGAATTTGAGCGGCTCTCGACGGCGGTTATAAACGCGTATGTGGCGCCGCGGATGGCCTCGCACCTACACAATCTCCAGCAGCAACTGCCGGGGACGCAACTGCGCGTGATGCAATCCAACGGAGGCGCCATCGGCGTCGATCTCGCGCGCTCGGAACCGGTACGCACAATTTTGTCTGGTCCCGCGGCGGGCGTGATCGGAGCGGGCGAGCTGGCGCGCGAAATCGGGACCGATCGTTTCATCACGTTCGACATGGGCGGCACCTCGACCGATGTCTCGCTCTTCGACCATCGCGCGCGCATCCGATCGCTCAGCTATCCCGGCGGCTATGCGGTGCGCACGCCGGTGATCGATATACATACTGTCGGCGCAGGCGGCGGCTCGATCGCGCGCATCGATGCCGGCGGCTCGCTGCGCGTTGGACCGCAAAGCGCCGGCGCCGATCCCGGTCCCGCATGCTACGGGCGCGGCGATCTGCCGACGGTGACCGATGCCGACGTTGTCGCCGGAAGAATCGTTCCGGGTAATTTTCTCGGCGGACGTATGAAGATAGACGCGCAGCGATCGATCGATGTGATCACTCGGCTGGCGCGTGCGATGAAGACGAAGCCGACCGACGCTGCGCGCGGCGTGATTCGCGTGGTCAACGCCAACATGGAGCGCGCAGTGCGGGTGATCACTATCGAGCGGGGTTTCGACCCGCGGGATTTTGCGCTGCTGGCGTTCGGCGGCGCCGGCCCGATGCATGCGTGCGAACTCGCGCTCGATCTCGGAATCAAGCACGTCATACTGCCGCGCAATCCCGGACTCTTGTGCGCGTGGGGCGCTCTGAATGCCCCGCTTGGTCGCGAGTATTCGGTTACGGTGCGGGCGGTTTCCCAGGACTATCGCGCGCTGCAGCGTCGTGCCGACCCGCTGGTCGCTCGTGCAACGCGCGAACTGATCGCGCACGGCGCAGCGCGCGGAGCGTTGCGTCATGAACTGTACGCGGACACGCGCTATCGCGGACAATCGTACGAACTCGAAATTCCGCTCACTCCTGATTTCGCCAACGCCTTTCACGAGGCGCACCGCCGTACCTTCGGTCACAGCGCGCCGTCCGCCGCTATCGAGGTCGTCAACGTTCGCGTGCGTTCGACCGCACCGGGACGCACGGCGCTGATGGCGCGCGTACCGCGCGGCAAACGGAAACCCGACAAAGTCGGCGCGATCCATACCTTGGTCGGCGAGCGGATGCGTCGCATACCGATCTATTCGCGCGATACACTCGGGGCTGGACTCATCCTGCGCGGGCCTATGATTGTCGTCGAACTGAGCACGACGGCTTACGTCGCGCCCGAATTCACGATGCGCGTCGACGATTGGGCCAATCTCCATCTGGAGGCGCGAGGATGAGAGCGACCCCAAGGCGCTCGCGCTCCGCAAAGCTCGATAGCATCACGCTCGCTGTGATGAACAGCAGACTCGCGGCGATCGCCGAAGAGATGGGTGTTGTCCTCGGGATGACGGGCTATTCGCCCAACATCAAGGAACGACACGATTTCTCGTGCGCCATCTTCGACGCCAAAGGCGAGTTGATCGCGCAGGCGGCGCATATTCCCGTCCATCTCGGCTCGACGCCCCTCTCGGTGCGCGCAGCGATCGAACGATTGAATCTCGACGACGGCGATGTCGCAGCGCTCAACGATCCCTTCGCCGGCGGAACTCATCTCCCCGACCTGACTGTAGTCGCGCCGATTTTTCTGGCCGGCGAGCGACGGCCTTTCGCGTACGCGGCGAATCGCGCCCACCACGCGGATATCGGCGGAATGGCGGCGGGGTCGATGGCGCTGGCGACCGAGATTTATCAGGAAGGGCTGCGGCTGCCTCCGGTGAAACTCGTCAGACGCAGCCGGATCGATCGCGACGTAATGGAGATTTTTCTGGCCAATACGCGCGTTCACGAAGAACGGGAGGGAGATTTGCGCGCGCAGATGGCGGCGCTGGCGATCGGAAGCGATCGCCTCCGCGCTCTTGTCGCGACGTCCGGACGCCAGACCGTGGAATCCGCAATGGCGGCGCTGAAGGATTACGCGGCGCGGCTGATGTCGGCTGAACTACGCAAAATTCCACGCGGGACGTACAAGGCCGAGGATTTTCTCGATGATGACGGCTTCGGCACGCGGCGAATCCCGATTCGCGCAGCGATCACCGTCGGCGGTGGCAAAGCGCTCGTCGATTTCGCAGGCTCAGCGCCGCAGGTGCGCGGCAACGTGAACGCCAATTACGCAATCACGCTCTCGGCCACTTTCTACGTAATGAAGTGTCTCGCTTCCGAGGCGGTTCCGCCCAACGAGGGATTGATGCGTCCGATAAAGCTGCTCGCGCCCGAAGGCTCGATCGTGAACGCACTTGCTCCGGCCGCCGTTGCGGGAGGCAATGTCGAAACGTCGCAGAGGATCGTTGACGTGCTGATGCGAGCGCTGGCGAAAGCCGCGCCCGACATAATCCCGGCTGCCAGTTCGGGCTCGATGTCGAATCTTACGATCGGCGGATTCGATCGCTTCCGCAATCGCCACTTTTCCTATTACGAAACGATCGCCGGCGGCGCAGGCGCTGCGCCGGGACATCCGGGCGCGTCCGCCATTCACACGCACATGACGAACACGTTGAACACGCCTATCGAGGCGCTCGAAGCCTACTATCCGATGCGCGTCACGACGTATCGAATCCGGCGCGGCTCGGGCGGACGCGGCGCGGCAGCGGGCGGCGACGGGCTCGTTCGCGAAATCGAGACGTTGGTTGAATCGAGCGGTAATCTCCTGACCGAGCGACGCTCGCTGCGGCCGTGGGGTCTTGCAGGCGGCGGAGAAGGAGCCAGCGGCGAGAATGTCCGGACCAGCAAGGGCGTACGCAAGAAACTTCCCGGTAAAACGAACGTGAGCCTTTCGCCTGGAGATCGAATACGAATCGAGACTCCGGGCGGCGGCGGATGGGGACGAGCGCCTAAATAATCTTCTTCTCGCGCAGAGCGTCGCGGGCGCGCACGTCGTAACCCAATTCTTCCAGCACACGATCGTTGTCGGCGCCGAGTGCTTGCGCTCCAAAACGAATGCGCGTCGGCGTGCGCGAGAATTTCGCGGCCGGCCCGGTAATCGGAGCGGTGCTTCCGTCCTGCTGCTCGACCTGCTGTATCATGTCGCGTTCGAGCACGTGGGGATCGCGCGCAGCCTGCTCATACGAGCGCACCGGCGCGCACGGGATCGAATGGCGGGCAGACTGGTTCACGACTTCCTCGACTGTCCGGCCGGCGCAGAATCCCGCAACCATCGCGTTGCATTGATCGCGATTGCGCGCGCGTCCCGGCAGCGTTGCGAATTCGGGATCGTCGGCAAGCTCGGGCCGCCCGCACATCCGCGCCAGTTCCTTCCAATGAGTGTCGAGCAGAGTCCCCATCAGGACGGAACCGTCACGGCATTTGAAGATGTTGGTCGGAACGGAAATGCCAAACTGATTCCCCCAGCGCGGCATTCCGATGCCCAATGCGCCGAGCGTCGGATAGCCGTTCGACTGAAACAGCATCGCGTCCAGCAGCGCGACGTCGATGTGCTGCCCCTCACCGGTTTCGTCGCGATGGCGCAGGGCCGCAAGTGCGCCAATCGCGCCGTGGAGCCCGGCCAAGTCGTCGCACAAGAAAGTTGGAGCCTTGACCGGATCACCGTCGACCGGGCCGTTGAGCGAAATGAATCCGCTCGCCGCCTGCGCCATCGGATCGTAACCGACGCGATCATGATCGCATCCCCACTGACCCCATCCGGTGATCGAAACGTAAACGATGTCCGGCTTGACCTTGCGCACGTCCTGGTAACCGACGCCCCACTTCGCCAGCGTACCAGCACGGAAATTTTCGACGACGACGTCCGCCGTAGCAGCGAGCTTGAGGAAAA
>Ga0335069_10005913_pt1 | contig 17887 bp, 20 predicted proteins | sample Lox_Sample_11_FD_206714 | JGI IMG/M metagenome (GOLD analysis project Ga0335069, IMG submission 206714) | Soil microbial communities from Loxahatchee National Wildlife Refuge, Florida, United States - Lox_Sample_1.1 | ecosystem: Environmental > Terrestrial > Soil > Wetlands | place: USA... | reverse complement strand
AGGAGCGGCCGATGGTGGTGAACGGAGAGATCACAGCGCGACCGATGATGTATCTCGCCGTGACCTACGATCACCGCATCATCGACGGACGCGAGGCGGTGCAGTTCCTGGTGGCGATCAAGGACGCACTCGAGGACCCCGGCCGCATGCTGCTCGGAGTCTGACCGCTCTCTCAGAAGATGTGCCGGAACAGCCAGTAGAGCACGCCCGAGAGAACGATCGCGGCGGGCAGCGTGAGCACCCAGGCCATGATCAGGTTACGCAACGTGACCCACTGAAGGCCCGAGCGGTTGGCGGCCATCGTGCCGGCGACGCCCGAGGACAGCACGTGAGTGGTCGAGACCGGCAGTCCGAACATGTCGGCGGCAGCGATGGTACTCATCGCCACGAGCTCCGCGCACGCACCCTGCGCGTAGGTGAGGTGCGTCTTGCCGATCCGCTCCCCGATGGTCACCACGATGCGCTTCCAGCCCACCATCGTGCCGAGCCCGAGCGCGATGGCTACCGCCACCTTCACCCACGGTGGAATGAACCTGGTCGCCCCATCGAGCTGCTTCTTGAACGCATGGAGATTGCCGGCGGCCTCGGCGCCGAGCGCCTTGCTGTGAGCATCCTTGTCGAACACCCGTACGGCCTCGGAGGTCAGGTACATGTCGTTGCGGACGTTGGTGACGTTCTGCGCCGGCACCCGTGAGAAGCTGCCGCTCGCCTTGATCTGATCGGCGATGCTGCCGGTGAGGCTTGCCATCGCCGGGATGACATCCTCATTCCACTGGTGCGTGCGGATGTACGTCGAGAGCGTGGCGCGCGGATCGGCGCTCGTGGCACCGTGGGTGTAATCGCTGAGCGAGCGCTCTGTGGCGCTCGCCATGGCGATGAACGGCACCATCTGATCGGCCGGCATCGCGCGGTTGAGCGCATAGGCGATCGGGACCACGCCTATCAGGATCAGCATGATGAGGCCCATGCCCTTCTGGCCATCGTTCGATCCGTGCGCGAAGGACACCCCGCCGCAGGTGAGGATCAGGATGCCCCGGATCCACCAGGGGGGTGGGGCTTTGCCTTTGGGCTCGCGATAGAGATCGCGATTCTTGACGAGGGCTTTCAGCACCAGGAGCAGGAGTCCCGCGCAGATGAAACCCACCATCGGGGAGATCAGGAGCGAATAGCCGATCTTGGTGGCCTGCCCCCAGTCGACACCGCTCGTGCCATCGCGGCCGTGCATCAGGGCGTTCGCCACCCCGACGCCGATGATCGAGCCGATGAGGGTGTGCGAGGAGGACGCCGGCAGGCCGAGATACCAGGTGCCGAGGTTCCACAGAATCGCGGCGATCAGCAGCGCGAACACCATGGCAAAGCCGGCACTGCTGCCTACCTGGAGGATCAACTCCACCGGCAGCAACGAGATGATGCCGAAGGCGACCGCGCCGCTCGAGACGAGGACACCGAGGAAGTTGAGGAGCCCTGAGTAGACGACCGCGACGGGCGGGGGCAGCGAATGGGTGTAGATGACGGTCGCCACGGCGTTGGCGGTGTCGTGGAAGCCGTTGACGAACTCGAAGCCGAGCGCGATCAGGAGCGCCACGAAAAGCAGAAAGAAGGACAGTATCGCGAGTCCGTGGGGCATGGCCCGGTTCACATCGGACACCAGGCTGAAGCCGGTATACCCGACGCCGATCGCCAGCAGGATCACGAACAGGAGAATCGTCGCCCGGCTCGGTTTGTGATCGAGCGTCGGTCGGTCGGCGGGGATGTGCGTGGCGGCAACGCTGCTCATGGCGCGTACTCATTTCTCTACTTCGGGGGACAGCGAGCGTATGACAGAAATATGCCGGATTGATGACGGCCGCGCGGCAACCCCCAGCCGGCGCCGGCCGGGTTGGGTTTGTGTTATTTTTCAAGGCTTTCCGGCAAGGCGAACCCTTGAATACGGGGCGCCCCGTCCCGAGGATAGAGGATCACCATGAGCAGCGACCCGCGAAGCCCCGATAGTTTCGACGTCATCGTCATCGGCGCCGGGCCCGCGGGCTATCCGGCCGCCATCCGGGCCGCGCAGAACAAGCTGACCGTGGCCTGTATCGATGAATGGAAGAACCATGACGGTACCGCCGCTTTCGGCGGCACCTGCCTCAACGCAGGCTGCATTCCGTCGAAGGCGCTGCTCGAATCCACCGAGCTCTACCACCGCCTGCGCGAGGAATTCCCGGTGCACGGCATCACGGTGTCGGGCATCACGCTCGATCTGGCCCAGCTGCAGAAACGCAAGAGCGGCGTCGTGCGTGCCATGACGCAGGGGATCGTGGCGCTGTTCAAGGCCGCCGGCGTCACCGGGCTCCAGGGACACGGACGGCTGCTCGCCGGCCGCAAGGTCGAGTTCACCGGCCACGATGGCACACGGCGCACCCTCAGTGCGCGCCACGTGGTACTGGCCTCGGGCTCGACTCCCATCGAGCTGCGCTCCGCCCCCTTCAAGCCGCCGCAGATCGTCGATTCCTGGGGCGCGCTCGAGTTCGACTCCGTGCCGAAGCGGCTCGGGGTGATCGGGGCGGGTGTCATCGGACTGGAGCTCGGGAGCGTGTGGCGGCGGCTCGGGAGCGAGGTGACCGTGCTCGAGGCGCTGCCGGAGTTCCTCGCGTTCGCCGATCAGCAGCTGGCGCGCGAGGCGTTGCGGCAGTTCAAGAAGCAGGGTCTGGACATTCGCCTCGGAGCCAAGGTGACCGGCGCAGAGGTGTCCGGCGGAGCGGTCACGGTGGACTACAGCGATGCCAAGGGGGAGCAGCACGCGAGCTTCGACCGTCTCGTGGTCGCGATCGGTCGCCGTCCCTACACCACGGACCTCTTCGCCGCCGACACGGGTGTGCAGCTCGATGAGCGCGGCTTCATCAAGGTCGATGAGCACTGCCGCACGGGCGTCGAGAACGTCTGGGCGATCGGCGATTGCGTGCGCGGCCCGATGCTCGCGCACAAGGGCAAGGAGGAGGGGGTAATGGTGGCCGACCTGATCGCCGGCGGCTATGGCGAGATGAACTACAAGGTGATACCCGCAGTCATCTACACGGCTCCGGAGATCGCCTGGGTGGGCCTCACCGAGGAGCAGGTGAAGGCGAGCGGTCGTGAGTACAAGACGGGGAGCTTTCCATTTCTGGCGAGCGGCCGCGCACGCGCCATGGAGCAGGCGGCCGGGTTCGCCAAGATCATCGCGGCGCGCGATGACGACGAGATCCTCGGGGTGCACATCGTCGGTCCGCTCGCGGGGGAGCTCATCGCCGAGGCGGTGCTCGCCATGGAGTACTCCGCGAGCAGCGAGGACCTGCAGCGCACGATCCATGCGCATCCAACACTCGCGGAGGCCGTGCACGAGGCGGCGCTCGCGGTGGACAAGCGCTCGATCGATGGGATCAACCGCTGAGCGCCAGGCGGCTAATGACTGCGGCGCGCCTCGATCACGTTCGGCACCGCTTCGAGCCGCCGCAGCACGCGCGCGAGCTGCTCGAGGTCATTGACGGCAACCGCCAGCGAGAAATAGGCCATGCCGCTCTCGTGATCGGTGCGTGAGGTCACCGCATCGATGCTGAGTCGCTCGACGGCGAGCACGTCCGTGAGGTCGCGCAGGAGTCCCCGCCGGTCGTAGGCGCTCACGGCGAGGAGCACCGCGAGCGCCGCGGCATCGGCGCTCGACCAGTCGACCTTCAGCACTCTCTCGGGTTTCAGCGCCGCCATGCGGATGAAGCCGGCGCAGTCGCTGCGGTGCACGGTGACACCGCGGCCGAGCGCGACGTAGCCCGCGATCGGCTGCGGCCGCAGCGGGGCGCAGCAGCGCGCGAGGGTGGTCGGGAGATCCCCGACGCCCTCGATCTCCACCGGCGAGCTGCGGCGGCGCGAGGTCACGGCGCGCGCCGCGCGCGCGCTGCGGGCGGGCGGGGCGGGCTCGAACAGCCGGTTCGCCGCGTGCATCAGCTGCGTCACCGTGATCTCACCTTCGCCGAGCAGCTGGTGCAGGTGGTCGACATCGCGTGCCTGCAGCTCGCGCGCCAGCGCGGCGAGCTGCTCGGGACGCGCGCCGATGCGCGCGAGCTCGCGCTCCGCCAGCACCGCACCGGCGTTGCGATTCGCGCCCACGTCCTGCCGGCGGAACCAGGCGCGCACCTTGCTGCGGCTGCGGGGTGAGGCGAGATAGCCCTGCTCCGGGGCCAGCCAGTCGCGGCTCGGGGCCTCGTGCTTGCCGGTGATGATCTCGATGATCTCGCCGTTACTGAGCACGTGGCTGAGCGGCACGATGCGGCCGTTCGCCTTGGCGCCGCGGCAGCGATGTCCGAGCGAGGTGTGCACCTGGTAGGCGAAATCGAGCGGCGTCGCGCCCCGTGGCAGATCGATCACCTCACCCTTGGGCGTGAGCACGTAGACGCGGTCCTCGAAGAGCTCCGCGCGCATCCCCTCGATCAGGTCCCGGTCCGCCTCGGTGGGCCCGGCACCGTCCTGGGGCTCGAGCAGCCGCCGCACCCACTCGATCTTGCGCTGGTAGTCGGCATCGCGCGGACCGCCTTCCTTGTAGCTCCAGTGTGCCGCGACGCCGAGCTCGGCATGCTCGTGCATCTGTGGCGTGCGGATCTGCACCTCGAGGCTCTTCGCGGCCGGGCCGATTACGGCGGTGTGTATGGAGCGATAGCCGTTGCCTTTGGGGGTGGCGATGTAGTCATCGAACTCGCCGGGAATGTAAGGCCAGTGCCCGTGTACGACCCCCAGTGCCGCGTAGCACTCGGGGATCGAGGCCACCACGATGCGCACGGCACGCACGTCGAAGAGCTGCTCGAAGGCGAGCTGCTTGCGCTGCATCTTGCGGTAGATGCTGTAGATGTGTTTCGGACGCCCGTAGACCTCGGCGGCGATGCCGGCAGCGCGCAAGTGGCGCTGCAGGTCCTCGCACAGCATCTCGATGTAATGCTCGCGGTCGGCGCGGCGCTCGTTGAGCGCCGCCGCCACACGACGGTATTCCTCGGGCTCGAGGTAGCGGAAGGCGAGATCCTCCAGCTCCCACTTGAGCTGCCACACCCCGAGGCGGTTGGCGAGCGGTGCGTAGACCGCGCGCGCCTCCAGAGCGCGCCGGCGGCGCTCGTTCTCCGGCAGGGCGCGTGCGTGGCGCAGCGCGACCAGCTCCTCTGCGAGCCGCGCGAGCACGAGGCGCGGGTCGCTCACCACCGCCAGCAGCATCTTGCGCAGCGTCTCGGTCTGGCGCGTGTCGAGTCCCTGCGCCGGCGACCAGTCACGCGGCAGACCGAGCGTACCGAGCCGCTGCAGAGCGACCGCGATGTCGGTGGCGCCCCGGCCGACGATGCCCGCTGCCTGCTCGGAGGTGAGCCCGGCGCTTGCCAGCACCGGGCGTGCGAGCAGCGCATGCGCGAGCTCGGTGCTCTCGGTGAGGCCGCCCATGATCTCGGCCGCCTCGGCGGCGAAGCCGAGCTCCTCGACGCGAGAAGCGCCGGCGCGCTCAAGCGCCATGCGGGCCCCGAGAATGGCCTCGCGGACGCGCGGCGGACAGATCTGACTGGTTTCCACGGTGCGTGGCCTCGTGGCCGGCAGCGATGGCACGGGCTCAGCGTGTCGCCCGCTCGGCTTTGCCGCTATCATACCGCCGGTTTTTTCGGGATGGAGCGCTCACTCATGACCGGCCACAGCAAGTGGGCCAACATCCAGCGTCGCGCCCGGGCGGCGGCTCGCTGCCGGCGGGTGATGGAAGAGCCGTGCGAGGGCCGCGAGCGCGTGCATTACGAGGGCTACGGCCCCGGCGGCGCCGCGGTGATGGTCGAGTGCGTCACCACGGACCGCAAGCGCATGGGCGCGGAGGTGCGGCGTACCTTCGTGCAGCATGGCGGGCAGCTCGGCGCCGATGGCTCGGTCAGCTACCTGTTCAACGTCGTGGGTCTGCTCACCTATCCGCCGGGCACCGACGAGGAGCGCCTGATGCAAGCCGCACTCGAGGCGGGCGCGGAGGATGTGGTGCCGAGTGCCGACACTTCGGTGGAGGTGCTCGCCGACCCGCTGGAATTCGCGACCGTCCGCGCGGTGCTGACGCACCGGGGCTTCGCGCCCGCGACCGCGGAGGTGACACGTCGGGCCGCCACATCGCTCGAGCTCACCGGCGAGGAGGCGGAAGCGATGGTGCAGCTGCTCGAGGCGCTCGAGGGCCTCGAGGACGTACGGGACGTTTACTCCAATGTCGAGATATCGGACGAGGTCCTGGCGCGCCTTTGATCCCGCAGCGGCCACCCCGCTCGCGGCGACACTGTGCGTTCGCATTCTCGGCCTCGATCCGGGCTCCCGCCGCACCGGCTTCGGGGTGATCGAGTGCCGCGGGCGGGAGCTGCGGCCGGTGGCCCATGGGTGCCTGAACGTGGCCGGCGCGCCGCATGCGACGCGCCTGCGGCTGATCTTCGAGGGACTACGGGCGCTGCTCGCCGAGCACGCCCCTGCCGAGGTGGCGGTGGAGCGGGTGTTCGTGAGCCGCAATGCCGACAGCGCCTTGAAGCTCGGGCAGGCGCGCGGTGCGGCGTTGTGTGCGATTCCTGCCGAGGTGCCGGTGTTCGAGTACGCACCGCGCGCCATCAAGCTCGCCGTGGTCGGTTCCGGCGGTGCAGAGAAGTTTCAGGTCGCTCAGATGATCCGCGTGATCCTGTCGCTCGCCGAGCGACCGGCTGCGGATGCTGCCGATGCGCTCGCGGTCGCCGTGTGCCATGCGCATCAGCGGCAGGTGCATGGACGCATCCACTGCGACGCCGGACCGCTCGGGTCGCGGGCCTGAGCATGATCGGCTCGCTGCGCGGCAGGATCGCCTCAAAGTCACCCCCGCAACTCACCGTCGATGTCGGCGGGCTCGGCTACGAGCTCGAGGCGCCCATGTCGACTTTCTTCCATCTGCCGCCGGTCGGCGAGGAAGTGCGGCTCCTGACGCACCTGGTGGTGCGCGAGGACGCCCACGTGCTGTATGCGTTCGCAACCGAGGAGGAGCGGCGACTGTTCCGCAGCCTCATCAAGGTCTCGGGCGTTGGCCCGAAGATCGCGCTCGCGCTGCTGTCGGGCATCAGCGTGGCGGCCTTTGCGGAGTGCGTGCAGCGCGAGGACACCGCCGCTCTGACACGCATCCCGGGGGTGGGGCGCAAGACCGCCGAGCGGCTGATCGTGGAGATGCGCGACCGCCTCGCGGCCCCAGCACCCGGCACGTCGGCGGCGGCGGTCACGGCAGGGGCGAGTGCCGAGGGCGAGGCGTACGGCGCCCTCGTGGCGCTCGGCTATCGTCCGGCGGAGGCCACGCGCTTGCTCAAAGCGATAGGTCCCGGTACACATTCGACCGAGGAATTGATTCGCCGCGCCCTGCAGGCTGCGGCGCGGGAGTCGGGCACCTAAGTGGCTGCAGAGCGCATCATCAGCGGCGCCGTGAGTGCGGAGGAGGAGGCCGTCGAGCGAGCCATCCGCCCGCGCCGGCTGCAGGAGTACATCGGCCAGACCCCCGTCAAGGCGCAGCTGGAAATCTTCATCAGCGCGACGCGGGCGCGCGGCGAAGCGCTCGATCACGTGCTCGTGTTCGGTCCGCCCGGCCTCGGCAAGACGACGCTCGCTCACATCATCGCCGCCGAGCTCGGCGTGAACCTGCGGCAGACCTCCGGTCCGGTGCTGGAGCGCGCCGGGGATCTGGCGGCGCTCCTCACCAACCTGCAGCCGCGTGATGTTCTGTTCATCGATGAGATTCATCGCCTCGCGCCGGTGGTGGAGGAGGTGTTGTACCCCGCGATGGAGGACTACCAGCTCGACATCATGATCGGTGAGGGGCCGGCCGCACGCTCGATCAAGCTGACACTGCCGCCCTTCACACTGGTCGGCGCCACCACGCGCGCGGGGCTGCTCACCTCGCCGCTGCGCGACCGTTTCGGCATCGTGCAACGGCTCGAGTTCTACGCGGTCGAGGACCTCGAGCGGATCGTGACGCGCTCCGCGGCGATTCTGCAGGTGAGCATCGATGCGGGCGGCGCGCGGCGCATCGCCCAGCGCTCGCGGGGCACCCCGCGCATCGCCAACCGGCTGCTGCGGCGCGTGCGCGACTACGCGCAGGTGCGCGCCGAGGGCCGCATCGATGAGCCGATCGCCGATGCCGCACTCGATCTGCTCGAAGTGGACCGCGAAGGCTTCGACACGCTCGATCGCAAGCTCCTCACGGCCATCATCGAGCGCTTCGACGGGGGCCCGGTGGGCATCGACAGCCTCGCGGCGGCGCTCGGTGAGGAGCGCGATACGCTCGAGGATGTGACCGAGCCCTTTCTGATCCAGCAGGGGTTCCTGGTGCGCACCGCGCGCGGGCGCATGGCGACGCGCGCCTCGTACCTGCACTTCGGCATCAAGCCCCCCGAGCGCGCGGCGACGCTGCCGCTGTTCGAGGGCGAGCGGTGAGCGGCTTCTCCTGGACGGCACGTGTGTACTGGGAGGACACCGACGGCGGCGCCATCGTCTATTACGCCAACTACCTGCGCTTTCTCGAGCGCGCCCGTACCGAGTGGCTGCGGGCGCAGGGACACTCGCAGCGCGAGCTCGCCCGTGAGCCGGGGATCCTGTTTGCGGTGGTGAGCCTGCAGGTGGACTACCGCGCCCCGGCGCGGCTCGATGATGAGCTCGAGATCACCTGCGACCCCCACGCCGAAGGCGCGGCGTCGCTGCGCTTTGCCCAGTGCATCTATCGCACGGGCGGGGCGCAGCGGGAGGAGTTGCTGCTCGAGGCGGGGGTGCGCGTGGCGTGCGTGGACGCCCACACTCTGCGGCCACGCCGCCTGCCGCAGTTCCTGCGGTCAGCGCTCGAGGCCGGGGCGCATCCATGACCGAGCCGCTCTCGATCATACGGCTCATCGTGCAGGCGAGCGTGCCGGTGCAGATCGTCATCGGACTGCTGCTGCTCGCCTCGCTCACCTCCTGGGCGATCATCTTTCGCAAGTGGCGCATCATCGGCCGCGTGCGGCGCGAGGCGGATCGCTTCGAGGGACGCTTCTGGTCGGGCGATGACCTGGCGACGCTCTACCGCGCCATCGAGTCGGCGGGCGGGGCCACCGGGATGGCCGGCATTTTCGAGTTCGGGTTCCGCGAGTTCGCACGGCTGCGTCAGAGTGCGGCGGCCACGGAGCAGCTGCTCGAGGGCTCGCGCCGTGCGATGCGCGTGGCGCAACTGAAGGAGATCGACCGCCTCGAGCACAGCCTGGCAACGCTCGCGACCGTCGGCAGCACGAGCCCGTACGTCGGGCTCTTCGGCACCGTTTGGGGCATCATGAGCGCCTTCTCCTCGCTCGGTAACGTGCAGCAGGCGACGCTTGCGATGGTGGCCCCGGGCATCTCCGAGGCGCTGGTCGCGACCGCCATCGGCCTCTTCGCAGCCATCCCGGCCGTCATCGCCTACAACCGCTTCGCCGACCAGGTGACGCGGCTCGAGCTGCGCTTCGACGCCTTCATCGAGGAGTTCTCCACCATCCTGCAGCGCCACGCGGCGCGTGCCGCCGGGACGACCGGACCGGAGCGCTGACATGCAGACCTCGCGCAGCCGCCGCCTCATGGGCGAGATCAACGTCGTGCCCTACATCGATGTCATGCTGGTGCTGTTGATCATCTTCATGATCACAGCTCCGCTGCTCACGCAGGGTGTCAAGGTGGACCTGCCGAAGGGTGCCGCCGAACCTATCGAGGCGCAGCGCATCCCGCCCCTGGTGTTGTCGGTCGACCGCGCGGGCAAGCTCTACCTCAACGTGGGTCCGGATCCGCAGCAGCCGCTCGATGACGGCAGCGTCGCCGCCCGCGCCGCCGCGACGCTGCAGCGCAATCCGCAGACCCAGGTGCTGGTGAAGGCCGACAGCGCCGTGGCTTACGGGCGGGTCGTGCAGGCGATGGTCATACTGCAGCAAGCCGGCGCGCGCTCGGTCGGCTTCATCACCGAGCCGTTGCCACCGCCCCGGCACCGTGGGAGTTGATGCGCTCCCGCATGGCGCGCGTGAACGATCGCTGGATGTCGATTGCGCTCTCGGTGCTGCTGCACGCGGCGTTGCTCGGCGCGCTGCTGTATGGCTGGCTGAGGTTCCGGCAACCACCGCGGCCGGCGCCGACGCTGGCGATCGAGGCCCGGGTAGTGGATGCTCGCACGCTGCAGGGCGCGCCGGCGAAGCCGGCGGAGCCGACACCGCCCACGGCGGCGGAGCCGCCCGCTGAGCCGGAAGGGCCGCCGCAGCCGACGCCCGAGGAGCTCGCCGCCCGCGAGCAGCAGCGGCAACAGGAGGAGGCCGCTACCCAGCAGCGACTTGCCGAGCAGCAGGCGGCCGCGGCGGCCGCCGCGGAGGCGGCACGGCGCGAGGCCGAGCAGCGTGCCGCGGCGGAGCGCAAGGAGCGCGAGGCGGCCGAGGCGAAGGCGCGTGCGGCCGAGGAGCAGCAGCGGCAGGCTGCGGCGAAGGAGCAGAGCGAGCGTGAGGAGGATCTGCAGCGTGATCTCGCCGAGGAGGAGCAGGCGCGCAGGGCGCGTGCGGGTCCAGCGCTCGCCAGCTGGCAGTCACAGATCGCGGCCAAGATCAATCGCAACTGGCTGCGACCGCCGACGGCGCGTGCCGGCATAGAATGCATGCTCAACGTGACGCAGGTACCCGGAGGGGAAGTGACCGAGGTAAGCATCGGTGAATGTAATGGCGACCAGGCGGTGCGCGAGTCGATCGAGGCGGCGGTGTACCGGGCCTCACCGCTCCCACCACCGCCCGATCCGGCGCTCTTCGATCGCCATCTGCGTATCGACTTCAAGCCGGATTGAGCCCATGACCTCACTCACTGCCTTCGGATTCCTGCAGCGGCTGCGCACGCTCGCCTGCACCCTGCCGCTCCTGGCCGCGCTCATCAGCGCAGCGCCTCCCGCGCACGGGGAGCTGCAGATCGAGATTACCTCCGGGGTGCGCGATCCGGTGCCGATCGCCATCGTGCCGTTCGCGCACGGCGAGGCCGCCGCGAGCGACACCGACGTCGCCGACATCGTGCAGCACGATCTCGTCGGCAGCGGACGCTTCCGCGCGCTGCCGCGCGAGCGCATGCCGGCCACCCCGAGCCGGGCCGAGGAGGTGTCGAGCCCTTCGTGGAAGGCGGTGGGGAGCGATTACGTCGTCATCGGCCGCACCAGTGCGCTCGACAACGGCAACCTGGCCGTGGACTTCGGGCTCGTGAACACACTCACCGGCGCGCGCCTGGCGGCGCAGCGCTTCACCGGCGCGAGCGGCGCGCTGCGCAACGCGGCGCACCGGGTGAGCGATGTCATCTATCAGAAGATCCTGGGTGTGCGCGGCGCCTTCGCCACCCGAATCGCGTACGTGGGGGTGGACGGTGATCCCCCTGCGCAGCGCTACCAGCTGATCGTGGCAGACGCCGATGGCGCCAACCAGCACGTGATCCTCGAGTCGCGCTTTCCACTGATGTCGCCCGCCTGGTCCCCGGATGGCCAGTGGCTGGCGTACGTGTCTTTCGAGACGAAGCATGCAGCCGTGTACGTGCAGCTGGTGCGCTCGGGCGAGCGTCGTCAGGTGTCCGCCCGCGCGGGTGTCAACGGGGCACCGGCCTGGTCACCCGATGGACACAAGCTGGCCCTCACACTCGGGGGGAGCGGGGGGAACCCCGACATCTACATCCTCGATCTCAGCACGCAGGACCTGACGCGCGTCACCGACGATCCGGCCATCGACACCGAGCCCGAGTGGGCACCGGATGGCAAGTCGCTGTTCTTCACCTCGGACCGCGCCGGCTCGCCCCAGATCTACCAGATCGGCGCAAGCGCCGGCGCACGTCCCAAGCGCATCAGCTTCGAAGGCAATTACAATGCGCGGCCGCGCGTGTCGCCCGATGGCACGCAGCTCGCCATGGTGACACTCGACAATGGCGACTATCGGATCGCCATCCAGGACCTCGGCAGCGGTACGCAGCGCGTGCTCTCGCACGGGCACCTCGATGAATCGCCGAGTTTCGCCCCCAACGGGGCTACACTCATTTACTCGGAGCGCGAAGGCAGTCGCGGCTCGCTGGCTACGGTGTCCACCGACGGTCTGACGGGTTTGCGGTTGAAGGCTTCCCAGGGAGAGGTTCGGGAGCCGGCGTGGGGCCCGTTCAGCCCCTGAAGCGGCGCAGCGTGCAGCTCGCCTGTTACGGAGGAAGCGGAATGTCGCAGAAGACCCTGCATCGACTCATGGCCGTGGTGCTGCTCGTCGCGGCGTGTGCGCTCAGCGGCTGCGCGAGCAAGCCATCGAAGCCCGCCAACGCAGGCGAGACGGCCGCCGCCGGCAATGCCGGCGCAGCGGGGTCGGGCGCGGCCACTCAGAGCGCGAGCGGCGCAGGCGGCGGCGATGAAGAGGTGGCCGGACCGCAGGCCGGCACGCTCGCGCGGCGCACGGTGTACTTCGAATTCGACAGCAGCGAGATCAAGGGCGAGGGCACGGACATCGTGGCCGCGCACGCCAAGTATCTGGCAGCGAATCCGGGCACCCGCGTACGGCTCGAAGGACACACCGATGAGCGCGGCTCGCGTGAGTACAACATCGGTCTCGGCGAGCGGCGCGCGCAGTCGGTACGCCGCGCGCTCCTGCTCCAGGGTGCGGCCGATGCGCAGATCTCCACAGTGAGCTATGGTGAGGAGCGTCCGGCCGCGGCCGGACACGACGAGGCCGCCTGGAGCAAGAACCGACGGGTCGAGATCGTGTACCTGGCGGCGGGCCCGGCGCCGAAACCATAGGCATTGGATGGCCATGCGAACAATTCTGATCGTGCTCCTCGGCTCGCTGCTCGCAGCGTGTGCGACCACTCCCGACAAGGACCCGGTGCAACTGAAGCTCAACGACCTCGACGCGCGTGTTGCCCGAATGGAGCGCGCAGTGGAGAACGAGGTGCAGGTCTCGCAGAGCCTCGATGAGGTCCAGGCAAGTCTGCGCGAGCTGCGTGGACAGGTCGAGCAGCTCCAGCACAACAACGACGCGCTCCGCAAGCAGCAGCGCGACTTGTTCGGCGATCTCGAGCGGCGGATGAGCGCCGGTGGTGCTGCGGCCGGCGGCGCCGCGGCTGGGGGTACGGCCGGGGGTACGGCCGGTGCGGCGGCCGGGGTGGCGGCCGGGGTGGCCGCCGGAACCGCCACGGGTGCCGAGGCCGCTGCGGGCAGCAACGCACCTTCTCCCACCGAACAGGCGGTGTATGGACAGGCCTTCGATGCGCTCAAGGCGGGCAGCTACTCGGTGGCGATCACGGGGTTCAAGGACTTCCTGCACACCTACCCGGGCAGCTCGCTTGCCGATAATGCGCAGTACTGGCTCGGAGAAGCCTACTACGTGAGTCATGATTATGATTCCGCCGCCGGTGCCTTCCGCACGGTGCTGAAGAAATATCCCGACTCGCGCAAGGCGCCCGATGCGATGCTGAAGCTCGGCTACACGCAGCTCGAGCAGAAGCAGTATCCGGCCGCCCGGGCGACGCTCGATGAGGTGACGAAGAAGTATCCCGGCACCGAGTCGGCGAAGCTCGCCTCAGAGCGGCTGCGCCGCATCCCCGTCCAGCCGTCGCAATGATCCCCGGCGGGCGTGCCGCCGCGCACGTCCGCCGCCTTCCTCATGACACGTCTGCGCATCACCGAGATCTTCCACTCGCTGCAGGGCGAGGCCGACACCGCAGGCGTCCCAACGGTGTTCGTGCGCCTCACGGGCTGTCCACTGCGTTGCCAGTACTGCGACACCACGTACGCATTCCAGGGTGGCGAGTGGTGGGAGCTGACCGCGGTTCTCGAGCGCGTGCGGGAGTACGGCACGCGTCACGTGTGCGTGACGGGCGGTGAGCCGCTCGCCCAGAAGAGTTGCACGGCTCTGCTCACTGCGCTGTGCGATGCGGGCCTGCGGGTGTCGCTCGAGACGAGCGGCACGATGGCGCTCAGGGAGGTCGATGCGCGGGTGGTGAAGGTAGTGGACGTCAAGACACCGGGCTCGGGCGAGGAAGGGCGTAACCGCTACGAGGAGATTCCCCGGCTCGCGCCGCATGACCTCGTCAAGTTCGTGATCTGCGACCGTGCCGATTACGAGTGGAGCCGCGCCAAGCTGCGCGAGCTGGCGATTCCGGAAGGATGCACCGTGCTGTTCTCACCGAGTCACGAGCAGCTCGCCGCACGTGAGCTCGCCGATTGGATCCTGGCCGACCGCCTGCCGGTGCGCTTCCAGATCCAGCTGCACAAGTATCTCTGGGGCAACGTGCCCGGCAGGTGAGGGCGCTGCAGATGAGCGGAGCTCATGCGGTGGTGTTGCTGTCGGGTGGCCTCGATTCCGCCACCGCGCTCGCGCTGGCGCGCGAGCTGGGTTTCATGTGTCACGCACTCTCGGTGGACTATGGACAGCGGCACGCGGCCGAGCTCGAGGCGGCCCGGCGTGTTGCGCGCGCCTGCGGCGCACTCGAGCATCGCGTCATGCGCATCGATCTCGCCGGCATCGGCGGCTCGGCCCTCACCGACCGCGCCATCGCGGTGCCGGAAAGCCCGACTGAGGGCATCCCCGTCACCTATGTCCCCGCGCGTAACACCATCATGCTGGCGCTCGCGCTCGGCTGGGCCGAGGTTCTCGATGCACGGGACATTTTCATCGGCGTCAATGTGCTCGATTCGAGCGGCTACCCCGATTGCCGCCCGGAGTTCATCGAGGCTTTCACGCGCCTGGCTGCGCTTGCGACCCGCGCCGGAGTCGAAGGCAACCCCTGTCGGATCCACGCGCCGCTCATCGGCTGGACGAAAGCGGACATCATCCGCGCAGGAACGCGCCTGCGGGTTGACTACCGCGAGACGGTCTCCTGTTACCAGGCGGACGCGCAGGGCAGGGCCTGCGGCCGCTGCGATGCCTGCCGCCTGCGCCGTGCGGGCTTCCTCGCTGCAGGGGTGCCCGATCCGACCCGCTACCAGAGCCTGTAGTATCATGCCGCCCCCCGAGGGGGAGCCCGACGGCACACCTTTCGCGCGCTGGGGCGTTAGCTCAGTCGGTAGAGCATCGGACTTTTAATCCGCTGGTCGACGGTTCGATTCCGTCACGCCCCATATAAATCAAGAGGTTTCCTACCGCGTCCAGGTTCGCCGCAAGGGGCGGCCTCCTGAGTCGGCACGGTTTCCAAATCGCAAGGAGGCCGTGGCGTGGGCGGAGTCGCTCGAGAGCGCAATTCGCGAGGGCAGACACTTCCCGCATGCGGCCGCGAAGCGGACGAGCTTCGACGCGCTCGCGAAGGATTACGTCGAGACGGTGCTCGCGGAGTTCGCTGCGAAGGAGCGACTCACGCGCGAGCGGCAGCTCGCTTGGTGGTCGGTGCAGTTTGCCGGACTCTCCCTCGCGGATGTTACGCCTGACCGCATTTCGAAGGCGCGTGACAAGCTTGCGGTCGAAACCTTCAGGCGTGGACGGTCACAGAAGCATCCAGAGACGGGCGAGCTGACTCCGCCGAAAGAGTTCAAGCGCTCAGGCGCTACGGTTAATCGCTATATCGCGGCTCTTTCGCACGCGCTGAGCTTCGCTGTGAAGGAACGGCGACTGCTTCAGCGCAACCCCGTGAGTGACATCCGACGCAAGCCCGAGCCACGCGGGCGCACGCGCGTTCTGTCGGACGACGACCGCGCCAGGCTGATCAAGGCATGTGCAGAGTCGGCCTGGCCCGCACTGCACACGCTCGTGCTCTGGCAGGGCGCTAGAGGCTCTCCGCACGCTGAAGCTGAAAGACTCGGCGCGCAGTGAATACGTGTTTCCACCAGCCTTCCGGCCTGCCGGGTCCGTACGACCACTTCGACGCGCATTGGTACGTTGCGCTCAAGGCTGCGGGCATAGAGGATTTTAATTTTCACGACCTGCGCCACACCACAGCCTCAATGTTGGCCGCCCAAGGCGCCTCGCTGCTCGAAATCGCCGACGTGTTAGGCCACAAGACGCTCGTGATGGTGAAGCGCTACTCGCATCTCGTCGTCGATCACAAAGCGAAAGTCATTGAGAAGATGATCGCCGCCAAGGGCCTCTGAGGCAGTGTGATCCGAGCGTCGCCAGGCTCCGCATGACTGGGCAATGGCAGGGAGTCGGCGAGAAACGGGTTGTATCCCCTGCCAGGGAATAAGGGTCAAAAGCTTCGAGGGTTCGAATCCCTCTCTCCTGCAGGCAAAACACTAACTTACGCCCTCTAAGCTATCCTTCGCAGATGACCCTGAAGATGCTGCCGGTGGTAAAAGCGGTGGGACGAGGGGATTGGTTACTCCTTCGTTACAGTTATCTTGGATGTGCTGGCGTTCGCTGACGGCGAGCTCCTCGACCGCCATCCTTAACAACAATCCGAACTTCAGGGCAATGCCGATGAATTTCGAAGAGCTAAAGACTCAAATTGCGGAAATCGTGGCGATCTGCAAGGAAGTGCCTGAGGAATTCCGAGCGCGGTATTATCGGTCCGACAAGAGAAAAGCGTGAGCCTCAATGCGCAGTGGCGGTCATAGGGGAGGGAAGCATGTCAACAGCTCGGGCCGGGATTAGTTACGGTATCGCCCTTTTGTTGATTGCCGGCTGCGCTGACACCGTGCCGACAGCATACTCCGGAGGGGAAGCGCCGATTAAGAAAGTGGCATTTCCTGGCAAGCCTTTGACCGTCTACTACTTTTACAGTCTCAATCCAGACTGCACACCCTCAGGATCCGCTCTTGTCGAAGTAACTTACCGGCCTCATAACGGTTCAGTCGAGATACAACACAATGTTGAGCACTACCCACAGTATGCTCCGAGTAATGCGCGGTTTCGATGCAATACCCAAAGGGTCCCCTCTGAAGCGGTTATCTACACTTCGCGCCCGGCATTCCTTGGTTCAGACGCCTTCGCAGTGCGAACTGTGTACACGGAAAGTGGAAGCGAGTCCGTCAAGTCCTTCAAAATATCGGTTGAAAATCCTCCCAAGCAGTAAGAGCTGCTCGAGGCGGGTGCGAAGCCTATGCGACACCGTCGTGAGGTGTCTCGCATGAAGAGTTTCGTCGGCAAGGCCACTTATCATTTTCGCTCAGTGCGCTTTCCCAAGCCTGTTTCGGTATCCGCTCAGATCGCACACCCCGTTACCTTACTTGCGAAATTGATCCTGATGGTCACGCCAATTGTTTCGGCGGCGGAACCGCAAAAGGATTGCCGACTGAGGATGCTCGCTTCAATTTCAATTGACCGTTCCAGCCGCTCGGGGCCGACCATACCAATTGTTGTTCAAAATATCCCGGTTCGAGCGTGGGTTAACACCGAATCGGCATTCAGCGTGATCGATCAGCAAGCGGTCGAGCGGCTCGGACTGAAAACGTGGAAGCTCGGCCCGGGGACACCGGGAATGTCATGGGGCGGCAATCAAGTAACGGGCTACACGATCGTACCGGCGATGTCCCTAGGTAACGCGCGCTTCAAAGACAGAACGATGCTGCTAACCCCAACGCGCAGCCGCTCAAGCAGTGGTATGGATCCACTCGTTGATACTCCAATTGCGTACTTGGGCATGGATGTCCTGACTAGCGTCGACATAGAGTTGGATCTTGGTCATGACAAAATCAATCTCTTCTCTCCTGATCATTGTTCAGGTCAGGTCGTATATTGGGCAGATCGCTATGACGTGCTGCCGATGCGCCGCGGCGTGCTCAAAGACCTCTATTTTGTCATGGAGTTAAACGGCAAGAAGTTGCAGACGCAACTTTCGACAGGAGATTGGTCATCGAGTGTTTTCGCGAATGTCGCAAGTAAACTGTACGCATGGGACGAAAATCCATCAGGCCGGCAGTCGATGACGGGAGAGAATGGTTCCTCGGGGAGCTCCCGGGCAATGACTTTGACGGCCGGTGGATTAA
>Ga0335069_10005912_pt1 | contig 17891 bp, 11 predicted proteins | sample Lox_Sample_11_FD_206714 | JGI IMG/M metagenome (GOLD analysis project Ga0335069, IMG submission 206714) | Soil microbial communities from Loxahatchee National Wildlife Refuge, Florida, United States - Lox_Sample_1.1 | ecosystem: Environmental > Terrestrial > Soil > Wetlands | place: USA... | reverse complement strand
TAAATTGGCAATTATAAAAAGAGGCAGCATAAATCTTTATCAAGATCCAAATACCCTCAAGGTGAAATATTAAGCCTTTTTTGTTTATTGTATCTTAACAAACCTCAAAACCTCATCCCCTTTATCCTTTTGAAGGATAAGGAGGTAGAACCCGGGATGCAGGTCAGCGAGGTTCAGTGTAAACCTTCCTTTTCTCACTGTAAGTTCCTGCCTGAAAACTCTCCCGTTCAGATCGATAATCATTGCCTGGCTGATTCCGCCAGGGTCTTCAATATTCAGCTCATCGCGTGCCGGAACAGGCCATATCCTTGTGGCCCGGCTCTTCTCCAAATCATCGAGTCGTGTCGGAATATCAGCTGTGACCACCAGGCTGTCGACGAAAAATCTTTTGGTTACTCCCTGAACCTTAATCCTGCTTGATGTGGTTCCTCCAGTGAGAGCCATTGTTATCTTCGACCAGGCTTCAACAGGAGTGATAATATCACCTTTAATCATTCCATCAACATATACCTGTACCGTTGTGGCATCACTCTGCCATCTTGCGATGCTGAAACTCAGGGTGAAGATGCCTGTGTTGGCCGACAGGTCCAGAGGAGGTGTCTCAATCCAACCGGACGAGGAGCCGGTGCCGATCTTGATCTCACCCCCTGCCGAATAGATCAGGCTGCCATGCCAGCCAGGGATACAGGTCTTCTGGTCAAGAACAGAAGAGGCATCAAAAGTCGAAGGAGTTGTGTGGGAGCCGGTCGTGAAACCCGAGAAGTCCTCAGACAAAAGTATTGTCTGACCGCTGGCACCATCAGTTACAATTAACAGCAATGCCAGCATAATTGCCGAATGCAGCGATAGTTTCATCTTATAAGTATTTATCCCCGGGAGGGGCCTTTTAGCATCCCTAATTTACAAATTGCCGGGGATTAATAAGGATGAATTATCATAGTTTTAATAACTTATATGGGGTTTTGTCTTTTGTGGTGAAAAATGGAAATCATATATTCGCAAAAGTCAAAGTACTAACCCTAAAATCAGATAAAGTGAAAAACATTTTCCGGATCATTATTCCTGCATCCCTTGTGGCCTGTATGGCTGTGGCATGCAAAACAGAACCGAAAGCTGATCTCTCAAACCCTTTCTTCACGGAATACAAAACCCCGTGGGAGGTCCCGCCTTTTGAAAAGATTTACGCGAAACATTATCTCCCTGCCTTTGAAAAAGGAATGGAAGAGGCACGGAAAGATATAAATGCCCTTCTGGCAGTGAAAGATGAGCCCACCTTCAAAAATACTATTGAAGCATACGACAGGGCCGGTGAACTTCTTGATAGGGTGAACCAGGTCTTTTCATCGCAGTCACAATCCAATACCAACGATTCCCTTCAGAAGCTGGAGGTTGAGATCAACCCCAGAATTTCAGCTTTCAGGGATGAGATAAGCATGAATCCGAAGCTTTTTGAAAGGGTTAAATCGGTGTACGAGAACCAGGCAAAATTCAACCTGACGGACGAAGAGAAATTTATCCTTGAGAATATATATAAAGGCTTCATAAGGAGGGGTGCTAACCTGAAGCAGGCCGACCAGGATACAATGAAAGCCATTAATCAGAAACTTGCCACACTCACTGTAAAATTCAGCCAGAATGTGCTGGCCGAAACAAATGGTTACAGGCTTTTCATTACCGACAGGAAGGATCTTAAGGGTCTGCCTGAAAGCCTTGTCTCAGCTGCTGCCGACGAAGCCAAGAGCGCCGGGTTTGAAGGCAAATGGGCCTTCACCACAAAGAGGCCGAGTATTTTCCCGTTTATTACATATTCAACCGACAGGGCGAAAAGGGAAGAAATCTATAAAGCCTATACAATGCGTGGCAATAATGGTAATGATCACGATAATAACAAGATACTCGCAGAAATAGTAAACCTTCGCGCACAAAGAGCAAAACTCCTTGGTTACAGGAATCATTCATCACTGGTACTGGAGCCAAACATGGCAAAGACACCCGAGAATGTTGATAAGCTCCTTATGAGCCTCTGGGAAAAAGCTTTGCCTGTCGCAAAACACGACCGCGACGATATGCAGAAAATGGTATATGCCGAGGGTGGAAAATTCAAAATTGAAGCATCAGACTGGTGGTATTATGCAGAAAAGCTCAGGAAGAAGAAATTTGACCTTGACGACAATGAGCTCCGTCCCTATTTCAAGCTGGAGAATGTCAGGAACGGTGCATTCGAGGTTGCTCACCGACTTTTCGGCATCACTTATGAACCGATTAAAGACATACCCGTTCCGAATTCGGAGGTGCAGGCTTTTGAGATTAAGGATTCAAGCGGCGCCCACCTGGGTGTCCTTTACATGGACTTCTTCCCGCGTCCGGGCAAGCAGCAGGGAGCGTGGTGCACCACACTCAGGACCCATCATATTATTGATGGTAAGGAGACAACACCCGTCATTTCCACGGTCTTTAATTTTACCCGTCCGTCAAGTGAGCTTCCGGCTCTCCTGAGCCTGGAGGAAGCTTCCACTCTTTTCCATGAATTCGGTCATTCAATCGATGCCCTCTTTAACAAGCCTCATTTCATCAACATTTTCCCGGCAGGGGACTTCATAGAACTGCCTTCGCAGCTGATGGAACACTGGTGCACCGAACCAGAGGTGCTTGCAATGTATGCCAGGCATTACAAAACAAATGAACCTATTCCCGCGGCGCTGGTGAAGAAGATAAAAAACAGCGGTTATTTTAATGAAGGCTTCATCACAGTCGAATACCTGGCTGCTTCACTTCTTGATATGGCTTATCATACCCAGGAAGCCCCGGCAAACGTTGATGTCCAGAAGTTTGAGAAAGAGTTTTTCAATAAGCTGGGCCTTATTCCCGAAATTGTGTCCAGATACAGGAGCACTTATTTCCTCCACATTATGGATGGTTATGATTCGGGATACTACTATTATATATGGGCAGCCGTCCTCGATAACGATGTATTTGCGGCTTTCAAGGAAAAGGGAATCTTCGACGCCGCAACGGCACTTTCATACAGGAAGAACCTTCTTGAAAAGAACGGCATCATGGATGCAATGCAGTCGTTTATCAACTTCCGTGGAAGGACTCCTTCTGTCGAACCGCTACTGAAGAACAGGGGTCTTATGTAGTGAGTTAAGAGTTTATTAAGGAATTGACTCAACTGATACAAAAAGAAAGAGGGTGCAGGTGCATCCTCTTCTTTTTATCTCCTTAATACGTGGTATAAACCGAATTATTCAAAAGCAGTTTCAATTTCTTTAAGTGAAACTCCCAGTACCAGCGAGGAAATTGCATCGAGCTGTTTCCTCTCGCCGGTTATATGAACCGTGACCTGTGAATGAGTAATCGATTCACCTGGTTTAAGAGCAGCGGCCGGTGAAGATGTTTCCAGTTCGTAGAAAGGACCCATCTGCGAACCATCGGCAAGAGGGCCGTCATTATACGAGTTAAAGGCATCGCCCGAGTACGGATGCTCCTGTATCTGCCATGCTGAATTGACATAGTCGGTGATACCTTCGGGAAGCCTGCAGAAAAGCAAGGTAAGTATGTTTTTTTCAGAATCGAAGCTGCCCATCACTCCTGCCGTCCTGAGAGGAGGAATTCCTATTTTCCCCCGGCTTTTTCCATCTGCCCTGAAAAAGATATGATTGTCCTTCAGCCTGAGCCTGTCAGCCGGTATTTTCCCGAAATAATTGTCATTTACCTTTACACCTAAGGCTTTTTCCTCACCTTCTCTCACGGGGATCACGATAACAACAGCGGGAGAGGGTGTAAACATTCCCAACATCCATACCGACAGCTGACCCGATTCTTTTTTCCAGTCGGAATTTCCTTTATTTGTAAGTGTATTTTCTGATTGATAGGCAACAAGGTTCAGACCCCCAGGTGATATTCCTGTAAGTGCGGCCAGTGCCTTGTCGTCAAGCAGCTTTACGGTCCTGTCTATCTCAATGTCGAATCTGGTGGCGCTGTAATTAATTATTGATACAGCGGTTCTGAAAGATGCCGATGATGTATCCTGGGAGACAACCTCCCATGGTTTTGAATCGATGAACTCAGGAGTCTGCCAGTTGTCATATACAAACTCCCTGCCTGCCGGGAAGAATATTGAAAACTGGCCACCCTCCGGTCCCAGCCATAGCCTCTCTTCTCCACCGAAAGCATTGATATGTTTTAAAAGAGTACCTTTTAAGATAAGATCGCGGTTAATCCAGCCGAAGCTGAATCCCATGTCTCCATCCTGGCTGCTTGTCATTACCCTGCCCTGCCAGTCGGGTGCTATCACGAGCCTGGCATTTTTCAGCCTAAGCTCGATAATCCTTGTATGTGTTTTCAGGAAATCCCTGTTATAACCATAAAGGGCCGAAGTATCAGTTTTCATCTCTTTCGCATTTTTTGAATTCACTCTTCCCTGGTTGGTACACGATTGCAGGGAAATGCAAATCACGATTATCAGAAAAATTCCTTTTTTCATTTCAGGTTGAATAAAAATAGGAAAGTAAAGGTAATAAAAGAGAGGATTCAGGCTACGCAGGAAAATGCTTGTTGAGAATATTCTCAAGACTCTCCCTTGAAATGGGTTTGGCCAGGTAATCGTCGAAGCCGGCAGCGAGTATCTTAGTGTCATCTCCTGCAAGAGCGTAAGCTGTTTCTGCAATAATCTTCAGATCATTGTTCAGCTTTTTTATTTCTACCATTGCATGATACCCGTCCATAACCGGCATTTTGAGATCCATCATTACAAGATCAATATTATTGTTGTTCATGCAGGCTTCCACAGCCAGCTTGCCATTTACCGCGGTAATGACATTCCAGCCGATCTGTTCAAGCATCTTTTTAAGAACAATAAGGTTGTACTTGTGATCTTCAACCAGAAGAACGGTCTTCTTCCTTACCTGTTGCCCGGTCTTGTTTTTTTCCATTTTCAGAGAAGTGATGGTCCCAGACGTTAATCAGAATTGCATCCTCAGTAGGAAAAACAAAAGTAATAATTTGTTTTTAATACAAAATGTTAAAAGTCAGCTATAATTAAATTAATACCTGAATTACTATCCTCTTATTGAAATAACTTGTTCAACGGTCGGTAGTTTTCCCTGTCCGCTTCGGTTTATACCTTCGCCAGAACCTGAAACTGGTGAGCGAGGTGAGCCTGAGCAACACCCTCAGCGGACCGAATGAAGAAGCGTAATGAAAAACAAGGTACAGTATCGCCGGTATTGCTATCGTCAGAGCCAGGTTTGATGCCTGAGTCAGGATTACCCACAAAGCGGAGTGCCTTTCGATTCCAGCCCATTCAATTACTTTTAAGGTGAGCCAGCTGTTTACCGCGATGATGATGAAATAGAAACCGACAGCCATGCCATGGGCCGCCTCGATGGCTCTTTCAGGGCAACGGTTAAGGCATCTCATGCAACTCTCGCATGTAAGCTTCCAGTATGGCCTGTTGCGAACCAGGAGAATGGAATTTGTCGGGCATTCCTTTATGCAGATTCCGCAATTGTTGCACCTGCCTGTGGCTATGAATGTCTTCGAGAGGAAGAACCTTCCTGCAATATAGTATCCAAGCCCGATTGGACTGATTGCAAGGTCAACCGGCAGGCTGTACAGCCCCCTGAAGATTCTTTTCCCTGAGAATAGCTTAATTGCAAAACCCCTCACAATTTTCTCGCATCTTGTGAAAATAGAATCTATCACTTCTGCTTTAATGCCCGGATGGAGAGGTATCCAGTTTGACGGCAGATCGACCGGAAGCAAACCCCTGCACCGGTATCCTTTCAAAAACAGGATGAAGGCAGGGAGAATAAGGGCAAGTCCGCTAAGACCCTGAAGAAACAGCTTTGACATTTTCATTCCTGCCCGCGTATTAAGCAGGAATACATCCCTGCACAGACCGCGGGGAAAGCCGGATATGAACTTCAGCATAATAGGGGCTGCGTTAAATCCATGCGTGGGGAATGCAAAACCGATAATGGTTCTGCCCGATTTTCCCGGGAAGGAAATATTCTCCAGCCTGTCAATCTGCTGTACCACGACACTGATGCCTATCTTCTCGGCTTCCTCCTTTATCCAGAATGATGATGCCCTGGCATTCCCGGTTCCTGAAATATAATAGATGTACAGGGAGTCCCACCTGTTCACCGGCGATACTTTTAAAACCTGGTTCGGCTCATTCATGACAGGTTTCCAATTCTTCCTGAATTTACATCTATTTTATCTAAAAAACACCCGGGAGCATCAAAGTTCAGCCGCATGAGATAAATTTGCGTATGTATTGCAGATAAACCCTGACTAATATGAAAGCCGGATTTTGTGGTATAACACCTGATGAACTTTCAATCATTCTAGGCGGTGAAAGCACAGGGGAGAGGTATGCAATGAAAATTGTTACGAATTTTTACAGGCGAAGGATTCATGATTTTCAGGATATGACCAATATTCAGAAATCCCTGAGGACATACCTGTCAGGGAAATTTGTTTCGGGACTCTCTTCACCGCTGAAAAGCGAAAGTTCAGCGGATATGTCAGTAAAATATCTTTTCAGCTGTGCAGGAGACAGGATACATGAATCGGTTTATATTCCTGAAAAAGGCAGAATTACAATTTGCGTATCAACCCAGTCGGGATGCAGGATGGGATGTCCTTTCTGTGTTACCGGGAGCATGAGGTTTAACGGAAATCTTTCGGCCGGTGAAATAGTGAACCAGGTGATTTCAACGCCTGGTTCAGAAGGGGTAACCCACGTGGTGTTCATGGGAATGGGCGAACCGCTTGATAATACCGATGAGGTGATTAAGGCCTGCAGGATACTGACTGCCGGATGGGGCCTTTCTCTCAGTCCAACGCATATTACCGTTTCAACTGTGGGACTAACTGATGGGGTCCGCCGTTTCCTGAATGAATCGGACTGCAATCTTACCTTCAGCCTCTTATCTCCATTCAGTGATGAAAGAATGTCTGTCGTGCCTGCCGAGAAAAAATGGCCCTCATCCGAAATTATTGAAATGATCAGTGCGTACCCTTCGCCTAAGAAAAGGAGGTTCACCATCGGGTACCTGATGATGGAGGGAATCAATGATTCCGACCGTCATCTTGCCGAACTTATAAAAATAGTAAAAGGGACAGGTATGAGAGTCAACATACTGCCATATCACAGGGTGGACGGGAACGGACCTTTTCCCTCAGGCCAGGCAAGAATCAACCTGTTCAGAAACATATTGATGCAGTCAGGAATTTCAGCATCCGTGAGGAGATCGAGAGGCGGGGATATTTCAGCGGCATGCGGTATGCTGGCTGGTAAAAATAAATAACTTTCAGAAAAATATTGCTTACCATATCATGAAGAAGAATCTGACCCCCATCATCATTATTGCCATTATTGCTTTCGGATGCAGGCATGGTAAAATGCCCGGCAATCAGGGTAGTTACGCGATTATCCCGGCCCCTGTGATGCTCAGTGAAAAGCCGGGAAAGTTTGAATTCACCGAAAAATGCAAGGTCATCATTTCAGGGCTGAATGAAGAGACCAGGATTCCCGCGGACCTGTTAGTTTCACTCCTGAAGAATCCTACGGGATGGAAGATCGAGATCGGGGAAGGAGCGAAGGCACAGAGCGGTTCAGTTTTTATGTCACTTGATACAGCCGTTAAAAACCCTGAAGGATATAAATTGTCAGTCAGGGAAAACATAATAGTCATTAAGGCAGGAACTGCCGCAGGATTGTTCTATGCTGTCCAGACGCTGAGACAGTTAATGCCTCCCATGGTGGAAAAAGATTCGATTGTCGTTAACCCGGCGGTTGAGGTGCCCTGCTGTGAAATTTCTGATGAACCGAGATTCTCTTACAGGGGTATGCATCTGGATGTGGGCAGGCACTTCTTCCCGGTAAGCACAATCAAGAGATATATCGACCTGCTTGCCTCCCAGAAGATGAACACATTTCACTGGCACCTTACAGACGACCAGGGCTGGAGAATTGAGATAAAGAAATATCCCGGGCTCACCGGGGTCGGAGCCTTCAGGAAGGAGACCGTGGTGGGTCATGCCCACAGCAAGCCGGAACTGTACGACGGGAAGCCATACGGCGGGTTTTATACACAGGATGAGATAAAGGATGTCGTAGCCTACGCCAGGTCGAAGTTTATAACAATCATCCCCGAAATAGAAATGCCCGGGCATGCCATGGCAGCACTGGCGGCATACCCCGGGCTTTCCTGCACTGGCGGACCTTTCGAGGTGGCAAAAACATGGGGAGTTTTCGACAATGTCTTCTGTGCCGGTAAGGAGGAGACTTATAAATTCCTTGAAGATGTTATTTCGGAGGTTGCCGATCTTTTCCCGTCAAAATATATTCATGTCGGCGGCGATGAATGCCCGAAAACTAAGTGGGCCAAATGCAGGTTATGCCAGAAAAGGATGAAAGATGAAGGTCTGAAGGACGAGAAGGAGCTTCAGAGCTATTTTATAAAAAGGATGGAGAAGTTTATAACCTCGAAGGGCAAGAAGCTTATCGGCTGGGATGAGATACTCGAAGGGGGTATAGCCCCGGAAGCTACTGTAATGTCGTGGAGAGGAGTGGAGGGCGGCATCGAAGCTGCAAAACAGAATCATGATGTCATCATGACACCGTCTACCTATGTCTATCTCGACTACTACCAGTCAGATCCGAAGGATCAGCCTCTTGCAATAGGGGGACATCTCACTCTTGAAAAAGTTTATTCATTCGATCCCCGCTTTGACCAGCTGACTGCCGAACAAAATGCCCATATCCTGGGGCTTCAGGGTAATGTCTGGACCGAGTATATTTCAACACCATCATATCTTGAATATATGTTGTGTCCGCGAATGATGGCAATTAGTGAGACTGGCTGGACACCGTCGTCGAAGAAGGACTTTGAAGACTTCCTTGCGAGGTTTAATGTGTTGAAGAAGCACCTCGATATGATGGGTGTTAACTATTTCAAAGGGGAATACCGCGATTAGAAAGTGCAAGGGTCTGCTGCCTTCTAGTTCCCGTTTACAAGCTGGAACAGGATTTCATCGGCAAAGCCGTCAGCAGTTTTTATCCAGTCCTTTTTGATTCCGATCTCCCTGAAGCCATTTGCTGCAAACAGCTTGATGCTGATCTTGTTTGATGACAGTATGTTGCAATAGAGCTGGTGCAGCTGCAACGTGCCGAAGCTGTAATCTATAAGGCACTTAAGGGCCATCGTGGCCAGGCCTTTTCTCCTGTACTCCTCGTCGGCAACCAGGATCCCTATCCCGGCCCTTTTATGAAAGGGATCGAAATCGAAAAGATCTATTGTACCAATAGTCTTCCTGCTTTTTACATGATCGATCATCAGCCTGAGCTGCCCGGTCGTGTAAATATTCTTATGCGAGTTTTCAATATATCTTTTGAGGGTATATTTTGAGAAAGGTGCGACAGTGTTGCTAAGGACCCAGTACTTGCTGTCATTTTCCCAGAAATAAAGCAGTTCGAGATCTTCGGGTTCGACTGCACGCAGGTTAACCTCTTTGTATTTCATAGCCGTGGTCGTAAATTACTGATTGATCAAAAGGCTGTATTCTTTAATGAAAGCTTCCTTGTATCCCGATCTTCTCACCTCAACGAGAGCCGCCATTGCTTTTGAAAACCCTGTATATTCTCCATAAACATACCTGAAGTATTTATCCCTGCCCTTTACTTCCTTAACCTTCTCCAGTCCCTTGAATGCATCGAGGTTTATCTGGCTTGTCGATGCCCTGAGCTGAATAACATAAAAGCCCGGTTTGCCTGTTTTCTTCCCGGCATCGCTCTGGCTGATAAGCTGCTTTGGTTCACCTGCCAGCTCGTACTGGTCCACCACGTATCCTTCCTTGAACCCTTTCTGGCGTACAAATGCAAGATAGCTGTCGGCATCGGACCTGTTGGCAAAATCACCCAGTACATAATAATACATCGAGTCTCTTATTACCGGCCTGACAAATAATAATTCATTCAGGCTGAATTCCCTGAAGTAATCGGGGAAGAATTTTTCCTGCGACCTGAGTAGCACTATACAGTACTTAACCGAATACGGATATCTGAGTTGCGGCGGAGCGTATGATTCCTGGACAATTGTAATTCCAGTCTGGGGATTGATTATTCCAAGGGAAACCCTGCGGTTCAGCTGGCGCCCCTCGGGGTAATCCGATCCATCCGGTCTTGAATTAAGTGCAATGAATGACGAAGCACCTGCTGCTTTCCTCGAAAATACCGCACCGCCGCAATCGGAAGATTCAAGATACGCAACCACCGCATCTGCCCTTAGCCCCGATAATTTCATATTATAGTCGCGGTCACCCTTGTTGTCGGTATATCCTGTCACCTCTATCCTTAGACCAGGGTGAGAAGAGAGGATCCTCCTGATCTTTTCAAGTTCAGTCTTAGCCTGGTCGTTCAGTTCGTAGCTATTATATTCAAAGAGGATATTTTTCATCACCAGGAAATCACCGGAAGAGACCTTTTCAGGAACCAGGGAGGAATTAACGGAGACCTGGCTGCCTGAAAAATTTTCAGGAATCGACAGGCTGATCGTATCAGTTTTGTATCCCGAATAAGCGATATGAAGCTTGTAATTTCCCTTCAGGGCCGTAAATTCAAATTTTCCATTCCCGCTCATAGGCAGCTTTCTCCATTGTGAAATACTGTCTGACGATTTAATGCTTACATCAGCAAGCCTGGGAACGACATTCATACCATCCTGAAGATCAATGTTTCCAACGGCAGTTATGTTTTCGTGAAGGCTGTCGAGAGGGACCATGGTGTAAATATTCCTTATACCTTTTTTATCATCAACAAGGCTGGTAAGATATCCATGCAGCCTTCTGCTGTATATTAAAAAGGTGTTATCGCCCGTGGAATTTACGGGATACGGCAATCCTATGGGTTCGGACCATTCTCCCCGGCGGAAACCCGACATGAACATATCATACCCTCCCATTCCCAGGTGTCCTTCGGAAGAAAAATAGAGCGTCGAGGAGAGGGTATCATAGAAAGGAGTATTCTCATTATAGGGAGTATTTATTTTCTTACCCAGATTCACTGCCTTTCCCCAGCTTCCGTCAGGCTGCTGATCAGACATCCAGATATCGAGCTCTCCAACACCTCCATCCCTGTTGCTCGAGAAATACAGTCTTTTCCCGTCGGGAGTTATAAAACCATGAGCCTCCCAGAATTTTGTATTAATTGTTTTTCCGAATTTTCTCACCTTCGACCACTCGTTCCCCGACCGGTGGCTGTAGTAGAGATTCCCGTCGGCGCCATCGTCCATGTAGAGGACCAGCATCCTGCCATCACCGGTAATCGAATTTGTCCAGAGTCGGTCGAAGCCGGAAAGTTGTTTTGTTATATCGACAGGTCTTTTCCAGCCGGTCCCGTCCTTATATGAACAGAGTATCTGGTTGGATTCGTCTTTCCTGATTGTGAAAACGAAGACCGAGTCATCCAGCGACAGGACAGGATTACTGGCACCGGGATATTCCGACAGCCAGGAAACAAACAGGTCGGTGCCTATCCTGATATTTTTTTTTTCAGATTCGGAAGCATACTGGCAGGCTTTAACCTGGTTTTCAATATATTCGAGCCTGAAGTACTGATCGGATGTCATTTTTCTTCTTACTTCCGAAAAGACCTTTATTGCCTGGCCGAGGCTGTCATTGACCTGGTATGCATGGGCCAGGTAAAAGTATGTATCTATTGGCGCGGCCTTCCCGTATTCGATATAGTCCTTTTCGTCCTTTACAATGTTGGCAGATGCTTTCTTGAGAAGGCTCAGTGCCTCGGCTTTCATACCATCAACATTAAGGTAGCTGATACCAAGCTTGGCCTGGAGGTTATTATTATCAGGGTAGTTTTTCAGCAGGGCAGCATACATTTTTGCTGCAGATTCATAATCCTGGCTGAAATAAAAATACTGGTCAGCTTCCTGGACTGACCTGATATAATCTTTATTTGAAGATGATTGGGAGTGAAGCAGTGATGAGAGCAGCAGCAGAATCGAAAGAATTTTTATTTTCTTTCCGGACATTGTCCTCATCGTCTACCTTGATACTTTCTTTATGAAGATCTCTTCGGGATAACCTTTCTTTAACAATTCTGCCCTGTGTGCGGCCGCCTCGTCCCGTGATTTGAACCTGCCTGTCGTATACCTGTAAAACCTGTCAACATCGTTATACATCACTTTCATATCGTTGATGTATCTGAAATAGCTGACGTCTACCGGCCTATGGAGCGCCATGACCTGGACAGTATAATATAGTACGTCAGATTCGGCAATATTTGCATCCGATACATCGTTGACCTTCAGATTCTTAATAAGGATAGAGGAATCAACATTGCTCACAGCCGGAGCCTTGTTAAGATCAACTTTCTCATAGGCAACAGGTTTCGGTTCTTTATCGAGCCTGACGTTAATTATTATCTCAGGTACCTGCATTTCTTCCGTGAGGGTTGTGTCAACCGACTTTGTCATATAGTTGACACCGGTGTAATAAAGCCTGTATTCACCAGGTTTAACTGTAAATTTATAGGTTCCCGAATCCTTGGCCGGGAACCCTGTTTTCAGAGTGTCGCCCGTGGTTTTATCGGTAAGAAGGACTTTATAGCTTTCGTCGGGTTTCTGTACACTGTCGTTAAGCGATATCTTACCTTTGATATCAAAGAAGATATCTATAGCCGATACACCCAGGCCGATGTAGAATATATCCCTTTTCTTGTAGTCGGTGGGCATGGAATAATAAGCATTCAGGCCATCGTTCACGGGGCAGAAGAACTTGTCGTCGTCCGTCGTGTTGATAGGTGCGCCGACATTTTCAGGCTTTGTCCATTCTCCCTTATGAAAGGTGCTGCGGAAAATATCAAATCCCCCCATCGAATTATGACCCTCTGAGCTGAAATAAAGTATTGTGTCGTCTTTTGTTATAAAAGGTGTGTCCTCGTTAAACCGGGTATTGATGACATCACTAAGCTTCTTTGCTGGTCCCCAGTCCCCTGATGCCTCCTTTTCCGAAACAAAAATGTTCAGGTCCTGGCCGTCATCCCTGTTACTCGTAAAGTAAAGCTTTTTGCCATTGAAAGATATGCTGGCATGCGACTCAAAAAACTTGCTGTTTATGTTGCTGTTAAGCTTCCTGATGCCTCCCCATTTCCCGTTGGTGAATTTTGAAACATAAATATTACCATCGAGATTATCTTCCTTGTAAAGATAGAGCTCGGTTCCGTCATTATTAAGACAGCTTGTGGTACAGTCTTCCCCGGCATTGATCTCGGTTGTAATCTCAACCGGGGTTTGCCATTTTCCATTCTCTTTCCTGGAAAAGAAGATGGCGTTGGAGAGACCCCTGTTTTCGGTATAAGCCAGGGTATTGCCGTCAAAGCTGACACAGGCATCTTCATTCACTGATCCCTGGCTGAAATCGGGTGGTAGCTTTGCCTTGTATATTTTAACCGGATTCTTCCTAAGTTCAATGGCGACTTTGCATGCCTGCAGCTGCTGATCGACGAATTCCATATTCTTCATGTGCTCCCCCTTCGTTGCAGCTTCATTTGCCAGTTTTCTGAAAAGCTCGAGGGTTGCCATGGCTTTATCAAGATCATTATGGATCATATATGCTCTTCCCAGGAGGAAGTAAACGTCGAGCGGGGCCCTTTTCTCCTTTAAAGTCTCTGTCTTTGAATCAAAGCTCGCATTTTTGACCGCTGCCTCCAGGAACTCTATAGCCTTTGATTTCTCATCCACTATATTAAGGTAGCAGTTCCCGATCTTGTACTTGATGTTGAGGTTATCGGGTTCAAACGAAAGGATGGAAAGATAAAGGGGGTTGGCCAAATCGTACTGGCCATAAAGGTAATATGCTTCCGCCTGTGCAAAGAGATTTTTAATCTCCTTGGATGACTGGGCTGGAGCTTCGGCAGAAATGATAAAAACTATCAAGAGCTGCAGACAGTTGAGGAATATAATTGCTCTGCGTTTTACCATCTAAGCAAATATAGATAAAATTGCATTACATTTTTATCCTGTTTATGTAATTCTTGATTATTTGACAGTTATTTTATAGATATCCTGCCTTCCGAAGCCTTCTCCCTCACGGTAAATTGATATATAGCCCGACTTACCGTTAGCCACAGGCATGAGGAGAATATTGTCATCTGTGGTGTTTATCGGGTAGCCAAGATTTTTTGGCTTGCCCCATAGCCCGTTCGGCTGCCTGTCGGACCTGAATATGTCGTAACCGCCCATGCTTTCATGATCCTGGGAAGCAAAAAACAGGATTTTTGAATTATTTATAAGGAAGGGCCTGTCTTCGTTGAGGGCGGTATTAATCTCAGGGCCAATATTCACCGCAGGTCCCCAGTCGCCGTTCTCCTTTTTAGAGATGTAGATATCAAGGCCGCCGAAGCCACCCGGCCTGTCGGAGGCGAAAACGAGCGTGTTCCCATCTTCTGAAAGAAAACCATGGGATTCCCAGTATTTTGTATTTATATTCTTGTTGAGCCTCACTGCTTTTGACCATTTTGAACCGTTGAAGGTGGAGACAAGAATATCGCTGTTGTAATTATCACCCTGTGACAGGAGCAGGGTTTTACCATCGAACGACAGGCACGACACGAAAATGCTGCCGTCGACCTGAAGATCAGGAATGATATTTTCCGGTGCTGTCCATTTCCCGTCGGCAAGCCTCGTGTACATTACGGCATCATAGAATTTCATTGATGTCATGAAAACAAATGATTTGCCGTCGCCAGATATTACCGGATTGAAATTGTCTTTCTCATCATTGAACAGGGGGCCCATGTTCTCGACTGTAAAGTCAACGGGGTTTTCCATTAGTTTCTTCGCATTGTCGCAACTGGATATCTCGTGATCAACGAAGTTAAGGTTCTCATTGTCGTCGGGCAAAAGGGTCTCCCTGTATTTCCTGAAGGCCTCCTTTGCCTTGTCGAGCTGGTAATTTATACGGTATGCAACGCCGAGCTGGTAAATTGCATCATAAGGTGCCGTGAGCTGCGAAATAGTGCCATCCTTATGCCTGGATGAAACCTTCATAACAGCTTTTTCGAGATATTCAGGCGCATGGTTCTTCTGTCCGCTTATATTCAGGTAGCAGACCCCTATCCTGTAAGCCACATTGGCATTGTCGGGCATCTTTTCAAGGATGCTCAGATACCCGGGCAGGGCATCAGAATAATCGCTGTACATAAAGAAATATTCCGATTCGAGGAATGTCTCCTGGAGCGATTTCATCTCCTGTGAAGCAAGGTTCAGGGATATAGCAAACATCACCGAAAGAACAGCTACTCTTTTAATCATAATCCATGATTTATCTAACAAATTTATTAAAAAAATGATAAAGACCAGCGTGCTGTTTTATCCCTTGCCTGATGGTCACAGGTTATTAAAAAAGAGGGTGCATTAAAAGCACCCCCCTTTGTGTTCCGCTGATGCCGGCAAGCTTTAATCACTCTTCCGGCAGCATGTTTTAATTTTTCTTCTCTTCTTTTTCTTTTTTCTTCTTCCTCCAGAATATTATGAAGATGAACAGTATTCCGGCACCAAGTACAAGCCAGAGTACCAGCAGATTGGGTTTTTCAGAAGGAACTGCCTGTGGTTTAAGCTGGCTGTCGGGTATATCGGTACAGTTAATGAGCCTTGCGACAGTATTGAAGAATTGCCCTTCGTTGATCTCACCTTTTCCAGATGCGCGAAGGAGGTAACCTGCAACGTCAAATCCCGATCTCAGTTTCCTGCCGTTGAGATCGATGCCTTTAAGAACTTTTGCAAAATCGTCGTCGGCAAAAGATATAAGGTTTCTCATGTAGATATCGGAGCCGCAGGGAGATGATGAGCTTAATGAAAAGAGCATTAGAGCCAGATCCCTGTCTGTAACGGAGTTCTTCCTTAGTTCTCCCGACAGGGCGAGTAACCACGGACCTGACTTATTTATATTAGCGCCTTCAACTGCCGAGATTGCTTTTTTGAATAACGGAGCCCCGGGATAATTTGTTCCGTACACAGTTACCTTGTGCCTCAGAGAGGCAAGGTAAGGATCTCTCCCGGCAAGTATTTCCCCTGCTATCCTGTTAAGTTCTTCGGGCCGGATGATTCCGTTGCTTTTTTGTGAGACAAAGTTCTGGAGATCAACCCATGTTTTGAATTTCTGGTCATAGATGTCCAGGTTTTTGAGTATCTCTTTCAGCAGGCAATCGGAATTTGAAATTACCAGGTCGGTGGCAGCCTGGGTAAGAATATTGTCCATTACGCCGACTTTCAGCGCAGCTATATCAACATCCCCGGGCTGAATATTTTTCTTAATAGCCTGTTCCTTGAGATAGGCAATTATATCATCGACCTTACCATACTTCTGCCTGTTGAAATCGATCTTCTGTATCAGGTTCCTGAGGTCGGGACCGGAACGCTTCTTCAGTAATTCAACAAAGGCATTGATCTGTTTTCTTGCAATTACCCTGCTGTATTCAGGGCGTACAACGGTCTGATCGTAGATGACCTTCTTCTTGTTTATGACAATTTCGGAGGTGGTGGTGTTGCTGTACTTGTCGGTAAGCTTGAAAACTATCCTGTTCCTGCCGTCCTTCGGTGATGTTTTATACAGGAAGCTGGTATCGTTTATGATAAACTTCTCCGTGTAGAGGAGGGAGTCGCCGACCCAGTGCTCAACAGTCAGGATTGAATTCTTTTCAACCTTTACGGGGAAGGCTATTGTATCACCTTTCACAACAGAAAAGTCTTTCTGCCTTCCTACATCAAGATCGGCCGTGAAGTCTGTTTTTGGAAGGTTGGTGCCCGGCATAACAAAACTGTCGCTTGGGTTTGTCAGCGGGAGGTCAATATTCTTTGTAACGAGCTCTGCACCCTTTGCTTCAAAAGTCAGGGAGTATCTTCCCTGGGGCAGCTCAAATTTATATTCGCCGGTAAGCGGGTTCGTATAAACCACGACTTTGGCATTTGGATCTTCGAGGTTAAGGGCGCTCACCTTTATGCTGTCGCTGAACATGTCAATCAGGTCCTTAACCTTTACAATTCCTTTTACGAAGAATTTCCTCGGGTGGTCCTTTGAGAATATTTCTATCCTGTAGAGATCCGAATTCCCATAGCCGCCACTGTCTATCAGGGCATAATAGGCCTGGTACCCGTTACCCACGGGATTAAAGAAGACGTCCTCGTCGGTAGTGTTTATTGGATATCCAATGTTAAGGGGAACAGACCATTGCCCGTTATCGTTGAGCGTCGAGTAAAATATATCGTAACCGCCAATATTAAAATGGCCCCTTGAGCTGAAATAGAGTGTTTTGTCATCCTTGCCAAGGAAAGGTGATTCTTCATTGTAAGGAGTATTGATCACAGGACCCAGGTTCTTGGCTGGTTTCCAGGCATCAGCGCTGTCTCTTTCAGATACATAAATATCAAGCCCGCCATAGGAATCTTTCCTGTTGGAGGTAAAATACAGCTTTTTCCCGTCGTGGGAAACCGTCGCATGTGATTCCCAGTACTTGGTATTTATGTTGTCATTCAGCTTTACCAGGTTTGACCATTTATCATCCGATATCCTCTTTGTCACGTAAATGTTTCCATCGAAATCGGCACCACGCCTGTATATGTAAAGCTCCCTTCCGTCATTTGACAGGGATGTCGCAAAGTTGCCGGATTCCTGTCCCAGGCCAAGGTCGGGAATTATGTTCCTTGGCTCGGTCCACTTACCGTTAACCTTCCTTGTAAACAGCACCTCCTCCTGGAAGGGAGTGATCCTGTTATATACCATAACTGTCTGGTCACCGGAAATTACCGGGTTAATGTCGGGATACTGGCTGTTTATCACGGAACCCAGGTTGCTCTTCTTGATAA
>Ga0335069_10005911_pt1 | contig 17894 bp, 16 predicted proteins | sample Lox_Sample_11_FD_206714 | JGI IMG/M metagenome (GOLD analysis project Ga0335069, IMG submission 206714) | Soil microbial communities from Loxahatchee National Wildlife Refuge, Florida, United States - Lox_Sample_1.1 | ecosystem: Environmental > Terrestrial > Soil > Wetlands | place: USA... | reverse complement strand
CGGCGGGGATGAGCTCGAGCGGATACCCGCGCAGCGGTATCAGCCGGGTCTCCAGGCCGCGTTCCGTGCCCAGGCAGGTCACCTCGGCGCCAGAGTCAATCCGGCGCAGGGCGTCGGCCAGCGCCAGCGCTGGTTCGATGTGACCGGCGGACCCGCCGCCGGCGAGCAGTACCCTCATGGCTGTTTTACTTTCGGCGCTTGGATGGACCGAGCCAGCTTAGAACGCGCAGCGGCCAGCCGGGGCCACGTGCCGCCAAAGCCTCGCGGGCGCCGGGCTCCATCCGGGCGAACGACATCAGCATGCCGAGTCCGATCAACGTCACCAGCAGGGATGATAGCCCGGCCGAGACGAGCGGCAGCGGCACCCCGGTGATGGGCAGAACGCCGATCACCGCGCCGATGTTGATCGCCGCCTGCACGACGATCCACGCCGTTATCGCGGTCGCACCCAGGCGGCAGAACAGGTCGGGCACGCGCCGGGCGATCCGCAGCCCGGCGAAGGCCAGCCCGGCGTACATGGCGGTGACGCACAGCGTGCCGACGAGCCCGAGTTCCTCGCCGATGATGGCGAAGATGAAGTCAGTGGTCGATTCCGGCACCCAGCCCCACTTCCCCCCGCTGGCGCCGAGGCCCACGCCGAGCCAGCCGCCCGAGCCGACCGCGTACTTGCCCTGGATGCTCTGCATGTGGGTGCCGGTGGGGCTGCCCTGCGGCTGCAGGTAGCCGACCAGCCGCTCGAAACGGTACCTGGCCGAGACGATCATGAGGACCATGGCCAGGGCCATCAGGATCAGCAGGCCGGTGAAGATCCGCCCGGGGGTGCCGATGACCCAGAGCAGGGCCAGGAAGATGATCAGCAGGATGAAGGTCGTGCCCAGGTCGTCGCCGGTCATCACGAGCAGGCACATCACGCCGGTGCCCGGCATGAGCGGCACGAGCATGTGCCGCCAGTCGGCCAGCTGGCCCAGCTTCTCCTTGCGGGCCAGCAGGTCGGCGCCCCACACCGCCAGGGCGAGCTTGGCCACCTCCGACGGCTGGACCTGCTGCCCGCCCAGGTCGATCCAGCGCGCCGCGCCGTTCTGCGAGACGCCGACGCCGTGGATGAGCGTGAGGCAGAGCCCGACCACCGAGACCGCGAGCAGCGGGTAGGCGAAGGCGCGGAACAGCCGCGGCGACGAGCGCGCCGCCACCCACATCAGCGGCAGGCCCACGGCCGCGCCCATGAGCTGCTTGGAGAAGTCGGAGTACGGCGAGAGCCCCGCGGCCAGGTCCGCCACTGACGCGGTGGACTGCACCATGACCAGGCCGAGCCCCAGCAGCAGCGTGGTGATGCCCAGCACGAGGTAGTAGGACGTGAGCGGCCGGTCGAGCAGTGCGCGCCACACGCCGATCCGGTCCCGCACGCCGCCCAGGCCGGGCCGCCGCGGCGTCTCCTGGGCCGGCAGGTCCAGGTCCGCGAGATCCTGATACATGGTCCAAGTCTGTTGGCCGGCCCGGGCCGGGACCGGGACATCCGGCGCGTGTCGTCCAGATTTCGGGCCGCCGCCGGCCCGGGTCAGCCCCGCGTCCAGGTGAGGCCGCGCGCCGCCGTCGCGACAGAGCAGCCCGCGGCCAGCAGGGCGCATACCGCGACGGTCAGGGCAGGGATGTATGGTGAGCGTCGCCGCATGAGCCGCCTCCGGATGTGCCGCCCGCGCAATGCGCGGGCTCATCTTCGTAGACGGTGGTCGCGGAGATGACGTTGCCCCGATTTTCTGGCATGATTGTGATCCAATGAGCAGGTCAGAATCTTCTCGTTTCCCGGTGACGGTTTCCCGGCTTCCCGTTACGCGCTGCGAGGTCTGCGGGCGCACCCTGGCTTACCGGCCCGGCCAGGCCAGCGCGGTGCTGACGCAGCACTACAACCGGATGCACCCCGAAGCCCTCACCAACACGCCGGACAACCCGCGCTGAACGGGGCTACCGCCGCGGAAACCCGCCCGGGTACGCTCCTGTTGTGGCGTCTACCGGACGACCGCTGGCCGTGGCGGCGGTGGTCGCCTGGGTGCTCACCGCCAGCATCGGCGTCTTCATGCTGCGCACCTGGGTGACCCGCGGCGGCCTGCGCCGGCAGCGCGCCACCGGGGTCGGCGTGCCGCCCGCGTTGGTATTCGGCCACGCCAGCGCGGCCCTCACCGGGCTGGTGACCTGGATCGGATTCCTCGGCACGCGCTGGGCTCCGCTCGCCTGGGCCGGCGTCGCGCTGATCACCTCGGCCATCGCCCTCGGCGTGTGCACGGTCACGCTGTGGACCCCGTACCCGGTTGTCACCCCGCCCGTCGCGGCCCCCGCGGTGGCGCCTTCCCCCGGCCCTTCCGCGGCTCCTCCCGCGGACTCGTTCAGCGTTACCGACGAGATGATCGCCGGCCTGCTCGCCGATCCGTTCCCGGCCTCGCGCCGGCCCCGGCTCAAGCTGGTCCCGCTCATCCCGGTGGTGCACGGCTTCGGCGCCCTGATCACGTTCATGTTCGCCGTGCTCGCTGCGATCAGTGCACGATTACGAGGGCCCTGATTAGGTATTTTCTGATCCCAATGGCGGCGTTCGGGGCCGGTACGGGCCTGTGGCAGTCTGGGATCATGGCAGAAACGCTGACGATGATGGCCGTACACGCGCATCCCGACGACGAAGCGTCGAGCACCGGCGGCGTGCTGGCGACCTACTCCGCGCAGGGCATCCGGACCGTGGTCGTGACGTGCACGAACGGCGAGTTCGGGGACGCGCCCGGCGGGGTCAAGCCAGGGCAGGACGGGCACGACGCGCAGGAGGTGGCCCGCCAGCGCCTGGAAGAGCTGCGCGAATCCTGCGCCATCCTGGGCGTGACCAACCTGGAACTGCTCGGATACCACGACTCCGGCATGCCGGATTGGGACTACAAGGAACGGCCGGAGGCGTTCTGCAACATCCCCGAGGCGGACGTGGCGGCGCGGATCTCCGGCCTTATCGACCGGTACCGGCCGCAGGTCCTGATCACCTACGACGACCAGGGGCCGTACCAGCATCCCGACCACGTGCACGCCAGCCGCTGCGCGCAGGCCGCGTTCGCGGCCAGCAGAAAAGCGGGCAGCGGAAGCGTGGCCAAGCTGTACCTCAGCGCGATGCGCGGCAGCGACTGGCGGAAGATCTGGGAGGCGCTGCGCGAACTGGGCGCCGAGGTGCCCGACTTCGAGAACGTCGACCCGGAACGGCAGCGGCGGAGCCTGGAGTCCGAGCAGCGCATCACGACCACCGTGGACATCCGGGCGGTGCTCCCCCGCAAGCGCGACGCCCTGTTCGCGCACGACAGCCAGATCGGCGGTGAGTCGTGGTTCAGCAAGATCCCGCAGGACATCGCCGAGGCCGCCTTCGGCCGCGAGAGCTTCATCCGGGTCAGCGACAGCACCGGCGCCCCGCTGCCCGAGGACGACCTGTTCGCCGGGCTGCGGGAATCGACATGACCGCCGGGTCGTACGCCGACGCGGCGGGCCTGGTCGAGCGGTCCGCCGCCGCCTACGCGTCGGCCGTGCCGGTGACGCCGGAAGACGACGGGTTCTTCGGGCCCGCCAGCGTGACCTGGCGGGTCAGCGCCGACCTGTCCGCGCCGGTGGCGGGGCTGCGCTCGCTGCTGCTGCAGGCGCTGCACCCGCTGGCGATGGCCGGCGTCGATCAGCACAGCGACTGGCGGACCGACCCGGTGGGCAGGCTCGCGGCCACCTCCGCCTACGAGGTCACGGTCACGTTCGGGGACCGGGCCGGCGCCAGGCGCGTCGCGAACCGGGTGCGGGCCATCCACGAGCACGTCCGCGGCATGGACACGGTCACCGGCCGGCCGTATGCGGCCGGCGACCCCGCGCTGCTGCTGTGGGTGCACGCCGCGCTGGTGGATTCGGCTCTGGCCGCCAGCGCCCTGTTCGGCACGCCGCTGGCGGAATCCGACGCGGACGCCTACGTGGCCGAGATGACGGTCGCCGCGGAACTGCTCGGGGTGCCGCACGAGATGGTCCCGGACAGCGCGGCCGCCCTGGAGCGGTACCTGGCCGGCGTCCGGCCCGCGCTGCGGTGCACGCCGGCGGCCGCGGAGTCGATGGGCTACCTGCTCGACCCGCCGGGCCTGGACGAGGACATCGCCGAACTGTGGCAGGACGTCAGGGACGCCGCGGTGACGGCGCTGCCCGGCTGGGCCCGCCAGATGTACGGCTACCCCGAGCCGCCGCCGCTGACGGCCGGGCGGCGCACCGAGATCCGCCAGGCCCTCGGCGTGCTCGACGCGGTGTTCCTCGGCGAACCCGGCGTGCTCGAAGCCAGGCAGCGGCTCGCCGCCCGGATGCGTTCGGCGGGGAAGAAGTGAAGAGAGAGACTGAGAGGACTGAGGGGACGTACGGCTGGACGGGGCGGGCGAGAAAGCTGGCCGTGGCCGCGGGGATAGGCGGTGCGTCGATCGCGGCGCTCACCCTGCTGCGCGGCCGGACGGGGCGGCTTCGCGAAGGGCGCGGGACGGGGCGGCTTCGCGGAGGGCGGCTCAGGGCGGGCAGCCTGCGGGCCGAACGCGGGCTGGCGGCGCTGCGGCTGGCGGCGCGGGGGGGCGCGCGGTACGCGAGCAACGCGCCGCGGCTGTTCGCCAGCGCGGGCGAGCACCGCGAAGCCCTGCGGAACGACTTGGCGCTGCAGACCGCCGAGGACGTCGCCGCCACCCTGGGGACGATGAAGGGCGTGCTGATGAAGCTGGGTCAGATGGCCAGCTACGTGGACGACGGCCTCTCCCCCGCCGCCCGCCGGACGCTGAGCCGGCTCCAGGACAGCGTGCCGCCGATGAGCCCGGAACTGGCCGCGCAGGTGGTCACCGAGGAGCTGGGCCAGCCGCCGGACCGGATCTTCGCGACCTGGGACCCCGAACCCATCGCCGCCGCCTCGATCGGGCAGGTGCACCGCGCGATTACCCGCGACGGCCGCGCGGTCGCGGTGAAGGTGCAGTACCCGGGCATCGCCGAGACGATCGAGGCCGACCTGGGCAACGTCGCGCTGCTGCGCCGGATACTCAAGATCACCGCGCCGATGCAGGACGTCGACGCCCTGGTCGCCGAGCTGAGGGAACGGGTCACCGAGGAGCTCGACTACCGCCGGGAAGCCCGCAACCAGCAGATGTTCGCCGGCTACTACGCCGGCCACCCCTTTATCCACGTGCCCGCGATCGTCGCGGAGCTGTCCACCCGGCGGGTGGTGACCAGCGAGCTGGCCGACGGCGCCCGCTTCGCCGAGCTCGCCGGCTGGTCACAGGCCGAGCGCGACCTGGCCGCCGAGACGATCTACCGCTTCGTGTTCCGCAGCCTGTACGAGGCGCACGCCTTCAACGGGGACCCGCACCCGGGCAACTACCTGTTCCACGGCGGCGGCCGGGTCACCTTCCTGGACTTCGGCCTGGTCAAGCACTTCACCACCGACGAGCTCCGGCCGCTGGTGGCGATGGTCAAGCACCTGTGCGTGGACAACGACCCGGAGGGCTTCCGCCGGGCCATGGAGGACGCCGGCTTCCTGATGGCCCGGGCCCCGCTGCCCACCGACATGATCGTCGAGCACATGGCGGTGTTCTACGACACGGTCCGCGAGCGGGGCCCGCGGACCATGACCGGGGCGTACGCCTCGGCGGTGATCAGGCGCTTCTTCGACTTCCGCAGCCCGCTCGCCGCCTACGTGCAGATTCCCCGGTCCTACGTGATCCTGCAGCGGATCAACCTGGGCCTGTTCGCCCTCCTCGGCGAGCTGGCCGCCACCGCGGACTGGCGATGCATCGCCGAGGAGATCTGGCCCTTCGTGCAAGGTCCCCCGTCCACCCCGGCCGGGGCGGCCGAAGCCGGCTGGCGAGCCACCCGGACCGGGGCGGGAAACGCAGTCCGTTCGGTCAAATAGGGCTTTGACCTTACTGGCCGGCGTGACCCACGGGAACGGGGAAGGGAGGCTGGCTGCCCGTCCGGCCGAACAGGTCGAAGGGCCGCAGGTACCTGGCCGGGGTGTAGCTGATGAAGGCCGGCGCGACCGGGACCACCTTGCCGTTGACGGAGAAGATGTTGTAGGCGCCGCCGAGGTTCGCGGCCTGGGCGTTCATGGCGGCCGGGCTGGGCACGTTCCACTGCCCCGTGGCCAGCCGGTTCTCCAGCGTCTGGACGGCGGTGATGGTCTCGGCCGGGGTGAAGGCGCAGTGCCCGGCGCGGTTCACGAAGACCTGGCGGAGCAGGCTGGCGTGGCCGTTCCGGTCGACGACGCTGCGGTAGGCCTGCTCGTTCTCCGGCACGACCAGGCCGTCACCGGTGGTGTGCATGGTGAGCACCGGCACCTGGATCTGGCCGTCGAAGGAGATGTTCCGCTCCAGCCAGGCCGTCGCGTTCGGGTTCGAACTGATCCGGGACGAGCCGTTCAGCGTCGTCAGGTCCTGGCTCAGGCTGAGCCCGGCGGCCTGGTAGAGCGCCTTGACCTCGTTGAGGTCGACCGACTTGGCCAGGTCGGCCACGTAGTTCACGCCGGTGTTCCAGGACGGGTTGCCGCCCGCCTTGGCCTCCAGGTCGGCGCGGAAGGCGAAGACGAACGGGAACGTCACCTGGCTTTCCCAGAGGAACTGGTTGGCCTCCTGGGCCGCGTAGCCGGTGGCCGCGGGTTCGGGCGACGTGGGCGTGAACCAGCCGGGGGTGTCGGCCAGCGCGGCGGCCAGCGCGAGCCGGGCCCGGCCCGCCGCGGTCTGCTGCGCCTGGGCCACCGCGACCTCGGCCGCCTGCAGGTTAGCCGTGGGGTTGGTGATGTTGACGACCTGGAGCGAGGGGTCGACCAGCTGCTGGAACGCGAACGCCCCGTCTAGCGCGGTGTTCCAGGTGGCCACGCCGCCGGACAGCACGCCGCACATGGGCAGCGCGGCGTCGAACCGGTTCGGGTAGTCCTGGATCAGCCCGGCGGTGATGATGCCGCCCAGCGAGTGGCCCCAGGCGACCGTGGTCCTGGGCCGGCCGTACAGGTTGCCGAAGGCGTTCAGCGTGCTGATCTGGTCGGGCAGCGCCTGGGCGATGGACCAGCCGGTGGCGGAGTAAGAGGAGCCCGCCAGCGCGTAGCCGTTTGCGAGCATCCACTGGCGGGTGACCGGGTCGCCGACATCCTGGGCCGGGTTGCTGGCGCCCGGCGCCACGTACCCGTGGCTGTACAGGTAGAGGGTCCCGTTCCAGGCCCCCGCCGGGCACTCGATCAGGTACGTCGCCCCGTCGGAGAGCTTCCCGTTGAACGTGGTGATCGTGCCGTGCCCGCCGCAGGACGACGGCGACGCCATCGCCGTGCTCGCGGTGACCCCGCCGATGGCCAGGCCGACGGCCAGCGCCAGCCCGGCTAGCTTCTTCGAACGCACCATGAAAACCCCACGCTCCCCGGCGCTGAACGACAATTCGGACGCAAGGTAACTTACCGGTAGGTCAGTCTTACGGGGTGATGACGTCTCAAGTTGGCCGAAATTAGGCGGAAACTTCACTGAATCGCATCCTTAACGCGAGCGCTTCGCGCTTTACCGCCTGGGTTGTTTCGGGTATGGGCGGCGGAGCCGGGCGGCGTCGGCTTCCGGAAGCCGGCGTACGGCCTCGCGGAACGTCACGCCAGGCATCTGGTCCAGGTGATCCCGCGTCCACGCGGCGACGTAGGCCGGGTCTTTCCTGGCGGTCTCGCGCAGCACCCAGCCGATGGCCTTCCTGACGAAGAACTCCCTCCCGGCCAGCATGGGGGTGGCGTACCGCTCGAACCTCGCGTGGTCCGGCTGGCCCCGCCTGATCCCCGGCAGCAGCGTGAGCAGGGCGGACCGGCGGACCCAGAAATAATCATCGATGGCCCACGCGTCGATCAGCGGCCAGGCGCTGGCGTGGCGCAGCGCGATCGGGCCCGCGACGTCCCCGGCCAGCGGGTCGACATAGGCCCAGCCGTGCGCCTCGCGCACCCAGGCCGGGACAATGTGCCTGGTGCCTCTCTAGGCACCGAACCAGCCCGGCACGTCCAGGCGGAAGGTCTCACCGGGAGCCATGGTCCGCAGCCCGGCCTCCAGGCCGGACAGGCCGGCGGCGCCCAGCGTGCCCGCCCACCGGGACCTGATGTCGTCGAAGATCATCGCGGACAGGGCGAGCACCTCGACGCCGCGCGGAGTGAGGCGGACCAGCTTGCGCCGCCGGTCCGCGGCATCGCCCGATCGGTGCACGTAGCCGAGTTCCTCGAGCCGGTCGATCGTCTTGCCGGCCGCCTGCTTGGAGATGCCGAGCCGGCGGCCCGTCTCGGCGGCCGTGGCCCCGCCCGGGCCGATCGCCTGCAACGCGAAGCCGTGCGCCGGACGCACCTCCGGGTGGCCGCGACGGGCCAGTTCGGCGTGCAGTTCGTCGGCGCCAGCCCGGAGCTGATCGCCGCGCTGCGGGAGGCGGATCCGCTCGCGCCGCTCCCCGACGAGAACCTCGACGCGATCCGGGTGTTCACCCTGCGGGTCCTCGACACCGCGGGCGGCGTCGGCGACCAGGCCCTGCAAGACTTCCTGGCCTGCGGGCGGGAGCGGGTTATCGTTCAGCATGATCCAGAACGACGGAACGGGGGGCGGCGGGCACGGGAACGCGGGGATTGAGGGCCGCGGGCACGGGAACGCGGGGATTGAGGGCCGCGGGCACGGGAGCGGGCGGGTGAGCTTGCGGCGGCTCACCGCGGGCGATCAGGATGAGTTCGTGGCGCTGGCGCGGGCCAGCGTGAGCCTGCACCATCCGTGGTACTTCATGCCCAGGACGCCGGAGGAGTTCCAGGCGTACCTCGGCCGGTTCAGCCAGCCGACCTCCGAAGGGTTCCTGGTCTGCGTACGCCACGGCGGGGCAATGGCCGGCATCGTCACCATCGGCTCCATCGTCCGGGGGCGCTTCCAGTCCGCCAGCCTGAGCTACGCGGCGTTCGCCCCCTCGGCCGGGCGGGGCTACATGTCCGAGGGGCTGGCCCTGGTGCAGCGGTACGCGTTCACCGAACTGCGGCTGCACCGGCTCGAGGCCAGCATCCAGCCGGGCAACCAGGCATCGCTGCGGCTGATCAGGCGGCAGGGGTTCCGCAAGGAGGGCTACTCCCCCGACATGCTGTTCATCGACGGCGCCTGGCGGGACCACGAGCGGTGGGCCATCACCCCGCGAGATGACCGGTCTCCCTCCGGTGGAGCCGCACCCGACGCTGCCCGGACGGTGAAGGAGGGGTCAACCCACGTAGAAGATGCCCAGGCCCAGGGCCACGCAGATGCCGGCGATGATCCAGAAGCGGACGACGATGGTGGTCTCGGCCCAGCCGGCCAGCTCGAAGTGATGCTGCAGCGGGGCCATCCGGAACACCCGTTTACCGGTCAGCTTGAACGAGCCGACCTGGATCACCACGGACAGCGTGATGATCACGAACAGGCCGCCGAGCAGGAGCAGCAGGAGTTCGGTCCGGGTGGTGATGGCCAGGCCGGCGAGCACGCCGCCAAGGGCCAGCGACCCGGTGTCGCCCATGAAGATCTTGGCCGGCGGGGCGTTCCACCACAGGAACCCGGTGCAGGCGCCCATCACGGTGGCGGCCACGATGGCCAGGTCCTGCGGGTCGCGAACGTCATAGCACGCCTGGGCGAGGAAGACCGTGCAGTCGTTGCGCAGCTGCCAGATCCCGATGATCATGTAGGCGGCGAGCACCAGGATGGCGGCACCGGTGGCCAGGCCGTCCAGCCCGTCGGTGAGGTTCACGCCGTTGGAGGTCCCGGCCACCATGAGGATGACCCAGACCACGAACAGCACCGGCCCGATGGAGATGCCGAAGTCGGCGTAGAAGGACAGGTGGGTGGACGCCGGGGTGAGGTCGTACCCGTCCGGGAACCTGATGGCGAGCAGCGCGAACACCCCGCCGACCACGGCCTGGCCGGCCAGCTTGGCCCCGCTGCGCAGGCCCAGGCTGCGCTGCATGTACAGCTTGATGAAGTCGTCGGCGAACCCGACCAGGCCGAGCCCGGTCATCAGGAACAGCACGAGCAGCCCGGACGCGGACATGGCGTTGCCGGTGACCAGGTGGCCGACGAGGTACCCGCCCAGTGACGCGGTGATGATCACCGTGCCGCCCATGGTCGGCGTGCCCCGCTTGCTCAGGTGCCCGGCGGGGCCATCCGACCTGATCTCCTGGCCGTAGCCGCGCCTGCTGAACACCCTGATCGCGATCGGGGTGCCGAACAGCGCCATGAACAGCGAGACGGCGGCGGACAGCAGAATGGTCTTCACCGGTCCGCCTCCCTCAGCAGATCGGCCGCGACACCTTCCAGGCGGGCCGCGCGGGACGCCTTCACAAGTACGACGTCCGCGGGCTTCACCAGGTTCGCAAGCGCGTCGAGCGCGGCCGCGCCGTCCGGCACCGCGAGCGCCTCACCGTGCCAGGACCGCACCCGCCGCGCGCCGTCCAGTAGCGGGGCCGCCTCTGCGCCGACCGCGATGAGCCCGGCCAGGCCGGATCCGGCGGCGTACTCGCCGATGTCCTCGTGGCTGGCCCGCGAAGAGCCGCCGAGCTCGGCCATGTGACCGAGGACGGCGAAGGCGCGCCCGCCCTGGGCCAGGTGAGCGAGGGCGTCGAGGGCGGCCCGGACGGACTCGGGGTTCGCGTTGTACGCGTCGTTGATGACCGTCACCCCATCCGGCCGCTGGCGGACTTCCATCCGCCACCGGCTGCGCGCGACCGCGGCGGAAAGGCCGTCCGCGATGCCGTCCAGGCCCGCCCCGAGCTCGCGCGCGAGGGCCGCTGCGGCCAGCGCGTTCGGCACGTTGTGGGCGCCGTGCAGCCGCATGGCTACCCGTGCGGAACCTTCGGGTGTCAGCAGCGTGAAGCCCGGCCGCCCCAGATCGTCGAGCCGCACGTCCGCTGCCCGGATCGTCGGCTGGGGCGCGTGGGACTGGTGTTGCCCGTGGGGCGTGTCGGATGCGTGGGGCGTGTCGGATGCGTGGGGTGCGGCGCTGAACGTGACGACGCGGGCCGCGGTGCGTCCGGCCATGGCCAGGACCCGGGGGTCGTCGGCGTTCAGGATGGCGACGCCGCCGGCGCCGGCGTCGGGGAGCGCCTCGACCAGCTCGCCCTTGGCCCGGGCCACCTGGTCCAGGCCGCCGAACTCCCCGGCGTGCGCGTGCCCCACGTTCAGCACCACGCCGTAGCGGGGGGGCGCGACGCGGCACAGGTACGCGATGTGCCCGATGCCACGGGCGGACAGCTCGAGCACCAGGTACCTGGTCGAGGCGTCGGCGCGCAGCACGGTCAGCGGGTGCCCGAGCTCGTTGTTGAACGAGCCGGCCGGGGCGATCGTCGGCCCGAGGCGCTCCACGAGCTGGGCGGCCAGGTCCTTGGTCGAGGTCTTCCCCACCGAACCGGTGATGCCCGCGACCCGCACCGCGGGCAGCGCGTCCACCACGAACCTGGCCAGCGCGGCCAGCGCCGCGGGGACGTCTGCGACCAGCACCGAGGGCACCGGGACCGGCCGGGTGGCCAGCACCGCGACGGCGCCCGCGGCCACCGCGGCGGCGGCGAAGTCGTGCCCGTCGGCCCGCTCCCCCGCGACCGCCGCGAACAGCCCGCCCGGGGCGGCGCGGCGGGAGTCGATGACGACCTCGCCGGTCACCATGGCCCCGGGGTCGACCGGATGAGCAGCGCTGCCGTGTAGCCGGCCGCCGGTGACCTCGGATATCCGCTCCAGCGACAGGGGGATCACCGGTTCGCCGCCCACGGGTCCAGGTCCGCCTTGGCCCGCCGCTCCAGCGCTTCCCCGGTGACCCGCCGGTCGTCGAACGGCAGCACCGAGCGCGCCACGTACTGGCCGGTCTCGTGGCCCTTGCCCGCCACCACCACCACGTCGCCGGGCGAAGCCAGCGAGACGGCCTGCGCGATGGCCGCGGCGCGGTCCGGCTCGACGATCACCCGGGCCCGTTCCTCCTGCGGCACGCCGAGCACGCCGTCCAGCATCGCGGCCAGTATCGCCAGCGGGTCCTCCGAGCGCGGGTTGTCGCTGGTGAAGATGGCCACGTCGGCCAGCGACGCGGCGGCGGCGCCCATCATGGGACGCTTGGCCCGGTCCCGGTCGCCGCCGCAGCCGAGCACGATGATCAGGTTCCCCCGGGTGACCGGCCGCAGCGAGCGCAGCACCGCCTCCACCGCGCCGGGCTTGTGCGAGTAGTCCACGAACGCGGTCACGTCGAGCCCGGGACCGGGCACCCGCTCGAGCCGCCCGGGCACGCCCGGGCAGGCGGCCACGCCGGCCACCGCGTCCTCCAGCCTGATGCCCGCCTCGACCAGCGCGACCAGGGCACCGACCGCGTTGGCCACGTTGAACACCCCGGCCAGCCCGATCGACACGTCCGCCTCGATCCCGCCCGGGCCGATCAGGCGGAACGCGCTGCCGTCCGCGCCGGGCCTGACGTCGGCCGCGCGCCAGTCGGCCGCGTCGTTACCCGAGGCCGAGAACGTGGTCACCGGCACGAGCGCGGAGGCGGCGAGCCTGCGCCCGTACTTGTCGTCGATGTTCACCACGCCCGTTACCGGAGGCATGAACAGCGAGGCCTTGGCCCGGAAGTAGTCCTCCAGGCCGGCGTGGAAGTCCAGGTGGTCCTGGGACAGGTTGGTGAAGACGGCCACGTCGAAGCGGGTGCCCGCCACCCGGCCCAGGGCCAGCGAGTGGCTCGACACCTCCATGGCGGCGGCGGTCACCCCGCGCTCCACCATGACCGCGAACAGCGCCTGCAGGTCGGGCGCCTCCGGCGTGGTCAGCGAGCTGGCCAGCCGCTCCTGGCCGACCCTGAGCTCGACCCCGCCGACCAGGCCGGTCAGGTGCCCGGCCGCGCGCAGCCCGGACTCGATCAGGTAGGTGCTGGTGGTCTTGCCGCTGGTCCCGGTGACGCCGATGAGCCGCAGCCGGCTCGACGGGTCGCCGTACACCCAGCAGGAGATCTCGCCGAGACGGCCGCGCGGGTCGGCCAGCACGAACACGGGCACGCCGCTGGCCACCGCGCGGGCCCGGCCGTCCGGGTCGGTCAGCACCGCCACGGCACCGGCCGCCACCGCGTCCGGGCAGAACGCCGCGCCGTGCACGCGTGCCCCCGGGAGAGCGACGTACAGGTCACCAGGCGCCACCGAGCGAGAGTCGAGGGTCACGCCGGACAGGAAACCCAGTTCGTTCGGGGAAATAGATCTTCCTGCGGTGACCAGCCTGACACCGAGCAGCGTGCTGAGCTCGGACAGCGGCCGCTCTGGCCGGGACGCGGGACGGATCGCCACGGGGTGAGGGTACCTCCATCAGGGCGCGGTCAGGCGCACCTTCGCGGGCATGGCCCCGTCCGGCGGGATCTGCAGCGTGGCGAGCGCGTCCTTCATGACCTGATAGAAGACCGGGCCGGCCACGACGGCGCCGAAATGACCGCCCTTGCGCGGGTGCTGCACGTTGACCGCGACGACGAGCTGCGGATGGTCGCCCGGGGCGATGCCGATCCAGCTCGACCCGTAGACGCACAGCGCGCACTTCCCGTTGGACTCCTGGGAGGTCCCGGTCTTGGCGGCGACCGCGTAACCGGGGATGACGCCCCAGGGCTGGGCGCCGGCCGCGTCGACGCCCGGCACCTGCTCCAGGATGTCCAGCAGCTCGCGCGCGGTCTTGGCCTGGATGACGCGGTGCGACGGCGACGGCGCGGCCTGGGTGTACGTCCCGGCCGAGTTGGTGGTGCCCGCGATCAGGGTGGGCGTCACCCGGACGCCGCCGTTGGCGATCGTGGCGTACACCTCGGCCATCTGGAGCGCGGTCACCGCCACCCCCTGCCCGAACGCCAGCGTGTACCGGGTGTCCCCGGACCACTGCGACACCGGCGGCAGCTCGCCCGGGAGCTCGCCGGGCAGGCCGATGCCGGTCGGCTGGCCCAGGCCGAACGCGCGCAGGTAGTCATACTGCGTCTGCTCGCTGATGTGCTTGGCGACCTGGGAGATGCCGACGTTGGAGGAGTGCGCGATGATGCCGGCGATGGTGTACCGCTCTCCCGGCGCCCACTCCGCGTCCTGGATGGACTGGCCGCCCTCGTGGATCTGGTACGGGATCTTGTACGCGCTCATCGGGGTCTGGCCGCCGCGCTCGAACGCGGCCGCGGCGGTGATCACCTTGGCCGTGGAGCCCGGCTGGAATTCGGCCTGCACCGCCAGGTTGGCCGTCTGGCTGACATTCCGCAGGGTGGCCGGGTTGAACGTGGGCCACTGCGCGATGGCCAGCACGTCTCCGGTGTGCGGCTGGATGATCACCACCGTGCAGTTGTCCGCCTTGGTCTTCTTGACCTGGCTGGCGCACGCCTGCTCGGCCGCGTACTGCAGCGCCGGGACGATGGTGAGCCGCAGGCTGCTGCCGTTCACCACCGGCTGGTCGCTGCTGCCCGCGAGCGGGATCGGCTGGCCGTCGGTACCGATCTGCACCTGCTCACTGCCTGCCCGGCCGGCCAGCAGCGTGTTGTGCTGCTCCTCCAGGCCGCCGCCGCCTACCAGCACGCCGTTGCGGATGCCGGTGAAGCCGATGATGCTGGCCGCGACGTTGCCCTCGGGGTAGGACCGCGCGTAGCTGCCGGTCTGGTAGATGCCGGTCAGGCTCATCGCGCTGATCTGGGCGCTGGCCTGAGCGGACACGCCCTTGGCCAGCACCACGTACTGCGGCGAGGTCGGATGCTGGAGCTTGCCCAGGACCGCGGCCGGCGTCATGCCGAGCGGGACCGCCAGCTCGGCCGCGACCTGCGGCCGCTTGGCTGCCGGGATCTGCGGCGGGTCGGCGGTCACCTGGTAGGTGGCCACGGTCATCGCCAGCACCTGCCCGTTGGCGCCGGTGATGCTGCCGCGCAGCGCGGGCAGCGGGATCGTGTGGTCCCGCTCCTGCAGCGCCAGCTTGCGGTAGTTGCCCGACTCCATGCCCTGCAGCTGGACGAGGCGGGCCGCGAACAGCGACAGCACGAAGATGATCGCGAGCAGCGTGATGCCGAGCCGCCGGGCCGGGTTACCGCGGGCGGGCTGGCGGCGGGCGGGGCGGGGCCTGAGGGGCCCGGACGGCCTGACCCACCGGGGGTCCGCGGGCCGGGCCGGGGGCCGGGGGGGATTGCGGCGCGGCGGGGTGCCGGAAGCCCCGGCGGGCCGCCGGTCGTCCCGGCGGCTGGTCTGCGGCCTGCGGGTAGGGTCCTGAGGCGTCACGGAGTGTACCCGGGAACATTGATCGCGGCCTCGGCCCTGGACGGCTTGCCGACGATGATCTTCCCGGTTCCGGGGTCGATGAAGCCCAGGTGGGGGTTCGGTCGCATGCCGAGCTGCTTGGCCTTCTTCGCGATCACGGCCGGGTTCCCCGCCTGTGCGATCTCGTTGGTGAGGGTCTGCGCCTGGCGGGCCAGGTTGGCGTTCTGCTCCTGCAGGCTGGTGATCCGGAACGCCCCCTGGGCCAGCGTGGTGCTGATCACCAGCAGCGAGACCAGCGCGCCGCCGAGCAGGCCGACGAGCAGCAGGATGAACGGCATCCGCGCTGAGCGGGCCCGCGGTCTCGGCCCGGCGGTCCTGGTCGCCGGCCGGGCCGTGGCCGGGCCGGGCCCGGTCCTGGTGGCCGGGCGGGTGTGCCGCGGGGCGGTAACGGGGCGTGTCCCCGGGTCGGGCTGGATCCCGCGACGGCCGGGGACAGTCCGGGGGGTGCGCGTCATCGTGTCAGTGGCCATGTTCTGTGCCCCCTTGGGTCATGCTGCTTGCCTGACGCGCTCCGCGGCCCGCAGCCGGGCGGAGGCTGCACGCGGATTGCCGGCGATTTCTTCACTGTCCGGGCGCTCGGCGCCCCTGGTGAGCAGGCGGAACTGCGGGGTGGCCGCGATCGCGGGCACGGGCAGGCCGGGCGGCGTCTGATCGGTGGACAGCCGCACGAGCTCCCGCTTGACGATGCGGTCCTCGAGTGAGTGGTAGGCCAGCACCACGACGCGGCCGCCGACGGCCAGCACGTCCAGGGCGGCCGGCAGCGCCCGGCGCAGCGTGCCGAGCTCGTCGTTCACCTCGATCCGCAGGGCCTGGAAGGTGCGCTTGGCCGGGTTGCCGCCGGTGCGCCGGGTGGCCGCCGGGATCGCGTCCTTCACGATCGCGCTCAGCCGCGCCGTCGAGGTGATCGGGGCGCGGGCCCGCTCGCGGACCACCGCGTCGGCGATCCGCCGGGCGAACCGCTCCTCGCCGTAGTCGCGCAGGATGCGGGCGAGTTCGGCGGCCGGATAGCCGTTGACGATGTCGGCGGCGGTGGTGCCCCTGGTCTGGTCCATCCGCATGTCGAGGGGTGCGTCCTGGGCGTAGGCGAAGCCGCGGCCGGCGTCATCGAGCTGCGGCGATGACACGCCCAGGTCGAACAGCAGGCCCAGGACGCGGTCCGGATCGATGGTCCCGGCGTCGGTGGCGGCGGCCAGGATGGCGGGGATCTCGTCGTACCTGGCGTGCTTGAGGGTGACCCGGTCGGCGTACGGGGCGAGCAGCTCGCCGGCCGCCTCGATGGCGGCCATGTCGGCGTCGACGCCGACCAGGAGCAGGCCGGGGCAGGCCTCGAGCAGGGCCCGGGCGTGGCCGGCCCGGCCCAGGGTCGCGTCCACCAGCACGGCGCCGTCGGCGGCCAGGGCGGGCGCGAGGAGGGCGGTGACACGGCCGGCTAGCACCGGTACGTGCTGGGCCCTGTTCACGCGTCCCCTTCCTGCGGTCTTGGCTATGGCGGTGGTCGTTGCTGCCCTCCGCCGGCCCCATCCGCTCGCGCTGCCGGCTGGCACCGGGGAAGTGATGCCAGCAGGGAGCGGCGGATGGGGGCCGGCGTATGAGGGCTACAGGATTCCCGGAAGCACCTCCTCGGCAGCCGCAGCGAACGAGTCCTCCTGCCCGGCGAGGTAGGTCTCCCAGGCTTGCGCGTCCCAGATCTCCAGGCGGGTGTTCGCGCCGATCACCACGCAGTCCCGCTGGAGCCCGGCGTAGGCGCGCAGGGCGGGCGGAACGGTGATGCGGCCCTGCCTGTCGGGCAGCTCGTCCGAGGCGCTGGCGAAGAAGACGCGGCTGTAGTCCCTGACCGACTTGGCCGTCACCGGCGCGGTGCGCAGCGCCTCGGTGATGCGGGCGAACTCTTCCTGCGGGAAGACGTACAGGCAGCGCTCCTGGCCCTTGGTGATCACCACTCCCCCAGCGAGCTCTTCTCGGTACTTCGCGGGCAGGATCAGGCGGCCTTTCTCATCAAGCCGGGGGGCGTGAGTACCGAGGAACATGGGTGCTCACCTCCCACCGCCTATCCTCCACCGTGCTCCACTGTACCCCACATTTCCCCACCGTCAACGGTTAAAACGGCGTGATCGAGCCCCCTCCCCCACTGAAGCGGCAGGTGAGAGAGGTGGAGGGGAGTGGAGGGAGAAGTGGAGCGAAGTGGGGGCCAGAGCCGGACGGGGCCGGGCCGGGGCCGGGGCCGGACCGGGCCGGGGCCGGCGGCGGGAAAGTTCGCCTGCGTCGCGCGTTTGGCGATTAAGGACGTACTGTAGCGGTACGGCAGCTAGGCGGGGAGCGCTCCTGGCGGGACGCCCGGTCGGCTGGTGGTGCGCGCGCCAGCGCCTTCGAGGAGGCCATGTGGTACTAGACACCGGACGGCAGACGGGGAGCCCGATCGATGATCTAGTCCCGGCGGCCCGCCGGATCGGCACGGCGATCGAGTCCGTGATCGAGGGCAAGCGGGACGCCATCCAGCTCACCCTGGCCGTGCTGCTCGCCGAGGGGCACCTGCTCATCGAGGACGTGCCCGGCGTCGGCAAGACGATGCTGGCCAAGGCCCTGGCCCGGGCGATCGACGGCAGCGCGCGGC
>Ga0335069_10005910_pt1 | contig 17900 bp, 17 predicted proteins | sample Lox_Sample_11_FD_206714 | JGI IMG/M metagenome (GOLD analysis project Ga0335069, IMG submission 206714) | Soil microbial communities from Loxahatchee National Wildlife Refuge, Florida, United States - Lox_Sample_1.1 | ecosystem: Environmental > Terrestrial > Soil > Wetlands | place: USA... | reverse complement strand
CCGGTCGTTTCCCGACGCGTGTAGAACGCCGTAGTCCTTCGTAATCCAGGAGATCCCATCGCCGCCCGCTGACTCGCCGTCGCGATCGATCACCCGCCCAGGTACCCACGGACTGATGAGCCTCTTTGTAACTTGGAGGTAGCATGCGTACCGCTCCAATCGTGTTCGGCATAGCGCTACTCACCGCGGGTAGTCAGTGCATTGCTGCTGGGCCGACACCTCTAGCGGGTGTGTGGCGCTTCGAAAGAGAGCTGGATCGACGCGGTGATGGATCTCTCGTGGCAGCCGGCCCAGCTCTAGGCTACGAGGGGCTTCTTGTCTTGACACCGGATGGCTTTATGTCCGGCACAATAATGCCGCGCGGGCGCAAATGGACCGTGGACAGCGCCTCCTTAGCCGAACTTCGTGAGACGACAGAGACGGGCACGGCGTACTCTGGACCGTACACCGTAGAGTCCGCCACGCAAACATTAGTGATCGAAGTAAGTACGAGCCTTGATCCGGGGGATGTGGGCAAGCGCCTGACTCGACACTACTCGCTCAACGGAGATGTGCTGACGCTCTCAGGAACCTGGAGGTACCAGGGGGAAACGTTGATGTTCGCCATAGACTTCCGCCGGATAAGGTGACGGCAGACCGCGCAACCACCGCATCGAGCGCTCACGCGAATCTGAATTTGACAGACTCAAGCGTGAGTTCCCGCGGCGCTAACGACGGGTGTAGATATACCCAGTTCCGCTGCTTCGCGTAAACGAGATCGTGCGCGAGAAGCGCTCAGTCTCGCCGGAAATGGCCGTGCTTCTCTCGGCGTATTTCGGCACGTCGGATGGTTATTGGATGAATTTGCAGGCGCACTTCGACCTGGAAATGGCGAAAGACAAGGTCGGTAAACAGGCCGCCCGAGTCAGCCCTCATCCGCACGGCGCCGACGGTAGCTCGCAGCCTGTCTGAGACCCTCGGTGGTCTACCGGTGGAACGACGGAGACGTCATCGATGACGGCCAGTCCGGTTTGGTAGCGACTCGACTCTCCCGCCCAACCGCCGAGTGAGCTGCTGACGCACGCGCGTCGTGATCGTCCGCTACGTTCCGATCACCTTCAAGCCGTGGGCTTGCGCGGCCAAACCCAGCGCTCCGTCGTGAGTGGCCATCACCGGATCAATGCTCATGGCGTCCTTCCACAGCAGTGCGGACGCCAGATGAACTGCATCGAGCGTTCCTAGCTCTGTCGGCATCGGCTGGGCGGCGCGGTCCAGCACCGTGGAGTCGACTTCGATCAGCTCTAGCGAATCGATGAGATTCAGGATCGTCGCGCGTCGCCTGGCGACCTCAAGGTCGGGTAGATTGGCTCGAATTCGCACGCGGTCGAGCGTTCGCAGGCTCTCGGTTGAAATCAACGCACTCGAAACGCCGCGATCGATCTGCCGCCACTCCGGCAAGGCATTTGATTGCCCGAGTGCGAGCCGCAGCAGAACCGACGAATCAACATAGGCAATCATCGGTGGCTTTGCCGTTCCTCGAGCAGCAATTCCAACGCGTCGATTCTCTGATGCGTCGGCTTCGGCACCGAGACCCTATTCGGCTTCGGCGAACCGGAGGCCGGCTTGCGGATCCGTAGTCCCGGCTTCTCGAGAATTGGGACGATATGCGCGACCGCCCGGTTGCGATCCAGGACGGCGATCGTCTCGCCACCCTGAACGATACGAAGAAATTCGCTCAGCTTGGATTTAAGCTCGGCGATGCCAACCTGCTTCATGACTATATATGACCATAACTGGTCATGAGAAGCAAGCGGTCACAGAATAATCCGCGGCGAAGAATGCGGTTGGGCCGGGCTATGGCGCCATGCCGGTGCAGCGTGCAATCGTTCCGTACCTAATGAGAGTGTCGCTCCCGATTGTAATTTGACCCGGGTTGCCGATTGATATTGGCTCTGTCACCAATTCGTGTTGGTCCCCACGAGACAGTAGTCAACGCTCGACTGTGGCACCGGCTCGACACGGCCGCGAACAGGGCGTGGACGTACGGCCGCGCCGATGACAATCCCTGTCGAATGACTCAGATTGACCCGCTGGGGTCGTTCGTGACCGTCTGCTTTGCGGAATCCAATCACGGGCGAAGCTCCACCTCCAGCTATTCGGGCAGATTCATCTTTCGCAGGAACGCCTTGAAGCGAGGTTCATCGGCCAGATTCTTGAACAGCGTCTCGCCAACAATTTCAACCAGCGACGTGTCTCTGGTCTCATAGGCCCGATCGAGCCAATGCAACGCGCGATCGTAATCTCCGCGCTGCGCATAGTTTGCGGCCACCCAGTACGCTGAGCTGCCTCCAAACCGAGCGATGAGCTCCTGTAGCGCCGCATCGGCCTCGGCCTTTCTTCCGACCGCGTGCAAGGCGCTTGGCAGCAATTCCAGCCTCTCCTCATCGTCCCGCTCCCGTTGGAGCACCGCGAGCGCGGCCTCAGCCTTGCCTTGCGCCAGCAGGGCCTTTGCGAGGACTAAGCGCCCCCACGCGAAGTCCGGTGCCAGTTCAAGGGTCTTCCGGAACGAGGACTCGGCTTCGGCGAAACGCCCGGCCCCATACAGGCCCATGCCCACGTTGGCGTGCCGGTAGGGATTCAGCGGATCAACCTCGAGCGCCAATCGAAATCGCCGGTCGGCCTCATCCCAATGTCCAAGTGTCATTGAGAGCAGCCCGCCCCAGGCGAGCACCTCTGGATCTCTAGGCCCCAGAGCAAGAGCGCGACGCGCATCCCGTTCGGAGGCGGGCCAGTCCCAGTCGAGGGTCCGCTCCACGTACGACAACAGGCCGCACGCCTCTGCCAATTCAGGACTCAATTGCAGCGCCCGCTGTGCCAGTTTCCGGCCGCGTTCATAGCCTTGCTGCGGCGTCAGATAGCCGGCATCGGCCTCGATCGTATAGGTCGAGGCGAGCCAAACCCAGGCGAGGCCGAAATTCGGGTCCAGTTTGATCGCCTGCTCGAGGTCCTCGCGGCCGGCGGCCAGTGTGGCCTTGGAGTTCTGAGTCATCACGCTTCGGGCACGGAGATAGAGCATGTACGCCGCAAGATTCTGCGTGCCGCCTTGCTGGCGCGCGAGCGGTCCCCCCATCAACGTAATCCGCAGCGCCTGCACCACTGCGTTGGCAATGTCGTCCTGCACCTTGAACACGTCGCGCAGATCCCGGTCGTAAGTCTGAGACCACAGGTGATAGCCGTTATCAGCACGGACCAGCTGTGCAGTCACGCGAAGTTGGCTGCCGGACTTGCGCACACTGCCCTCAAGAACATGCGCGACGCCGAGCGCATGGGCTATCTCTGGAATCGTCGATGACTTCCCTTTGAAGGAAAACGACGAGGTCCGGGCGGAAACATGCAGGTCCGGAACGCTGGCGAGCAAGTTGATGATCTCTTCTGTCATACCGTCGGCGAAGAACTCCTGATCCTTTTTCTCGCTCATGTCCGTGAACGGAAGTACAGCGATAGACTTCTCCGAGATCGCCGGCGCCGCAGGCGCGGCCGCCGGTGTCGATGCGGCAACGTGGCGCTCACCCACAGCGCGCTTCGAGAGCCAGATGTTGTCGACGACCAGGAAGCCGAGCAGAACTGCGACTACGGCGGCTGCGGCTGAGATGACCCGCCGCCCGAGCTGCGGGGCGTCCGAACGACCGGCGGCCGAGGGCGCCGCAATCGTGCCCGTTGCCGGCGCCGCGTCGGCATGACTCCGGACCGCCTCCACCAGCGTGGCGGATACCGCGGCGAGTCCTCCAGCCGCCGCGTCGATCCATTGCGACTCACCCAGGAAGTACTCAAAGGCCGGCGTCAGCGGCGCGGCGTCCGTGCGCAGCGCGATGATCGGCCGCCCCTTGGACGAGGCGCGCTCGACCTCTTTGCCGACGTGCTTCGAGCCGAGTGCGCTGTCAGAGAGAACCAGCACCAAGACCTTTGCCCTGCTGATCGCCGACATAATGTGATCGGCATAGTGCGACCCCGGAGGCACGTTGCGAGGAGCGATCCAGCATCTGAGGCCTTGCTTCTCCAGCGTCTCGACAATCGAATTGGCGACGGGGGCATCGTGCGATGCATAGCTGACGAAGGCGTCGATAGACGCATAGCGTGGGTTGCCTGCTGACGGCGGGCCGGCCGGGGTGGGTAATTCCCCGGATTCGGGCGCATTTCCCGACATACGCTGCCACCCCTATCCGCGTGATTCTTGCCGGCAGGATACGCCGAGGGTGCCCCGACCCAAATAGGCGCCCGCGATCGACTGCTATCGGGCGGGCATTCCGCCCCGTCGAAAGACGGCTCTTGGCTGCTTGCTGCCGGTCGTCGTTCCTGAAGCGGCCATTCCACCGAGAACATGCTCTACCCCTCGGCACGTCAGCCCTCAAAGGCCGGGTGCGGCTCATCAAGGGCGCGGCGATTGCCCCGCCGTCGCTGGCGGTTCGCGCGCGCGCCACCAACACGATTTGGTGACAGAGCCTTGATATTTGACCCACCCCTCGGTTAAACCCGGGGCCCCCGACCAAGCGGAGGGCCCACGCAAATTAAGGCTGGAGGGGTACGTGAAGATCCAGATCTTGCCTTTGATCGAAAAGACAGTCGCATCTTGGTAGAGGCGACTCTCAATCTGAATGGTGACTGAAATAGGCGGCGACGCCAGGCCGGCGGCGGCGAGATCGTACCTGCGCCGACAGCGACAACCTCACGTGGCGAAGTTGTTGATTGCGATGGCCAAATCAGACGGCACCTCGAACATTGGGAAGTGACTTTGCGCTCGTAGCCTGTGGACGTGAAACCACGGGTGGGCGTCGGCATACGATTGTTGCGCCATCAAGTATCCGGGGTCTTCGGGTTGCGCGTAGAGATGAAGCACGGGTACGACTGGCTCAAAGGCGGCCATCGCATTCAGCGGGCTGCCGAATTGCGCGTAGGCGCGGCTGATCTCACGCCCGGCGCGTGACCACATGTCGAACTCGTACGAGCCCATATCGCCGTAGATAAAACGCTCAAGGTCCGGCCGGCCCACTCCTCGGACCCACATCGCGAACAGCTGGTCGCGGGCCTCTCGCCACCGCTTCGGGTCCTGCAAGGCGTCCAGCGCGGCCAAGAAAGGCGCGGGTGGGTCCGCAACTATCCAGTCGATCAACACGATCCTGTCAACGACCGCTCCCATACGACGGCGGAGTTCCAGCGCGATCCATCCTGAATGGGCCAGCGCCACTGGAATGACACGCCTCAATCCTGTGGCGCGGATCAGATCGACTGCGTCATTCACAAGCTCGGTATCCCCGAAGTCGCCGGGAACCGCACCCGAATCCCCGTGCCCGCGCCAGTCCAGAGCAAGTACGCGACGCTGTTCGCAGCACCGTGCAGGCAGCGACGCAAAGACACGTCGTCCGACACACCAGCCGGGAGTGAAGAGCAACGCCGAATCGCCTGCGCCCAGGTCGTCGTATGCGAGGTCTGGCGCGCTCGAACGATGGAGTATCCGGCGAGGGCCGCTGGCCGTCGCGGCCACGGCCTTATCCAATTTAGTGCCTGAGGGGACCCCAGCGACGGTCGCTGCACACGCTGTCGCCAGGACATCGCGACGCCTGTAGCGAGCCTCAGAGTTGTGGTTCGACATGAAGCGTCCCCATTGCAGTACAGCGAGATGACGGGTAGCGACGATCGAGGTCTCGCTCTCTCGCCTATAGACTCGCGCGATTGCGGCCCCAGAAATAGCGGGTAGACTGAAATGGATTGTTCAACGGGAACAAACAGTGACTTATGGACCACCTGACCAGTATCAGGGTCTTCGTCCGGGTCGTCGAGTCCGGGAGCTTCGCCAAGACCGCCGACCAACTCGATATGTCGCGGGCAATGGTGACAACGCACGTAGCGGAGATCGAGCGGAAACTTGGAGTGCGTCTGATCAATCGGACGACCCGTCGTTTGAGCGTCACGGAGGACGGACGCGCGTATTACGAGCGTTGCGTCCGGATCCCGGAAGACGTTGATGAGGCAGAAGCAGTATTGTCCCGGTCGCGGACCGTTGCGCGGGGACGCCTACGCGTGGAGATGCCAATTGCGTTTGCGCGCCATTGACTCATGCCGGCTCTACCGCGGTTCTTGGCTCGGCATCGCGAACTGACAGTTGAATTCGCGCTGAGCAATCGGATGGCGGACTTAAGCGCGGAAGGCTTTGATTGTGCGGTACGCACTGGAGTACCACCGGACTCGAGCCTCGTTGCCCGACGGATCGGGACGCTCGACTGGGTCACGTGCGCCGCACCCAGTTATGTTCGACGACACGGTGTTCCCGGGCAGCCAACGGACCTGCAGGGCCACAACTGCATTGTCTGGCTCTCAGCACAAACGATGAGGGCGATGCCGTGGCGCCATCAGAGGAACAACGATGAGCAGGTGGTCGACGTAAAGGGCAACCTAGCGGTGAACGCGATGGAGGACGTCGCCGCTGCGGCGGAGGCGGGAATCGGCATCGCGCGCACGCTCCGGCGTCTAGCGGAGCGCGGGCTGCAAGAGGGGCGTTTGGTACGCGTTCTGGAGGGTTGGTCATCACCGCCGCAGCTGATCTCGATCGTCTACCCTCATAGCCGCTACTTGTCGGCCAAGGTGCGCGTCTTCGCCGACTTTCTCGCCCGCGTGCTTAAGGATCGCCCGGCCTCTCAAGGGTGAACTGACGCGCTGCGAATGTCCTTGCGGCTGACAGGCGGCCGGTGGTGATCCTCGCCGAAAGCAATTTCCGCAACGACAGTCGGGAACGCGTTCGAGATGGCGGTCTTTGGCCAACCGCGGTCGGCTGCATCGCGTGCCAAGGGCGCGCGACTCACGTTCTCGCGCGTCTCGATCTTGATGTCGGCGAATCCTGCGCGGCTCAACTCCTTACGGATCAGTGCGATATCGTGGTACCCGTGCGGCGTGCGGGCGAGGATTCGCGGAGGGTCGTGCGGAAACAGCGCGGCAACGGCGTTGGTGCCGTCGTCGGCAAAGGCGTTCTCTTCGATACGGTCCCAGACGTTGAAGACAATGTGTCCGCCTCGCCTCAGCACGCGACGCACGATCCGTCGGCGTGATGACATGCAGCATAGGCGGGTCTCAGCGGCGCAATCGGTGGCGCGAGCCCTGAACGCGCGCTTGCGGAGGACGCCCGACGTATGCGTGTCACGGAATGTTCAGCGACATCCGACGACTTCGACCGGTAGCCTATATGCGGAGGCGACTTGTGCGCGACTCGAAGGGGAATGCATGGGCTATCGGCGTCAATTGGCAATGGGTGCGACCAGAATGCTCGGACGCGTCGGCGTCGGCCTGGTGCAAACGACCGACCCGGCTGCCGTCAGGACTCTGATCGGTTCGCTGTCGCCAGTCGCGACCGACAGGTCATTGATACGGATCGGACCCGAGGGCGACGGCGGTTACCTTGTGCCCAACGACCTCGAGAGCATTTCGGCGTGCTTTTCGCCCGGCGTCAGTCTGGTGTCTGGGTTCGAGAGACAGTGCGCGGATGCGGGCATGGCGGTCTTTCTCGCCGACGCGTCGGTCGATGCGCCGGCTGAGTCACACCCCCGGTTCGTGTTTTCCAAGAAGTTCGTCGGCGTAACTACCGACGCACGATTCATGACGATGGACGATTGGGTGCTGCAGGCGCTCCCGGAGTCGACGTCCGACCTGTTGCTCCAGATAGACATCGAGGGTTTCGAGTACGAGGTTTTTCTCAGCATGTCGGACTCGTTGCTGCGCCGCTTCAGGGTCATCGTCGCCGAGTTTCACGAGCTCGAGCAGCTCTGGAATCGCCCATGGTTCTCGATCGGGTCGCGAGCGTTCGAAAAGATCCTCCAGACGCACGCGTGTGTGCACATCCACCCGAACAACTGCTGTGGCAGCTTCACGATGGGCGGCATCGACATACCGAGAGTGATGGAGTTTACGTTCCTGCGTCGCGACCGAATTCTGAGTTCGACGCCGGCGATGGACTTTCCGCATCCGCTTGATCGGGATAACACGGGCAATCCGCCTCTACCACTACCACCTTGTTGGGTCGGCGGTCGGGCACGAGGTTGACGCAAAGCAGGCCAGCGCAGCGGCCGCACGACAGCCTCGGCCGCGTGCCGCCCCTGACATTCCTGGCGAAACCAACCAAGCCCGAGAAGTCCACGCCCGAACTGTGTCCTTAACGGGGATGCTTACGGTTCGACCGAACGGTCGATGAGGCCGCGGCCGCTTCTGCCGCGCGGGCTGCTATCGAAGATGCCACGTCGTTGCCCGGCAACGCGTACAAGGTGCCGCTGTTCGAGACTCTCGTGCGTAGGGCGATTGTTGCCGCGATACGCCACTGACGATGCGTGCCGTCGGCCGTCAGGTCCCGCGCAGGCCGGGTATTCGCGTGCGCTCGACCTACGGCCGGCGCCGGCGGGCAGTGGCGGCAACGAATCCGCGACGACAGTACAGCGAGGTCAGTCGGGGCGACGCGCGAGCCGCCGCCTCAAGACGGCGATTTCCGTGCGCAGCAGCGCGTTCGAGGCGCGCTCGCCGAGCCAGCGGTACCCAAAATAGGCAACCCCCGCGAGTGACACGATGAGACCTGCGAGGCTCACGACGGCCCCGGGGCAGGGCGCTCCTGTACGGCGTCCGGGTTCTCTCCGGTCGGCACCCGGCCGCGTCGCACCTGCTTCTCGGTCTGTTGTTTCTTCTGCTGCTCTTCGCGGCGCCGCTTCAACTGTCGGTAATTCACTTTAGCCACGGGGTCTCCACTGAGGCGTCTCCGGACACGCGCCGCGCGCCCGGCGCGGCGATCGACACGACGCGATCCGATACCGACGGGACGGCATCACGCTCGCGCACGCCAAGAAGGTTGAGCAACCGATCGGGACGCACCAGCTGGCAGGCGAGTGCCGGTGACAGGAACGGCTGCACGCGCACGCGCAACAGATCTGCGAGCGACTCGTCGGCCGTGAGCCAGTAGGAGCATCCAGCCTGCTCCGCTGACCACAGGTGGAAGAGGTCCACCAGATGATGCCCCTGCACCCGCGCGGTCATGCGGCGGAAGCGCTCAATGCGGCGCGCGTCGTGGCTGATCGCGTCCGTCGCGCCAAGCTCCGTGGACGCCCATTCGCCGCGCTTCAGCCGCGCGCACAGCCGCAGTAGTGCGCCACTCTGCTCGAGGTCGCGGAACACATCCGTTCCGAGCTCGGCGCGAGAGATCGCGGGCGCGATCGTCGTCACGGCAACGTCGCCCAGCAGTTCGCGCCACGTGCCGTGGCACGCGTCAACTTCGCTTGGCGAACCGAATTCGCCGTAGCTGCAGAACTCGATGCGTCGCTCGCGCGCGAGCCGCCCGAGCGTCGGCAGCGCTGCGCGGTCGCGAGAGCCGCTGTCGGCCGGCGTGGCCGAAAGCGTCATCGTCTCGTCCGTCGGGCGGGGAGAGCGGCTTCCCGGCGGCAAGCACGGCGCGCGCCGGGAGAACAACGGGATCTGCTCAAATCCTGCGAGGTCGACGAGCACGCGCGGCACGTTGCTCATCGCCGGCGTTGCTCAGTCGGTGGACGCGTCAGAGGCCTCAGGTCCAATCGCTACTCCGCGATTCCGGCCGGGTTCAACGCCCGGTTTGCGTGGAATTGCCACGCGCGCACGGGCTGCCTGAGGGCGATCGCCTGGCGGATTTCGCCCAGCAACGGTCCGGGATTCGAGGCGAACATCGTCGCGACGTGCGCCGGGACGCCGTGGCCGAAGGCGCGGCGGTACGCTTCTGCCGCGGCTTGTAGCGCGGTAAGCGCCGTGTCGTTCACGGGATCTACCTCCGGTGTGCGCGGCAGTGGGGCGCAAGGGCGGGCGGGATGGCCCCGCGGCCGTGGCCCGATCGGGGGGACTGCACCGTCGTTTTACACCCCTTCGCCCTTCGATGCGCGACTTTCGGCCGCTCGACGCGTGCGTAGTTCACAGTCCGCAGGCGCTCATCGGGAATTCGAATCCGCGAGGATCAAGCCTCCATGAAGGCACGGTCATCCGCCGCGGCGGGTGCTCAGGCCAGCCAGGCAACACCGTGAGGCGGTCGGAGCCGACCAATTCGTAGCAGCGACTGAGGCGCAAACGTGCGAGCGTCCTCGCCGGAGTCGTCCGGTCGATTCGTGACGAGTTTCCAAGGACCATTATCGGTGCGCGGCATCGGAAGGCGTGAACCGGCCCCGCCGGCACGCGTTCGCAAGGTCATCCCAACGTAGGTGGGGTGGGTCACTCGTGCAAGGCCGGTCCGCGCTTCGAAACGGAGTTGAAATGCCGCCGAACTTGGCATCGCTTGCGATTCCCCCGCCAAATAGGGCAACGGAGCGACCCCATTTCGTGTAACATCGGCTTTGGCTCGATGTCTTTCTTTTTGCCCGTCCTTGGCCTTTGCCCATCGGCAATATCCGGCCAAAGCCAGACACCTCAGAATTTCCTTCGAACCGTGGCGAGTGCGCGCGTGTGCGTCGTACTCTAGTTTTCTATTCTCTTGTGGGACTTTTTCATGACCAAAATGTATGTCGGCAATCTGTCGTTTGACACGACCGAGGAATCGTTGCGCACGCTCTTTTCGCAGCACGGTACGGTTGAGTCGGCCAAGCTGATTTCCGACCGCGACACGGGGCGTCCGCGCGGTTTCGGATTCGTCGAGATGGCCAATGCAGACGCCGCCCGGGCGATGCAGGCCCTCAACGGCAAAGAATTCGAGGGACGTGCGCTGAAGGTGAACGAAGCGCAGGAGGCCAATCGTTCCGGCGGCGGTGCGCGTAGCGGCGGCGGCGCTCGCCGCTACTGAGCCGAGTCCGTACGGCAAGCGATCCCACGCAACTTGAGGTTGCGTGGGATCTCAGCCGCTCTGGCGGACCGTCCGGCGCGATCCGCATGAATGACAAGCGGTCCGGAACTTGGCCGCTGCGACAGCTCGTCTGCGACTCGCCCAACCGCCTCGCGCCGGTGGGCGCTGTTCCCACTGGGCGAAACACCATCAGCGTCATCTGACCCGGTATCCGTGCAGGCAGCGCGGACGCGGTCCGTGCGGCGTTTGCTCCGGGCGTCCCGAGCTTAAGCCCGGACAAGACTGGTGCCGTTCGCGTCAGCCACCGGAGCGACTCCGCGACGGCACGTGGACGCCAGGTTGCCCATACCCTGGCCTCGCCGGCTGGTGCTCGCCGGTCCATGCGCCGATCTCGCCACTATCTGGGCGCAAGGCCACGGCGTCCGGCTCAGTCGCACGGCCTAGGCGATCGACAAGTTGGAGACCGGTGCTCGAGGGCGAATCGGACTTGCCGCAATGAGGATGGCCAACGGTCGTCGGTTACTTCACCGCGCGCATCGGATTAGCGATCGGGCTGTCAGGCCTTCGACCTGTTCAGCGTCACGGCGGCACGAATGAGGGTCTTCAGCGCCGCTTCGTTGATGGTCTCGCCCTCGCGGAAGTCGATCGCGCGCCGCGTGTTCCCCTCAAGACTGGAATTGAAGAGCTTCGATGGATCCTTGAGGACCGCCCCTTTAGCGAACGTCATTTTCACGACGCTCTTGTAAGTTTCGCCGGTGCAAATGATTCCGTCGTGAGACCACACCGGGACACCGCGCCACTTCCATTCCTCAACGACTTCGGGATCGGCTTCCTTGATGAGCGCACGAAGCCGGCTGAGCACCTTGCCGCGCCAGTCGCCCAGTTCCTTGATTCTCGCCTCGATCAGCCGCGAAGGGGACTCGTTGGTCTTCGATCGGCTCTCCTTCTTCATGCTGGCGCTCCTGCTTGATCCGGATCCGATGAAGTGAACGGACCCTTGGCGTGAGTGCTCGTCCCGAGCTCGACTCCGCTCCTGAATTTGCGAGCGGTCGCCCCTGCATCTTAAGCGGCCTTTCGCACCTTTCCCATACGAACCGGCGGCGCGCGTGGCTGACCGGACGCCAGGGCAACGGCGCTTGCGCGGGCGCGCGCATCATGCACCGTAATTCGTGGATCACGTGCGGTCGATTGAGCCGGTAGAATGCGGATTCGCGCGCCTGCCCGATGACAGATCCGCAAAAACGGCGTGGGTTGCTCTCGGTCGAATCAGGCGAATAATGCGAAAGCACACTATGACTAGGGTCGTACCGGGCGCCGCAATGGTGCTCATTGCAGTTGCCACGCGCGCCGCGCCGCCGGAGAACCCGTCCCCGTCGAAGGACGCGTCGCTCGAGACGGTCGTCGTTCAGGGTCGCAAGCTGAACGTCGAAGCCAAGATTGACCGCAGGATCTACACTGTGCCAGACGACGCGCAAAGCACGATCGGCACCGTCAGTGACATCCTGGGCGTCATCCCATCGATCGACGTGGATCCCGACGGGGTCGTGTCGCTGCGTGGGGATACGAACGTTCTGGTCCTCATCGACGGTCGACCGGCGATTCAGTTGCAGGGCTCGAAGGGTGGCGACAATCTGCAGTCGATGTCCGCGCGGGACATCGAGCGCATCGAGGTCCTGACGACGCCTCCCGCGCAGTTCAAGGCCGAGGGCGCGGCCGGCGTGATCAACATCGTCACGCGCAAGCGAGGCCCGGCACGATCGGCTTCCGGTTCCTTGCAGGCCAGCGTCGGCGACGGCGGGCGCTGGCTCGTCGGCGGCAACGGCAGCGTCGGTAACCGACAGCTGTCGGCGACACTGAATGCCGGGTTTCGAGAGGACTACCGGCAGCGCACAATCGAATCGGAATCGGTGGGGCCGGATCCCACCACCGGTCAGGTGCTCGAGAGCCGCGACCGTGCCAGCCAGCGGCTTCGCCGCAACGTCCCCACCGTCGATATTTCCGCGCGATTCGACCCGAATGACACCCAGTCGCTGTCCGGCTCGGCGAGCTGGATGCGTCGCGGCGGCCTTCGCACCTACACGCAGCTCGACGACGTTGAGCCGGAGTCGGGTGGCGTGGCCAGCTCCACGCGGCGCCTCACGAGCGGGCGCGACCCCGAGGACGACTACAACACGACGCTCAGATACACGCAGAAGTTCAGGGACAGCGGCGAAACCCTCGATCTGTCCGCGCACCACGCAGTCTCGCACCAGCGTGAGCACTACGACTACGTCAACGATTCATTCGTGCCGCCGGCACCGACGTTCTACGACAACCTGAGCTTCACCGAGGACAAGGACGTCACGGAAGTCGACGCGGACTTCTCGCTGCCGCTGTCGACGGCGCAGACCATCAAGCTTGGGTACGCGTTCGAGCAGGACGAGTACGGCTTCAATACAGTCGGCGCCAACGTTTATCCGTTGAGCGGGATGCAAACGGTCGATCCGACGCTCGTCAGCGACTTCAGCTTCCGGCAGCGGATCCACGCGATCTACCAGAGCTATCAAGGGGGACTGGGCGCCTGGGCGTGGCTCATCGGGGTTCGCACCGAGTGGACCTCGACCGACGGGACCCAGGCATCCGATGGTTCATCAACCGCTACCCGCTACGCGGACGTCTATCCGAGCCTGCACATCGATCGCACCCTGTCGGACCATTCGACGCTGTCATTCGGGGCCAGCCGCCGCATCGCACGGCCTGACCCGAGTTATCTCAATCCGTACGTCGATCACGAATACCCGCCGAACTTCACCGCCGGGAATCCCCGCCTCAGCCCGCAGTTCACGCAGTCTTTCGACGTCGGCTATGCCTATGAGGGGCGCGCGGCGAGCTACGGTTTTACGGGCTACTTTCGCCGCAACAGGGATAGCGCCACCGACGTGACGGAGTACCTCGGCGGCGGGCTGTCGTTGACGACCAAGGCGAATCTGCCGCGGAACGACTCGGCGGGCCTTGAGTTTTCCGCCACCGGGCACCTCGCGCCAAAGCTCGGCTACAGCCTGAGTGGCAATGCCTTCTACTCGGAGATCGACGCGACGGCGCTTGGTGCCCCCGGGATCAGGTCGACCACCGGCCTCAACGCCAAGGCCAAACTCGACTATCGTCCGACCGGCGGTGACTCGCTGCAGCTGGCCTGCACCCGCACCGACAAGCGCCTGACCCCTCAGGGCAGCATCAGCGCGATCAATATCGTCAACTTGGGCTTCAGACACATGCTGACGCCCGCGCTGGCGGCGGTGGCAACCGTCTCCGATCTCTTCAACGGCCAACATTTTGAGCGTGTGGCCGCGACGCCGTCGTTCACTCAGGTCTATCAGCGCCGGGTCGAGGGGCGCATCGTCTACGTCGGGCTCACGTACGCGATTGGGCTCAAGAAGGAGGAGAAACAACCGAGCTTTGAGTACGATTCCGGGGGCTGATTCACGATTACAACTCGACGGTTCACATGCTGCCCGGTCGGCGGCGCCGGATCCCGAAATGCCGTGCGTGGCGGCACGACAAGGTCTGATGGAGATCCGGCGTCGCGGCCGAGTCGCGCCGACGTCGCCATACGAGTTGGGGCCAATGTCACTCGAACAGGTATTCTTCGTCTCGCAAGTCTTCGCCTCGATCGCGGTCGTCGCATCGCTGATCTTTGTCGGCGCGCAGGTGAGGGAGAGCACGACTGCGCTTCAGCGCAACGAACACAACTCCACCATGGAACAGTGGACCGTGATTCGCATGGCCATTGCCAAGAATCGCGACATCGCCGAGCTGATGACGGACGGACTCGGTGGGCACCGCGCGCTCGATCGCGCCGATCAGCTGCGCCTGGAGCAAATGTTGCAGGGGAACGCCTGGGCGTCCTTTCACATCTGGGACCGGACCCAGCGCGGCGTATTTCCGAGAGCGACGTTCGAGCACACGGGCGGAGCGTACCTTTGCCGCTTGCTGAGAACGGAGCGCGGCAGCGCGTGGTGGCGCGACGCCAAGCACGTGGCCTTCCCGCCGGGGTTTGTCGCTGACGTCGATGCAATCCTTGCCAAGAGCTGAGGCCGGCGCGCAGCTCCGCTTGAATCGCGATCACCCGTGCCCGGGGGCAACCTGAAGTTGGGTCCGGACTCGCACCGCCAATGACCGTACGCGTCCGTGCCCGGCGCCCGATGCTTCTCACTAGAGCAGCGACTCTTCCAGCGGGAACACGCTCATCACCTCGTGTCCGCGGTCGGTGATCAGCACCTGCTGCTCGAGCTTGACGCCCTCGGACCCGTCCGCCTCGCCGATGTAGCTCTCGATGCAGACCGTCATGCCCGGGACGAGCACGCCGTCCTGCGCGACGGGATCGTCCCGGTCGACCCCGATGGCCGGCCATTCGTCGACCAGGCCGACTCCGTGCAGCGTGCAGCCGTAGTTTTGGGCGTAGAAGCGTGACGGGATGCGCCAGGCCTTGTCGCGAAACTCGCGAAACGTGCAGCCCGGTCGCAGCAAATCGCAGTTGTGAGTCACTTGATCCAGAGCGAAGCGATAGAGTTCCCGCTGCGCCTCGTTCGGGCGACCCGGCCCGCAGAAGAATGTGCGGCTGACGTCCGCGCAATAGCCGTACGGGCCGATCAAGTCGGTATCGAAACTCACGAGCTCGCCCCGACCGATCGGCCGCTCGGATGCTTCCTGGAACCACGGATTGGTACGGGGCCCGGACGTCAACAAGCGCGTTTCGATCCACTCGCCGCCGAGCGCGATGTTTGCGTGGTGTAGCTCGGCCCAGAGTGCGTTTTCGGTCATGCCGGGCTCGAGCGCTTCGTGCATCCGGCGCATGCCGATGTCGGCGACGGCGAGCGCCGCGCGCGCGCAGACGATCTCTTCGGCGCTCTTGACGGCCCGTGCCAGCTCCATCAGGCGCTGACCCTCGACCAAACGCAGCCCTGCGGCCTCGAGCGCCTGATAGCCCAGCAGGTCGCAGCGATCGACGGCCAGGCGATGGGGGCCGGTGCCGCCGAACCCACGCACTAGATCGGCGATTTCCGCGGCCCACTGACGGCTGACGCCGAACGCGTGTTCTGCAACGTCGAAGAAGGCGTGGATGCGCGCCGGCCGCCGCTCGGCGACGGCTGGCAGGTCACAGGGCACGCGCAGGCAGTTGCTGTTTGCATACTCGAACAACACGGCCCGACCCTCGGCGGGAACCAGGCAGTAGCGGGCCTGGTTGTGCAGCGCCCACACCGTCATGTTCCTCGAGTCGGTCGCGTAGCGGATGTTGACGGGGTTGCTGAGGAGGGCGGCCGCGCAGTCGGCCGCGCGCAGCTGTTCCTGAACGCGCAGGTACCGATAGTCCCGCATCGATCGCAACTGTGTTGCGTCGAGCCGGGGCGGGGACTGGGGGTTCGCCATCAGTCCAGAGTATGCCAACCGAGGCGCGGGTGCGCGCAAGCGGATTCTCGGGCGCTGCGGATCCGTGAGCCTCGCCGAGGTCGGCGTCAGCAGCGCTCTGTCTCGCTCTCGCGGTTGCACGACGTCCGACCGGCGCGCGACCGATCAGCCCGCATCGAAATCATCGAACCGGTCGTCGGCGTGCGCTGTCCGCCCGCGGCGGGCGGATGGCCCGAACTCAATGCGCTCAGCCCGGGTCCCTGTCATAGCTTCTCGCGCCGTCCGGCAACAGCACCCAGCGGTGTCGACGACTGGTGTAGACCGAGACCGTCGGAGCCGGGAAGTTCGGGTCCGCAAACGCCCCGACGGCGACGCTGACGGAGTCGTCCCGGCCGACCTCGGTGTGAAAGACCGTGGACCCGCAGCGGGGACAGAATCGAAAGACAAACTGGCTGCCGTGGTCTCCGACGCGCGTGAACTGCGCTGCGGTCCCGTGGACCTCGTATGGTGCTGCGAAGCGGGCAAGGGCAGCGAAAACGCTGCCGGTCCTCCGCTGGCAGGCGAGGCAATGGCACACCCCGACGCCCCGCGGCTCGCCGTGGACGGCGATCCTCAGTTGCCCGCAGGCGCACGCGGCGGTCCTGGTCGCCACGCGCTAGAAGTAGCTGTTCAGAAACGCCGCCGCGCGATCGGAAATGCCAGCGATCTTGTTCGTGGCCTGGCGATAGAGTCGGCGGGCAATTTCAGTCTGGGGCCGGTCGTCGACGCACTCGCGATAGGGACGCAATTCCGGCCGCCCAAGCCGACGCTTGGATGTCGAGGTCCTTCTCACGCGAATGCTCACTCGGCTCGCAGGGCCCCGTCGGACGGCGAGGACACTCCCTTTCCCGATCAGTCCGCGCCCGCCTTCATGATCGGATTCAAAGATGAATACCTCGTCGCCGACATCGATCGTCTTGCCCTTCCACATTGTCTTTTCGCTGAAGGAGACGATCCGAGTGCGCCGCCCTTTCGGCGGCGCCGCTTTGACAACGTATCGCATCGAAGCCCCATGGCCAGAGAAATGCAGACCGTCCACGCAGGTCGATCCCACGCAACGCGATTCGGCGCCGGAGCGCGAAACGGCGGATTCGGATCGGCCCGGCGACAGCCGTGTGCATCCGGTCAGCACATTTTGCAACAAGTCTTGGCACGAGGGGAATGGCGACGCGTCGGTCGAGCCGACGCGTCGGCTGCAGCGTGGGGAGAGCCGGCGCGTTCCACGGGATCGCGATCTCATCGATGCGCGCGGCGGGCCCGGCGCTCGCGGAGGCGGGGATCAAGGCACGCGCGAACGAGGTGCGCGCGGGTGGGCGGCAGCGGGGCGACGGCGGTGCGGGGTGGGCGGTCGCACGTCGTCTTTGTCGGGCGCTCGGCAAGTACGCGGTCGCGGCGTTCGAGCACGGCGCACTCGACGACCGACGGCCGCGGACGTCAGTGCGTCGAGAACTCGGTCGGCCACTCGGCGGGAATGTGTTCGACGACCTCGACCCCCGTGACGTGGGCGGCCGACGGCCCGATCCACAGCCATTCGATGAACAGCTCCACCTGCCTCGATTCACCGCAGGCGAGCACCTCGACGCGCCCATCGGCGAGATTCCGGGCGTAACCGAGGATCCCGAGGGTGCGGGCACGCGATTGTGCGCTGCCACGGTAGAAGACGCCCTGCACGCGCCCGCTG
>Ga0335069_10005909_pt1 | contig 17900 bp, 17 predicted proteins | sample Lox_Sample_11_FD_206714 | JGI IMG/M metagenome (GOLD analysis project Ga0335069, IMG submission 206714) | Soil microbial communities from Loxahatchee National Wildlife Refuge, Florida, United States - Lox_Sample_1.1 | ecosystem: Environmental > Terrestrial > Soil > Wetlands | place: USA... | reverse complement strand
GGCCTGAATCAGCTTCCCGCACTCGCTATCCTTGCCGTCATGGCGGCTTTCCTCGTGATCGTCCATCTTGGCTTTGCAAGCGCAACGGCGCTGACGTCGTCGCTGATTCCGATCGTGATCGCGGTTCTGCAGAAGGTGGAGACGCCGGGAATTAATGTGCTCGGCATGACCCTGGTACTGCAGGTCGTCGTGAACTTCGGCTTCATCCTGCCGGTGAATTCGCCCCAGGGCATGGTCGGCTACGGCACCGGCGCCTTCGCGGCGCGCGACTTCATCCGCACCGGCATTGCGATCACGGTGCTGGCCTATCTGCTCACTCTCGTGTTCGGCGCGACCTACTGGCGCTGGCTCGGCTATGTTTAGTCTCGCGATCGAACGATGACGCGCGCCGCGATAAACATGCGTTCGCCCGGAGCGCTCGCCGCTGGCGCGCGCCTGGCGACGCATAGCTGGCGGCTGGCGCGGTAGTTTGTGTTCACTTGTAGACATAGCCGATAGCAATTTTGCAGCACACGCGCCGTGGTTGTGTAAGACGTTCACGCTCTGATCGTTAAATGTTGCCGGGCGGCCATGAATGGCGCTGCAAATTTGCAGCACAAGAACAGCGCGCGGTCCAAGGCGGTAACCGAGCATCAACCGGGCCGCGATATCAAATGGAGGCGGATTGAGTAATGCGTTCCGCGAAAAAAGCGCGGTGGCCCGCCGACGTCGAAAGCGCCGGCGGGATTTTTGTCCTGCCTGATAAGCGCCGAATGCGTGAGCGAAGAGGCAGTAACAGGATTTCAATCAAGTCCGCGTATCGAGAGCATGTCGCGGATGAATTCCGTACGCGTACCGCGGCAATTGATTGCCCGCCGGCTTCCAAGGTCGGCGGGTTTTCATTTGGGCGCTCCGCTCTACTTCAGCAACGCAGGACCCAGCAACAGCCCTATCGGCATGATGCCGAGAGCGAATACAAAGATCATGAAAGTGCAATTATCGCGCCCCATCCATTGACAATAGGAGCGCCTGCAGTTCTGGTCTGTCTGCAGGAATGCGTATCGCCGAATTCTTGGTCGCTGTGCCAATTCGGTAACAAGGCGCGGCGCGTCGTCTCGCGCTCTCTTTGGGGGTGTCCACACCGATCCACAGCCCTCTATTTGGTTCCGGGAGCTATTCAGGTGCAGATTGGCGGCATGCAGCACGCAGCGATTCGAGGCATCGTCGATGTGTACGTACGCTACGCCAACCGCAAAGCGCTCGATGAGCTGCGGGCGCATCGGGGAAGACTGGTGGCGGGCCTCAAGACACTTACAGGCCCTTACGACGTCAGCAGGCCGATCGCTGAACTTGAGGACGAAATCGCGATCATCGAAGCTGGCCTTGCCAAGCTGAATGGCGCAGCCGCGGCTTAGCAGTCGGAGCTTCAGGTCCGCATCAAACTTACCTCAGAGGATGTGAAGACCATCTGCGACGTAAAAGCGCCTCAGTGAGGTGTTGTCAGTGGTGCTCGCCTTCGGTGCCGCTGCTTTCTGGTTTTGGGCTTCTTGGATATCTCGAGGATCGTTCCTCGCCACGCCGCTTGCGGACTTAGACCGAACTTTGAAACTCCAAGCCTGGATATAACGCGATCGCGGCAGCATGCGCGGGACTCGCGGCGGTGCTCCAGATTGTAATTACGAGAATGCCCGTTTGCCGCGCGTTCGGTTGATTTGCGGCGCGTCTGGGTTTGGTCCCCCGGATTGAAGCGCTGCAAATGGAAACGACCCGGCGCCGCATCAGGGTCGTGTGCTGCAACCGGGCCGTCTCCCATCGGAGGGCCACCGAGAGGAGAAGCCAGGCATTCCAGTCGGGGCGGGAGTCATTGGGGCGACATCGCGGCGGATTGGCGGAGGGGCTTCGGTCCGACGGATCTTTTGGAACACGAGGGAGCACAACGAAGCCTATCAGTCGGCCGTGACTCTATGGCGAGGTGGCGAGTTGAGGAATGCGGATAGAACGAGCTTGCTCAAACAAGGGATGCGATTTTTTAAATGGGCCCAATCAACGTGCAGCGGGTGCGGCCACCGGTTTCGTCCCGGGCGGAGTTTGGCCGAACGTCCCTAGGCCCTCGAGTGGAAATCTGCCCAAGAGCCCGCCGCTGTCAGCTGGTGGCGCCGGAGCTGGATCTGGAGACGGCTCCGCTTGGACCTCTGGAGTCGGCGGTGCAGGCGGATTGTCGCACTTTATCGAATGGACCAGCTCACCCTTGGCAGTTCGACCGATCGGCGCACAATCGTCCGTGCGTGCGGCCGCGCTCTTGGGCGCCTGTTTTGCCTGTGCCCAAGCCGGCGAGCTGATCAAGAGAATTGCAAATGCAACCTTCTTCATTTCGGTCTCGTGCTCTCTATCCAAAGGGCACCTTGAAGCGAGCCGAGGGGAAGCTGGAACTTCCACCCCGGCCCTAACGCAAGCCACCGGAGTTGACCCGATGTCCCGAGCTGATGCCCACCGTACCACAAATGTTTCAGCCCTGATCCGTGACCCCTTCGTCCGTGCCGCATTCGAGGCTGCCGAGAGGGATGGTCTGGCACCCCTTGCCGTGCTGATCGATACGCCTCCGTCCCTTGACGGTGGCAGGCTATGGCGCTCGACCACAGCGAGACAGAGCCGGCCTAACGGCCCTCGGGAGCCGCGCTGACTCGCCCTTACGTCCTGCCGGCTCTCCTCGGAGCCCTTTCAAATCAAACGCACCCATGACTCTCCCAAGCCCAGCAAAGGGCTCACGCAAAAATTGCGCGTAACACCTGAGGATTCCAACAATGAACCTGAAGCGATGGTCCAACGCCCGGCATTCAACCCGCGCCGTTCGCGCCCGGCTCAGTCTTTTGGCTATTGACCACCGACCGCTTGATAGCAGGATAAAGGGCGCAAGGTGCGCCGCGGTCGGTTGTGGGATAGCACAGGACGTTATCGCACTTTTTCTGGTATGAGCGCACATTGCAGCAGCGAAGATTTCCCGTGCCGTCAGAAGGTCAGCGCAATGTGTCGCCGGCACCGATCCCAACTTAGCGTCCTGGCGATCTGATCGGAACGATGTCCCACATCACGCTTTGCAAGCCGCTGCCGGACCAGCCGACGCCCGTCAAGGCTCGCGCTGCACCGGGCAAGAGAGGTCACGTCACAATCTCGTTCGAAAAACTGAAAGCTCGTGTAGCGAAGAGGCGCGCCACGGCCGATGAAGATGGGCACTATAGTTTCGCCGTGGCGCTATGATGCGGCAACCCGCCACGCGCGCCGATCGGTAAATCCGCGATGCACTGCGATCTTGCAATACGCCTCACAGCCGGACGTCAACCAGGGCTCGTGCCCGTTGCGCGTCGGCTACGGCTCCAGACGAATGACCTGACCGGGATGTCCAAAGATCGACGGACAGTGCCGGATACGGATTTGCTGCTCGGCCGACATCCCAATGGTTTGCCCGTCCATCAGAACCGGACCGTTCTCCAGCAGGTAGCACATGATCTCGACGAGCCATTCGCGGAGTTCGCCGACCTCCATTTTGATACGCGGAACCTCGATCTCCATATGCCCGAGCGCTGCAAACCCGGTCGTGAACAGACCCGTCGTGCCATCTTCGTTCCGGAACGCACGGAGATCAACCCAGAGGTAGAGGGGCGGTGACTGTGGGGTATCAATCTCCTCGGCCATACTTACGAAAAGCGGGGGAAAGATAACGAGGCTCGCATCCCCCCAGTAAACCGCCATTACTCCGGACTGCTTCGCGGCGAGCGCGGTGACGGCGGTCAATGTCAGCCGCCGCCGGACCGGGTCCTCGGCACCGCCTGTCATCGTGACCTGCAGAAATGAACGGTGCTGTTTGACGTTTTCGATGGTCGGCTCTCGGGGCCACATCCAGGAGGTGGCGATGGGGCTTTCCAGGTCATCTGGGTATGGTGCGCTTATGTGTAAGAACGCGAAGAACTCGTCGCCCACTTGGAAGCTAAACACACCCTCCTTCTCAGGTTTGATACCCGAAACGGTTTTACCCCTGACGCACGTTTTGGCCATTTGTTTCAGGAATGAATCGGTAGTGAACGATTCCCGCTCCAGCAAGATAGCGCTCAGGATCGGGACCCCACCTCCCCAGCTTTCCTTAGGCGAGTCGATCTGCTTCTTGACGAAGATCTCCATGCCCTCAAGTCACTGCACGGGGAGTGGCGGTCCAATTCACGCCTGAAGCAGAGATTTCAAGCAGCGCGATGGGCGACGGCACAAAGCTGTCCGGAATATCAGCGACGGACGCTATTCCGGGTGATAAGTCCTGCACGAAGATATCCCAACTCATGAATTCATCCCAGAGCGGTTTGTGAAAGGGTTTTATCCTCGATCAGCGATGATTGCTGAGCGACGTATCATGAGCAAGAAGAGCAGCGTCGCTGCGGCGTCCTGTGGCGTAGACTGGCGCGCTCGGAAGGATTCGAACCTCCGACCCTCGGAATCGAAATCCGATGCTCTATCCAGCTGAGCTACGAGCGCGCGGGCGACCCGGATATCAGACATGACCGGGCAATTCTACCGAGCCCTCAGAAGCAGGGATGGCGGCGGCCATCCTGGCCGATATAGGCGGCCGAGCCCTGATAGCAGAGATTGGTTGAAGGACCGTCGTAATAGGCGAAGGTGCCGGGCACCGGGCCGGGACCGTAATTATGCATGTAGCTGATGGGGTAGGGCAGCGGGCGGTAATCGGGGTAGCCGTAGTGGCTGTAGTGATAGCGGTGGTGGTGGTAGGATCCCGCTTCCGCCAGACCGGGGCTGAGACTCGCCGACACTACGACCGCGGCGGCGAAAAGCTTGGATGTCTTCATCTCGATTCTCCGGAAATCCCGCTAAAGCGACCCCATTTAAGCCGATTTTTGTAACAAACCAGCCGAAAAGTCTTGCACATTGTGCAAATCTTCGGGGTTTGCGTCAAATTTTCGGCCTTTTCCCAATGCTTAACGAATTCCCAACACAGTCAAGCGACAGTTCGGCGGTCCAGCCGGGCCGGCCGCCGATTAAGCTGACGTAACGGGTTAGTTAGGTTTCCTGCCTCCGCCATGCGCATTACGCCGCTTGTCCTGCTTCTGGCTTCCTCGCTGGCTGTGACTCCGGCGCATGCGGTGCTGCATATCACCCGCGACCACGGCGGCTATGTCGAGGAATACAAGACCAAATACAAGCAGATCCGCGATAGCGGCGAGCGCGTCATTATCGACGGCATCTGCAATTCGGCTTGCACGCTGGTGTTCGGCATAGTGCCCATGAACAAGATCTGCGTGACACCGCGCGCGAGCATCGGTTTCCACCAAGCCTATTACGACAAGGCGTTCACCTTCGGCGTCAAGGTCACGAGCGCGGAGGGAACCTCCGATCTGATGTCCTACTATCCGGGCGCGGTGAGGGACTGGATCCGCCGCAATGGCGGGCTCACCACCGAAATGAAGAAAATCAAGAACGGCGAAGAGCTTTGGAAGATCGTCGATCCCTGTCCGGAAGAGTGGTGACCGTCGCCCGCAAGCGGCGATGATGGGCTCTATACAAACCTCTGGGCATCCCGTCCGGAGGTTTTTGATTTCTACGCCGCCTTGGCCCGGCCGTCAGCGCTTCGATTTCTTCGCTTTCCTTTTCTTCTTGCCGACCTTCTTTGCAGCTTTCTTCGCAGTTTTTTTGCCGGCCTTCTTTGCGGTCTTCTTGGCCTTCTTTGCTGCTTTCTTCTTCGCAGCCCTCTTCTTGCGGACCGCTGGCTTCGCAGGCGGCGGCATCGCAGGAGGCACGCTCATCTCATCCGTTGCCGGTTTCGTTTCCAGTTTAAAATCGTCCATGTGGTCCCCCAACAGCGTCACTTCCAACTTTACCGGCGATCACGATAACGAGATTTGAGAAGCTGTCAAAGCGCGGTGCGAGCCGGCCGTGCTGCACGGACCTTCGAATAGGCTGTCAGCGCACGCTCGCGCGCCGCCTTGTGATCGACGATCGGCTTCGGATAGGTGATGCCGAGCTCGACGCCTGCGCTTGCAAGTTCCAGCGGCGTCGCGCTCCACGGCTGGTGAATGAGCGCGCTGGGCAGGCGCGCCAATTCCGGCACCCAGCGCCGCACATAGGTGCCATCGGGATCGAACGTCTCGCCCTGCAGGATCGGATTGAACACCCGAAAATAGGGGGCGGCATCTGCGCCGCAGCCCGCGACCCATTGCCAGTTGGCCGGATTGCTGCCGGCATCGGCATCGACCAGCGTGTCCCAGAACCAGCGTTCTCCGCAGCGCCAGTCGATCAGCAGATGCTTGACGAGGAATGAGGCCGCCACCATTCGGACGCGGTTGTGCATGACGCCGGTGGCCCAGAGCTGGCGCATGCCGGCATCGACGATGGGATACCCGGTCCGGCCGCGCTGCCAGGCGGCAAGCGCCGCGTCATCACGTCTCCACGGGAAAGCGTCAAAAGCCGGCTGCAGGTTGCGCGTTGCCAGATCGCTCTGGTCGAAGAGGAGGTGACGGCAGAACTCCCGCCAGCCGAGCTCGCTCAGGAACTTGCCGACGCCTGCGGCGGCCGCACCGCGCTCGGCCGCGGCAAAGCGCGCGGCGTGCCAGACTTGCCGCGGGCTGATCTCGCCAAAGCGCAGGTGCGCCGAAAGCAAGGAAGTGCCGTCACGGTCGGGACGGTCGCGGTCGTCGGCATAGCTCTCCAAACCGCGCGCAAGAAAGTCCTCAAGCCGCGCCCGCGCGCCCAACTCGCCCGGGGTCCATGTTGCGCGCAGACCGCCGGCCCAATCGGGGTGTCGGGGTTCGAGGCCCCAATCCTCCACCGCCTCGCCGCTGACGTCTTGTACGGAATTGAGCGATGTGGGCGCGGGCAGGGGAGCCGCTGGATCCCCGCGGGCCTGAATCCTGCGCCAGAATGGCGTGAAGACGCGTGGGCCCCGACCGTCCTTGCTGCGGATATCCTGGGGGGCGGCAAGCAGGTCGCCCGGAAGACGCTGCGCGCCGATTCCGTATTCGCCGAGTGTTCGAGCGATCGCAGCATCCAGCGCCAGATGCGGGGCCATCGCGATCTCGTTCCAGACAACGGCGTTCGCCGAAACCTCGCGCGCGAGCTGCGGGACAATGCTGGCCGCAGCTCCGCGCCGCAGCACCAATGTCGAGCCGGCCGATCGCAGGTTCGCCCGCAACGCCCGAAGGGACTGCGCCAGCCACCAGCGCGTGGCACCGCCCAGCGGACGTAGTCCCGGACAGGCTTCATCGAGAACGTAGAGGCAAAGGACGGGCGCCCCCGTCCTGGACGCCGCATGCAGCGCTGGATGGTCGGACAGGCGAAGATCGTCTCGGAACCAGACGATAACAGGTGCTTGGCTCGTCATGCCCGCGGCCTTGCCCTTGCCGATTTGCGTCGTCCGTTTCGCCTCACATCCGCGCTCCGCGGGGCCCTGGATCGTTAAGGCGATCGTAAACAAAAACCATCAAATATGTTGTTTTTTGAGGGAGTTGGCCATGGCCTCCCATGCATTTGGAAAGTTCCTGCCCGCACTCAAGCTCAGGCTCGGCACCAAGGCGGTCATCTCTGCGGTGCTGCTGATCGCCGTCAACACGGCGTTGGTGGTCGGTGCGGCCTACTGGTCTTTGACCGCAAGCTTCGACGAACGCGCGTTGCGCGATATCGAGGTCAATCTGCGCACGCTGACACTGGCGTTTGGCGAACAATTCAAGGACGCCAGGATCACGCTGAAGGACGGCGTCGTCAGCCATGTCGAGATTGCGCAGATGCCGGAGTTCAAGGACCATGCGATTGTCGATCGTGCGGTGTCCTATGTCGGCGGCAACGCGACCCTGTTTGTATATGACGATGCGACCAATCAGTTCGTCCGCCGCTCGACCAATGTGAAGAAGGAAAACGGCGACCGCGCCGTCGGCACCCAGCTTGCCGCCGACCATCCCGGCCAAGCGCCACTGCGTCGCGGCGAGGCCTACAAGGGGCCGGCCACGCTGTTCGGCAGAGCTTTCATGACGGCCTATTTCCCGATCGCCAACCCGTCCGGAAAGGTCATCGGCGTGCTCTATGTCGGCATTCCCACGGCGCAGTTCGAGGCGATGCTTGGGCGAGCCATCCAGACCATGGCGATAGCGGCCGTGTTCGCGGCGCTTGTCGTGCTCCTGCTCACCATGCTGATCGTACGGCGCGTGACCGGACCATTGAGCTCGGTAACGGCCTCGCTCACCGCGATCGCCAACGGCAAGAACGACATCGAGATCGACTGCCACGACCGCGCCGACGAGATCGGCGAAATCGCGCGCACGGTCGCGGTGTTCAAATCCAATTCGCAGGAGCGCCAGCGCCTGCGCGAGCAGCAGGCGACCGCAACTGCGGCTGCGGCCGAGCAGCGCAAGGCGGAGCTCAGGAGCTTTGTCGACGAGTTCCAGGCGAGCGTCGGCGGCATGATCGACCGCGTGCAGACCTCGGCCTCCGATTTCGAGCGCGTGGCGCGGCAACTGACGGAGACGGCACGCACCACGGCCGCGCTCTCCGGGCAATCTGCCGATGCCTCGGAGACGGCCTCCGAGCATGTCCGCGCGGCGGCGTCCGCGTCCGACGAGCTCTCCAGCTCGATTTCGGAGATCGCCCGCAGGGTGGAGCAGTCGAACGGGATCGCCGCGGAAGCAGTCCAGCAGGCGGCCGCGACAGACGCGCGGATCACCGAGCTGTCGGAGGCGGGCAACCGCATCGGCGACGTGGTCAAGCTGATCACCTCGATTGCCGAACAGACCAATCTGCTCGCGCTCAATGCCACCATCGAGGCCGCGCGGGCGGGCGATGCCGGACGCGGTTTTGCCGTGGTCGCTCAAGAGGTCAAAAGTCTCGCCGGCCAGACCGCGAAGGCGACCGAAGAGATCTCGAGCCATATCGGCAACATGCAGGTCGCAACCGCCGAGTCGGTCGAAGCGATCAAGGCGATCGGGGAGACCATCGAGCGCATCAGCGAAATCGCGACCGCGATCTCGGCCGCTGTCGAGCAGCAGCATGCCGCAACCCAAAACATCGCGACAAGCGTGCGGGCCGCGGCAGGCGGCACGGCCGATGTCGCGGTCAACACCCGCAGTGCAGCGCAAGGAGCGGGCAAGACCGGCGAAACCTCGAATGCGTTGTTTGCGTCTGCGCAAGCCCTGTCCGGCGAAAGCCACCGCCTCAAGGCCGAGGTCGAAAAATTCGTCGACGGCGTGCGTGCGGCCTGAGGAGTTGGCGGCGGCCTCATCGACCGCCGTCCTTGTTGTCGTCAATCGGCTGGCACCGCCATCAATCAGCGCGGCTGCGGCACGATCCGGATGTACGGCTTCGGCGCTTTCCAGCCCTGCGGATAAATCGTCTTGGCTTCCTCGTCGGACACCGAGCCGGCAATGATGACGTCCTCGCCCTGCTTCCAGTCGGCCGGGGTCGCAACACGGTGCTTGGCCGTCATCTGCAGCGAGTCGATCGCGCGCAGGATTTCCTGGAAATTGCGCCCAGTGGTCATCGGATAGACCATCACAAGCTTGATCTTCTTGTCCGGGCCGATGACGAAGACGTTGCGGACCGTCTGGTTGTCGGCCGGCGTGCGCTTCAGCGGATCGCCTGAGGTCGACGCCGGCAGCATGTCGTAGAGCTTCGAGACGTTGAAATCGACATCGCCGATCATCGGATAGTTGGGAGCCACGCCCTGCGTCTCCTTGATGTCCTCGGACCATTTGGCATGGCGGTCGATGGGGTCGACGGAAAGCCCCATCAGCTTGACGCCGCGCTTGTCGAATTCCGGCTTCAATTTTGCGAGAGCACCGAGTTCGGTCGTACACACCGGCGTGAAGTCCTTGGGATGGGAGAACAACATCGCCCAGCCATTGCCGATCCAGTCGTGGAACTTGATCTTGCCCTCAGTGGTTTCAGCCACGAAATCAGGGGCCTCTGTGCCAATCGGAAGTGCCATGGGACGTCTCCATCTTATTCACGTTGCAAGGGAAATTGCTTTTGCTGGGATCGACTATAGTGCGCGAAAGCGGTTCGGTGAACGGCTGCCTCTCAAAAGAGCAAGCCATTCTCCTGAGCACAAAACCTCTAGCATCTCGTTCTGAGACGTCCAGCTGCGGCGAAAAGGCCACATCGGGGGCAAAAGTCGCCATTGCCCAGATATTGCCTTTTATGGCCCTCATCACGCCGCCCCCGTCACCCGAACGCCGACGGGAGAAGGTGCGACCAATCAGCAACCATTCATCGAGAAACATCTAAAGCTCTAATCTCGCGGGTTTCGAATCGTTAACTGCTCGTTTACTCGCAGGCGGAATGCTGGACCAGAACAAGAAACTGAGACGTGAAACTATGAGTGCTTTGAAACTGAAGACCGCCGACATCAACGGCGTTCCTGAACCTTCCTGTCGCGACACCGCCGCCTCTGCACTGACGATCATACGCGATGGCGTGATCACCGGCGAAGGCCCGACCACCAGGGGCCGTGTGCATTTTTCCCGTTCGCTCGATGCCGATGATGCCGCCTGGTGCACGCGGATTCTCACCGCACGCGCGGTCGAGCATGAGCCGGTCAGCCGGGCCGAGGTCGAGGCGCTGTTCGAGATCAACGATGCGGCGACCGAGCGCTCCGACGAGGGCCGGTTCGACGACCTGCTTGCGAAAGCGGTTGCCCATCACGCGGCTTCCGTCTCCGGTCTGCCGGTGCCGCCGCGCACGGTGGCGCTGTCGCCGGACACCGATATCGAGAGCTGGGCGCCCATGTATGCCGACCGCGTCAAGGCTGAAGTCCTGGAGTGGATTGCGAGCCAGATGCGCGGCAAACAGCGCGGCAATCGCAAGCTGATGGCGATGGTCGCAACGCTGCTGGGCGCAGCCACTTTGCCGTTGGCACAGCAGTTGCCGGCCGTGTTCGACACGATCGGGATGATGTGAGCGCATCCGTACCTTTTTTGTCGCGTGCATGATTTCGACGGCGGGGTCGTCCCCCGTCGTTTTCTGTTTGAGGAACCTATTGCAATGTTCCCAATTTGGGAACATACTGTCAGCCATGAGAATTATCTCCTGGAACGTGCTTTCTTCCTATGAGGAGAAGCATCCAGAAACGAAAGTGCCGCTGAGCCGCTGGCGAACGGTGGTCAAGGCAGCCAAGTGGGCCTCCATGGAGGATGTGCGCGCTGCCGCTCCCAATGCGAAGATTCTGAACGGCGAGCGTGCGAGGTTCGAGATTGCTGGTGGCAACCATCGGATGGTCATTGCATTTGATTTCGTAAGAGGGGCGGCGTTTGTGAAGTTCATTGGGACGCATGCCGAGTACGACAGGATCGATGCGCTAACCGTCGCGCTCTTTTAAGGAAGCATCATGGAAATTAATCCGATCAGAAACGATGATGATCATGCCGCAGCGCTGCGGGAGATCGAAAGGCTGTGGAGTGCCGCTGTCGGGACCGAAGACGGCGACAAGCTCGATATTCTGATGACACTCGTCGACAAGTACGAAGAAGGCCGCTGGCCAATTGCCGACACGTCCGATCCAATTGATCTGCTTGAGTACGCGATTGACGAACTCGGGCATACCCAAGCGGAGCTGGCCGAATTGCTTGGCTCACGTTCTCGCGCATCAGAGGTGCTCAATCGCCGACGGCCGCTGACTGTCGAGATGATCCACAAGATCAGCCAAGCCTGGAAAATTCCGGCCGACCTGTTGGTCAGGCCGAGTCGGGTTGCGGCTTAGCCACGTTGAGTAACCTCGAGTTAGTTTTAACGGCGGGGTCATTTCCCCGCCGTTTTCTGCTTGGCCGTCTCGGCATCGAGGCCGACCGAGCGACCCGGGAAGCCGGCGACGTCGAAATAGCGCTGGCTGCCGACGTGCTGGTAGTTCAGCACCGTGCGCAGGCCGTTCGCGGCCGGTTCGGATTTCACGGACACTGCGAACGCCCTGGGCGTTGCACCGTTCGGCATCGCTTCTGTCATGACGCGCCCGACCAGATTGCCGTTCGGCTTCTGAGTCAGCCCCAGGATCCTTGCGGCGGTGGCGCCGACGTCGGCATTGCCGACGGGCAGGGCGTCGACATAGCCAGCTTTGAAATCCGGCCCGATCGCCGCCATGAAGTTCATGGTGTCGCCGCGACCAAAGCTGCCATGCATGCCCTGGCCCTGCCGCAGCACGGTGTCGGCAACCTCGACCGAGCAATTGGTCGGCTCGTCGCAGCCTTCGGCAAAGGAGCGGAAATTGACGACGATCGCAGGCTGTGGCGTCACCGCCTTGCCCTTCAGGCTGATCTGCGACATCGATAACGTGCCGGGGAATCTGCCGAGCGCGTTATCGACAAAGAGCCCGCTGACATAGTCCTGTTCGAGCAGCGCGCTGATGGTGCGCGCGGCGAGCTTCCTGTCCCTGTTTGGAAGGTAGATCAGGTCAGATCCGCCATTGGTGGCGACCACGAGGTCGGGTTTTGTCGGGTCCGTGCCGAGCAAGCCATTGCCGGCCTTGGGATGAGCGCCTTGGGCAACGGGGGCGTTCTTGTCATTCGGATCGAACAGCGGCAGGTCGAGCGCTTTGGCGAGATCCAGCGCGACAAAGCCCATCGGCAGAAAGCCCTCCGGCGTGTCCGCATAATTGACCTTGGCCGAGGGGCTGGTCTTGCTCTGCTTCGAGATCGTCGAGAAGCCGTGGTCGGCCGAGACGATGATATCGGTCGTGGCGCCAAGGCCCAGTTCGTCCAGTGCCTTGCGCAACCGCGCAAGATTGTCGTCGGCGTTCTTGATGCTCGCCATCGAGGTCGGGCCGTTGATGCCCGGCGTGATGGTGTTGAGACTGTCGCCCTGATTGTGCTGGCTGCCGTCGGGGTCGCGCGACCAGAACACCAGCACGAACGGTTTTGCGCGCGCCTTGAACATCGGCAGGACCACCTTTGCGGCGATGTCGGCGAAATAGGCCTGCTGCGCGACGTTGGCCGAGGTCGTGCCTGGGGTTTTGGCATCGCCCGCCTTGCCGTTGTCACCGCGCGAGGGCGCCGTCAAGGGCAGCCCAGCCTTGGTCAGGGCGTCCTTCATCTCGTCGGAAAGGGGGACGCCGTTCTTCGCGCCGGTGGAATCATCGATCACGATCGTGTTCTTGCCACCGTCGGTGTGGTCGAACAGATAGGTAGGGCCGACCTTGCCGATTGCGGCCGTCGAAAATCCCTTTGAACGGGCGAGCTTGAGCACGGTCTCTTCGTCGAGATAGTCGCCGTTGAAATGCGTGTCGACGTCGCCCAGCACCGCGTCGTTCTCGATGAAGGGCACCACCGTATCGCCGGCGGGCACGGAGCTGAAGCCAGTGTAGATCGTGTTGGAGAAGGTGCCGGTGTCGCCGAGATAGTGCCCTGTCGACATGGCCGACGCATTCGCCATGGTGAAGGTCGGGAACATCGAATGCGGGTTCTTGAAATTGACGCCCTTGTCGCGGACCTCGGCCATCGCCGGCGCGGTCTCGGGCGTGACCACCTGCGCGCGCAGGCCGTCCGGCACGAACAGGATCAGATTGTGGGGCGTGGCATTGTCCGCATTCGCAGCGCCGGCGGCGAGGGTAAAAAGACTTGTCGTAAGCAGCAGCATGGCGCGGCGCATGGGGATCTCCTTGGGGAAAGCGAGGCGGGTTTCTTCGGCCGTGAGGCCTTCGAGGCCTTGTCTAGGATTGCGATGCGACAGATTTGTTACAGCGGTCGGCGACCCCGTTCAAAGCACAAATCCGCATTCCCGCGGCGCATATGCGTCCGGATTGTTGCGTCACCGACCCTCGAAAGTGGAGGGCGCAGGGAATACCGGGTGCTGCAGCCCGCACCCGCGGCCTCGCGTGCAGTGTCAAAAGCACACGAGCGTAATCACCACAGGTCAAGCCAAAACACCGGCATTCCCTGCGCGACGGTTTTAACGCTTATATTCGTACTCTCCCCGGTGTCCATGACCTCTTAGTCACCGTCATCAGCAGATCATCAGTCCGCAGACTTGGCGCCAGCCCAGGGGCGCCAGGACCATACGATTTCGCCGTCCGCAAAGGCATCGCACGTCCGACGATGCATTCGCGTCCATCGCATTCCGCGACCCACGTTTCGTGACGATTGGCCGTAACGCCCCTCCAGGTCGGCGCGGAACGGCGGCCATGAATTCATGATTTCCGAAAAAAAGAAAGGGAAAAGTTTTTCGAACCGGGACTGGACAGGCAAATCAGCATTGATTCCGCTTGCGAATTTCCACTTTTCGCGCACGCCGTTTGGCGCCTTCGAGGTCTTTCGCAGGCGACGCGCCGGGACAAGATTTCACTTGTCGGGCAAATCATTTGCGTACCCTTCTCAAAGGGCATGACGTGCAGGATCGGAGCTCGGTTTGCACAATGAACCAGGACCAGCTCGATCAGGGCAAGCTCAAGCGAGTTTGCCCGTCGTTCAAATTGCAACACGAACGGGGAACACGGGCCACCTATGGGACGACGCCCGAGCCGTCAACGCGCGGCGTTGTAGACATCTCGCAGGACGTTCGTCTCAAGCTCCAGCTCCTCCAGTCGATACTTGACTACATCGCCGATGCTGACGATACCGGCTAGCTTGCCGCCGCGTAGTACCGGCATGTGGCGCACGCGATGGTGCGTCATCAGGTTCATCACGCGATTGACACTCTCGTCCGGGGACACGGTGGTCACACGGTATTGCATGATTTCCTTCACAGGCATCGACCCGGCTGTCTCGCCATAGCGAGAAAATGCATGAACGATTTCACGTTCGGAAATGAGACCAAGAACTGCGTCCCCACTCGTCACCACGAGAGCACCAATATTCTTTGCGCGGAGCCAGCCCGCCGCACTCTTGATGCTGGCTTCCGGAGTTATTGTTGTGACGTCGGTGCCCTTCCGCCTCAGAATGCTTTCGATTGACATAGCCTCCTCCCATCGTGTGGCTTGGCGGCCTATCTCGATACTTGCGGGGCAGTACTCTTGCCCCTGCAATTGGGCACGCCGTAGAAGCTCTTCTTCTCGACGAAGACCATCACTATATCATTTCGGCAGGAAGCGGTCAGCACGCAACGGGACCGCGTCCGGACCGGCGTAACGAACCAGTGTCCTCTCACGGCGTCGTAGCAGCTCAAACCAGCATTCTTGAAGGGAACCTTCCTGTGTCGCAGTTGGGTTAAGGAGCAGGTATCCCATTGCTCACAAAGCGGCCGAGATCGTGCGGCGGCGCATGTCGAGAAGGGCCACTTCCGGACTCATGCATCTCGGCAATATGGTTTACTCGATCACCTCGTCTGCGCGGGCGATCAAAGTTGATGGCACTTCTAGGTTCAACGTCCTTGCCGTCTTGATGTTGATAACCAACTCAAACGTCGTCGGCAATTGGACGGGGAGGTCTGCTGGCTTTGCGCCTTTCAAGATTTCATCAACGTAAGTCGCGGCTCGCCGACAATGGTCCGCATAGCTTGGACCGTAGGCCATAAGCAGGCCAGACTGTGCATACTCACGCAGCGCGCCTAGCGTCGGCATACGTGCCTTTAGCGCGGCAGCTGCGATCCGTGGGCGATTGGGGAAGGTCAAAGGGCTGGAAAGAACCAATGCTGCATCGGCGCGTTGGTTCGCCATCGCGGCGAACGCCTCGTCAATGTCCTCCAGGCTCTTCGCTTCGATAGGCAGGGCTGTCAGCGTGAGTGCATCGGCCGTCGTCATGGCTTCCTTGAGCTCGAATTTGTTGATGGTGTTGTCCGGATTCCAAAGGATGGCCAGTCGTTTGGCTGATGGAATCGCTTCCTTCAGGAGCTGGATTCGTTTTGATGCGAGATCAACTGTCACGAAAGTAAGTCCGGTAGCATTACCACCAGGATGAGCGAAACTCTTCACCAGGCCGACCTGCACTGGATCGCCACCTCCGACAAATACAATCGGGATCTTGGCCGTCGCTTTTGCAGCAGCAAGAGCTTGCGGCGGACCGATCGCAAAGATGACATCTACCCCATATTGGACAAGCTCCTCGGCGAGCGGGCGAAGGCGCTCCTCCCGGCCTTCTCCATAGCGCGACACAATGAAGAGGTTTTCACCATCGACGTAGCCCAGGTCGCGGAGGCCTTTCCTAAATTCCGCAAGCAGGTTTGGAGCGCTGGACGGGAAGCCAGACTCAAGATGCCCGATCTTGACAATCCGCGATGACCGCTGCGCCAGCGCGATTTGCGGCGACAAGGAAACTGCGAGGACTGTTGCCACGAACTCGCGTCGCCCCATGAAGCACCTCCATCGGCCGGAAGGCCGACCCTACCACATCGTGACAGGAAATGACGCACCCTGCGCCTTCTCCGGGATGTGCGCTGTCGCCGCCCGGGAGAGGACCGCTGCTGCCAGCCCGCGGTTCCCGCGGCTCAAAATGGGTGGGTGATTTCGCTGCCTGCTGTGTTAAGGAATGAACCGGGTGACTCGGAGAAAGTTAGTGCTGCAGTCCATTGTGGCGGTGAGGCGACATTTTCAGCTCGTCCTGATCAAACCGTCTCACTACGACGACGACGGATACGTAATCCGGTGGTGGCGCGCCATGACCCCATCGAATTCGCTTGCCGCCATCTATGGCATCGCAGCTGATTGCGCCGAGCGGCAGGTGCTTGGTCCGGACGTGGCCATAGATATCGTGGTCATCGACGAGACCAACACCCGCATTGACATCCCGGCGCTCCTGGCCCGCTTTGGGCGTCACAACAATTTCGGATGCGTTGCGCTCGTCGGCGTTCAATCAAATCAATATCCGCGCGCGCTCGACATCGCACGTCCGTTCCGGGCAGCTGGAATCGCCGTGGCCATGGGAGGCTTTCATGTGTCGGGATGCCTGTCGATGCTGGATGGCCGCGCAGTGGATCTCGACGCTTGCCGGGACATGGGTATCGCCATTTTCGCCGGCGAAGCTGAGGGGCGGTTCGAATCGGTCATTGCCGACGTGGCCGCAAGCCGCCTCGCACCGATATACAACTACATGAAAGACTTGCCGGGAATGGAGGGCATGCCGTTGCCGTTCCTCCCGAGGCGGTACATTGAGCGTACGCTCGGCTCCAGCTCCAGTTTTGACGCCGGCCGCGGCTGTCCTTATCAGTGCTCGTTTTGCACGATCATCAATGTGCAGGGCCGCAAATCGCGTTTCCGATCGGCGGACGATATCGAACGCCTCGTACGCCTCAACTGGGCGCAAGGCATTCGAAAATTTTTCATCACCGACGACAATTTTGCGCGCAACAGGGAATGGGAATCGATCTTCGACCGACTGATTGAGCTCCGTGAGAGGGATGGCATCCCGCTCGGCCTCATGATCCAGGTCGATACGCTTTGTCACAAAATCCCGAACTTCGTGGAAAAGGCAAAACGAGCCGGCGTCAACAAGGTCTTCATCGGGCTTGAGAACATCAACCCGGACAATCTTGCGACGGCGAAAAAGCGGCAGAACAAGATCACCGAATATCGCAAGATGCTGCTCGCCTGGAAGAAGCAGGGCATCCTGACCATCGCGGGGTACATCCTCGGCTTTCCAGCGGACACGCCGGAGACCATCAAGCGGGATATAGCGATCATCAAGGAGGAACTGCCGATTGACCTTCTCGAATTCTTTTGTCTGACGCCGCTTCCCGGTTCGGAGGATCACCAGACGCTCTGGAAAAACGGCGTCGCAATGGAGGCAGACCTCAACCGATACGATGTCGAACACGTCTGCACTGCCCATCCGACGATGAGCATGAATGAGTGGCAGGACATTTACCACGAGGCTTGGTCGCTCTACTATACGCCAGAGCATATGAAGACTCTCCTGCGTCGCGCCGCTGCCACCGGCGTTCCGCTTGGCAATCTTGCCAAGTACCTACTTACTTTTTCGACGACGGATCGCCTCGAAAACGTACACCCGCTGCAGGGCGGGATCTTC
>Ga0335069_10005908_pt1 | contig 17900 bp, 20 predicted proteins | sample Lox_Sample_11_FD_206714 | JGI IMG/M metagenome (GOLD analysis project Ga0335069, IMG submission 206714) | Soil microbial communities from Loxahatchee National Wildlife Refuge, Florida, United States - Lox_Sample_1.1 | ecosystem: Environmental > Terrestrial > Soil > Wetlands | place: USA... | reverse complement strand
TGGAGGCGTCTACACGGCGTCAGTTCCGATGGTGTAAAGCTGATCAGCTATCCGTTTAACACTACAGGTCGATGGGCTTTATACGGGCGACCTGCCGATTAAGGAATAAGAATTGGAAATTGTAAAACATTGTCTATATTTTCGTACGGCTCGATATATTTGAGGATGTACGTACAAATACTACAACACAGAACGCAAACCGAAGACTGGTTGACGTTATCGTAGTCGCGAAATGCCATCGGAAAATCTATACCGTGCCCACACGGCAAAATCCATAATGCCTGTGATGATGGAGAATAAAACTGGCCTGGCACGGGGTAAGCTGTGAATGGTCCGTCCCCCAGCGTTGGAAATACCTTAGTTCCTACGCCGCCCGGCTGCGACCATGCAATGCCGTTCCAGTCGCTGATGTAAAGTGACCCGATTGGCGGCAGACTCGCCACAGTTTACGCTCCCGCCCCGGTCGTAGTAGTTGTAGCCGTAACGGGAGCCGCTCCCGCTGTTGCTGCCGCTCCCCAATCCCCGTACAGGTAAGCCGTGATCGCCTCTCCGATCCTCATCTGCGCCTCCTCTTCCAAACTGTGATCGCTGCCCTCCGACCACGCCTCCAGTTGGGTCACGATATCCGGCCCAAGATAGACGGATACCGTCATGGACCCATCCGGGAGCTTGCCCGATGATTTAGGGGCGACGGCTAGCCCACTTTCGGCAGCCAGTCCGCGGATCTTGGCCAGTTGTTCGGGGGTCAGCGAGGAGAGGAGGGTGTCGAGGTTGAGGTCGGGCATCGGCGCAGGTGTTGGCGTAGGGGTAGCCGTGGCGCTGATGGGGGCGGCAGTCGCTTCCGTGGCCGGGGTAGGGGTTTGGACACCCTCCGCACCCTGATCGGTTGTAGGCGATTCTGGAGCCATCTGGACGGTATTTGGCTCGTTTTGAACTGTCTCGGTCTGGTCCACCGTGCCGCCTCCGCTATCCCGCTGTGATTCGCGCTCAATTTGTTGACTGAATTGATGCCGACTCTTTGCCACGCCAGTCTCCCTTCCTACCGTCCCCGATTATACCGCCCCCGCCTCCGCGATCGTACACGATTTTTGGGCCGACTCCGGCTGCGCTTTACTCTGCGGTACCCGCCACCTTTTGTGATTCTGTTTTTTCTCGCCATTTCTAAAGCAATAGCTATACTTTGCGAACGCGGTTTACCTTCATACCTAAGTTTTGATATCTTCTTTGATATGGCAGATTTACGATCATCACGCATACTCAAAGGCGCCTCCTTGATTTGCCCCGAATGTAGCCGCCCTTTTTATGCACATCCTTACGAGATCAGCAAAAGAAAATGGTGTTCCAGAAAATGTGCGGCTAAAGGTAGGTGGAAAACAGTGCGTGTGAGCAAAATCTGCGCAGTATGCGCTTCCGTGTTCGACGTAGCGTTTACGCATGCAACGCAGGCCAAATATTGTTCTTCGCGTTGTGAAAGACGTGCTTGGTACTACATTAAGGGCAGAGATTATCCGTTTACATGCAGGGGTTGTGGGGTCGTTACTAAAGTCACGAAGTGGAATGCGGAGCGCAGAAAATACTGTTCTCACGCCTGCTACCTGCGTACACAATTTAAGCACAAGTCCGAATTTTACCCCGGAGGTTGCAGATCGGCTCTCATGCGGCGCAGACCACATAGGTGCGAATTGTGTGGGTATGACGAGCACCCCGAAATATTGCAGGCTCATCACCTGAAAGGGCGTAAAGTGAATACTCTTGACCATCTTGTCTTGCTGTGTCCGAATTGTCACGCAATTGAACATCGCGTTAATCGTAAACGAAACAAAGCTACTGTAGGGAGCGCGACTGCCGCTGGAGATTGATTTCACGTTCCAGTCTGCTGATCTTCTTCGATACCCGTTCGCGGCTATTCATGTTCATGCCCCGTTACACAGGTAATTCCAGATGTAGGTCGTGGAGGATGACAGAGGTGTCCCCGCCGTGAATACCGAGAATCCGAATGGGCCTCCGTTGCCAGCAATATTTCCCTCTTCACCGGCCGCATTGCTGTTGGCGGGAAAGAACACACACGATGTAATCGTAGGCGAATAGCTGACGGTAATGCCGAATATATTGGCGCTGCTTGTTCCTGTCCCCGTCACTAGTGTGACCCTGCCCTGAAATCCGGTGGACCCGGAGGCCAGAGTGGCAGTCGCCCCGGTGCCCGCTCCGCTGCTTGGGGTCACTCCCGCCCCGGAACCGTTCGTGTAATAGATTCCAGGAGGAAACAAATTCATGGAGTACAGGCCGCTGCTGCCGTTCGTCGAAAGCGTGTACCCGACGATTTGCGTGCCGATGGGTGGAGGGGATGTCCACGCCAATCCGGTATCGTGGCAGTCACCGCCTATGGTAGTCGATATGGTGACCCAATCTGCCGTGTGCGTGGCTCCATCGAACTGGCATTGGGTGTTCCCCATCATGGCGATGATCGACGAGCCGGAATTGGAGCAATTGGACAGACAGATTCCGAGAGTGCCGAATGGTCCTTCGGTACCGTACACGGTCCCGGCAATCACAGCCGTGGACGGGCTGACACCGTAGTTCAGTTGGACCAGCCTGTTTTGCGACGGGCTCCTCGAAGCGTCGTTCGGCAACGAAATCACATAAGGCGATGCGCTGCAATTCACCAGATCCAGCGAGGACGAGTTGACACACACTTGGGAGTTACTGGTCAGCGATCCGGTGACGGTGGCGAGCTTGCTGCCGAGCGTGCCCTCCAGCCCGTCTACGGTTTGCGAACTGTTTATTGTCAGGCCGGAAAAATTTGGCAGACCCGAGAAGTTCGGGTTGCCTGTGATGGTGGGGTTGCCGCCAAAACTCCCTGTCAGCGTTCCGCCTCCCGAGAGACTGGCCGCTCCCGTCACGCCCAAAGTAGTCCCGATGGTTTCCGCTCCCGTTACCGTGACCGATGGGAAAGTGGTCGCGTTTAACGTGGATGGAATCATGTTGGCGTTCAGTGCACAAAACGCCGGCACATTTGAAGTGGAGTTGCAGTTAGCGAAAATTGAATATCCGGCTTGATTGTTGAAGCCCGCGCTGAGCACACCGCCGGTCGTAACGGGGGAGCCGCTGACAGTGAACACGGAGGAGGGCATTGACAACCCGACACTGGATACGGTGCCGGTTCCGTTCGAGAATAAATTGTACGATTCGGTGAACGTATACCCTGCGCCGGGCGGGGCTGACTCCTGCACGATGTATACGCCAGTCGCGACGTAGAACGAATACAGCCCATTGGTATCGGCGGCGAGTGGATTGGAGAGAGGCAGGGTGAGGGCGCGGTCGGAATAGATGGACACCAGTGGGGAACAGGGGTTGCCGATAGCCGTCGATGAGCACACTCTGACGACGGCGTTCGGGATTACTTGTCCGGTTCCGCCGTTTGAGACCGTTCCTGATACGACTTGGCGGACCCAGCTACCGCCCTGCGCGAAGGACAAGGAGGATAAGGAGGACAGGACAAGAACAGCGGCTGCCAGCACTAGTTTAATTCGCATTCGTATACGCCTCACATGATTTGCGATGAACGAGCCGATTCTCGACGCCGTCCCTAAATGTTGGGGACTCGAACTTGGCTTCGGACAGCTCTAGGTATTGATTGCAGCGCGCACAACTCGTGCCCTGCCGCCGTCGTTGTGTGGCCATCGCCTCCAATTTCGCAGATCGCCCAGCCGAGGAGTGAAGGAATTTCATCTCCCCATCAACGGTTCGCGTACACCTCTGCGGGGTGCGGGCGCGGGGCTTGGTAAACCGGACGCGATGCTCTCTCATGGGCAGAGGGTATCACGGGAGGTGGGGGCGGTTGAAATCCAGACCTAGCCAATCTTCTCGTAAATAAACTGGTTGGTCACGTACAAACTCAGGTATTGGCTGGACGATAACGCCTGCCCAAATCCGTCCGCAACGTCACCGGGTACGCCCAGATAGTGGTAGACGGCTCCAGAGTGGAACGACACGATCAGCAATTGTTCGTCGGCATCGTATTCAATCGCTGCAATATTTCGTGAGGGCGTGAAGGGGATTGGTACGAGGGCCATGCGCGGATTATACTCTGTGCGTATACGATGGCCAAGGAACCAAAAGTCACCACCGCTGCCGATCTCGACGACCTCCCCCCCGACCATCGCTATCGATGGACGGACATGGAGGAGTCTAGTGGGGGCCAGTCCCGGTACACCAAGTCCAGATTCCCCTCGCCCTTCGCCTACTGGCCCATCATCCGCCTCCGCTCCATACTCAAACGTATACCCTTCCACATCACGATGGCCGAACTCGTACGCATCTGCCGCAAAAACCGCATCCGCTACCGGGCACACCCTAAGCTGGGCTACATCCTCAACCCCGATAGCACCATGCGACTGATGCGCGTCATCCAGGTGATGAACCACCCTTACCCGATCGACCGCATATCAATACTCCTCTGGATGACCGGACTCGACGACCCCGATCCGCGCAAGATGCCCAGGTTTAGTGAGCAACTGGAAAAGGAGATCATGAGAATCACGCGATTGCCGGACCCGATGCGGACCGAGCAGGCGGTCAGGATGGTATTGAGGTGGAGGGACGCCGAGGCCGTCGCCAAGGTGCTCGTGTCGGCCAGCAAGGAGGATGTCGAGCAGCAGGCCAAGTGGCATCAGGACAGAAAAGAGAAAGATCGGCTCCAGGGGCAGATGATGCGGCTGGCGGGACTAGAGGGGCAGGAGGATATCGTGTTAGGGGATGAAGGAAGGCTAGTTACGAATCGTAATCTGCTGACGGCAGCCGTGGGCGAATCCGGCGCCCGGACTTCGACGAATGGGGCCGGGATGGAGGGGAAGGCGAAGAGGAAGAAACGGAAGCCAACTCGTCGTCGGTAGACCCGGTGTCAGTTCCGTGCCCGTCCTCCATCATCTGGGCGATCGCGATCAGTTGGGCATCACGCAAGGTGGTCACCACCTCGTCCATGGGCAGGTCGATCAGGAACCCGCCATCGACTGCGGATTGGCCAGTCATGAATAGAATGGACTGTTCCTCGCCGTCGCCCACGGGCCGGACAGCCGTGACGTGATCGGTGTTGATGAAGAGGTTGTCGAGGTAGAGGAACATAGTTTGAAAGTTTAGCTGCTTCTTTTTGTCATTCTGGCTGAGGGAAGCATAGACGCTCAGATCACTCAAATCCGCCGCCATGAACGGCCTCATTGAGATTCGGTCAAAGGCATGCCCTCAGTGACCGATTGCGCCCATTGTATACCTATTCGCTTCGCGCCTGTCCAGCTTCTTTCGCCGCGGTCCTCAACTGCTCGCTCAACGACCATTCCGGATGCTCCGCCTTGATGCGAGCAAAAATGGTCTGGTCAAACTTCGCGCCCTCTGCGGTATGCGTTCCCGCTCCCGCTGCCTGTTTCCTCTTCTCCATCAGAATGCTCATCAGTCGCTTGGTCTGGTCGGGCGTCAGGAATCCCTCAAAGGTCTTGACCGGAGGGATGGGCTCACCCTTGTTGACCTTATCAACGAGTCCCTGCATGATCCCCGTTTGCGTCTCCACTTTGGCCTCGGGGACCTTGTCCAATACCTCTTTCATCACCGCCACATCATCCGGCGTCACCCTCGTCAGCCACTCCGCGCCCTTCGGCGAGTCCAATAACGCTTTCCACCCGAACCTGATCCCCAGATACATCCCGGCGTAACTCGACAATAAATGTAACTTGGACAGGGCGACGGCCACCATCGTAGCGTCGTGGCGGGTGGGCTTGGTTTGTTCGCGCTTATACTTCCGGAACTGTTCCTGCTTGGCCTCCCGCAGTTTGTCTACCATCTGATCGAGGGTTGGGCGCCCGGTGAGATCAGGCAGAGGAGGCTCATCAGGCAATGGCTTCGGCGTAGGACGGTCTGCGGCCATCCTCGTCAGCTTCCGTTGCCGCTCGGCTTCCAACTCAGCGGCCTTGGTATCGGATGCGATCGGCTCGGGCTCGCGCGGGGCGGCCGGGAGAGTAGCGCGCTCCGAGATTTGAGGGAGAGTGGCTTTCGACTTCGGCAACGATTTCTCTTCGCGGAACATCTTCCGCATGTCGGCGAGGAGTTCGGGTGCCGCCCCCATATCCCGATACCGTGCCAGAGTAGCGAATAGCCGGTCCCCAAATTTGCCGGTGACGTTTGCGGCAATCACCGGCCTGTCCACGGCCCGATACAACCTCGCCAGCGGACTCCCTCCGGTCCCGGTGGCGCTCATGTCATGCCAGTCCTTCATGTACTGGGACCAGTCGTATTTGAGAGTGGCGTAGTCCTTGGCCGCTCCCGCCTTGGACGCCGTATCATTGAGTGCTCTGTCATACGCATCGTATACGTTCATCAAGGCGCGTTTGAGGTTACCGGACGCGGCATAGGCCTTCTCGCCCAAGGCCGAAAACTGCACGCGAGCATCGCCAAACGGAATGGACTCTTTCGGTACCTCGCTCAACTCCCCGCTCTCGCCCTCGATCATGGAGTCAGACTGCGTAATCTCCTTCATGATCTGCTTGAAAATGGTCAGGTCCTGCGGGACGCCGGCGAGCATCGACTGCGACTGCTTGATGGACTCGAAAATAGAAGGTTTGGACGCCGCTCCGGTCTCCGTGCCCCCCTTGACCCCAGTATCCTCACCCTCGGCGGGCTTGCGTACCACATCAACCGTGGCTTCCTTGCCGATCTTCTCCCGGAGAGCATCCCATCTGGCGTCTAATCCGGCCTTCACATTCTTGAACGTCTGCCCGACATTTTCCTTGACGAGATCCGCATACTTTTTCTGCGCCGACTGCAATGCCTGCCTGCGGCCCTCGATTTTGGCCTGTTCCTTCGCTACCTGCTTGGCCTCGTATGCCTTCTCGACCCACTTGGCGCGGGCATCAGCAACTTTGCGGGCATGCTCGGCCTGGAGTCGAGCCACCTCCCGCTCCCGCTCCGCAACTTTGTCCGCATATTTGGATTTGGCTTCGTCAATCCTGCGGTTATAGTCTTCGTTCAGCCGCTGCACGCTGGTTTCGTAGTCTTTGGCGGCCGCGGCGTTCTTTGCCTCCACACCCTCGACGGCCGCCGCGTGCCGTTCCTTCGCCGTTTCGTACTTTCCCAGCTCGGCCTCGTTATGCTCGGTCACGCCCTCGACAGTTTTGGCCGCCACATCTTCCGCGAGTTGGGTTCCGGTCCCGGCTGCGGCCTGCGCGGTCCTCATCGCCTTCTCGCCCAACGCGGCCTTGGCCGCTCCCGCCTTTTTCGCGATCTCCGGCCCCCCTTTGCCCACCTCCCGCAGCATCATTACAAGTTCGGTCGCCAGTCCGGCGACGGCGTGCGCGAACTGCGGCTTACCTCCACTCCCCTCCTTGAAGGTCAGGACCGCATCCGACTTCCCGTACGGGCCATTCTTGAGCTTATCGGCAACCTTGGTCCAGTCGAGGGAATCGAACGCCTCCTGACCATAGCCGTAAGTCTGCTGCACCAGCCCCTTCGCCAGCCGATACACGGGCAGGCCGAACTCAAACACCTTCTCGTCCGTGGTCTTGGGTGGCTCGTAGATGGTTTTTGCCAGACCCTTGGCGGCCTCCGAGATCGGGTGCTCAGACTCGGGAATGCCCGCTCCCGTGCCAGCACCGAGTATCGCCTCCCGCAACGTAGGATGGTTCTCGAAGAACTTCCGCATGGACTGCTCCGCGGACGGAGTGCGGTCATTGGTCAGTTTGCGCCGGGGAGTAGATGATTCGACGTATTTGGTCAGTTCCGGTTTGCGCTCCAGAACCTTGCGGACCAGGGTAGCGTCGTCCACGAGGTCGGGAGTCAGGCGCGAATCGCGGGCACGGATTTTGGACGCGAAGTCGGGAATAGAGAGAGGCTTGGTATCGACAGGGGGATTAGCGGTGGCGGTAGTAGTTTCTGCCATGAAACGATTCTAACCCCCCGCTACTTGATAATTTCATCAAGGATTTTATCAACAGCATGGGGAGGATTGGCTCCGGCTCCGGCCCCCGCATTCGATTTCTGTCCATACGGATGCTTGTATCCGGTTTCGTATACGTCCTTGGCGGTCGTCTCCATGGCGTTCAAGCCACTCAGCAGTCCCTCTGGACTGGACCGCAATCCGCCGTACGCTTTCTCGAATTCCTCGGCCACTTTCAAACTCCGCCAGCCGTGCATCGTGCCTGCAAACGAGTAGATGGACTTGAGGAGTCCAACCAGTTCGCGCATTTTTGGCGGCATGTCGCCGATTTTTTGCTCAATCTGCGTAACAGAACCGGGAAGGACGCCGAGGTTGCTCCGCACGTCAGGATCGTTGATCAATTCACGGGTGCGGTTGATCACTCGAAGCACGGAGTCGGCGGCATCGGCACGAGATTTAGTCTGGCCAGTGGGTCCAGTCGAGCCGATGACACGGTCACCGGACGGTGCTGGCGTAGAGGTGGACGGCTTGTGGCCGGATGGTGGCGCGCTCGTTGATCCCGCTCCACTCCCCGCACCCCCTGCACCGCCTGCATGCGGTACGTGCTGCACGGTCGTCGTAGTTTGGGACCGATGCAGCACTCCCTGATCGTCTTTCCAGCTAAACTCGCCTGTCCTGACCGTATCCGGCGGCGGGAACCCTTCGCGCACAGCGGCGTTCGGCTGCACTTCGTAGTTCTCGCTGCCCGGTATCTTCTGGTTAGTGAACGGATCGACCAAGAACGAATAGAACTTTCCGTGCTCGTCCTTGCCGAATGCCTGATGACCCTTGGTGGGTGACTTGGCAACGGACGGCACCCACTGCTCCTCGTTCCCGATCGTCACTTGACGGTAATTCATCTTCGGGTCAATCGGGTTGCCAAGCACGTCTTTGATCGGAGCGCCCGTGGCATCCTTGGCGTTAGCGAGGGAGGAACCGGGGGTGTCGGTGGGAGCGTATTTCGGTGTTCGATGACTGAGTTGCGGGAATAGCTCTGGATCGTTCTGGAGACGTTCGAGTCTGGCGCGCTCCTCCGGCTTGAGAGAGGCTTGGTCCATGTTCTGGAGTTTGTGCAGGTCGATACGCTTCTGGAGAATGTCTCCCTGCACGTCCTGTTCCTGTGAGGCCAGTCCCTGTTGGCGCCGCTGCATCTCCAGTTGTTTGCGGTACTCGGGCGACGAGTATTGTCTGGCAATGTATTCGTCGGGCGGTCCCAGTTTAACCCCAACCGCGTACACGCCCCGGATCTTGTCCTGCGGATTTTGGGAACCGATTTGCTCAAGTGGATTGGACTGGTCCCCGCCACCGCCCCCCGACTTCGACTTCTTACCTTCTTTCTTGCCCGTCTGCGGGTTAATATAATTGCCATACATCTTCATCATCGCCGTCCACGCGGCATCCCGTGCGGCCTTCGCCTGCTGGACCTCGGGCGAGTTCGGGTCGGCTCCGTTTTTCAGCATGTTGATGTAGTTCGAGGCCGAGGTCTGATAGTTAAACTGGAGACCGCCTAATAGCCGCGATGTCTGCGCATATTTTCTCTGTTCGCCGTAATCCCGCCCGCGCATATAACCCTTGAGAATCGAGTCGAGGCCGAATGCGATGGTCGCCGGACCCGTGCCCTTCATGCCCGGAATGAGACGAGGGCCGGACGGTTGCTGAAGAGTGGCAGGGTCGTGCTGGACGGGCGGAGTGATTGGCGGCAGCGAGGACGAGGGTGGGGCCTCGTAAGGTTTGGTGGGGTCGGGGATCGGGGGAGGGGTAGCGGACGGCGTAGTGGATGGAGTAGCGGACGGTGACCCGCCGACGTTAACAGGAATCGGCGGATCGGTCATCACTTCGGCGTTGGTTGCAGTTTCAGCCATACCTTAACAAACGTTATTAGACGGCGAGCAGCGCAGCCTCCGCCCCCTTGCCCGCGCCTTTCCCTGCCGCGCCCTTTCCGCCGACACTAGCCGCGTCCCCAGCCAGCGACCCAAACATACCGAGCGACTGACCTTTTTGTTCGGCGGCTATCTGCTGTCCTTCCAGTTGCAGACCGCCGAGACTCGACCACCCACTCAACTCCGAACTCAATGACGATCCAGCCAATCCCTCACCGGATTGCGCCGCGCTGATTCCCTGCCCCGCCAGTGCTCCGAGCGACTTAGGCGCAGACAACGCCGTCCCCGATGCAGCGGACGCGATCTGCGCGCCGCGGTTCACATCAGTCATTTCCAGCGCCAAGTTCTTCTCGCCGCCAGGCGCGGAGTTGGCCATGATATTGGATTTGGCTCCGGCGGTGGCCTGAGCGGTCTGTTGGGCGACTGGGGCGATGGCCCTCATGATCTCACCCGGATCACCAGACGCCAGCCGCTGATAATGCTCCTCGGCCAGTGAGAGACCGGGCATGGTGAGGTCGAATAATTGTTGGGCCTGTCCGGTTTCCTGCGTGACGAGGCCAGCGAGCGCGTTTTCGGCTTTGGCGATCCCTGACTGCACTTCAGGGCTGGGACCTGGAGTCGAGCCTTTTCCCGTATGCGTACCACTCCTCTCGCCTCGGATGGTACAACGAAAGGGATTAGGGAGGGAAATCCAGAATAGGGCTATAGATTATCGTCGGCAGGAGCGCTCATCGTGGCCATGGCCATCAACTTCTTCTCCACATATCGTTCAAAATCCTCCCTCTTCAGCGCCGACAGCCAGCAATCCACGAGCTTCCCGTTCTGGTTAATGAAGCTGGCCGCGTACCCCGTATCTCTGACGCCAAACCGCGTCAGGTATTTTGCGGACAGGTGGTTGTTCAGGTACCGCTGGCCGTTAATCGAGAGAAGGTTGAACTCGGTGAAAAAGTATACGCCCATCAGCATCGTGCAGGTTTCGAGTTCCTGCGAACCGTACCACTGGCGCCCGAGTGCCGTGTAGCCGATGAACATAGAGCGCTCGGCGCCGGGGTTGAGGAGCTTGGATTCCCCGCACCAGATGGTCGGGTAGGCGAAGCCGATCACGTCAAAGATAGCGGGGTTGTCGGCGCGGTCCACGCAATAGAGGAGAAGGGGAGAGCGTGAGGCCAGATAGGAGCAGATCGAATCGGCGGTGAGGTCGGACATTCCACAAAAAGCCTCGGGGAGCACGCCCCACGGACGATGCGGCGCTGAACTCAGACATTGATCGTACAGGTAGTGGAGGAAGTTGGTGCCGTAGGTCTTCGTATCCTTCCGATCGTATACGCGGATGGAACAGTTACCGATACGGTACTGGTCATCGCGGAGGGCGTCGAAGAGTGGATGAATGGCGGGCATACTAGTTGGCCGTCGCCGACGCCGTAGCCGTCGATGCCGTCGATGATTGTGCCGATTTCGCTCGCGCCGAATCAAGCACCGCATCGATTCCCTTCGCCACATCCTCGACCGTCTCCATCGTGTTGGGGTCGTAGGCGAACTGGATGCCGAACTCGGTCTCGATGTCGAGTTCGATTTGAACGATATCTAGACTATCTAAACCTAGGTCAGGCACGAGTCGGGACAGGGGGCTGATGGGCATGGAGGTGTGATTGCGTAGGAGATTGGTGAAGCGAAAGAGAGTATTGTCAGCCATAGTGCGTCCTCCTTACGCTCTCCCAATCCCGGTCGGCGGTGGCGGGATTTGTGGCCCGGTCACAATCCGCGCTACATTGCCCTGATCCAATGCCCTCGCAGCGGCATCCAGATTCGCCGTCGCCGTCACGATCTGCTGAATGACGGGCGCGCCGAATCCGGCATTCTTCTCGTCAATGGACGCCGACCGCGCCAAGTTGGCCAATAGCGCATGCCCCAAGTTGGCCATCTGCCGCAGCCGCCGAGAGATTTTGGATGGAGTCAGGTCCTCGGTATAGCTGAAGGAGATAGTTTCCTTGATCTCGTTGTATGTGGGGAGGGTTGCTGCTTCGCTTTCGTCTTCGGTAATCATTCAATGCTCCGTCGTCAACGCCAGTTTGGACCCGCCTACTTCATTGTTGTCAAATACCCGTCAATCGCCATCTCCGCCGCGACCGAGATAGACCTCAGCTTGTTCTTCTTGGCCAAGCGCGCCAGTTTGACCTTGTACTCGGGCCGCACCCGGATGGACAGGACCACCCGCGCCTTGGCCTTACGAACCTTGGCGTTGACGCGGGTGGCTTGGGAAGGAGGTTTCTTCATGGTTTCGCTTGTCCGATGGTTCACGGTAAAAGGTATACACCAATCGTATACGGAGCGCAAGAGGAGAAATGTACAGCGAGGTTTAGTACCGTTTGCCGACCATCGCGCCGAGCTTGTCCGAGACCTTCCCGTGTCTCCGGTGCTTGTCAATGATCGTCTGCTTTTCGCGCTCCAGCCACCTCTCGACCATCACGTCGATCTCGGTATCGGGGCCATAGAGGTTGATGAGAGCGTCACGGGATATGCCACGGGTCTCGGTCACGCCCAGCTTTTCCGTGCCATCATCGAGAGTTTCAATTACCCGCATGGAGACCGAAAAGTGACCGTGCGTGCCGTTTTCCATGACGGAGAGGATGTGGGCTTCAAATTTGGGCATATTGAATCAGACTCTGATCGTTTTCTTCGCCCGCATGATAGCGCCACAGCGACGACATGTTCTCTTCTCGCCATCCATCGTTGGGCTGAAAGGGGATTCACATGGCTCTAAGATGTATCCGCATCCCACGCATGGACCTTTGAACCACTTCATTAAATGCTCTCCCGGCAGTTCCACGTCATACATGGTAATGTCGGGCGCGTTCTTTATTGCCTCATCGGTTAAACGGTGAGCGGGGCACTGCTCCAATTTGGTATTCACCTCCGGTGTGTCTGGCAACGCTACCCCAGTACCACACATACCACATGTACAAACACTGCGTACGTACTCCCACCACTCGGGCGAGCTTACGTCTATGTAAGGCACGTCACAACCTCCTGATCACTACAACCGGGGTTCCGTTCTGCGGCGGCGTACCCCCCGCGGCGCTTGCCGTCGTATCCAATCCATTACCGTTCAACACCACTACGCCGATAATTGTAGTCCCGTCCGGTGACGATACCCGTCGATTCCCCCATGTGTCGGACGAGAACGGGCCAGCCAATCCCAACTTGTCGTTGCTGTGCTCGATCGTGTAGTAGTAAACGCCGCCTATCGAAATGGAACCGCCCCCTACTGCTCCGGTGTTCGGTCCAGCCTGTGCGTACGTGAAATTTGCACCGCCACCCGTCAACACCGAGAACGTACCGTCTAAAGTGGGGTCGGTAGAATTGATAACCGAAAATCCGTCACCGATACCGAGCGGTGTGACTGCCGTGACTGCCGTAACGATGCCGGCATTTCGAGTCAGGCTGGTGATCGCGTACTGCGTGGGCAGCGCCAAGGTATCGGTGCGCGAACTGTACGGGATTGACGAGCCGTCCACGCGGTCGTGCGTGCCGGACGAGATGGTGACCGACACGTTCCCACCCGACGGAGACCCGGCGGTAATAAAACTCGTATTGCTCGTGGGGGCTGTGTTGAGAATCTTGTTCAGGAACGACGACGATGGTTCGCGCTGGTTCTGGTCACCCAGCCGTCGATAATTGGCCATCACATACTTGCCCAGCGCCTGAATCTGCGGAGTCAGCGCGGCTGGACCGTAGTTGGCCGTCGCAAACGCCTGATTAACGACATCTGTCTCGGTCTCGGCCTGTCCGACGTTCATAATGCGCTTGCCATTTAAATCCAGATGATCGGAGAGCTTAATGGTTCCCGCTTGACCGGACAGCATGCGGATTTGTTGAAATAGGTTCTGGAAGTTGGCCCCCAGTAACGAGAGAAACTGATCGGGATCGGCAAAGTCCTCGGCAGCGATGGGGAGATATTGAAGGACGTTGGACGGATTAGGCGGGTTGGGGGGCGTAGACGACATTGTTTACAGTTCTATTTCCCGGGAACTATATAGTCAACCCCCTAATCGCTTACAGGCCGTGCATTTGACTCTGTGATGACTGACCACTTCCTTAAAAACGGCCACGCCGCAAGGGGCAATCACGAAAAGATGCCGTGCAATGTCCGACAACTCGTTGCCATCGAGGATTCCCCTTCGGTGCAAGCGAAATTTGATAGCTGGATCATGAAAAGATTTACCATGAAGCAACAGCGCGATTGCTGCGCGCATGCGTTTATCGAGTCTAAGGAAATCAGCGAAGGATTCAAGGCGCTGACAGCCGTCTTTCTCCGGGTATTTGCGACGGCGCACTCTTGCGGCCTCGGCACAAACGCCACATAGAGGATTCTTAAGGTGATCCTTCTCTTTCTCGAAAGGTCGTTGACCACAGCGGGTACAGAGACCATTTGCCTTGCATATCGCTTGATAGCGCATGGCACGCTCCGAAGCGGTGAGATTTCGTTTGCCGATGCGCTGGAAGGCCATGATTTTATTTTCGCATGGGAGTTAACTGTATAGTTCCCTTTACTTTCCGTTAGCGGTAATGAAATCCCGCTCGTTATCACTTAATCGCTGAATGTGCTTGATGTCAATCCTCACTCCGCGCCTGCCCATGAACTTCTCATAGCACAGGTTGCAGAAGTTGCCCACGCCCTCAATCCGCCAGAGGATGCGGCGTTTGCAATCGACCTCCGGTTCGTGGTTGCGGTGGGGGCCGCAACACTTGTGGGGATCGAGGAGGTACATGGTAGGCGAGGATGACGGTGGGGATGGGGATGGGGACGTGGACGATGGTCGGACGATGGTGGCGGTGCTCATGCTGGTCCTGCCTCCACAAGTTCAAAAGAGAGGGCGCTACATGTTAGAATTTGAGAGTGCGGCCTGACCCGCACAATCGACTTCGGAGGTCGATCATGAACCAGAAGAAGCTGGTTGCCAAGCCGCGTAGAAATCTTACAACAGCAGAGAAAATACAGCGACCGCATATCTATGACCGATGTAAATGCGGGGAAATGAAAGCGATTATAGCCACTAAGTGCAACGATTGTAGAATCAGCGATAAAAGACCCAAAGTGTCGAACAGAGTCTTTTATATAGACAGCGAGCCGTGCCGGAGAATACCGCTCACGCAAGGACAAGTTGCTATTGTCTCCGCGCACCGCTACGCAGATATCTCTCGGTTCAATTGGTTTGCCCATTACGTCGAGTCTGGCCGCTGTTTTTATGCGATGCGCAATGTAGCCCTGAACGATGGAAAGAAAACTATAATATCCATGCACCGCCATATCGTAGGCGAGGATTGCGAAAGTGTAGATCACGCCAATCACATAACTACGGATAATCGGGATGAGAATCTCAGGCCATGTACAGCAAGTCAAAACCAGGCCAATAGAAAGGGGCGATCTAGATCGGGTTTCAAGGGCGTATACAAAATAAAAGGTAACAAGGCCAATCCATGGCAAGCCTCTATAACCGTTAAGCGAAAGACTAACAAGATCGGACTTTTTAGCGATCCTCGCGAGGCGGCCCGAGCCTATGACCAAGCAGCTATTACCGCCTTCGGCGAGTTCGCTGTGACCAATTTCCCCAGAAGTCATTACGCAGGCCCCGCCTCGACCAGTTCCACCCGCTGATAACCCTTACCTTGGCACACAGGCTTGACATCCACCTGAATTGGTGACCATAACTGGAAGCTGACATCAGGATCGACAGATGTAATTATGATTCTCCACAATCTGACGGTTAGTGCCGGAAACCTGACTCTGATCGGAGTTTCGTATCGAGTTGGATTAGCGGGGAGATTGAACGAATAATACGGGATCGTATTCCCGTCCGCGAATATCCTCACGTTGACTTCCCCGTCAGATGTCAAGTCGTGAAATGCTTGTTTTACTAATCCGCTCTCGTCTCCGAGGTTAAGCCGCTGCCAGAAGCTGTCGTATGAATTTCGTTGGTTGGGGAGCACCGCTGCTTCAATATTCGCCTGATACAGAATTGGGGCAGCGGTGACGGAGCCGGTAATCACCGGACTGATTCGATAGGCTATTTGTCCATCGCCTTGGTTAATCTGGAACTGAAACTTTTGGCGGACAGAGCCAGTGATCGTACCCAGATTGATCGGAGCCACCGACCCATTGTTGTCGTCAAACTGTAGCTGGATACTGAGAGTCTGGTTATTTGGGTTCACATCTAAGGCAAACGCATTCAGGCTCTTTTGATTATTGGGCGATCCGAAATCCAAAAACGGCAACTGTAGGTTGAGCGCGATCGGCGTCTGGATGAGTTGGCCGCCCGCACTCCACCCGCCGTCGTCATAGTCCTTGGTAATGTCTTCGTATACGATTGCCCAGTTGCCGGCGGGAAGGTTAGGATACGGCACGCCCATCACCAGTTGGTTGGTGTCCGGCTCCAGTAGCATGACCGAGGCTTGTACGTCGTCATTACGCCAACGCTTGTATGGAAGGCTGAATCTTAATCTGTGTCTCAGTGCATCCTGCCCGATGTACGAGAAGGTGATGGTGTTGTTTTTGAATACGCCAATCACTGACGACAACTGGCTCAAATCGACGAGTTCGATGGTGGCCTGCGGATTGTCCCTATAGAGCCATTCGATGATCAGGGACATATAGTTGGCGACCGATCCACCGAACGCCCTGATCCCGTCCCACGCCTGGTACCACGCCTCGTTCTCGGTGATCGCCAGATCGAAGCTCGCGGGCGATCCATGCTTGCACCCCGTCGTTTGCGCGTACGGTGGCGAGCCGGGATAAATCTGGTACACGGTCGAGGTAGTACGCGCGAACACCGTGCCCTTGATGTTGAAGACCGCAGTGATGACCTCGGATGGCGATCCGCATGGGATATGGTTCTGGGGCGGACAGTATTCGGGTTGGCCTTTTGGCGTGTAGTAGAGTTGGTTCGGATTGTTCTTGTCTCCCGCCATCCACACTTGGCCATAACCCTCGCACGCCAAATTCAATGGCTGTCCGGGCACCGTATCGGCCTCGACCAGCTCGCCGATCGCATGCGGCAGGAATATGTAGGCCGTAAACGTGTCGATGCCGCCCGTGACCACGTACACCTGTTCCAGGTTTTGCTGCGTCCCGATGATCACTTCCTGCCCGGCTACAAATGTCCCGGTGCCGGGCGTGACATTGACGGTCAGCAGAGTGGGGGTGTTGGTGTTGGCCGGAGTGGGAGCGAGCGCAGGGGACACCAAGTTGGTTACGATCGGCGTGCGCAGGGTGGAGGTGACGGGGACGTTGTTGGTGAGCGACAGAATATTCCCCTGCCCGAGCGCCTGATCGGGAAGGATGTACTTATAGTGGGCCGTCGTACCGCCTACGCTATTCGGAATCTGGTCCGCGTAGTACCAGTTGTTGCCGAACACACCACCGCGGGCATAGACCCGGAGATGAGTAACACGTGGGTTGGCCGAATACTGCAACAGGAGGTCGATAGCTTGGCGCAGAACAATTAGAGTCGATTCGCCGCCCGGATTGGTCTCGGTGACCGAGAACGACGCCTCCTGACAACCATTGCCCTCGACTTGGGCATTGGCGTCATAGTAGGTATAGCGGAAATCGTATCCAACTCCCCCAAAACTTGACGCGCCCGCTGCCGTTCCAATCCCCGACGAGGTTGGCGAACCCTGTACGTACAGTCCGTTCAGGCTCACGCTCGTCGATCCCTGAGCGTTTGTAGTGATGACCACTTTCCATCCGGTCACCTTGGACCAGTCGGCACCGGACTCGCCGGCCGACCCGATGGCCTGAAACGATCCCTTGGTCAGATAGATGACTGACCACGACCCCTGCCCGGACCCAAACTGTCCCGGTTGAACAGCCTGTAATCCGGGAGGGACTTGGGGATAGCCGTCAATTGAGTCGCCAACATTCTGTGCCCAGTTCGTGATCCCCATCGCCGAATCAAACACGGCCTCGGTCATCGCCGACTGCGGGGTGTTCGATTGGGGCAGGGAGATACCGCCCTGATAGCTGACGGGCACGACGGACTTGGAATAGTAGCTCGCCCCGTAGC
>Ga0335069_10005907_pt1 | contig 17904 bp, 13 predicted proteins | sample Lox_Sample_11_FD_206714 | JGI IMG/M metagenome (GOLD analysis project Ga0335069, IMG submission 206714) | Soil microbial communities from Loxahatchee National Wildlife Refuge, Florida, United States - Lox_Sample_1.1 | ecosystem: Environmental > Terrestrial > Soil > Wetlands | place: USA... | reverse complement strand
CCACGTCGAGGTCACGAACAGGTTGTCTTCCAGCATGGCGACGCCCGCGGCGTTCATGTCGATCACGTTGAGCTGCCGCGCGGTCAGGCCGGACTCCAGCAGCAGCCCGTACTCGTTGTAGATCATGGCAGACGCCGCGTCGATGTCACCCTTGATCAGCTGGTCCATGGTGTAGTCCTGCTGGACCAGCTTGAGGTCCTTGTCCCGGTCGAGGCCCGCGGACTCGATCAGGGCGTACAGCTCGTACTCGTTGCCGCCGAACCACGAGCCGACCTTCTTGCCTGCGAGATCCTTCGGCGTCTTGATTCCCGTGGACGCCGTGGAGACCAGCAGGCGCGCGCTCTTCTGGAACACCTGCGCCACTTCCACGAAGCCCCAGCCCTTCTCCTGGTACTTCAGGAGACTGGAGACCCACGTGACGCCGATGTCCGCCACGCCGTTGAAGACCTGCTGCTCGGGGATGATGTCGCTGCCGCCCGGCAGCACCTGCACGTCGAGACCCTCGGCCTTGTAATAGCCCTTCTGGACTGCCACGTAGTACCCCATGAACTGGGCCTGGGGCAGCCACTTCAGCTGCAGCGTGACCCTGGTATCTGCGCCCGCGGCCTCCGTGAGCGCGGCCGAAAGGATGACCGCGGAAAGTACGGCAACGGTTATTCTTGAAATCATCGTCTTCTCCCCTTTGGATCTTCCGGCCCTTCGCACCGCGTGCGCGCCCGCCCCTTGCGTTCCCGATAGCACATGGCGTGCCAACACAGACGCCGTCGCGGTGCCCGGGGGCTCCGGCGCCGGGAACCTGCGTGATTCGAGAAGCTACCGCTAACGACAGCACGATTTTACAAAAAAAATCGCCCTTCTTACAATATCCTTCGGTCGTGGAGGGGTAGAGTCCCCTAAACCACTTGGAGGGTACATCGATGGCCACGTTGCAGGAACTTTCCGAGGCGATCCAGAAGGGCAATGCGCCCAAGGCCAAGGAGCTCACCGCGGGGCTCCTGGCCGCCAAGACCAGTGCGGCGGAGGTGTTGAACAAGGGCCTCCTGGACGGCATGGAGAAGGTGGGCAAGCGCTTCAAGGCGAACGAGATCTACATCCCCGAGGTGCTGATCGCGGCCCGTGCCATGAACCAGAGCATGGACATCCTGAAACCCGAGCTGGTGAAGGCAGGCGTGAAGCCGGTGGGCAAGATGCTGCTGGGAACCGTCAAGGGTGACCTGCACGACATCGGCAAGAACCTCGTGAAGATGATGGCCCAGGGCGCCGGCCTGGAGGTCGTGGACCTCGGGATCGACGTCTCCGCGGACAAGTTCGTCCAGGGCCTGAAGGACAACGCGGACGCCAAGGCGGTCGGCATGTCCGCCCTGCTCACCACCACGATGACCGGCATGAAGGAAGTCATCGACCGCATCTCCAAGGACGGGATGCGATCCAAGGTGAAGATCATGGTCGGCGGCGCACCGCTGACGGACCAGTATGCCAAGGAGATCGGGGCGGACGGCTACGCCCCGGACGCGGCGAGCGCCGCGGAAAACTTCAAGAAGTACGTCTCCTGATTCCAGTTTCCCGGTGTGATTGACGCGGCGGGGGCCCCGGCTCCCGCCGCTTCCGTTTCCGGCCCGCCGCGCCCCGCGCCCCGGTTCCTGCCTCAGTTCGCCGGTACCGTCTCCGCCTTCGTCACCTCGAACCACGGGTATTTCCCGTCGTCCCGCTGCTCGCACGTGAGCAGCGCCCGGGCCGACCGTGGAGTGCGCGGGTCCGCGCGCACGGCGCACGCCGGGGCCGGCGTCGGGGGTCAGGGCTGTTCGGTCAGCAGCCGCCCCGGGTCCTCCAGCCGCGGCACCAGCCACGAGCGGGCGGCTTCCAGGTTGCGGAAGGCGTGCTCCGTCATCGCCTGGCCAGGCTCCCACGAGTAGCCGCGGATCGTGAGGAGCCGCCCGAACGGGCAGGAGCCGTAGAGGTCCCGGCACAGGGCGAGGACCGACTCGGGCCTCATCTGGTGCGTCGTGAACGTCGGGCGTGATGACGGCTGGAGGGAGAGGAAACGAAAGGGCTCCTCCTGGTCAGCCGTGGCGTCCAGGAACACGACGATCCGGTGACGCAGCGCTTCCAGCGCGTCTTCGACGTTGAGCTGGTAGTTGCGCTCGAAGGTGAGCCAGGGGCGACCGGCCGAACCCGCCCAGCGCTCCAGCGCGTCTGCCAGGGCGACTCCCGCGCCGTCGTCCTGGCGACCGGGGTTCCCGTAGCCGTAGACCAGGACGGCGGGCCGGGACGCCTGCGGTCCCGGGCTACCGCCGCCGGAAATCGATGACATGGCCCCCGGCATCCACCAGGGAGATCTCGAGGGGCATGCGCCCGTACGCGTGCGTTGCGCAGCTCAGGCACGGGTCGTACGCGCGGATCGCCACTTCCACGGCGTTCATCATGGGCTCCGTGATCTCGCGGGCCTTCGTCATGAGCGCCCGCGCCACGTGATTCACGGCGCGGTTCATCGGCTCGTTGTTGTGCGTGGTGGAGACGATGAGGTTCGCCCGCTCCACCAGGTCGTCGGCACCCACCCAGTAGTGGTGGATGAGAGTGCCGCGGGGGGCCTCGATGATGCCGATCCCCTGCGTTTCGCGCTTGCCCTTCACGGACAGCTCGGTGCCCTGCAGGTCCGGGTCTCTCAGGAGCTCGCGGATGACTTCCGCGGCGTGCAGCGTCTCGATCAGCCGCGCCCAGTGGGTATGCAGGCATGCGTTGTGCGGGCGGCCTCCGCTCGCGGCGCGGTAAGCGTCCAGCTCCTGCTGCGCAAGCGGGGTGGGAATGAAGTCCACCGTGTTGAGGCGCGCCAGGGGCCCGACGCGGTACCACCCCTTCTGCGGGCCCAGGTGGAGGAGGAACGGGAACTTCATGTAGCTCCACGACCGCACCTCCTCCCGGATGTGGGCGAGGTAGTCCTGGCAGTCCATGTCGTGCAGGATGCGGTGGCCCTCGGCGTCCACCGCGCGCAGCACGCCGTGATACAGGTCCATCGCGCCGTCCTCACGGACCAGGGACAGGTGGTTGGACGGGAAGCTGGAGAAGCTGTCCAGGAACTGGCGGTTCTTGACGTAGTAGCCCCGGAAGAAATCCAGCGCCGCCTGCGCGTAGGACACCATGGCGTCCGCGTTGAGCGGGTCAGGACCCTTCAGGAGCGCGTCACGCTCGGAAACGGACAGGTTCTTGTTTACCCCGCCGGGAACGGCGCCGGTCCCGTGGATCTTCTTCCCCGCGGTGGCCGCGATCACTTCCTGCCCGAACTTGCGCATCAGCACGCCCCGCACGGCCAGCTCGCGGTTGGCTGCCGCCACCCCGAAGATGTTGCGTTGTTCGGGCGGCGCGTCGTAGCCGAACAGCAGGTCCGGGGAGGCAAGGTGGAAGAAGTGCAGCGCGTGGGACTGGAAGATCTGCCCGTAGTGCATGAGCCGGCGGATCTTCTCCGCCGCGGGAGTCAGGCCGTCCCCCGGGCCGGCCCCGACGATGACATCCATTGCCTTCGCGGCGGCCAGGTGATGGCTCACGGGACAGATCCCGCAGAGGCGCTGCACCAGCACCGGGGCCTCCCAGTAGGGCCGGCCCTGGATGAAGCGTTCGAACCCCCGGAACTCAACGATGTGGAGGCGGCTCTGCTCCACCTCTCCCGCGTCGTCCAGCTGGATCGTTACCTTCCCGTGCCCTTCCACGCGTGTGACCGGCTCGATGACGATTGTCCTGCTCATGGCGCTCTCCTGGCCCTGGCGCGCGGGGGTCGCGCCCCGCGTCGCCGGCCTTCAGTCGTACTTGAACACGTCGTAGGCGATCACCGGTTCGCGGCCTTCCACCAGCGCGGTGAGCACTTCCCAGATGAGGTCCGCACGCGGCGGGCAGCCGGGAAGCGCATAGTCGATCTTCACCACCTCGTGGCAGGGGTACACGCGGTCCAGGATCCGGGGGATCTGCGGATCGGACGGGATGATCCGCAGCGGGTTCACATCCGCGACGGTGGGCCCGTCCAGGTAGGCCTCCCGCAGGCACTCGGCCAGCGGGAGGCCGTTTCGCATCGACGGGAGCCCCCCCATGATGGCGCACTCCCCCAGGGCAACGAGCGTCCTGCAGTGCGTGCGGAACTCCAGGAGGTTGTGGACGTTTTCGTCGTTGCAGCAGCCGCCTTCGATCAGCCCGATGTCGCACGGCGCGGTGAGCTCCTTGATGTCGTCGATGGGGGACTTGTTGAACTCCACCAGCTCCGCCAGCTGCAGGATCCGTTCGTCGATATCCAGCAGTGACATGTGGCAGCCGAAACAGCCGGCCAGCGAGGCGGTGGCGATGATCTTCTTTGCTGCCACGGTTCGCTCCTACTGCGTGACGTCCGACCCGATGGGGCGGCGGTCGAACCGCCGCAGCCCGATGGGCTCGTCGAATCCCTTGCCCTTGACCAGGATTGCCCCCACGGGGCACATCTCCGCGGCCTGGCGCACCAGCTCGTCGCTCACGTCCCGCGAGGTCTCGGGATCGATGTTGATGACCAGGCGGTCCCCCCGGCGCCCGAAGGCGAAGAGGGTCTTTCCGCTCTCGTTGCGGATACCGCGGATGCACCGCTTGCAGAGGATGCAGCGGTTGTGGTCCTTGAGGATCTTCGGGTGCCACGCCTCCACCCCGCGCTTGGGAAAGACGTACGAGAATCGCGGCGTGGTCATGCGGTAGCGGTACGCCAGCGCCTGCAGCTCGCAGCGCCCGCTCTTCTCGCAGGACGGGCACAGGTGGTTGCCCTCCGCGAACAGGATCTCCACGACCGAGGCCCGGAACTCCTCGAGCTCCGGCGTGATGGCCTGCACCTCCATGTCCGCCAGGACGATCGACGTGCAGGCGGTGGCCAGCCGCCCGTTGATCTTCACCGTGCAGATCCTGCAGGAGCCCTTCGGGGGGATCCCGGGGTAGTTGCACAGCGACGGGATGTACACGCCGTTCTCCGCGGCCGCGGCAAGGAGGCGTGTGCCGGCCACCGCCTGGCAAGGCTTTCCATCAAGCGTGAAACCGACGATCTTCGGCATGCCGGGCTCCTTCAGCGCGCCGCGTTCATTGCGTGACCGCCTTGTAGTCGGCCACCGCGGCCTGCAGGTCGAAACCGCGATTCAGCGGGCCCTCGCCTTCCGGCACGAGGGCCTCGTAGACGCCGGGGAAGTTCTTGAGCGTGGTCACGATGGGGTTGAGCGCGGTCTGGCCCAGCCCGCAGCGATTCTTCTGCATGATGCCCGCCCAGCCCCGGAAGGCCTGGAGGTCCGAGCGGGCGCCCCTTCCCGCGACGATCTTCTCCAGCACCGCCTGGGACATCGCCGTGAGGGCTCGGCAGGGCACGCAGGAGCCGCAGGACTCCTCGCGGAAGAACCGCGCGAAGTTGAGGACCACGTCTTTCACCAGGTCCCGGCCCGCCCCGATGACGATGATGGATCCGCCGGTGGCGAGGTCCTCGTAGGCCAGCACGCGGTCGAACTCCTTCGGGCCAATGCAGGACCCCGATGGTCCCCCCACCTGGACGGCCTGGACGTCGTCTGCCTCCACCATGCGCAGGATGTCGTTCACCGTGAACCCCCAGGCGATCTCGTACACGCCGGGCTTCCGGCAGTCGCCGGAAACGCTGATCACCTTGGTGCCCTTGGACTCCCTGGTCCCCATGGCGGTGTACCACGCTCCCCCGTTGAGCACGATCTTCACCACGGCGCAGAGCGTCTCCACGTTGTTGACGACGGTGGGCTTCTGCAGGTAGCCCCTGGCCACCGGGAAGGGAGGCCGGTCGCGCGGCTCGCCGCGTTTTCCCTCTGCGGACTCGATCAGCGCGGACTCCTCCCCGCACACGTACGAGCCGGCCCCGAACTGGATCTTCACGTCGAACTCGAAGCCGGCCTTGCCCGCCACCAGCGGCCCGAGGAAGCCCAGCCGCCGCATGTCGTCCAGCGTGTGCTCCAGGTACCCTCGCAGGTAGCGGTACTCGTTGCGCAGGTACAGGATGCCCTTGCGGGCTCCCACCGCGTAGCCGGCAACCGCCATGCCTTCGAAGACCAGCATCGGGAACTCCGTGAGGATCACGCGGTCCTTGAACGTGCCCGGCTCACCTTCGTCGGCGTTGCAGAAGACGTACTTGACGTCCCCCGGGGCCTTCCTGGCCAGCTCCCACTTCAAGCCGGTGGGGAACCCCGCCCCGCCGCGCCCCCGGTGCGTGGAGCTGCTCACCACGGCGATGACCTGCTGGGGCGTCATTCCGACGATCTTGTGCAGGGACCTTCCCGGGGCGTAGGAGGTGAAAATGACGTCCCCCGTGCGCCGGATGTTGTTGTGCACCAGGGAGCGCACCAGGGGGTTGGCGTTCTGGCCGTCACCGTAGTCCGCGCCCTTGAGCTCCTCTACGTTCAGCCCGGCGCGCATGCCCTCCACCAGGCGGCGTGCCTTCTCGGGGGTGAGGCCCGGGAATACCTGCTCGTTGATGAGCGCGGCGGGCTCCTGGTCGCTCATGCCGATGCAGGCGGTGTCGAACAGCCCGATGAGCCGGTCCGGGGACACCGAGCCGAACGGGCAGCCGGCGGCCTCCTCGAAGGCGCGCCGCACGGCGTCCCGCCCCGCGAAGCCGGCCACGACGCTGTCGTTGAGGTAGACGGTGTATTTCCCGCGCGGCTCCTTGGAAAAGAAGTGATAGAAGGAGACGGTCTGCTCCACGTCCACGCGCGGGATATCGAGGATTTTCGCGATCTGGTCGATGGTCCACTCGGAGAGACAGCCGCGTTCCCACTGGATGTCGATCAGGATGTCCATGAGGCGCGACGGATCACGGTGATAGTGCTCGATGACCGCGGGGATGGTTCTACCCATGGCGTTTCCTCTTGCGCGTGCGTCCGGAGGGACGCGTCACGACCGGCCCGGCGCCGGCTCTGGCTGAACGACCAAGGTTGCAGGGGAGTACGAGCCCACTGTATCACGGGAGGCCGCGGGGGACAACCCCATGCCCGCCCGCGGGAGGGTGGGTCAGCGAATCCCGTACTGGTCCGCGAGGAAGCGCGTCGCGCTCTCCACGTCCGGCTCACAGGGTCCGGGCATGGACACCAGCTTCTCGGCGGCGGCGGTGTCCTTGAAACCCGTGCCGGTCAGGAGCACCACCACGCGGGCGCTCGCATCCACGTTCGCCCGGTCCCTCAGGAACCCGGCCCAGGCCGCCGCGGAGGACGGCTCCACGAACAGCCCGGCCGAACGAGACAGGTCGGCCTGCGCCTCCCGGATCTCGGCGTCCGTCACCTCCACGGCCCTTCCGCCGAACTGCGACACGTAGCCCAGCGCCATGGCGCCGGCAGCCGGGCGGCACACCGAGAGCGAGTCCGCGATGGTGGACGTCGAGGGGATCACCACCTGGCGCCCTTCCCGCACGCTTCGAACGATCGCGTTGCTGCCCTGTGCCTGGACGACGTTCATCGCCGGGAGCTTCCGGATCAAGCCCGCCCGGTGCAGGTCCAGGAACCCCTTGCAGGCGCCCGAAAAAATGACCCCGTCCCCGGTGGGAACGTAGACCGCGTCCGGCGCCTGGAAGCCGAGCTGGTTGTAGATCTCCAGGGATACCGTCTTCTTGCCTTCCACCGTGAACGGGTTGAAGGCGGTGTTGCGATTGATCCCGCCGTGACGGGTGGAGTAGGAGATCGAGAGCTCGAAGGCATCGTCATAGGTGCCCCTCACCGGCACCACGCGGGCCCCGTACATCAGGGATTGCAGCAGCTTGGCGCGCGGCGCGGAGGAAGGGACGAACAGGATCACCTGCAGCCCGCAGGCCGCCCCGGCGCAGGCCATGGAGGCGCCCGCGTTGCCCGTGGATGCCAGGACGACGCGCGTCTCTGCTGCCGCCAGTGCCTGCTCGGCCACGAGGATCGAGGCGCGATCCTTGAGGGAACCCGACATGTTGACGGTGTCGTTCTTGAGCCAGAGTCCCGGGATCCCCGTTCGTGCGCGGAGCGCCTGCGGCGCAACCAGCGGCGTGTTCCCGGCGGGGAAGCCGGACCAGCTCGCAAGGGGAAGCGGCAGGAACGAAGAGATGTCCGCTTCCTGCCCGGCCTTGCCCCGGCGCGAGGGCTCGAAGTCCACCGACAGGCACCCGCGCGGGTACTCCGTGGCCGGACCCGGATCGGCCGAGCAGCTCGGGCACAGGTACACCACGTCGGCGGACTCCAGCGCCTTCCCGCAGGTGACGCAGTGGTAGCGGATCGCGCGCGTCACTCCGTCGTACCTGCTTCCCGGTTGAACTCCCGGATCAGCTCGTCGATGGGCTCGGCCTGCTCCTGGATGGATGTCCAGTACGCTTCATCCCGCCACTGGGACTCGAGCTCGCGGATGTCTTTGCCCTGCTGCTCAATCCAGGTGTAGTACTTCAGGTTGTGCACGCGCTTTCGCTCCACGTGGGTGAGCTCCAGCAGGTTGTCGTCCCGCTGTCCCGCAAGGGAGCCGGCCCAGGCGGCTACCGCGGCGTCATGATCGAACGGCCCCTCGGCCGTCTCCAGCTCCGCCAGCCGCGACCCGTACAGCTCCATGGAATCCGTGAGGATGGTGAGGACCACGTCGTTCTCGGAAAGCTCGAAGTGCCGTGCCGTCTTGATGGCCGCGAGCAGGTTCCCGATCCCCGAGATGCCCACCAGGGGCAGCTTGAAGATGAAGTCCTGCGGCACCCCCCGGGCGGCGAGCAGCGAGCGCCCTTCCTTTTCATTGAAGAGGCGCAGGAGCCGGATACAGTCCGCGTCATCCACCGCGGCCACCGCGTCGGTGTTGCGCACGTTGTGGATCCAGGGCACGTGCTTGTCGCCGATTCCTTCGATGCGGTGCGCGCCGAACCCGTTTCGAAGCAGCGTGGGGCACTGCAGCGCTTCCGCGGCGACGATGCGCACGCCCGGGATGTCGGCCTTGAGCCGGTCACCGGCGGCGATGGTTCCCGCCGATCCGGTGGAGGAGACGTACCCGCGCACGCGCGCGCGGCTGCCCAGGCGGCCGGCCACGCTCAGCAGCGCGGCCCCCGTCACCTCGTGGTGCCAGAGGTAGTTGCCGGGCTCCTCGAACTGGTTGAAGATCACGATGTCGTCCCCGCGCGTGCGGGAAAGCTCGTGGCACTTGTCGAAGATCTCCTTCACGTTGCTTTCGCTGCCGGGCGTCGTGATGACCTCGCCGGCGACCCGGGAGAGCCACTGGAATCGCTCCTTGCTCATCCCCTCGGGCAGGATGGCGATCGAGGCGCAACCCAGCAGCGCGGAGTTGAATGCTCCACCGCGGCAGAAGTTGCCCGTGGAAGGCCACGCGGCCTTCTGTCGGCTCGAATCGAAGGCCCCCGTGACCAGCGCCGGGGCGAGGCAGCCGTACGTGGCCCCTACCTTGTGCGCGCCGGTGGGGAACCACTTGCCCACGAGCGCGATGATGCGGGCAGGCACGCCGGTGAGCGAGGACGGGAACTCCAGCGTGTTGACGTCTCCGAAGCCGGGGCCGGCCGCCTTCCCCGCGCCCGCGTCCGCGGGCTGGTTCTTCCACGTGATGCGGAACAGGTTGGCGGGGTCGACGTCCCACAGGCCCACGCCGCGAAGCCGTTCCTGGATGCGGCGCGGCGTTCCCGAGGGGTCCTTCATTTGCGCGAAGGTGGGAAGCGCGATGCCCTTTTCCCGGCAGCGGCGGATGTTGCGGCTGCGGATCTCCTTGTTCACCGTGAGGCTGATCATGGGTCGATGAAACTCCGGCGGCAGGCCGGTGTCAAGGAGAACTGGCCAAGCCCGGTTTGCCACCCCTTCCCCGGGGGCCCGGTCTACGCCCGAGGACGGCGCGCCCGCGCGAACCGCCCCATAGCGCGCAGGTTCTCCGCCGGGGTGTCGCGCGGAATCTCGCATCCTGCCGCCACGGCGTAAGCCCGACAGCCCGCATCGCTGAAACATTGCGCCAGGCCGTCCTGGATGGAACGCGGCGTACCGCCCCGGATCGCGGAAACGGGGTTGAGATTGCCTGCGAGGCACCGTCCCGGGCCGAGCGCCGCCCTTGCGGCGGCAACGGATACCATGGAGTCCAGGTCCACGAGGTCCGCCTCCACCTCCTTGAGCATTCCCAGCAGCGGGGTGATGTCCCCGCAGATGTGCAGGCGCACCTTCGTTCCCATCTGGTGCAGCCGTCGCACGAACGTCTTCTCCGCATCCCACACGAACTCGCGGTAGAGGTCGGGCCCGACGAGGGATGCGGCCGCGTCCCCCATGCCGATGTAGTCCGCTCCCGCTTCGAGCTGCGCCTTCGCAAAGGCAAGCTCCACCTCGGTGACGAATGCCACGAGGTCCCGCACGAACCCGGGCCGGTCGTAGAAGTCCATCATGATGCGGCTCACGCCGCGCAGGTCGCAGCTCTCCGCGATGGGACCCTCGATCCATCCCTCCACGGCCTTCTCTCCCCGGCATTCCCGCGCCAGCTTCGAAAGGACGGCGATCCGCGTGGCCATGCGGGGAGAGGAACCGGGGTCCGGCACCTTCAGGGCCAGCAGCCGGGCCGGGTCCAGGAGCAGCGGCTCTGCGTCGTCCATGGCGGGTGGTGAATCGTCACGGTAGATGATGGCCGCCCCGAGGTCGGACGCCTCGACCGCCGGGTCGGAGATCCCCGACACGTGATCGATGTCATAGGCCCGGCTCACCGCCACCTGTCCGCGGAAGTGCGCATCCGCGTCCAGGGCGTAGGTCTTGTACGGGACGCCGATCTCGTCCGCCGCCTTCATCATCGTGATGGCCACGTTGGGAATCGTGTCGAGGGGCGTCCCGTTCATCGCCGCGAGGACCCGTTCTTTTCCCGTCATACGGCAGAGCATGCACCGCGCTCCGCGAGGAGGCAAGGGACACGGGCCTCACGGCACGGTGATGGTCCACTGCCTCCACGTGGACGGCAGCGTGCCCGTGTCCATCTCGCCCAGCAGCAGGCGCCGAGCCTGCGCGCGGTCGGTGGTCCCGAGCTTCAGGTAGATGTGCTCGAGGTGCTTCTCCACGGTGTGGCGGCTGATGTACAGCCGCTCGGCGATCTCGGGTGTCGGAAGCCGCAGGGCGAGGAGGATGGCCACGTCCTGCTCACGCGGGGTGAGCCCGGCGGCAGCCGCCTCTTCCCGCAGGCGCCGCGCCTGCGCCATCTCGGGGCGAACCAGCGCGTCCACGAAGTAGCCCAGGTGCGGCTGCACGGCCGAGATCACCGCCTTGTCGAGCTCAGTGAACCACCGCCGCCCATGACGCATCAGCCCCAGGACATAGCCCTGCTCCCTGCCGTCCGACAGGTCGCTGATGCCAAGGCTGTGGCGTATCCCGGATTCCAGGACCCAGTTGCGGAACTCGCCGCGGCGCTGGAAGCGCCAGGCAATGCGCTGCAACGGGCGCCGGCGATGGCGGGGAAGCCACCGATCCAGCGTGCGATAGTGCAGCAGGTACTGCGCGATCAGTGAGTCCGGCGCATCCCGCGCCTGGAGCGTCCTGAAGCGGGAGAAGTCGCTGCGGGCGTAGGCTGCCACCGAATAGTCGTGACCGATCAGCGGCTGCATCGACTCGAGCGCGCGCGCCAGGAGACCGTCCAGGGTCTGCTCGACCTCCAGGCTTTCCAGGACCTCCGCGACTCTCCTCCAGGGGACTCTTCGCATCGCCTTCCGTTCTCTGCCGCGCGGCGGCGGAAGCGGGTGAGGTTACTGCGCGGTTACCCGCGGCATGCGTTGGAATTTCTCGCGCCGTGGAAACCATCGTCAATGGAGAATTCGGGGATGTTTGCTGAAATATCACACTCACGGGGTGGCTGTAGGGGGCCCCACGCGGGCCAGGTGGGACCGGATCCGCGCGCGGAACGCCTGGAAATACGGAACGATTGCTGACTCCCGGCAGCCGGCGCGCCCACTACGTTCACCGCGTGGAGGTGCATGATGGGCAGTCGTCGATGCAGTGAGGCCCTGGGGGTTCTCATCCTGGCCGCAACGGCGTTCTGCGCCCAGCGACTCGAGGCCCTGTCCCTGGAGCCCGGCCTGGTGGGTCTTTTCCCGCCCGCGTTTTCTATCCTGGTCAGCAACGACACCTTCGGGCCCGGCCCGGTCCAGGAATGGGATGATCTTCGGACCTTCGGCGGCGAGCTCGAGTTCGGGCTGGGGGGCGGCTCGTCTCTCGCCGCGAACTTTGACGCGTTCACCTGGCGGTCCGGCAGCGCCCTCAGCGGCTCCCGGCTCGACCGCCTGGAGATCGAGCTCAGCGGCCTCGCACTGGATGAGCGCGTGGGCACGCTGGGCTTCGTTGCGTGGGCCGCCGCGGGCGTGGTGAGCTACGGCGCATTCGGAGGGCTGCAGATGCAGGAACGACTGCATGACGGGGTGGGTATTTCCCGCGCGGTGCCCGAAAATTACGACTCGTACCGGTCCGTGGGGCTCACCAGCGCGATAACCGCCATGGTCAGCCTGGGAGACACCGGGGACCCTCTTCCTTGTGTCTTTGCGCAGGCGGAGGACGAGCTGCCGGGTCCCTGGATGGTGGAAGCCGGAGCCGGGGTCCGTGCGGTCCGGGGCGCCACGCAGTCGGAGGGCTGGCTGGTGTACCGCATTCGCTCCGCGTTCCAGGGCTCGGTGGTGGCGGACGAGGTTTCAAAGTGGATGTCCGGCCCCGCGGCCATCTGGTCGGTCCACGTTGGCGCGCTACAGGGCTCCGTGGAAATGGACCCGCTGAACGGGACCTCGCTGGGAACGTTCGGGATGCGCGTGAACGGGGCGGACGGAGCCCAGAGCGCGTCCAACCCCATGGCTCTGGAAATCTTCAGCGAGGTATCGGTGCTCTCCCCGGGCCGACGGGTGCTTTTCCCCCTGCTGGGGCCGTGGATGCGGGGCTTCGTGTCGACCGCGTTCGGCTGGTGGGGCGCGTCGGTGCCGGGGAACATTGGCCTTCGCAACGCGGAGTACGTGGCGGGATTCGAAGGCAGGGCGGTGCTGCACATGGGCATCTTCGAGGCGGAGGCCGCCTGCGCGTTCGGCCCGTTCTTTTCCCTGGTCACGCTGCAAACGCTCCAGGAGCAGCGCTCGATCATCCTGGACCGCACCGCGCTGCTGGGGCTGCGGCTGGAGCCCACGCTGCGGCTGGGGTTGGAGCAGGGAGACCGGGAAGGGCACCTCACCCGGCACGGAGTCGGCGTGTCTCTGCGCATGGACTCTCCGACGTGGAGCGTCGTGCCGTTCGCCACCCAGCCCGCGCCGCAGGACCGCACGTTCAAGATCACGGTGTTCGTCTATGCCGAGGCTCTCTGATGCCGCGTCCTGAGATTTCACCGGCCGGCGCAGGATTTCGATTGCCCTTCTCGTTAGGGGGCCGTTACCTTTCTGATCAATTCAGGCGAGGGCTGATGCGCACGGGCGACCGTCCTTTCAGACCGCCACACGCGCCGACGGCGAGGCTCCTGCTCTTGCTGCTGGCCGTCGCCTGCTCGTGCCCCGCGCTGGAGGCGGAGAGGGCCGTCTCCCTTTCCGTGGCCTACGACATGGCGGGAGTATTCGCGACCACAGAGGCCATCGCCGTGTCCAGCGTGACGCTGATGACGGCACCGACGCCGCGCGCGGCGCTCGGGCTGTTGGGATCCAGCTGTAGGAAGGTGGGTGGGTGATGAGCACGCGCACGACGGCGGCACGCATGCCGCAGCCCCCGGGTCACCTGTTTTTTCGAAACGCACCGGACGTCGGAAAGGTGACCCCGGTGCAGAACCTGATGAAGCTCGCGCGCCGCCACGGGCCGATCTTCCGCCTCGCGCTGCCGGGCCGCAGCGTGGTAGTGGTATCCGGCTTCCGCTACGTGGACGAGATCTGCTCGGATGCGCGCTTCGACAAGCGCGTGACGGGGTCCGTGGCGCAGCTTCGGTCCATCGGGGGAGACGGGCTTCTCACCGCGAACACCGCGGAACCCAACTGGAAAAAGGCGCACAACATCCTGCTGTCCGCGTTCAGCATGCAGTCCATGCACACGTATTTCCCCATCATGAACGAGATCGCCGACCAGCTCGTGGCCAGGTGGGAGGAAAGGGGCCCGCGCGGAATCGACGTGGCGGCGGACATGACGCGCCTCACGCTGGAGACCATCGCCCGCTGCGGGTTCGACTACACCTTCGATTCCCTCTCCCGGGAGGAGCAGCACCCGTTCGTGGAGAGCATGGTGCGCTGCCTGCGCGAGGGGATGGAGCGCGCCCAGCGGCTGTGGTTCGAGGAGTGGCTCACCGGTGGCAAGCGCCGCCGCTTCGAGGCAGACTCCCGCTACCTGTTCGACACGGTGGACGCGGTGGTGAAGCAGCGCCGCGCCGCCGCCTCGGCGGGCGGGACCGCGGACCTGCTCGCGCTGATGCTGCAGGGAGTGGACAAGGTCTCCGGGGAGAAGCTGGACGACGTCAATATCCGCCACCAGATCATCACGTTCCTGATCGCCGGCCACGAGACCACCAGCGGCCTTCTCTCCTTCGCGCTGTACTTCCTCATGCGCAACCCCGCCGTCATGGAGAAGGCGCGCGCCGAGGCCCACGCCGTGCTCGGCGCGGGGCGGACTCTGACCGACGTTGCCCAGGTGTCCCAGCTTCGCTACATCACGCAGGTGCTGCGGGAGTCCCTGCGGCTGTGGCCGGTTGCCCCGGCGTTCGCACGATACCCCAGGCAGGACACGGTGATCGGCGGCCAATACCCCGTGACCACCTCGGACACCATCCTGATCCTCTCTCCCATCCTGCACCGGGACCCATCCGTCTGGGGGGAAGACGCGGAGCGTTTCGACCCGGACCGCTGGACCCCCGAGGAGGAGAAGAAGCGGCCGCCCAACGGCTACCTCCCGTTCGGAGTGGGCCAGCGCTCCTGCATCGGGAGGTTCTTTGCCATGCAGGAAGCCCTGGTGGCCCTCGCCACGGTCCTGCACCGGGTCGACCTGGAAGGGGATTCCTCCTACGAGCTCAAGGTCAAGGAAACCATCACCCTCAAGCCGTCCGGGTTCACGCTCAGGGCTCGACGCATCCCCTCGGTCGCCACTGCGGCTGCAGCGCCGGCGGTGCGCCCCGCGAGTGGCGCTGCGCCTGCCGCCGCCGCGCTGGCCCAGCCCTCGCTGGCCCAGCCCTCGCCGGCCACAAACGGCAGCGGCAACGGAAACGGCGGCGCCCACGGCCCGTCGGTGCTGGTGCTCTACGGCTCGAACATGGGCACGTCCGAAGAGCTCGCGCGGCAGCTCGCCGGGGAAGGGGAGTCTCTGGGCTTCGCGGTCCAGACCGCACCGCTGGACGAGTGTCCGGCCGCGCTGGGTGGACCGCGCGCGCTGCTCATTGTCACCTCGTCCTACAACGGCAACCCGCCGGACAACGCCGTGCGATTCGGCGCTCGCCTTGCGGACGGCGGCGCGGAGGCATTCTCCGGCGTGAAGTACGCGGTGTTCGGCTGCGGCCACCACGACTGGACGTCCACGTTCCAGGCGTTTCCTTCCTTCATTGACAGCCGGCTGGCAGCCCTTGGCGGCGTACGAATGCTGGACAAGGGAAGCGGCGATTCGGGGGCGGACCTTTTCGGCGATTTCCGCCTGTGGCGTCGGGCGCTCTGGGAGGCCGTGGGCGCTTCCCTCGGGGTCGCCACCCGCGCGCGGCCGGAGGGTGCGCGCGCCCCGCTGTACGGCGTGGAGATCGTCAACGAACAGCAGCCCAACCCGTTCGTCGTGTCGTTCGGCGCGCGGCGCATGGTGGTGGTGGAAAACCGCGAGCTGCAGCTCACGACGCCCGGCCGCCCGCGGGAGCGCTCGACTCGGCACATCGAGCTGGCGCTTCCGGAGGGCGTCACCTACCGGGCGGGGGACCACCTTGGTGTCATCGCCCGAAACAACCGCGAGACCGTCCGTCGCGTGCTCGCGCGCTTCGGCATGGACGACGACACGGTGGTGCGCCTGCGCATGCAGGGAAAGGGCCGGGCCGCGCTCCCGGTGGACCGTGCGGTCTCGGTCAGCACGCTGCTCAGCGAGTACGTGGAGCTGCAGGACGTGACCACGCAGGACCAGATCAGTGTTCTCACCGAGCACGCGGCCAGTCCCGCGGACCGCGGCCAGCTCGCCGCGCTGTGCGGGGACGATCCTGCCTCCCGCGCGCGCTACCAGGAAGAGATCCTGCGGCCCCGCGTGTCCCTGGTGGATCTCCTGGAGGAGTACCCCACCTGCGCGCTTCCTTTCGGGGTGTTCCTGGAGATGCTCTCCCCGCTTCGGCCTCGCTACTACTCCATCTCCTCGTCTCCCCAGAAGCTCCGCAACATCTGCAGCATCACGGTGGGCGTGCTCGACGAGCCGGCTCGCTCGGGCCGCGGGCGCTATCGCGGGGTGTGTTCCAGTTTCCTCGCCACCAAGTCGAAAGGCACCAGCGTGGATGCGTTCGTCCGGGACCCGGGGAGTCCCTTCCGCCCGCCGCGAAACCCCCGCACGCCGCTGATCATGGTGGGAGCGGGGACGGGGGTGGCGCCGTTCCTGGGCTTCCTGCAGGAGCGGGCGTGGCTCAAGGCGCAGGACTACTCCATAGGCCCGGCGCTGCTGTTCTTCGGCTGCCGCGCGGCCGAAGCGGACTTCTACTACCGCGACGAGCTCGAGGGCTACCGGTCGGCCGGCGTGGTCGAGCTGGTGACCGCCTTCTCCCGCGCGGACGCCGCGCGCAAGGTCTACGTCCAGGACCGGATCCAGGAGCATGCGGACCGGGTCTGGGAGTTGCTGCAGGAGGGAGGCGTGGTCTACGTCTGCGGGGACGCGAGCCGCTTCACGCCCGCCGTTCGCTCCGCGATCGGCGCGGTCTGCCAGCAGAAGAGCGGGTGCCCGGATGCCGAGCGCGAGGCCTGGCTCGCGGACCTTACCGCGCGCCAGCGCTACGTGGCGGACGTCTGGGCTTCGAAGTAGTGCGGGGCCACGGGGGGCCGCGGAGGCCCACGCGGCCGAGGAGGGATCCATGAGCACACGTGACGCAAACGGCACGGACCGCGCCACGCTGGTCTTCATCCTGGTGTTCCTGCTGTACATGTTCGACTACATCGACCGCCAGGTGGTCACCGCGTTGTTCCCGTTCCTGAAGTCCGACCTGGGCCTCAGTGACACGCAGACCGGGCTCCTGGTCTCCGCGGTGTACTGGTCCATCGTGGCGTTCGCGTTCCCCGCGTCCATCCTGGTGGACCGCTGGAGCCGCAAGTACAGCGTGGGCATCATGGTGGCCCTCTGGAGCGTTGCCACCGGTGCGGCGGCATTCGTGAAGACCTTCCCCATGCTGTTGCTCACGCGCTTCGGCGTCGGTGTCGGTGAGTCCGGCTACTCTCCGGGGGGAACGGCCATGATCTCCTGGCTGTACCCGGAGGAAAAACGCTCGAGGATGCTCGGCCTGTGGAATGCGTCGATCCCCATTGGATCCCTGCTGGGGGTGGTGATCGGCGGGCTGGTGGCCGCGAGCTGGGGATGGCACCGGGCGTTCGGGTTGGTCGCCCTGCCCGGCCTGGTGGTCGGGCTGCTGTTCCTGCTGCTCGCGCGGGACTACCGCACCGTGAAGCTGGAAGTCCCGGCCCGGGCGGCCTTCGCGGCGCGAAAGATGAGGGCGCGCGAGATCGTGTCCGAGTTCGTCCGAAAACCGTCCCTGCTCCTCACCTACGCGGCGTTTGCCGGCAACACGTTCGTCACCAGCGCGTACCTGAACTGGATGCCCTCGTACTTCAACCGCTTCTGGGATATGCCCATGGCTCGGGCGGGCCTCACCACCGGGCTGGTGCTGATCTTTTCCGCGGGCGGGGCCCCGCTGGGCGGCTTCCTGGCCGATCTCTGGGGGAAGCGGCGCGCCAACGCGCGGCCGCTGTTTGCCGGGCTTGCGAGCCTGGCCTCGGCCGCCATCTGGATCACCGCGTTCGGG
>Ga0335069_10005906_pt1 | contig 17904 bp, 25 predicted proteins | sample Lox_Sample_11_FD_206714 | JGI IMG/M metagenome (GOLD analysis project Ga0335069, IMG submission 206714) | Soil microbial communities from Loxahatchee National Wildlife Refuge, Florida, United States - Lox_Sample_1.1 | ecosystem: Environmental > Terrestrial > Soil > Wetlands | place: USA... | reverse complement strand
GGCGGTCGTCCCCGCGGAGCAGGCGTTCCGGATGCCCGCCAAGATGACCTTCGAGGAGGGCGCCGCTCTCCCGGTCGTCTACCTGACCGCGTACAACATGATGCTCTTCACCGGGACGGTGCGCCCCGGATCGAGCATCCTCGTCCACTCGGCGGCGGGCGGCGTCGGGGTCGCGGCGATCCAGATCGCCAAGACGCGCGGCTGCACCATCTTCGGCACGGCATCTCCGGGCAAGCACGACTTCCTCAGGAAGCTCGGCGTAGAGCACCCGATCGACTCGGGAGGCGACTACGCCGCGGCCGTGCGCTCCGTCGTCGGGGATCGCGGCGTCGACCTGATCCTCGATCCCGTCGGCGGCAAGTCCTGGACGGTGGGATACGACCTGCTCGCGCCGTGCGGGCGGCTCGTCGCGTTCGGCTTCTCGGCGGCGGCTGCCGGCAAGAAGCGCAACCTCTTGCACGCGCTCGGGCAGCTGATGCAGGTCAGGAGCTTCGCCCCGCGCAAACTGATGGACGACAACAAGACCGTCACCGGCTGCAACATGGGCCACCTCTTCGGGAGGCTCGATCTCTTGCGGCCGCAGTTCACCGCGCTCCTCGAGATGTACGAGGCCGGCCAGATCGCGCCGCACGTCGATCGCACCTTCCGCTTCGACGAGGCGCCTGCCGCGCACCACTTCATCCACGACCGCAAGGCGATCGGGAAGGTGCTGCTCGTTCCATGAGCGGTCAGAACTTCTCGACGGAGGGGCGCAGGTCCATCTCGTGGGTCCACGCGCTCGAGTCCTGCGTGTGGAGGTGCCAGTAGGTCTCGGCGATGGCGGCGGGCGAGAGAAGGGTGGGGGCGGCGCCCTGCGCGCCCTGTCGTCCCGCCATCATTGCCCGCACGCGCGGAGTGTCGATCCCGCCGTCGATGATGACGTGCGCCACGTGGATGCCGCGGGGACCGAGCTCGCGCGCCATGGACTGCGCCAGCGCCCGCAGGCCGAACTTGCCCACGGCGAGCGATGCGAACTGCGCGCTACCGCGGAGCGCCGCGGTCGCTCCGCTGAAGAGGATGGTCCCACGTCCTCGCTCGACCATATTCGGCAGGACGGCCTGCGCGGTGATGAGGCCTCCAAGGCAGTTGATCCGCCAGGTCCGCTCGAGGTCGGCTGGCGAGAGCTGCATCACGCCGCCCATCTGGAAGGCGCCGGCGTTGTAGACGAGCACCTCGGGGTCTCCGAGCTCCTCGCGAGCGCGCGCGAAGGCAGCGCGGACGCTGGCCTCGTCGGATGCGTCGCAGGCGAAGGGCCGAGCGACGCCGCCGCCTTCCTTGATCTCGGCCTGAACCGAGCTCGCCGCCTCCTCGCTCCTGGCCATCAGGGCGACGGCGAAGCCGCCCTGCGCGAAGCGAAGGGCCGCGGCACGCCCCAGCCCGGGTCCCACCCCCACGATTGCTGCGGTCTTCGCGTTGCTCGTCATGGCGCCCTCCACTAGCTCGGCTGGTCCGATGCGTCACCGCGAGACGGCGTTGCGACCGGGATCGGGCAGACCGGACAGGCTAGACAGGTGAGCGACATGCGGGACTTCTCAACGATCTCACCGTCGGCGAAGTCACTGCTCATGGTGAAGGCCCAGACGTCGCTGCCGTTCGCTCGGCAAGCGGCGGAGCTTCTCTGGGGCGCGAGCGCCGTCCAGGAAGCCGAGCGCGACACGGCATCGACTCCTTGGGCAGTGGGGAGGAGGGCCCACTTCGAGCACCGTACGCGGAGCATCGACGCCGCCATCGATGCCGTCGGTTCCCCGCGCATCCTGGAGCTCGCGGCCGGCCTCTCGTTCCGAGGACTCGACAGGGCCGCGCGCCGCGCCGACGTGGTGTACCTCGACACGGACCTCCCCGAGATTGCCGCGATCAAGGCGAACCTCGTCGAGCGCCTGCACCCGGCGCCTCTCCTCGGCACGCTCCTCGTGAGGCCGCTCGACGCGCTCGATGCCGCCGCCGTGCGGGCGACGGTCGATCTCGCGCCCGCGGGCCCCATCGCCATCGTGCAAGAGGGGCTGCTCATGTACCTGGACGACGCCGAGAAAGCGAAGCTCGCGGCGAACGTGCGCGAGGTGCTGCTCGCGCGCGGTGGCGCATGGATCACCGCCGACGTGTACGTGCGCAGCGCGCTGCAGCCGCACCGAGACGAGCGCACCACGAAGTTCCTCGAGCAACACAAGGTCGAGGAGAAGAAGTTCGCCGACTTCGGGGCAGCCGCGACGTTCTTGGAATCGCAGGGGTTCGGCGTGGCTCGACGTCTGTCGCCCGAGAACGACCCCTGGCCTGTCCGGCAGACGTGGGTGCTCGAAGCTCGGTGAGCCGTCACGCGCCCGTCGCGCGACTACTCCCGTGCATGACACCCCGATCCATGCCGTACCCGACGGCGCTCCGTCTCGAGATCCGCCGGGCGGTGGAACTTTCCAGGGCACTCGCCCTGGCAGCCGAGAGCACCGGCCCAGAGGACGAGGGCTTCCTGTGGCTGCTCGGACGTGCCGACGAAGTGCGCGCCGTCACGAGCGCCGTCGTGCGCGAATGGGCCGACGAGGATCTCGCCACGCAGTCCGCCGCCGAGCGCATCCGTGCCTACGTCGACGGGCTCGAGGTGATGTTGCACTCCCTGTTCCGCCCCTCGCGCGTCGTCGTGCGGCGGCATGCGCCGGAGGACACGAACGACACGCTCGTCGACCCTGACGAGGCGGTCGGTTAGAAACCGGGCATGCAGACGCAGGTGACCGTGTCCAGCGTCTCGCTGGCCGGGGAGGGGAGCGAGGCGTCCCCGCAGCTCGCCACGACGACGGCGATGCCCGTCACCGGGATCCATCCGCACCGTCGCCTCGCGATCGAGGGCGCAGGCGGAAAGGCCATCCAGGTCGCCGGAGACGTGACGAAGGCGGAGGACGTCGACGCGATCCGCCGCGACGTCGAGCAGCGACTCGGCCCGATCGACATCCTGGTCGCCAACGCTGGTGGCAGCCTCACGCCGCCCGGCCCCGTCGAGGACATCTCCGAGGAAGCGTGGCGCGGCTGAGGGATCCGCTGCATGTTCCTGGCAGTGAGGATCGTCTCGGGGGCGATGCAGACCACCCGCACGCAGCAGGCGGATCTCGCCGCGGCGCACCCGATTCGACGGCTCGGCACTCCGGAGGACGTCGCGAATGCCGCCCTCTTCCTCGCCTCCGACGATGCGTCGTGGATCACCGGCGTCATCCTCGACGTCGCCGGTGGGGCGACGATGGTGCGCTGACGCTCAGCGCGAGCGCCAGTGGCAAACGAGGGTGAACGACGGCGCCGCCGTCGGCGCCGTGCGCTTCGTATCGACGAGCCGACGCTGCGTCAGCCAGCGCACCGCGGCCTGCACGGCTCCCTTCGAAAGCCCGGTGCCGTCGGCGATCATCTGATGGCTCGCGCGAGCGGGCCGGCTACCTCCGCGCGTGCGCCGCCAGAGATAGAGGTACACGATGAAAGCCGACGCGCGCCGATCGTGGCCGACGAGGTCGGGCATGAGCGAGTCGATGACGTAGAGATCGACGGCGACGCCATCCATCGGGCTATGACAACGGATGCTATAGCAGCCGATGGCCCAGAGCAGCGCCTCTGACCGTTGCCCGCCCGCGCTCCGACGTTACGGTGGGCGCATGATCAAGGGCATCAAGTTCGTCAACATCCCCGTGCGCGACCAGGCGCGGGCTCTCGAGTTCTACACGCGGAAGCTCGGCTTCACGATCGCCACCGACCAGGAGCATGGCCCGGCCGGACAGCGCTGGATCGAGCTGCGCATCCCCGGCGCCGAGACGATGGTCTCTCTCTTCACGCCCCCCGGCCACGAGGATCGCGTCGGCACGTTCGTCCCCCTCTCGCTCTGGGCAGACGACGTGGACGGCACCTACGAGACGCTCAAGGCACGCGGCGTCGAGTTCCTCGCTCCTCCGAAGAAGGAGCCGTGGGGCACGTCGGTCATCCTCAAGGACTCCGAAGGGAACCAGCTGCACGTCGGCTCTCGCTGAGCCCCGCTGCGATCTCGATCAGAAGTACCGGGCGTCGACGAGCCTGGCCACGATGACTCGCTGCGGGGGCGTCCTCGTAGCAGTTCCAATGGGATCGTTGATGGCGCCGACGATCTTGTCGACCGTGCCGAGGTCGGTCCTCGCCCCGCTCGCCGTCCGCATCTCGGACGTCACGTCGATCGTGACGGACACGCCGCGTGCGCCTCGAGCCACGTGCAGCGGCGGTCGAGTGCGCGCTTCCGCAGCGATCTTGGCTGCAACCGCCTCCCACTCCGAGCGGCCGGAAGTTGCATCGAGAACGCGAAACGCGGCGATGGCGCCCGACCCGTCGCTGTCGAACTGCAGCACGGCGTGACTGACGTCGGGCGCGAGGCTCCTGCGGACGAGATCGCGGGCGATCGAGGCGATCGCGCTGCCGGGTGCCATTCCCAGCTCGATGTCGCGCGGGTCTATCGTCGGCATCAGGCGAGGGTGCCTCGGATCCGGGCGCTCCTGCGCGAGCGTCGCGTCGATTCCGGCGCGAACCGCGGAATCGAGGGATCGTCCGGCGAGCGGACCTGACGATGTGCCGGTCCCGGCGGTCGAAGGCGAGAACGTCCAGGTTCCGTCGGTGTCCTGTGCGACCTGCGGGGAGGCGCTCGGCTCGGACGCGGGCTCCGGAAGCGATGGCCCGGTTCGCTCGCGCGTCGCTGCAGCGAGCGGGCGGCTCGTGTCGGGCGGAGCAGCTCGGACCGGAGACTCGGGAGCGGGGTGCTCGTCGGGCACGGGAGACGGCTGCACGGCCTCGATGTCGAGCACAAGCTCGGTCTGCGGGGCGGGCCCCTCGGCCGTCCGCCTCGAAGGACGAACCAGTGCGAAGGCAGCCGCGTGTGCGACGAGGGCCACGCCCAGCGTCCATCGAAGACGGTCGGCCTTCACGCGCCGGGCAGCCTAGCCGGAGGGGGTACTCCGAGCCATGTCGACCGCGCTCGGCCAACCGTGGGGCATATTCGCGTGTCGAAAGGGCATGCGAAGCCTGCGGGCGCGGATGGCCGTGAACACGGCGAAGTTCCTCGGCATCGTCGGTGCCGTGCTCTTCGTTTCGGCAGGAACTCCGCGCTTTTGGGGAGCATGGCTCTTCCTGGTGTTCAACCTGGCGTGGCTGAGGGTGGCGGGCTCGTACTTCCTGAAGAAGGACCCAGCGCTGGTGGAGCGTCGGTTGATCCAGGACGAGCAAGGCGAGAAGGAGCTCGTGCAGAAGCGCGTCATGACCGTCCTTCGAGTGCTCGGCGTGGCCACCCTCGTCCTCGCCGGACTCGATCACCGTTTTGGATGGTCGGCCGTGCCAGGCTGGGTCGTAGGGGCCGGGTGTGCGCTCTTCGTCGCGGGCGCCGCCGTGGTCTTCGCCGTGTTCCTGGAGAACACCTACACGTCGAGCATCATCGAGGTCGACGCCGCGCAGACCGTGGTCGCCACGGGTCCCTACCGCGTGCTTCGCCATCCGATGTACGCGGGGACGCTGCTCATGGGCCTGGGCACGCCGCTGATGCTCGGCTCGTACTGGGCCTTGCTGCTGCTCCCGCCGGGCTGGGCACTGCTCGTCGTCCGCATCCTCGCCGAGGAGCACTTCCTGTCCCACGAGCTGCGCGGCTACGCGGAATACATGCGCCGCACGCCGAAACGGCTGATTCCAGGCGTGTGGTGACGAGCTCCACATGCAATGGGTGACAGGCATCTGTCACGCCCTTGCGGCATCCTCCGGGGATGTTCGCGATCGATCACCTCGCGTTCCCCTGTTTCGACATGGCCGGGACGAAGAGGTTCTACACGGAGGTGCTCGGTGGAAGGCTCCGTCACACGCAATCCGGGCCGGCGGAGGCGTGGAATGCGAAGGAGTACCACCTGATGGTGTTCGAGCTGCCCGGAGGTGTCGTCGTCGACTTCTTCTGGTTCGAAGGCATCCGTCGTCCAGACGAGGGGTTGCCCAAGGACATCCGGCACGTCGCACTATCGGTTACCTCCCGTCAGGAAGTGATGCTCTGGAAGCATCGGTTGGAGGCCGTTGGCGAATCGTTCTGGGTCGAGACCCACTCGGCCGGCGACGTGCATGTCTACGTCACGGATCCCAATGGGGTGACGTGGGAAATCGTCGCGGCCGAAGACGGATCCCGCGCGGGTTGAGTGAGGACACCACGAAGGAGACATCCGGATCGATCGCCGGATCCTCGAGATCCCCGAGGCCATGGGATCGAATCCCAAGGGCACGGGACCAGGATCGATCCCGGGTGGGATTGGAATCCCATCGCCATGACTCCCGCGACGAGAGACTTGGATCGGGAATCCCGTGACCATGGGATTCCGATCCCACCCCGATGGGATCCAGGAGTCATGCCGGCACATGGCCGCCGGAGTCACATCCTGGGCTGGACGAGCACCTGACTGGGCCCGATCGAGCCGATGTAGATGTTGCATGCATCGAAGGCGACCGACTGGATCTCCCCCTTGGTCGGCACGACTTGGACCGAACCTCCCGCGACGGGGATCCGGTTCAACGTCGTGGGGTCTCGGTCCTCGGTCCAGTACAGATCGGCGTCGTCGACCCAGGCGAAGGCGTTGACCCAGGCCGACATTGCGGTCACCAGCGGCCTCACCGGGCCGCCCGTCTTGCTCACCGTCTCGATGGCCCCCGTCGCGTAGTCGGTGACGAAGACGACGTCCGAGCTCGACACCCCGAGCAACTGGCCATGCGTCCCGCCAGGAACCTTCGCCAGCGCAAATGGCTCTCCGCCCCCGAGGGGACACCGGTACACGGTGATGCCCTGGCCGCCGCCGACGTCTGCCCAGTACACACCGCTGGCGTCCACGGCGAGACCGCTCAGGTCCTCTCCGGTGGCGATCGTGGTCACCGCGTCGCTCTTCGGGTCCCACGCCGACAAGGTGCCAGCGCCGATTGCCCCCGTGGGCGCCCCGACCCAGTAGACGCCTGGCGACGCTGACGTGGCCGCGATCATGTACGAGTTGAGATTGCTCGATGTGGACCTCGGGGGCGCAGGCGGAGTGATGGGATGGACGGCCCCCGTCGCGAGGTCTATCGAGGCGAGGCCGAGCACCGTGTAGATCGCGCCGTTCGGTCCCGTTGGCTTGCCGCTGCTCTGAGGATAGTAGAGGCGCTCGCCGTCGGACGCGACGCTGCCGAAGTTGAACCCGGGGGCGACGAGCGACTGCGGCGTCCCGCCGCCCGACGGCACTCCGGCGATGGCCCCCACGTAGAGGGGGCCATTTTGACCGATTGCCGTGGTGCCGGCGTAGACGGTGCCTTCCATGACGGTGAGGGCGATGGAGATCACCTCGGTCGAGAAGCTGGCGATGTCGGTTCCGCTGCCAGGCGCAGGCTCGCACAACGATGCCTCGACCGAGGGAGCGTCCGGGGCCCCGACCTCCGGGGGCACTGCATCGCCCGGCGAACCCCCATCGCGCAACGGCGACACGTCCTCGAACCCCGTCCGAGAGCCGCAGTGGACAAGGAGCGAGCATGCTGCGATCGCCACGCAAGACCGTAAGGGCCGCTGCATTCCGGAACAGTTTGTTGCACCCTGCCGGGTGGTGTCTTCTTGGAAACGGTCGCACATTGCTGGAAGACAAGGACCGCTGATGGAGAGGCCGAGGAAGACCATCACCCGCCGCGCGGCGATCGGCACCGTGATCGCCGGGGCTGCTTCGGCGGCGTGCGCCTCTCCCGGCGGTCGCGCTTCGAGCGCAAAGAAGGACGAAGCCATGAGCCACGACAATTCACGGATGCCCGTCATCTACCTGCCGCACGGAGGCGGCCCCTGGCCCTTCGTGGACCTGGGGAGCTTCGTGGAGCCCAAGGAGGTGCAGTCGCTGTCCGAGTACCTCCGCGGCCTCGTCGCGAGCCTACCCCGTCGCCCGAGCGCGCTCGTCGTCGTCTCGGCTCACTGGGAGGCGAGTGTCCCCACCGTGATGACGTCGCCGCGCCCGCCCATCTTCTACGACTATTACGGGTTCCCGCCGGAGTCGTACCAGATCACCTGGCCGGCGCCCGGCAACCCGGCGCTCGCGGCTCGCGTGCGGCAACTGCTCGACGCGGCGGGGATCCCGAGCGCGGAAGATGGGGCGCGCGGGTTCGACCACGGGACATTCATCCCGCTCAAGCTGACGTTCCCCGAGGCGGACGTGCCCACCATCCAGCTCTCCCTGCAGGAGGGGCTCGATCCGGAGCGGCACATCGCCATCGGCCGCGCGCTTGCTCCGCTCCGCGACGAGGGTGTCCTGCTCGTCGGGAGCGGCATGAGCTACCACAACATGCGCGGGTTCCGTCAGCCGCAGGGCAAAGCCGACTCGGAGGTCTTCGACGCCTGGCTGCAGAAGGCGGCGGTTTCGGAGCCGGGTGAGCGCGATGCGGCGCTCGGTCGCTGGACTGCGGCACCTGTTGCGCGGCGCGTGCATCCACGCGAGGAGCACCTCCTGCCGCTGATGGTGATGGCGGGTGCGGCGGGCACGGACCGCGGGCGCGTGACCTACAGCGACACGTTCGGTGGTGTGCGTATCAGCGCGGTCCAGTTCGGCGCGTAGCGGATGACGTCCGGGGCGGCGTCCGACCTGGCGAGCCACACGGTCGACAGTGGAGGCGTGCGCCTCCACTGCGTGACCGCGGGGCCTCCGGGCGGGCCGATGGTGCTGCTGCTCCACGGATTCCCGGCACGCTGGTCCACCTGGCGACACGCGATGCGTGCGCTCGCAGGCGCCGGATTCTTCGCGGTGGCGCCGGATCTGCGCGGGTACGGGGAGTCCGACAAGCCGCCCGAGGTCCAGGCGTATGCCGTCGCCCGGATCGTCGAGGACGTGGCGGCGATCGTCCAGGCGTTCGGCCGACGCAGCGCATGCATCGCCGGGCACGACTTCGGAGGCGGCGTGGCCTGGGCGACGGCCATGCTCCGTCCGGATCTCGTCCAGCGCCTCGCCACGCTCAACTCGGTGCATCCCGTCGGCTTCCAGCGGCAGATGCGCAAGTGGTCGCAGCTGAAGAAGAGCTGGTACGTCGCCTTCTTCCTGCTTCCGTGGGCGCCCGAGTGGTACCTGGCGCGCAACGACTTCCGCTTCGTGCGTAGCTCGCTCGCGGACGACGGTCTCTCACCCGAGACGATCGCCGACATCCTCGAGGGCATCCGACCGCCGGGAGCGATACACGCTGCGGTCAACTGGTACCGGGCCAGCTTCCGTGGAGGACTGAGCAAGCACCAGCTCACCGCGAACGTCGACGTACCGACGCTGGTCATCTGGGGCGATCGCGAGCGCTACCTCGTCCCGGAGCTGGCGGTGCCGCCACAGGATCTGGTGTCGCAAGCTCGCATCGAGCACGTACCGGAGGCGTCGCACTGGGTGCAGCACGATGCGCCCGAGCGGGTCGCGAAGCTGCTGGCCGAGCACTTCTACGGAGGTTGACTCTCGGAAGATAGCTACGTCCGCGATCCGCCTCTGGCAACCATGCGGAGCTGAACGAGCCGCGCCGCAGCCCGGCCCGCCTTGGCGAAACGCTCCGCGATGCACTGGGGAGACCCACGCTCGAGGTCGCGGCACACGTCCGGACGAGCCTCGTAGACGCTGCATGCCGAGCGCCCCGACGGCTCGATGCGGAGCGCTGCGCAATGTCCATCCGCGAAGCGCATGTACGCGCGGTTGCCGACGAAGTGCACGAGCTCCTCGACGGCGGTGCCCAGTCGCTCGTAGTCGTCGCCGCTCACACGGACGGACGTCTCGAGATCCGAGAAGCAGCATGCGCCGCACTCCAGGCACGGGGGAGGGGACTCCGGGGGCAAGCGCCGAACCCTATACACCGTGCGCGCGGGCTCACCAGGTGTACGGCGGCGTCAGGTCGATCCAGACGACGCGCCGGACGAGATCGTGCAGGTCCACCACGGCAGGCGCTTGGCCCGGGATGTTCCTCGAGAACTCGATGGCGATGGTCGGCTCGAAGGCGTCGATGGTGAGCTCGAGCTCCCTGCGCGGCATGGTCGAGACGCGTGGCTTTCCCGGCTTGCTCCCGTCGACGATCAGGGCGAGCTCGTCGTCGCTTCGACCCTGTGCTCTCCACTCGTGGACCGCCGCCACGAGGTCCGCCCGCGCGGACTCGAGGGCCAATCGGAGCTTCTGACCATCGGCGCCGTGACCGAGCATTTGCGCCACCTCTCGGTCTGTGAACTTAGGGCGTTCCGGCGAGCCGACCCCTCGTTTCCGACGAATCGTCGGTCCCGCGGGACGGGAGGTAGCTGCTGGCCGTTCGATGGTGTACCGAGACCGCATGCCAAGCCCCAAGGTGGTCGGCGCGCTGCTGTTCGAGGGATTCGAGCTGCTCGACGTGTTCGGCCCACTGGAGGCCTGGGGGATGCTCTCCTACGGCGGCGAGTGGCGCGTCGCGACGACTGCGGAGCGAGCGGGACCGGTGAGGAGCGCGCAAGGTCCGCAGGCCCTCGCCGAGAGCTCGCTGGCGGACTGTCCCGAGCTCGACGTGATCCTCGTGCCGGGCGGCATCGGCACGAGGAAAGAGGTCACCAACGAGCCGCTGCTCGAGTGGCTCCGGACGCGCGCCGCCCGGGCGCAGATCGTGACCTCGGTATGCACCGGCTCGTCGCTGCTCGCGCGGGCGGGTCTGCTCGACGGGCGACGCGCGACCTCGAACAAGGCGTCCTTCGCGTGGGTGCAGACGCAGGGGCCCGCGGTGCAGTGGGTGAAGGAAGCGCGGTGGGTCGAGGACGGGAAGCTCGCCACCTCCTCCGGCGTCGCCGCCGGCATCGACATGACGTTAGCGGTCATCGCGAAGCTGGCGGGGACGGACGTCGCCGAGGGCATCGCCGTGCGCATGGAGTACGAGTGGCACCGGGACGCGGGGTGGGACCCTTTCGCACGTGTTCACGGCCTGGTCTGAGGCGGACTGAGGCATTGGTACTGGTACCGCAACGCCTGATCAGCGCGGTACACTCGAGCGATTGGACGACGAGGTCATCCTTCCTTTTCCAGAGGTCATCCGGCCCATCCGGAATGTGAGGAGTACCCTGCTGCAAGGCGGGCTTGCGTCGATCTTCGAATCCGGCCTGAAGGACGCATACCTGGCGGTCGTGCCTCCCGAGGTGCGTTCGGTCCTCGAGTCGGCCGTCGCCGGGATGTGGATCCCCATCGAGACGGCGCTGGGGCACTACATGGCGTGCGATCGCCTGGGACTGTCCTCGGAGTCGATGGCGGCGCTGGGCCGCGGCACCTTCGAGCGGACCAAGGGGATGCTCCTCGGGACCGCAGTCGGCCTCGCCAAGAGCGTGGGCGTCACGCCGTGGGCGCTGGTGCCGCACATGCAGAGGTTCTGGCTTCGCGGCAACGACGGCGGCGGCGTGCGCGGCGTCAAGCTGGGTCCCAAGGAGGTCCGGATCGACGTCGTCGCGAACCCGCTCTACCGCAGCAAGTACTACCGTGCGGCTTACCGCGGGATCGCGGCGAGTCTCTTCGAGCTCGTGGCGCAGAAGGCCTACGCGCACGAGCTCAGGCGCGGCCACGACGAGGACGCGCTCTCGGTGCGTGTGCAGTGGGTGTGACGGGCGTCAGCGCGAGGCGACCTGCGCGGGGCTCGACGTGGGAATGTCGAAGCGCCCCTGCAAGCCGGCGAACACGAAGGTGCTCGCCTGCGGGTTCGAGATGTTGCTGAATCCGCCGCTCGACGGCATCGATTGCGTGAAGAAGGTGGACACGTCGATGCCCACGACCGGGCCGATCGCGACCGCCTGATCGATGCGGTAGTCGAGCCCGAGCTCGAGCTTGGCGATCTCCCAGCCCTGGAGCGACGTCGTGCCCTGGTCGGCGTTCAGCCAGTAGCCGCGCCACCCGGTGCCGAGCGACACCCACGGATCGAGATCGTGACCCGACGACAGGAAGTGCCAGTCGGCCTTCACGCCGGCCGTCGCCGTGTACAAGTTGGTGGAGCCGTCGACCGAGGCGCCGCGGCCGAACATGCCACCGCTCCCGTACACGCCGAGGGTGAGCTGCGGGATGAGCCGGTAGCCGACGCCGGCTTCGACGGCGCCGCCGGCCTGCGCGAGGTCGGTGAACGACGGCTGACCGGAGACGACCTTGCCGAAGCCTTGCTCGTATCCCGTGCCGATCGTGAGCTCCAGGGCATGCGTGGCAGGCGCGAGCGAACGCTCGCTCTTGCTCTCGGCGCCCTCGTCCTTCTGATCGGCGCTCGCCACTCCGGTGACGACGGTGCTGCTGATCGCGAGGGCCACTGCGGTGAACCACTTCGTATTCATGACATCCTCCGTTCGGCTGCTTGCCGATGCGCGGAGGCGGAGTGCAACGCGTGGACCACGGCGGCGGCTGCGCGAAAGCGCGCGCGATCGCGCGACGACTTCGCTCGCGATCTGTAAGGCGCGTCGACAGCCGTCCGAGTGGCTACGGCCGCAACTCGCTCGAGAGAGCTGCATCCAACGAGAGAAAGGATCGCAGGCGCTCGACTTCCGCCTCGAGCCCGCGCGCGAATGCCTTCTCGCGCGGGCGACTGGCGGCGACGTATCCGAGCTGGACGTCGAGCTTCCCGTTCTCGACGCGCGCATTGGCCCACCCGATCACGCGATCGCGCCAGAGCATCGGAAGCGCGTAGTACCCGAGCTTGCGCTTCTTGGGAGGTGTGTAGGCCTCGAAGCGATAGACCCAGCCCCAGAGAAGCTCGAAGCGTGCTCGGTCCTGCACGACGGGATCGAAGGGCGCCAGGAGCCGTACGCGCTCGGTGACCTCGCTTCGCGACGGTTCGTGCACCACGGGCCAGTACCAGTCGATGCCGCCCACGTGGGCGCGTGCGAGGCGGTCCTTTGCTCGCTTCAGCGCGCCCGGCAGGTCATCACGCCACTGCGGCACGCCGTAGCGGAGGCGCCGCACCCAGTACCCGAGACTCGGAGCGGGCAGGGGAGCGTAGATGCGGGCGACGACGTCCACGAGCGCATCCAGCCGCGCCGCTCGCTCGTGCGCACCGCCGCTGAACGGCGCGTGCTCGTGAGCCGAGTAGATGCGGATGCCACCCTCGCGGCGCGCGACGCGCAGAAGACCGCGGTAGTGCATCGCATCGAGGAGGTGCGTCGTGGCGTTCGACGTGCCGCCCCAGTAGTTCGTCACCGTCCCGTGCGAGAACCGCGCTTCGACGTCGCGCGGATGGGCCTCGCCCACGGTCCGGACGAAGGCGAGCATCTGCCGCGCGCGCTTCCGTCGCTCCTGCGGCCATTCGCTGCTCCTCCACACGGTGACCGAAGGCCGCGGGTGCATGAGCGCCTGGAGCCGACCGGTCACGAAGCCGTAGTTGACGAAGAAGTCCTCGGCGACGTCCAGCGTCGGATAGAGCCGCTCGAGGTCACCCGCGCGATAGCCGACGACCCTCTGGCGAAGCACGAGGTCCTGCGCTCGCGCGGGCGCCCGGATGGGATCCGCCTGGATGAAGCCGAGCTCGCGAAGTGCGTTCTCGAGAGTCGTCTCCGGGAAGAGCGTGAAGGAGGCAGCGGATCGGCGAAGGTCGGCGAGCTGCACGGAGCTGTCGTTCCTCAGATCGGGGCCGAAGTCGTCGGGCGCGGCGGGCGAGGCGGCCGCGGCACTTCGCTCGGCCGCAGGAACTGCCAGATCGCGAGGAACATGACGACGAGAAGGCTCCAGAGCACCAGCATCCACACGAGGCGCCGCCGGAGCGTGACCACCCCTCCATAGCCGCTCCCTCCGTCGCGCGAGACATTGCGCACGGCCGTCAGCTCGTCGAAGAGCGTCGGATCGGTCGCGAGGGCGCCCTCGACGCGGTCGCGCGGGCGCATGTGCCGGAGCTGTCCCCACGCGAAGGCGAACGCCGGCCATCCGCGCAGCATCTCGATGTTGCCCCACGTCGCGACCTGCTCGCGCACGGCTTCGTATCCATCGATGGCGCGCACCACGGTCATCGTCCGCCGTGGGGTGTCGCTCAGCAGGCACAGCGCCCGCGGGGTCTCGACGATGCGCGTGACCTCCGGGCGCAGCACCTCGGCCGGCGGCAGGCCCACCATGATGCGTCGAACGATGCGCGGCGACGTGATGATCTCGAACATGACGAGCTGCCGCTCGACCGCCGCGCGCGTACGCAGCCACGTCAGGACGACGCTTCCGATCCAGACGGCCACGGCGATCCCCGCGGCGAACTCGATCTGGAGCCCGAGGCTCCAGAGCAGCCCGAGCAGCAGCACGTAGAGCGATCCGATGATGACGTCGCGCCGGATGACGATGCGCCGCACGAGGGCGCGGTACGGCCCGGGAGCGAGCCGGAAGCGTCGCATGCCTGCCGGCAACACCGCCTCCGGGACGACAGCCGGAGGCGGCGCAGGAGGCGCGTACGGATTCGCCACGGTCAGACCGGCTGGCAAGCGCCGTCGCCCACGACGGTGGTCCACTCGCGAACTCGCCACGAGGTGACGAGGCCGTTCAGGACGTACGGGTCCGCCTCGGCGAAGCGCTTCGCGACCTCGTCGCTCTCGGCGCGGAAGAGAAGCACGGCCCCGTCGGCGGGGTTCGCCAGCGCACCGGCGAGGAGGAGCTCACCGCGAGCGATGGCAGCGCGAGCGAGCTCGAGGTGCTTCTGGCGGTACTCGGGCCGGCGCTGCAGGTAGTCCGCCGCGAGATCGTAGAAGAGGATGTAGTGACGCACCCCTCGACGGTACACCCGCGTGACGTTCTCGCGAACTCGGACGCAGGTGGATAGCAGTGCAACCGCAGCTGCTTCGATCGACTTCACCGTCACGCAGTAGCCGCGGGCGCGAGTCGGCCGGCTGCGCTCTCGCGCGGGCCGTGCGCGGCGACGAGCTGACCGACCTTGCCCAGGCCGAAGGGCATCATGTTCGCGTAGACGCTCTCGTAGTCGCCGGGACGGACGCGATATGTCTCGTGCCAGATGCCGACGTCGCCGTTGGTGCCCACCAGTTTGTTGAACGCCTTCCACGCCGGGAGGTGCTCGTGGTTCCGGCTCTTCGCGTACGTCATCAGGTGATCCATCGAGCGCCAGTAGGACACCATCATGGTCGTCCGTCCGAACCACTGCTCGGCGCCGAGGAAGCCGAGCTCGGGGTGCGACGTCAGCTCGCGGATCATCCGCGGCATCGCCATCGCGACGCGCAGCCACCTGTGGACCTTCCACCACCGGTTGATCCGCATGCCGATGAGGAAGACGACGAACTCGCCCTGCATCCGACCCGTGACCCGCTGCTGGATGATGGCTGCCACGATTTGCCTCCTGCGGTCGAAGTGAACAGTGTTCACATCATGGTCAAAAAAAGGGTCAGGGCGCGAGGCCCGCGAGGAGGCGCTCGACCGCGCCCTCGTAGAAGCGCCCGAACTCCTCGTCCGATCCGGCTCCGGCGAGGTGCCCCGACAGCCGCAGCGATGCCAGCCCGTGCACGTTCGCCCAGACGAGCGTAGCCGTCGCCATCGGGTCGCCCTTGCGAAGGACGCCCTCCTGCATGCACTCGCGCACGCGATCGACGAGGAACTGGAACGTCGGGGCGTATTCGTGCGCGTTTTCTGCGGGGGCGAGGGTCGCGAGGTCCTCTGCGGCGCCCATGAAGATGACGCGGTAGTCGCGCGGGTTCTCGAGCGCGAAGCGCAGGTACTGCCGCGCGCTGAGCATCAGGCGCTCGCGCGGCGTCTTCCCGGCCAGGGCGCGCATCAGGTACGAGAAGAAGACGCGGAAGCCCTCGGTGCAGACCTGGTGGAGCAGGGCCTCCTTGCCGTCGTAGTGGCGGTACACGGCGGCGGCCGACACCCCGGCACGACGGGCCACCTCCCGCAGGGAAAAGCGGACGAACCCTTCCTCGAGGTAGAGGTCACGCGCTTCAGTCAGCAGGCGAGCCTTGGTCTGCTCGCCGTCGGCCGTCATGTGAACAGCGTTAACCTCTGCCTGCGCCCTGTCAAGGAGGGCCGAACGGGACCCGGATGCTACGCTGGTTCGACATGAAGCTGGCCCTGCGGCCGACCACTGCCGTGTCGCCGACGCGCAAGCGGATCGCGCTCGCGATCGCCGCGTTCGCCGATGCGGTGCAGCTCGGACTCTTTCCGGTGTTCGCCGAGGGAGCCCTGGCCATCCCGGACGACGCGCTCGATGCCCTGGTGGCGGCGCTCCTCGTCGCCACGCTCGGGTGGAGCTGGCGACTGTCCCTGGCGCTCGGCGCGGAGCTGGTCCCCGGGCTCGCGCTCTTCCCGACGTGGACCGCATTCGTGCTGATGGTGCGCAGCGAGGAGCCGGTGCCAGCGCTGCCCGCGGTTGCTAGCGCGGGAACACCTTCGTGAGCTTCATCGCGCACGGCTGACCGTCGCACGTGCCGTCGATGCGGAGCGTCTGGCCTTCGATCGCGAAGGAGACGCGCAGGTCGTAGCGGCGATCCGGCTCGGACACCGCGAGCTGGAGCTGGGTGCCGGCCAGCTGCTTCATGAAGGGCAAGCGCGTACTGCCCGCACGGATGGAGCCTCGGTCGTCCTTCTCGAAGTACAAGCGCTCCCAGGTCGCGTCGGCGGCGCCGGTGCGCTCGTCGATGGTCCAGGCACCCTCGAGCGGCTCTTGCTCGAAGACACGATGCTCCGCACCTTCGCGCAGCATCTTCACCGTGGGCACGACGATCGCCAGCGCGACGGCGAGGCCCTGCAGCGAGCGGCTCCACGCGCCGCGTTGCGGGCGCTCCACGGGCGCGAGGAAGACGTCCCGCAGGCGGCGCCAGTCGCGGGCGATGAGGGCGACGTCGAAGAGGAGGTAGACGCTCACGACGAGCTTCACCGGGACGTCGTAGAAGTAGTTGATGAGGACGGCGTTCAGCAGCGCCGTCGCCATCAGACATGCGCCGAGGAGCGTCGTGCGCCGGAAGCAGACGAGCACACCGGACGCGGCCTCGATCGCGCCGCCGAACGCCTGGTACCAGTACGAGCGCCCGAGGAACGCCCACGCCAGAGAGCTGGGGCTCAAGTCGTCCGTCCGCTGATCGACTCGCCAGTAGAGCGGATAGAACTGCATCCCTGTGAGCTTCGCGATGCCGTAGCGGATCATCTCGTAGCCCAGGACGAGTCGCACGGCGTCCCACGCAAGACCCGTCGCGTGGTCGCGAAGTGAAGGCCTGGAAGCGACGAGCACGCCGGCGATCAGACCGACGAACGCGCCCGACGCGAGCACGACGAGTCCCTGCACGTTGTCGTGCGGGACGTCGTACTCGTCGAGCACGAATCCGAAGAGCGTCATGCCCGCGAGGGCGAAGGCCACGAGACGCGAGGGCGCCACAGTCATTGCGCGAGTGCGAAGGATAGTCGGATCGATGCCGAAGGTTCGCGGCATCGGCACACGCGCTCGCGATCCACTCCAGTAGAGACCTCGCGCGCCGCACGTCGCGGCGAAGGAGAGTGAGTCTGCGATGATCATGAAGAATGTTCTGCCGCTGTTGTCGCTGTTCCTCCTCGGAGCCTGTTCCTCCGGGGCGGGAAGCGAGCCCGCGACCGGTGAGCAGGCATCGACCGTCAGCCAGGCCGACGAGATCGGCGGAGACCGCGACGGTGACGAGGGGCGAGCGGCCGACGTGCGACGCGTCCTGCTCCTCAGCGTCGACGGATTGCACGAGCGCGATCTCGAGAACTTCATCGCGAGCCACCCCGGGTCGGCTCTGGCCGAGCTCGCAGGGCACGGCGTCCGGTACACGCACGCGCACACGACGACCCCGTCGGACTCGTTCCCGGGCATGACGGCTCCGGTGACGGGAGCGACGCCGAAGACGGCCGGCGTCTACTACGACGACAGCTACGACCGCACGCTCTACGCGCCCGGCAGCAGCTGCGCGGGCAAGCCGGGCACCGAGGTCGTCTA
>Ga0335069_10005905_pt1 | contig 17906 bp, 18 predicted proteins | sample Lox_Sample_11_FD_206714 | JGI IMG/M metagenome (GOLD analysis project Ga0335069, IMG submission 206714) | Soil microbial communities from Loxahatchee National Wildlife Refuge, Florida, United States - Lox_Sample_1.1 | ecosystem: Environmental > Terrestrial > Soil > Wetlands | place: USA... | reverse complement strand
AGCCCGAACGCCCGGGTGACGGAAGTCGAGAACATGGCTTGGTTCCTTTTTGTCGCGAGCGAGGGGATGTCGTCAGGTCGCCGCGGCGGACGTCGCGCCGGGTTGCGAGGCGCCGGCCTCGTCGAGCGCGGCGCCCGCCAGGGTCAGCGCGGAGAGCGCTGCGTTCACCTGGAAGGCGTGCGCCTCGACCCTGGTGAGTCCCATCGCGGCGAGGCGCTGGATGTGCTTGGCGCGATAGCGTTCGGCGGCCGCAGCGTCATCGAAAAGGTAGATCCCGCCGGCGTGACCGCTCTTGCGGTCCTCGAGCCAGATCTTCCACCTGAGCCCCGGTTCGGCGGCGATATCGGCGGCGAGCGGGCGCGCTTGGTCCGTCAGCGCCTGCTCCCAGGGACCTGGTGAGGGGAAGCGAAACATGAGGACGGTCTGCGAGCCCGTGGGCGGCTGTTCCGCCGTCCGGCGGGCGCGGATGCTCCGGCTGAACTCGCTGATCAGCGGGGTGTAGGGCGCAGTCATGGGTTTGGTTTCCTGAGTGAGGGTTCAGATGACGGTCGGCGAGCCGACCGCGGGGCGCGGCTTGCGGCGACGGAGCCTGGGGATCAGCATCGGCGTGCGGCGGCGATATTCGGCGTAGTCGCGGCCGAGGGCGTCGAGCAGGTCGCGCTCTTCCAGCTGGATGGCGGCCAGGATGTATGCGGTGGTCGCCAGCGCGAACACGAGATGCGCTGCGGTCATCGTCGGGGCGGCCCAGAAGATCATCAGCCAGCCGACGTAGAGCGGGTGCCGGACGATCCGATAGAGGCCGGGGGTGTGGAACTGAGGCGCGACATAGGGCTGCCGCGCGAACCGCCGCCACACCTGCTTAAGGCCGAACAGATCAAAGTGGTCGATCAGGCAGGTGGCGTGGAAAAGCACCACCCAGCCAAGCAGATAGACGCCGATGACGACGATTCGCGCCGCGCCGGTCGCGGTCCAGATCTCCCCGCCGATCGGCTGCCATGCGGCGAAGAGGGCCAGCATCGCAAGGTTCGAGGCCAGCACATAGGTGCTGCGCTCGGCCGCCTGCGGGACGAACCGGGTCAGCCAGCGCTTGAACGCCGGCCGGGCCATGCCGCTGTGCTGCAGCGCGAACGCGCCGAGCAGGGCGAGATCGACGCCGAGCGCGACTCCGAGCGGATGGGTGGGCGGGCCGTCGAGGCGGGTGGGCGTGAAGAAGCCGCCGACGAAGCCCACGGCGTAGACGAAGACGCCGAGGAACGTGGCGTAGGCGAGGACGCCGTAGAGAAGCGTGACTGTTCGAGACACCTCGAACTCCTTTGCGTGATGGGTGGTCGCGGCGGCGTCGCGCCGCCGTAGACGCCAGGCGGTATTGTCGGGAGGCGGACCTGTCCCGCCGGCGAGGCGAGACAGGCCCGGTCCCTATGCGGCCTTGGCGTTCTTAAGCGCGTGCACATCGGCGGCGGTCAGATGCTTGCCGCCGATCGCCCAGTCGCCCTGCTCGAATTCCTGCACCCGCACCCAGGTGACGCCGCGAAGGGCTTCGCCCTCGATGGCGACCATCGCATCGGTGACCCGGTCCACGAGCTGGCGCTTCTGGTCGGGGGTGAAAACGTCCTTGATCACGTCGATCGTGACGAGGGGCATGGCCTTCTTCTCCATTGTCGCACCCGGGACACCCCGGGTCGTGTGGAGAAGCTAGGCCGGCCAGATCAGGGCTGCTTGTAGCGCGGCTGTAGATTTCGCGGAGAAGTCGTGGAGATGTATGGCGAGCGATGATCTACGACTTCGACGACTGCCGGCTGGACCTGGGCGCGCACGAGCTGACCCGCGCCGGCGAGGTCGTGCCGCTGGAGCCGCAGGTCTTCGCGCTGCTGGAGCTGCTGGTCGAGAACCGCGACCGCCTGGTCAGTCGCGACGAGATCATCGATCGCATCTGGGGCGGCCGCATCGTCTCCGAGGCGGCGCTCTCCAGCCGCATCAAGTCGGTGCGGGCGGCGATCGGCGACGACGGCCGCGCGCAGCGGCTGATCCGCACGCACCATGGGGTCGGCTACCGGTTTGTCGGCGAGGTGCGCGCGCCGCCCCCCGTCGCGGCCGCCGCACGGTTCGCGACGGACGTCTTCGTTTCCTACGCCCGCTCCACCGAGGCCCAGGCCCGGAGAATCACCGAGGCCCTGCAGGGCCTCGGCTACTCGGTCTGGCGCGATGACCAGCTCCCGGCTCACCGCTCCTTCGCCGAGGTGATCGAAGAACGACTGAAGGCGGCGAAGGCGGTCTTGGTCATTTGGTCGGCCGAGGCGGCGAAATCCGAATGGGTGCAGGCGGAGGCGGATCGCGCCAGAGCCGGCCGCAAGCTGGTGCAGGTCACGGTCGACCGGGCCGCGCTGCCGATACCGTTCGACCGCATTCAGTGCGCCGATCTGACCGGGTGGACCGGGGAGTCTGAGACGCCGGGGTGGCGCACAGTCGTGGCCAGCATTTCCGACCTCGTCGGCGCCGAGGCTGGCGCGCCGGCCGCCAAGCTGAGGCCCCGGGGCCGCGCGCTTTCCATCTGCGTGCTCCCGTTCGCCAACATGAGCGACGACCCGCAGCAGGAATACTTCAGCGACGGGATCAGCGAGGACATCATCACCGACCTCTCGAAGGTGTCCGCCCTCTCGGTGGTGGCGCGCAACACCGCTTTCACCTTCAAGGGCCGTGACGTGAGCGTGCCGCAGGTGGCGGGCGAGTTGGGGGTGAGCCACGTGCTCGCCGGCAGCGTCCGCAAGGCCGCCGGTCGGGTTCGGATCACCGCGCAGCTGGTGGACGGGGCGGCCGGCGACCAGATCTGGGCCGATCGCTACGACCGCGACCTCACCGACATTTTCGCGCTGCAGGACGAGATCGCCGAGGCGATCGTCCAGGCTCTGAAGCTGAAGCTGTTGCCCGGGGAGAAGGCGGCCATCGAGCGCCACGGCACCCACGACGTCGAGGCCTACAACCTCTACCTCATGGCCCGCCGCTACTGGCTGTCGGGCAACCAGGGCGACACTCGCGACTACGAGGCGATCGTGCGCCTGTGCGAGCGCGCCACCCAGATCGATCCAGGCTACGCCCAGGCCTGGGTCCTGCTGGCTTCGGGCAAGACCACCCTGGCGTCCGCGTTCCAGCAGGCGGGCGACGACGGCGCCGAGGCGATCGAGCGCGCTCTGGCCCTGGACCCCAACCTTGCCGAGGCCCACGCCCTGAAGGCGCGGCTGCTGGCGGTGGCCGGCCGGCACGACGAGGCCGCCGCCGAGGTCGACATCGCCCTGCGGCTCGACCCCGACTCCTTCGAGGTCAACTTCCGCGCCGGCGCCAACAGCTATCAGCAGCTGAAGCTGGACGACGCCATCCGCTACCTGGAGAAGGCGACCGCGCTCGCCGACAGCAATTTCAGCGCACCGATGATGCTGCTGAGCTGCTACGCCGCGCTCGGGGACCGCGAAAACGCGCGCAAGACCGCCACGCTTACGCTGGGGCGCGCGGAAAAGGCCGTGGCCCGGGATCAGAACAACAGCCATGCCATGGCCTGCGCCGTCAACGCGCTCGCCGTGCTCGGGGAAATCGAGCGCGCCAAGGACTGGATCGACCGCGCGCTGCTGATCGACCCCGGCAACAAGCTGATGCGCTACAACTTCGCCTGCGCCCTCACCGCCCATCTCGGCGACGAGGAGGCGGCGCTCGGTATGCTGGGCGCCCTGCTTGAGCAGGATGCGGCGTTCTGTCTGGAGGACGCGAAGGTCGATCCAGATCTCGACGGCCTGCGCGACGACCCCCGCTTCCAGGCCATGATCGCCGCCGCGGAATCGCGGCTGCGCGGGGCCTGAGGGGCCGGTCGCGACAGGGCGAACTCAGACGAACCGCTTGACGAAACGGCTTGGGCGACCTCCTCCCAGCCGACCCCGAAGCGGACCTGGCCGCGTCGTCCTGAACCCAGCCGAAGCCAGAGCCTGCCGGGTGCGCGCTGAGCCGTCATTGCACTTGTTGTCCGACTCGGCATGATCAGAGCGCGATGATCCGCATGAGGGGTGCTGCGTCTCCGCAATCCGCCGCCTAGAAGAGGCCGGCCGGGCCGTAGCGGCCGCGCACGATGTTGGAGATGTGTGTGAGAGATGAGCACCGTCTATGACGAGTTGGACGAGAGGCTGATCGGCTTCATCCGCCGCCAGAAGATTTTCTTCGTAGCAACCGCGCCGCTGTCGGCCGAGGGTTCGGTCAACGTCTCGCCGAAGGGGTACGACAGCTTGGCGATCATTGATCCCAAGACGGTCGCCTACGTGGACCTCGGTGGCTCTGGGATCGAGACCCACGCCCATCTGCGCGAAAATGGTCGAGTCACGTTGATGTTCTGCGCCTTCCAGGGGCCGGCGAACATCGTGCGGGTCTATGGGCGCGGAGAGACCTGCTCATTTGACGAGCCGGGGTTCGCCCGGAAGATGAAGCTCTTTCCGGCTTTCGAGCGCGCGCGTGGCGTCGTCACAATCCGAATCCACCGTGTGGCCGACAGTTGCGGCTGGGGCGTCCCCTTCTTCGACTACAAGGGTGAGCGCGACCAGCTCCGGCGCTGGGTCGTCGCTAGGGCAGATGAGGAGTGGGCGGCGCGCCGGTACGAAGCCAACGCGGTCTCCATCGACGGCTTGCCAGGCCTCGCGCCGTCCCCGGAATGACGCCAATCCTTGCGGGTTGCGCATATCGACCGCCAGAGCTGGGCTTCGCCGGCGGCGGGCCGAGAGTCATTTCCGCCTGAAACGCCAAATTCGACTCAGGTTCCGGTGCGCGAGCGCATCTCGTTCATGAGGCGGCAGAGCGAACCCGCCTCCAGCTCCAGGTCCATCGGCAGCGTGCCGTCGGTGTCGCCGATGCGGCTGGCGAGGCGCCGCCACCACCCGAGATCGGGACGTCGGCCTTCCTGGTAGCGGTAGCCCACGCCCTGGACGCTGCTCGTCCCGACCACAAACAGCGGCTCGATGTCCCGCCAGGCGATGCTCCGCCGGCGACCGATCGAGCCATTCACCTCGAAGCCGGACCGGGACAACACCAGCCGCGCGGGCGAGATCACCTCCAGGGCGTGACCGAGGCCGAAGAGCGCGAACACCGGCAGGCCGATCCAGGCGGCGACCGGGTTCGGCAGGCCGAGGGAGAACCAGAAGAACGCCAGGATCGCGACGCACCCGAGCGTCAGCGCGCCGTGACGCCATCGCGAAGCGACGTAAGCGCGCCCGCCGTCGGCGAGCGTCGTCCCCTCCGTCGCGGCGTCCCGCGGTCTGAGCGCCCAGCCGAGCCCCCAGCCGAGCACCCGCAGGCCGTGGTAGAGCGCCACGTAGCCGGCCACGACGATGAGCAGCCAGCGGATCCAGAAGAAGTCGCTGTCCTCGGCGGGCCGCCAGAGCAGCAGCGCCCCCGCCGCAAAAACCGCGCAGCCTCCAGATACGCACGCCGAAACCCGGATCGAGCTGCGCGCCGCCATGTCGCCCTCCCCCGAGCCTCAACATGGCAGACAAGCGGAGGCGATCAACAGTCGCGCCTGGCCTGAAAAGCAGCGCCCATCGCTTCGGCGTCGGCCAGACGGGCGTGCTACTGGTCGCGGCGGCGGTGGTGGAGACGAGTCGGCAAGATGGCCGAGGCCTTCGATGAGACGCAGTTGCCGGCCGCCAAGGCGGCGCGGTACGCCGCGCTCGCCGAGGAAGTGGCCGCGGTGTTGGAAGGGGAGACGAATGTCGTCGCCCGCTTCGCGACGGTGGCGGCCATGCTGGCGCAGGCGTTCGACCACTACTTCTGGACCGGCTTCTACGTCGTCGACCCCGAGCGGCCCGACGAGCTGGTGATCGGCCCCTATCAGGGCACGCTCGGGTGCCTGCGCATCGCCTTCGGCCGCGGCGTGTGCGGGACCGCGGCCGCGGAACGGCGCACGATGATCGTGCCCGACGTCGAGGCCTTTCCCGGCCACATCGCCTGCGACGCGCGCTCGAGGAGCGAGATCGTGGCGCCGGTGCTGGGGCCGGACGGCGCGTTGATTGGCGTGCTCGACGTCGACTCCACCGAGCTTTCCGCCTTCGACGAGACAGACGCGGCCGGGATCGAACGGATCCTGGCGGAGACGTTCGGTCGTTGAGCTCCGTCACTCCAGCCAGAGTTCCTGTACGTCGCCCTTGCGGTTCAGCATCCGCACTGCCCGGTCGACGATGGCGAGCAGGTTCCTGACCCGGACGTCGCGGTCGTAGGCGAGGTTGCCGCGCGCCAGACCCTCGAGGAGGAAGCGGGCGAGGTCGCGGCTGGCCTGGAACCTCGGCCCCGCGCCGGCCTGCGCCAGCGCCGAGAAGGCGGCCACCTGCGCCTGGTCGAACGCCGCCTGCGCCGAGCCGAGCCGCTCGCGCACCATCGCGTCGGTCCTCGCCACGGCCTCCAGCTCGGCGAAAGCGACGAACGGCGGCTGGCCGAGCAGGGTCCAGTAGGCGCCGATCGCGTGCGCGGTGGCGTCCACGCCGGGCGGCGGCCTGGCGGCGGCGTCGAACAGCGCCAGCCGCGCATTGTGGATGTGCTCGATCGCGGCGGCGACGAGGTCCTCTCGGGTCGGGAAGTGGTAGAGCATCGCCCCGCGCGTCAGCCCGGCGGCTTCGGCGATCAGCGCGTTCGTCGCCGCGTGGTAGCCGGCCTCGGCGAAGAGCTGCATCGCCGCCTCGAGGATGCGGACGCGCGTGCGGCGTGACTTGGGCGTGTCCTTACGCAAGGAAGGCGACCGATCGGAGACCCAGGCGGGGGAGCGCCCTCAAGGCAAGGCTCATAGAGCGCGAATCGCGGCAGGTCCAAGCGCGCCGCGGCCATGCCGGACCCGGAGTCATAAAAGCTACAAGCAATCAGCTTATCGGGCGGCCCAGGACCCGCTCGAATGGACGGCGACAGCCCCCAGCTCCGCTACCGCAGCGTCTTCATCTCCGACGTCCACCTCGGCACGCGCGGCTGCCAGGCCGAGCTGCTGCTCGACTTCATCCGACATCTCTCGTGCGACCGGCTCTACCTCGTCGGGGACATCCTCGACGGCTGGAAGCTGAAGGGCGGCTGGTGGTGGCCGCAAGCGCACAACGACGTGGTTCAGAAGCTGCTGCGGTTGGCGCGCAAGGGCGTGACGGTGACCTACATCCCCGGCAACCACGACGAGGTTGTGCGCGGCTTCTTCGGCGTCCATTTCGGCGGCGTGGTCGTCGCCCGGGATGCGATCCACGTCACGGCGGACGGGCGGCGCTTCCTGGTGACCCATGGCGACGAGTTTGACGGCGTCGTGCAATACGCCCGCTGGCTCGCGGTCCTCGGCGACTGGGCCTATCGCACCGTGCTGATGCTCAACACCTTGCTCAACGGCGTGCGCCGCCGCCTCGGCTTCGGCTACTGGAGCTTCTCGGCGTTCCTCAAGGTCAAGGTGAAGAACGCGCTGCAGTTCATCGAGAACTACGAGCTGGCGGTCGCCGACGAGGCGCGCCGGCGCGGCGTCGATGGGGTGATCTGCGGCCACATCCACAAGGCGGAAATGCGCCAGATCGGTGAGATCACCTACGTGAACGACGGCGACTGGGTCGAAAGCTGCACCGCGCTGGTCGAGCACTTCGACGGCCGGCTCGAGATTCTGGAGTGGGCGAAGCTGCGTTCCTGGTCCATGATCGAGCGCGCCCGCCACGTCGAGGGCGAGCTTTCGGAGCCCCTGATCGCCTGATGCGCATCCTCTTGGCTACGGACGCCTGGGAGCCTCAGGTGAACGGCGTCGTGCGCACCCTGACCCGGATCGTCGCCGAGCTGCGCGACATGGGCGACGAGGTCGAGGTGATCAGCCCCGACCAGTTCCCCACCTTCCCGCTGCCCACGTACCCCGAGATCAAGCTCGCCGTCGGCGCCTACGAGAAGGCGCAGGAGCTCTTCAAGTCGTTCGAGCCGGAGGCGATCCACATCGCCACGGAGGGCCCGATCGGGCTCGCCGCGCGACGCATCTGCCTGGAGTGGAAGCTGCCGTTCACGACCAGTTACCACACACGCTTCCCGGAGTACGTCTCGGCCCGCCTGCCGGTGCCGCTGGCGGCGGGCTACGCGTACATGAAGTGGTTCCACAAGCCGTCCGGCCGGCTGATGGTGGCGACGCCCACGCTGCGCGACGAACTGGCGAAGCACGGCTTCCGCAACCTCTCGCAGTGGTCCCGAGGCGTCGATACCGACATATTCCGACCGGACGCGAAGGCGGGCCGAGATGTCTACGCCGAGCTGAGGCGACCGGTCTTCCTCAACGTCGGGCGCGTGGCGGTGGAGAAGAACATCGAGGCGTTCGTCAGCCTCGACCTGCCGGGGACCAAGGTGGTGGTCGGCGACGGGCCGCAGCGCGAGGAGCTGGCGAGCCGCTATCCGGACGTGGTGTTCGCGGGCGCCAGGTTCGGCGAGGAGCTGGCGGCCTACTTCGCCGGCGCCGACGTCTTCGTGTTTCCCTCGCTGACCGACACGTTCGGGCTCGTGCTGCTGGAGGCGATGGCGTCGGGAACCCCCGTCGCAGCCTTCTCGGCGCCGGGGCCGATCGATCTGATCCCGGGCTCCGGCGCCGGCGTGGTGGCGCCGGGCCAGAGCCATGGCCTGCGCGAGGCGGCGATGGCCTGCCTCAAGCTCGACCGCGAGGCGGTGCGCGCGTTCGCGCTGCAGTTCTCGTGGCCCGCCTGCGCCGAGGAGTTCCGCCGCAACCTGCAGCCCTATCCCGAGCCCGAGAAGAGCCGCTTCTGGCGACGCCTGCGCCGCCTGGCGCGCCTGCGCCGCGGCCCCCGCCGCGAAGACGCCGGCCCGCCCGCCGCGGCGCCGACGGCCTAGCGAGCAAGGCGACAGCGCGAACATGACCGAACCAGCCTATTTCGGCGCGGCCCTGCCGGGCGGCGTAAGCAGTCGGCGGATCGAGGGGGTCAACGGGCTCAGCCTGCACCTGCTCGAGGCGGGCGAACCCGGCCGGCCGACGCTGGTGCTGCTGCACGGCTTTCCGGAGCTGGCGTGGTCCTGGCGCAAGGTGGCGCCCGCGCTCGCCCAGGCCGGCTATCACGTCGTCGCCCCCGACCAGCGCGGCTATGGCGGCACGACGGGCTGGGACGGGCGCTACGACGGCGACCTCGGCTCGTTCCGGCAGCTCAGCCTGGCGCAGGACGTCCTCGAGCTCGTCTTCGCGCTCGGCCTCAGCGAGGTCCGCGCGGTGATCGGACACGATTTCGGCTCGTCGGTCGCGGCGCACTGCGCCCTCGTCCGTCCGGACGTTTTCCGCGCCGTCGTGATGATGAGCGCGCCGTTCGGCGGAACGCCGGCGCCGACCGTTCCGCGCGGCGGGGGTCGCGACCTCGGCCCGGCTTTGGCCGCCTGCGCGCCGCCGCGGAAGCACTATCAGTGGTACTTCTCTGGACCCGAGGCCGACGCCGACATGCGGGGCGCGCCGCAGGGCGTGCACGCGTTCTTGCGCGCCTACTATCACGCCAAGAGCGCCGACTGGGCCGCGAACCGTCCGCATCGGCTCGCCGGCTGGAGCGCCGACCAGCTCGCCCTGCTACCCGACTACTACGTGATGCCGCTGGAGGCGACGATGCCCGAGGCCGTGGCGCCCTTCATGCCCACCGCCGCCGAGATCGCCGCCTGCGGCTGGCTGACCGACGCCGACCTCGCCGTCTACGCCCGGGCGTTCGGAGCCACCGGCTTCCAGGGCGGGCTCAACTGGTATCGCTGCGTAACAAGCGGCCTGGTGGGCAGGGACCTGCGCCTCTTCGCCGGACGGCGGATCGAGGTTCCGGCTATGTTCATCGCCGGCGCGGCCGACTGGGGGGTCTACCAATCGCCTGGCGCCTTCGAGGCCATGCAGACCAGCGCCTGCGCCGACTTCCGGGGCGCCCACCTCGTCGACGGCGCTGGCCACTGGGTGCAGCAGGAGGCGCCAGGCGCGGTCGTCGAGGCGGTGCTGACATTCCTGGCCGACCAGTGATGGTCGATCTCGGCTAGCCTTGTGCCGCGGGCTCGGGCGCGGCAAGGATGGCGGGTCCCGGTCATGGCCGTTGGGTCACGGGCGATGGGGACCGCCGGATGAAATTTCTGCCGCTGATCTGGGCGGGGCTCTGGCGACGGCCGGCGCGCACGGCGCTGATGATGATCTCCGTGATCAGCGCCTTCGTGTTGTTCGGCGTGCTGGAGGGCTTCACGGCGGGCCTGGGCAAGCTGGTCTCCACCGCGCAGGCCGACGTGCTGGTCACGCAGAGCCAAGTCAGCGACGTCGACCCGCTGCCGGTCGCGATGGAGCGAGACATCGGCCACGTGCCGGGCGTCAGGCTGGTGGCCAAGATACTCTACTTCGGCGGCGAGTTTCGCAGCCCGCATGAGTTCCTGCCGGCCATCGCTATGGACCCCGACGACCTGCGCGGGCTCGACGATCAGCTGAAAGTGACGCCCGACCAGTGGGCGGCGCTGAAAGCGAGGCGGACCGGCGCGCTGATCTCCGCCGACAGGGCCAAACTGTTCGACCTGAAGATCGGCGACCGGATATCGCTGACCCCGAACCTCTGGCCCAACCGCGACGGGACTAACGTCTGGCCGGTCGACATCGTCGGCATCTACCCGGCGACCACGGACGACCTCCTCGTCGGCGGCGCGCTCCTGAACTACGACTATGTCGACGAGGCGCGCGCCAAGGGCGCCGGCACGGTCAACATCTTCTCTGAGCGCATTGCGGACCCGCGTCAGGCGAGCCAGATCGCCGCCGCCATCGACCAGCTTTCGATCAACTCCGCCCATCCGACCCGCACCTTCAGCGAGCGGCAGCTGGCGCAGGAATCGGTCAGCTCGCTCGGCCAGGTAGGGCTGGCTGTGCAGATGATCGCGGGCGCGGTGTTCTTCGCGCTGCTGTTCTCGGTGGGCGCGGTGATGATTCAGTCCGGTCGCGAACGCACCGCCGAGTTCGCGGTGCTGAAAACGCTCGGTTTCACCGACTCCGCGCTCTTCGCGCTGGTCCTGATCGAGGCTCTGATCCTTTGCGGGCTGGCCGCGACCCTCGGGCTCGCGGCCTCGCGCGGGCTCTACCCGATCGTACTGAAGTTGATCGGCGTGAACCTGAGCGCCGGCCCGATCTTCGGAACCGGGTTCGTGGTCGCCGCGCTCTTGGCGCTCGTCGCCGGCGCGATTCCGGCCTGGCGCGCATCCCGGCTCTCGATCGTCGACGGACTGGCGGGGCGCTGACCGATGAGGAACCTGCTCGTCCAGGTCTGGACCGCGACGGCGCTGGCCCTGCAGGCGCTGCCGCAGCGCGTCGGCTCGGCGGTCGTGACCATGATCGGGGTCGCCACCGTGGTCGCGGTGATGGTCTCGATCCTCGCGATCGGCTCTGGCGTGCGGCGGTTCATCGACGTCACCGACCAGCCGGAACGGGCGGTGATCCTGTCGGCCGCCTCGCCCTCCGAGTTCGCCGGCGCGTTCGACGCCGGGCAGGTGGCGATCATCGGCGACGCGCCCGGCGTGAAGCGCCTGCCCGACGGCCGGCCTATGGTGCAGCCGCTGTCGGCCGTGCCGGTGCTGCTGGTGCGCAAGGCCGACGGCGTGCCAGGCTATGGTTTCCTGCGCGGGGCCGGACCGTTGCTGCTGGCGATGAGCAAGTCCACCCTGCGCGTCGTCGCCGGGCGCATGTATCGCACCGGCCTGCGCGAACTGGTGGTGGGGCGCGGCGAGCAGGCGATCTTCCGCGGGCTGGACATCGGCGACCATGTGCTGATCCACGGCGCGCCCTGGACGGTGGTTGGCGTCTATGTCGACCAAGGCGGCATCGACGAAACCGCTATGGCGGGCGACGTCGACATGGTGCGCGCCGACATCGGCTCGCCCACCTACCAGAGCGTCCAGGCCACGCTGCGCTCCGGCGCCGACTTCGACCGCTTCCGCGACTCGCTGATGAGCAATCCGCAGCTGCACGTGCAGGTGAAGCGCCTGACCGACTATTATCGCGGCCAGATGGGCAGCCTGCTGACCCTGTTCGACTTCGTCGGCTACTTCGTCGGCGGACTGATGGCGATCGGGGCGATCTGCGGGGCGGTGACGACGCTCTACGCGGCGGTGGACGCCAGAGCGCGCGAGATCGCGACTCTGCGCGCGATCGGCTTCTCCGGCGCCGCGGTCGTCGCGTCGGTTGTCTTGGAGGCGTTGGCGCTCGCCATCCCGAGCGCGGCGATCGGCCTTGCGGTCGCGCTCATAGCGTTCGACGGTCACAGCATCACGACCGGCGGCGTGATCTTCAGCTCGGTCGTCACGCCGCAGGTCGCGCTGATCGGCGCGGTCGCGGCGGTCGCGATCGGCCTCCTGGGCGGCATCCTGCCGGCCGTCCGCGCCGCCCGCCTCCCAGTGGCCGAAGCGTTGCGGGCGACGTAGGTCAGACAAGCCGTGTGCGGATGACCTGGGAGAGCAGGTCGATCAGGCTGACGGCGGCGACGACGACGACGACGATCGCGCCGGTCTCGCTGTAGCGAAAGCCGTTGATCGAATCGAGCAGGGTCTGGCCGATGCCGCCCGCGCCGATCAGTCCAAGGACGGTCGCAGACCGGGCGGCCGACTCGAAGCGGTAGAGGCCATAGGAGGTCCAGAGCGGCGCGACCTGCGGGAGGACGCCCCAGGCCAGCTCGTGCGCCGGCGCGGCGCCGGTGGCGCGAACGCCCTCCACGGGGCCGCGCTCGATCTGCTCGATCGCCTCGGAGAACAGTTTGCCCAGCACGCCACCGGTGTTGACCGCGATCGCCAGGACGCCGGTGAAGGGACCAGGTCCGACGGCCACGATGAACACGGTGCCGACCACCAGATCCGGGACGGCCCGGAGCAGATCGAGCAGGCGGCGCATGGGGAACCAGACCCACGCGGGCGTCACGTTGCGGGCGGCGAGGAATCCGAGCGGCACGGCCACGATCGTCGCCAGCGCCGTACCCCACAGCGCCATCTGGATCGTCAGCCACATCATCGCGACGTAGCCGCGGAGGTCGCCGAAGTCTGGCCGCAGGAAGTCCTGCAGGAACTCGCGCATGTTCTCGGTGTGGGTGAAAAGCAGGCCAGCCCGCTCGAGGTGGGCCGGCCGGAAACTGATCAGCAGCAGGACGATGACCGCGCCCCAGACGAGCCAGTCGAACAAGCGCGCCGAGAGTGGGCGGCTCGGCGGTCTCAGCGCCGCCGGCGACGACGAGCTCGCTTTCATTGCGCGGCGGCGGGCGCGCCGGTGCGGCCCTCGACCGCCTGCACCTGGACGTCGAGCTCATCCATCGCCTTCTTCGCGGCGGCCATCTTGTCCTTGTCGCCGCCCCACTTGGCGAGGAACCACTGTTCCTTGGCCTCGACGTCGCGGACCATCAGCAGGTGACTGTTATCGGCCGGCTCGAAGCCGCCGATGCTCAGGGGCCGGAGCTTCGCCCGCTGCGCCGCCGCTTCGGCCGAGTCGCCGCGGGCGTAGGTAAGGAAGAACTGGCGCAGCTTCTCCTTCACCGCCGGGTCGAGGTCCTTGCGCCAGATGATCGGGTCCTCCGGCAGCGGATCGGACTGCCAGATCACCTTCACCTTGTCGGCCTCCGCTCGGCCGGCCTGGCGGTTCAGCAGCAGCGAGCGCGAGTTGCCGGTCGCGACGTCGAGGGTCCCATTGGCGACCGCCAGCAGATTGGCGCCGTGGTTGCTGGTGCGGACGACCGAGAAACACTTCTCGGGCTGCAGGTCGTTCGGACCGAAGAACTCGGCGATCGGCGCGACATACCCCGACGTGGAGCTGGGGTCGGCCTGGCCGAAGCTCAGGGTGCGGTCGCACTTCTTGATGCGTTCGATGGTGATCGGACTCCCCGCGTTCACTATCAGCAGAGACTCGTAGCCGTTGAGGCCGTCGGGTCCGATCGTGCGGGCGAAGACCTCTCCGTTGGCCCGGCGCACCGCCTCGAGCCCGGATTCGTTGGAGAACCAGCCGGCGTCGGTCTGCTTGAAGCGCATCGCCTCGATCAGCACCGTGTAGTTCGACGGGATGAAGGGCTTCACCTTCAGCCCCGTCGCCTTCGACATGTCGTCGAGCACCGGCCGCCAGTTCTTCTCGAGCGTCGCGGCGGGGCCGGTGGGCAGGATCGAAAAGGTGAGCTCGCCGGGCGCCTCGGTGGTCGGCGCCTTGCCGCAGGCCGCGACCGCGGCGGCGCCTGCGAGGCCGAAGTGGCGGCGGGTGATCATGCCGGCGCTCCTTCCCAGAACACGTCCTCGAACTCAGGCCCGTAGATCTCGACCAGGCGCGCCCGGCCCAGACCCTCGACAGGGCCGTCGTAGGCGACGCGGCCGGCCTTCAGGGCCACGATCCGCCGGCAGTAGCGCAAGGCGTAGTCGACCTGATGCAGCGAGACCAGCACGGTGAGGCCGTCGGCTGCGTTCAGATCCTTCAGGATCTCCATCACCCGGCGCGCGGCCACCGGGTCGAGTGAGGCGACCGGCTCGTCGGCGAGGATCACCTCGGCCTTCTGCACCAGGGCTCTTGCGATCGCGCCGCGCTGCTGCTGCCCGCCCGAGAGCGTGCCGGCGCGCTGGCCGGCGTAGTCGGCGACGCCGACGCGGGCGAGCGCAGCCATGGCCCCGGCCCTCGCCTCGGCCGGCCAAAGTCCGAGAAGGCCGCGCCAGAATCCGATCCGCCCGAGCGAGCCGAGCACGGTGTTGGTGAAGAGCGAGAGGCGGCCGACCAGATTGAACTGCTGGAAGACGAAGCCGATCCGCGCCCGCACCAGACGGACCTTGTCGGAAACTCGCCCGCGGGCCTGCACCGGCTGGTCGAAGGCGACGATCTCGCCGGACCCCGCGTCGATGGCCGTCAGTCCGCTGAGGGTCCGCAGCAGCGTCGACTTGCCCGAGCCCGAAGGGCCGATCAGCCCGACCATCTCGCCACGCGCCACGCTGAGGCTCACGCCGTCGAGCGCGCGGCGCTCGCCGTAGGTCTTGGAGATGCCCCGCACGCTGAGGACGGCGGCGTCGGACGGCATGAAGGCTCCCGAATGGCTGCGGCGCTGCTTAGCCTCTTCACCCCTCATTGCGAAGGTCTAGTGACGGTTCGTAAAGCACGCAGGGCGCATCGTGCCACGCAGCCGCGGGTTGGGGCATTGGGACTTTACATCGAGTCCCAGTTTCCCTATTTCGCACGGCTCCGGCGGACCCCGTGTCCATCTGCGCTGCTAACGCCGGTCTGGGTTCAACAATCCTTCAGGGGGTTGCGTGAGGTGGGAAGCTACCATACGCCCCTGGACCTGGTCCGTGAGCGGTCACCGGAACGTCCTGTCGCACTCGTGCGACATGACGCCGTGGCCCTAGCGGCGCGCTGGTTCCAGGACAACTTCAAAGGCGACGTTCTTTACGCGGTCAAAGCGAACCCGTCGCCGTGGGTGATTGAAACGCTCGCCGCGGGCGGCGTGACGGCGTTCGACGTGGCCTCGATTCCCGAGATCGAGCTCGTGAAGGCGCATGCGCCCGGCGCGCGGATCGGCTTCATGCATCCGGTGAAGAGCCGCGCCGCGATCGGCCAGGCCTACTTCGACTTCGGCGTGCGCACCTTCGCGTTCGACACGATGGAGGAGCTGGACAAGCTGGTCGACGTCACCGGCGACGCGAAGGACCTCAACCTGATCGTCCGCCTTGGCGTCGAGACCGCCGGCGCGGCCTACTCGCTGGCCGGCAAGTTCGGCGTCGACGCGCCCGAGGCGCCGCCGCTGCTGCTGGCCGCCCGCCGGGCGACCGACGAGCTGATGGGAATCTCGTTCCACGTCGGCAGCCAGTGCATGCGCCCCTCGGCGTTCCAGGCGGCGATGGCGCAGGCTTCCCGAGCGCTGGTGCGCGCCGGCGTGTTCGCCGACGTGATCGACGTCGGCGGCGGCTTCCCATCGGTCTATCCGGGCATGATCCCGCCGGACCTGACGGAGTACCTGGCCGCGATCGAGCGCGGCTTCGGCGAGATGATGGTGCACGAGACCACCGAGCTCTGGTGCGAACCGGGCCGGGCGCTGGTCGCCGAAGGCTCGTCGCTGCTGACCCGGGTCGAACTGCGCAAGGGCGAGGCGCTCTACCTCAACGACGGCGCCTACGGCGCGCTGTTCGACGCGGCGCATACGAAGTGGCCGTTCCCGGTGAAGCTGCACCGCGCCGACGGCGATGGGGCGGCGAACCTGAAGCCGTTTCGCTTCTTCGGCCCGACCTGCGATTCCCTCGACGCCATGCCCGGTCCGTTCTGGCTGCCGGAAGACGTGCGTGAAGGCGACTACGTCGAGATCGGCATGCTGGGCGCCTACGGCGTGGCCATGTCGAGCCGCTTCAACGGCTTTGGCGACATCGAGACAGTCGAAGTGGACGATTCGCCGATGCTCTCGATGTTCGGCCTAGGCCCGCGGACGGTCCCGACCCCGAAGTCGGAGACCGCCGACGTCGTGAAGCTGTCGCGGGCGCGTGGCAGGAAGCGGCGGCGCCGGTAATCCCTCCCTATCGAGGAAGGGCCAGGGGGTGGGGGGCTGCGAGGCAGGCGCTCTTTGTCCCCATGACCCCGACGATCTGATAGACCCCCACCCCCAACCCCTGCTCTCAAGGGAGGGGAGCGAGGCATCGATGAACGCGCCTACCCCGAACACCAAGGCCGAGCTGCTCTCGACGGTCGTCGAGCACGTCGACATCACCGCCTACGACGCGCGGCCGGTGATCGACGCGATGCGCAAGATGAGCTTCTCGAGCCGCGACACCGCCCGGGCCGCCGACATCCTCAACATGGCGCTGGAGGACCGGGCCTGCTCGCCCTGGCTGATCCTCGCCGGCTCGACGTCGGCCGGCGGCTGCATGCACGTCTACCGCGACATGGTGCGGTTCGGAATGGTCGACGCGGTGATCGCCACCGGCGCCTCGATCGTCGACATGGACTTCTTCGAGGCGCTTGGCTTCAAGCACTACCAGGCCGAAGGCCCGGTCGATGACAACGTGTTGCGCGCCAACTACGTCGACCGCATCTACGACACCTACATCGACGAGGAAGAGCTGCAGAACTGCGACCACACGATCTACGAGATCGCGGGCTCGCTCGAGCCGCGCCCCTACTCCAGCCGCGAGTTCATTCATGAGATGGGCAGGTGGCTCGCGGCCGGAAACGCCAAGAAGGCTGGCAGCCTGATCCAGACCGCCTACGAGGAAGGCGTTCCGATCTTCTGCCCCGCGTTCGTGGACTCGTCCGCCGGCTTCGGGCTGGTCAAGCACCAGAAGGATCGGATCGCGGCGAAACAGCCCTACGTGACGATCGACGCGGTGGCCGATTTCCGTGAGCTGACCGACATCAAGATCGCCGCCGGCGTCACCGGGCTCTTCATGGTGGGCGGCGGGGTGCCGAAGAATTTCGCGCAGGACACCGTGGTCTGCGCCGAGATCCTGGGGATCGACGCCGAGATGCACCGCTACGCCGTACAGGTGACTGTGGCCGACGTGCGCGACGGCGCCTGCTCGTCATCGACGCTGCAGGAGGCGGCCTCGTGGGGCAAGGTGCAGACAACGCACGAGCAGATGGTGTTCGCCGAAGCGACCACGGTCGTCCCGCTGATCGCTTCGGACGCCTACCACCGCGGCGCGTGGAAGCGTCGCGAGAAGCGGCGCTGGGCGAAGCTGTTCGAAAAGGCGTGAAGCCCTACGCCAGCTCGATTCCGGCGCCGTAGGCGACGACCGTTCGATCGACGGTCAGGAGCCGGAGAGGCTCGGCTCGCGCTTGAGCGATCAGCATCCGATCGAACGGGTCGCGATGCAGCGACGGCAGCGCGGCGACGGCCACAGCATGCGGGGCCGCGACATCCAGTATCCGGAAGCCGGCCTCGAGGAATTCGGCCAGAGCCTGCGCCGCCGAGACGGGC